>Ga0209578_10001466_pt1 | contig 21899 bp, 17 predicted proteins | sample tdAd472_FD_187127 | JGI IMG/M metagenome (GOLD analysis project Ga0209578, IMG submission 187127) | Marine sediment microbial communities from the Atlantic coast under amendment with organic carbon and nitrate - tdAd47.2 (SPAdes)... | ecosystem: Environmental > Aquatic > Marine > Coastal >...
CGGACATCGCCGCTACGGGCCTCCTGCCCTCTCGCGGCATACCGTCCATCCCTGGACATCGCCGCTACGGGCCTCCTGCCCTCTCGCGGCATACCGTCCATCCCTGGACATAAAAAAAGCGGGTCGATAAACGACCCGCTTTCCTGGTCCTTGCGCCTGCTCCGGCTTACTTCGCCGTGCGGGCCGCGGGCGCTGCCGGCTGGACGGGTGCCACAGCCGCAGGATAGCCGTAGCCATAACCCGGATAGCCGTAACCATAGCCGCGGCCGTAGCCGCCGTAAGGATAGCCACCCCAGCCATAACCCGGATAGCCACCATAGCCGTAACCATAGCCACCATAGCCACCATAGCCGTAGCCCGGATAGCCACCATAGCCGTAGCCCGGATAGCCGCCATAGCCGTAGCCCGGATAGCCGCCACCATACCAGGGGCCGCCGCCCCAGGGGCCATAGCCGTAGTTACTACCCCACCAGGCGTTCGCCGACAGGGCAAACATTGAAAGCGCGCCACCCAGAGCAACACCAGTCAAAGTTTTCATCGGTTTCTTCATAATCAAAATCTCCTCTTGGACTCAATAAGACTAGTAGAAAATATGCCTATTCACCCATTTATTGTTATATCCATCGCCCGAATTGAACGGCTTGGTAACATTTAGCACAACCATCTCTTCTCGGGCACGGCGCTACAGGAGCGATGCTGTCGAAACCATAGAATTGAGTTTCATACTGCTTTCCCGGCCACTTAACGAAACTTATTAAGGGTGCATCATTAAATAGAACTGCAAAATGTGCACCAATTTGTAACTTATTGTTTTTCAGTAAAGTTGAGTTATACGGTAAAAATGAACATTGCAACGCAATAGTAATAATTCACTTTAATTTTTATAATTATCATATTGATATTTTATATATTTTTTTGAATTTAGTTTAGTGCAACACCACTGCAACGGATTCAACGCTATGCAACAGTGCGCACGGGTCAAAGAACGCAGGGCAGTGCCGCTGATCCACCTAGAAGATGCCCGCGTTTCTCACGGGGCGGCAGGCGAGTGACCGAAGGTATTGAATGTAGGAAGGGCTTTGTGACTAAACGAGAAACAGGGTGTTTTCAGGCCAAGCCTATCCCGGCGCCAGCGTCCGGGATCCCCGTGAGAAATGCTAGCAGACTGTTGAAAAAGATCGCTGACGACTACAACCAGGGAATCCGGATTTCCAGGACACCGTCTTCTACGGTAGTGGTCAGCTTGCTCGCATCAGCATCATAAGGAAGCCGTATGGTGCGGGCGAAAGAACTGCGACCGGACAAATGGGAACGACGATAAGGCTCTTCAGACTGCCACTCACTCTGACGACTCATCTCAGAACGCAAGCGGAGTCGGCCACGATCTGCCAGCACTTCAATATCCTCCGCTTTTAATCCTTCGGTATGGACACGCAGCAGATAACCGTCCTCGTACCTCGCCTTCTCCAGGTGGACGCGGGGCGCTCGAATGCGATACTTGGATCGAATACCATACTCAAACGGGCGATGCATTGGATACTCGTAACCATAGCCGCTGGGCGCGTAACCCTGTTCGGAATAATAACCAGGGCCATCCCCTGCAGACACATACGATGCAGTTGCAAGCAGTAATAACCAAGCTGCAGTGAGTAAATAGCCTTTCACGGTTATCCTCCATAATGAGTCGAGCGCGTTTACAAGTATAGGTGTTCTGTTATCGATCTGATGAATAACGATTCAGGGGGGGGATGCGCTCGGCACTCCAGGCAGGTAGCGGCCTTTATCCCAGGGCCAAACTGACAGGCCGAAATCACGCTAAGAGAACAATCTCCTTAACCGTTGTTGTGGGATCCGAATTTCAAGAACGGCGGATCCCACTAAACAGCACATCTGCGATCTACACTGCGATTGGGATATTGCCAAAATCCGGGTCCTGACAGGATGTTCCAAAGACTGCCACAGGCTTAACCACTCAGCTGCTAAAGCTAATAGTCAGCTGGTTTTGGTAAACAAACGGATCATACTGGACCGACATAAATCAAAACCGGCTAAAAAACCGGCATCCCTGCCGGCTTTTCCATACATCTCCAGTTGCCTGATGCAGGCATCCCGTAGTCAACAGGGTACTTGAACCCTAAAGTACCCTCTGGATGTGTAGTACCATGCCCAGCATGGATTCTCCTTGATGATTAGAGTACCCATAGCATGGAAATACTGAACTTCTCCTTTAGGTTTGGGTTCGGTGAGATCTGAAAAAAACTCTGCAGGCTTACCATTCTGGTCACATACACTTATTACTTCACCTTTTTTATTGAGCGCTATCGTGACGGCCACCTTCGTGTCATCATTTGTATACTTATCAATCATGATTAATTTCTCCTCTCATTTAGTTTAGGGTGATCAGCGGTTTCCGCCAATCCGCATTCAACACGGACTGGCCATGCTACCTTTAACCTCACTTGTCATTTTCAAGGCGTTACAACAAATCCTACATAGCAGCCGAATCTGACTCCAACACAGTAACAGTCCGCCATATTCCAACTTTTTCAGAACGAAAGCGTAATATTCCCAAAAGCAAGTCGTTCCGGATAAAATGTCGGACTAGTTGGGCTGCTGTCCTGAAACTTGAAGGATTCGTCCAACAGGTTCTTGACACCAATTGTCAGAAAACCATACCGCTTCGGTAGTCGGTAACCAACGCTGGTATCGACGATCCAAAAGTCGTCATCGTCGGCCATGGTGGACTGTAAAGCAGGGTCCAGAAACCGCCCCTCCTGATCCACATAGGTCGCTTTCAAGCCCCCGAACCAACCAGACGGCAGGTGAATCACAACCCCCAGAGGTAAGCGGTGGGTTTCCAGGTCTGTATAGGGTGTGCCAGTAACCAGATCCGGCGGATATTCATTATCCCGATCGATATCCTCATACTGATATTCAGCGGACAACGCCACCGATTGACTCGGTGTCCAATAGGCATAGATACGCCCGAGTTGTTCTTCAGAATTGGCGGTGCTCACCGCGGGCGGCAGCGGCGGTTGCGGAAACACCTGGGACGAGGCATCAATATCGCGCCACGAGTACTCCATACCACTGAATACACGCTTTGAGAATTGATGATCCAGAGCCACACCGTAGCGTTCCGACTCGGATCCTTCGGGATCGTCATATAACTGGTTAAAGCCAGCGACCTGAGTCGGCTCGATGGTTTGCTCTGAAACCACCGTTCGTGTCAAAACGCGAAATGCGGCTGCCCGCAGCGTGGTCGACGGAGTAATATCCCAGAGTGCACCAATCTTCGGATTCCATTGATCCTGATCAATAATGTTATCGCTGTAATCATCGTAACTGACACCAGCAGTGACTTTGACATTTTTCAGAATGTCCGCCTGCGAATAGACGTACAGATTAACGTGATCAATATCTGTAGTTTCGCGAGTATCGGATGGGACAAAGGGTGGTCCGAAATCGGTTCTCACCCGTTCTTTTGTATCACCGTCAAAACGGCCAGCCCCGCTGGTGACATGGAACTGCCGATAGCGAAATAAATGCTGTACCTCGGCGAGGTAGCCGTCGGTATCGTCATCGATTCTAAGGTCCCCATCAAAGTCCTTAATCGTCTCATCCCGATCAGCCCATATCACCGAGCCAATCAGTTTTGAACGCGGGTTGAAGTTGTGATGAAACCCGATGCGGTAAGTTTCGGCGTCAAGATCCTCGTCCTTGGTTTCACTGAAATCATCCGGGTCAAATCGCAAAGGTATGTCGCCTCGATCGACATCAGAGATGCGAATTTCCGCCTGCACGCTGGTTTTGAAGGAGACGGCGTTCTGTACAAACAGATTGAAGATGTCCTGATCCTGGTCATTATTGTTGCGGAATCCGTCGGTTTCGTAATGATACTGGCCAATACTGTAGGACCAGTTGTTATACACAGCGGAATGTATCAGGTTGTCACCAAAAGTATCGTTACCACCGACCACAACACCACCCTGCAACGCCAGGCGATTACGGGTGAACAGCGGATTGAACTCCAAGGAGGAAGGACTCGACGGCCCCAGACCTTCGTACAGCAACAGATTGGCCTCCGCCAGTTCGGGCTGAAGAGGGTTAAGATTGATCGGTTGCAACAACTGGGATTGAAGCAATTCGCTGACACGGGCAATCTGGTGGCGTGGTAGCACCGCGTAGGAATCAGCAAGGAAGCGGTGTGCAGAAAAACTACCCGGATCTGTATTTACCGACTTCCAACCTTCCACCAGAGCCAACTGGTCGAAATCAAGATCGTTATAAATGCGTGCCAAACCGGCGCTTCGTGCGGCAAGATCCTCGTCGAGCAGGAATTTCGAACGGAATACCACGCGGTTGTCGTTCAACTCGATCGATTTCTGCAGGTCCTGCAGCGCTTCGATCGGGCGATTCACGGTTTGCTTTCGAATGGCATCATAAAACCAGGGCGTCGGGTCGTTGGGATCCAGCTGTTTGGCCATCGCCAGCTCGGTGGCGGCAACGCTATCGCGTTTTTCATCGAAGTAGGCCTTGCCCAGATAGCTGCGTATCAGACTGTTGTTGGGATCAAGACTGGCCGCCAGTTCGATCTCACCACGCCCTTCTTCGAGGTCTCCCTGTCGAATAACCGCCAGACCCAGTCCCAGCCTCGACAAAGGATCCGCCTGATCCAACTCAATCGCCCGTGTAAAGGCCTCTTTGGCCTGGGTAATCCTGATCTGGCTCAGATACGCAAATCCGAGCACACTCTGGGTGCGCGCCAACCCGGGATTTTGTTGCGCGGCCTGCTGAGCGGCATCGAGAGCTTTGCCGAGTTCGCCAACCGACAGGTAAAGTTCCGCCAGCCGCGCCCACAGCAACGCATCATCGGGTCGGGAGGTCACCGCCGCCTGCAGCGTCGCCAAAGCGCCTTCCACGTCAAACCCGCTCTGCTGCGCATAGGACAGCGCCAGCGCTGCAGCGGGATTTTGCGCATCAGCCGCCACCGCGTTCCGTGCCAGTTCCAGTGCCTGGCCGGGTTGATTCTGCACCACCGCAATGATGCTCAACAGGGCGAGCACATTGCTGTCATCAGGCTTGATAGCAGCAGCCGAAAGCAGATCACTGCGGGCTTCCGCCACACGGCCGACGCTCAGACGCAACGAAGCCCGATAGCTGTATACCTGAACCAGCGCCGGCTGACTGGCCGGCAGAGAATCGATCTGCGCCAGCGCAGCGGTCACATCACCGGCCCGGTAGGCTTCCAAGGACTTTTGCACTGGCTGACGCCATTGCGCGGGTAGCTTGGCAAACCGCCTGGCGTCGAAATCCATAATGACCGGGTAGTACAGCGCCCACTGCACCGCATCCCGCGGTCGCACGACAGACTGCAGAACCGGCGCCTGCGACGCGGCGGCGACCGCGGCCTGGCCATTGGTCAGGACCACTTCACCCTGTGCGTTGCGTGCCGCCACCTGGCCTTCGAATACAATAATCTGTGCGTCCTGTTCGCGCACATCCACAACAAATTCGGTGCCTTCTACGAAGGCATTAACGAACGGTGTGACGACTTTAAAAGACTGTTTTACACGACTGATGAAATGCGCGACGCCCTGGACCAGATCCAGCCACGCCGGCTGATCTGCTTGCAGGCCGGTAAAGGTGACCGCGCTATTCTGATCCAGTCGCAGAATGGTATGATTATTGAGTATCAGGGCAGCGCGACTGTTGCCGCGCACGCGCACCTCATCGCCCTCGCATAACACTTCGGCCCGCTGCAGCGTCTGCCATTGCAGCGTCCCGGCGAGACGGCGTTCTACACTACCTTGAATTGATGCTGCCTGCGCCACCCACGGGTCGCAGTGCTCGGCGGCAAAGGCCGCCGGCAGCCCGGCCAGATAACACAGTAGCGCCAACAACAGGACACAGCAGCAGTTTCCGCAATGGCGGTTATGCTTCACTGCACCTTCGTCCCTGTCATGTGGATATCTCCTTATTGTTTTTGCGGCATCCCGAATGTCAGGGGTACACCGGACATGCTAGCAACCACTTAACCCCACACATTATAGTAGCTTTCTGCAAAATTTCAGATTAACGAAAAAAATGCCGGCCGGCTATTTCCGCTTCAGATAAATGACCGGGTTCCAGGGCTGGGGTGGAGGCTGCAAAGCGTACGGTTTACACAGCTCAAGGTAAAATCTCGTTGGGCCATCTGCGGCAGCGGTTTGCAGAATGCCCTCAAATATCGTGACCGCCTGTTGCCACGCCTGATTCCGATAGGCTGCCAGTCCCCGGGCAAAGTCGTTTAACAGACGCTCCATAGCCCGGTCCACCTGTCCGATGCGTCCGAGCAACTCATATAGCGTGACCGGTTGTTCTTTCCCCACCAACCGAAAACTGCCCAGCTCCCGTGTAACAAAGCCCGTAATACCCTCCATCACCGACTGGGAAACCAGAATGCCAGTATTCAATGTCTTGTTGACCCCTTCGATGCGGGATGCAGTGTTGACAATGTCACCCACTGCCCGGTACTCAAAGTGGTCCATGGCGCCCAGGTTACCCAGCGCCAATACACCAGCGTGCAGACCGATACGGGTCGGCAATGGAGCGTCATTACCGGCATTAAACCTGTCAACATTGCCTGCGATCTCCACAGCGGCATGACAGGCCTGGGCGCGCAAGCTGATATCGCTTTCGCGGGCAGACCAGATCGCCAGCATGGCATCACCGATGACATCCGACACGATACCGCCGTGGTCGCGAACCGGTTCGAACAGTACCTGGTAGTATCGGTTCATATAGGCTTGCAATGCATCGGGCGCCATGGATTCCGCGAGCCGGGTGTATTGCTCTGCGTCGGTTGCAAGACAAATGCCATACTGAAGCTCATGATGGGCATGCAACGATCCAGTGGCACGTAACAACTTATCCACCGCTTTGTCAGGAATATAGTACCCGAACGCCTGACGAACACGTTTGCGCTCCCGGTTGGCTTCCCAATGCCCGACGGCAAGCCCGGCGACAAGGGCAACCGGGCTTTGTATTAACAGCGGTACAGCAACCGGTAGCCACAATTGATGGGTTTGAAAGGCGGTGAAAGATACCACACCGTAAGCGGCCACCAGCAGAACACTCAGTCCGATGGATCGTACTGCCGAAGAACGACGACTGAATGTCGCTGCCATCAAGCCATACGCAAGGATGAGCGCCATAAACAAGTGTGGTTTCAACGGCCGGATGGTCGATTGTGTTAAAAGATTGGCAAATGCCGTGGCGGCGATCTCGACACCGCTGATATCCAGTCCGTCGGGCTGCGAATAGACGGTATAGAAACCGTCTGTCTGATTCGGCTGGAAGCCCGCGGACTGACCGATGAATACCACCTTGCCAGTGAGATCCACGGGTGGATCGACGGTCTCCAATATGTCGGCATACGGGACCGTAGTAATACTATAAGGCGGCCCATAGAAATTGAGATAATGTAGATTACCGGCCTGATACAGGTTAATCATAGCCACAAGGCGGCGACGAACTTCCGGGTCTGTTACCAGACCGGGGTTCGAGCGCAATCGGTCCAGCAAGGACGAGCCCAGGCCCGGCCACTCGACGAACGCGGCCTTTAATCGATCCATCACCCCCGGCAGCCCCTGATGCAACAGCATCTCTTGCTTGTCGATTGTCAGTTCGTCCGCGGCCTGCGGATTCACCTCAAGCAGCAAACGCATGAAATCGTCGTAAGCGTCCAGTGCATAGAATTGCAAGACAATCGCCGGCAAGGTGGGGGTATCACCGGCGCTGTGGCGGAAGGTCCAGAACTGACTCACCTTGACTTTGCTTTTCGGCAGCGCAAACGGTACGTTGGCCACGGCAGACGAGGCGATATCCGGCGTCGGTGCCACCAGTCGTTCAACGTTGACCGTGCGGCTCCGGGGCCGCATCGGCGCTGACAAATCCACCTCGTCCCGCTGCAGGTGGGCATACAGGATGACATTCCCGGCACGTGAAATTGCTCTTGCCAGAGCACGATCCTCTTCCCTGGTGTGCGCCTCCTTAAAATAGACATCAAAGGCAATAACACTTGCACCGGCCCTGTCCAATCGATCAACCAGCTGCGCATGGACCGTGCGCGGCCACTTATGGAGTTCCACAGGAAGTCCGAGACGGTCTGCCGATGCCTTATCCAGGTTAACCACGACCACCTCGGGCGGCGCCGACCTTTGGCCTTGCGCTCTTATCATCAGGTCCAGACCCAGATTTTCTTCCAGCTCAAAACCGAACAGGCCGAAGTAAACCACCAGCCCCAAGGCGGCGACAAAGACTCCCAGGCCAAAAGATCCAGTGTACTGTCTCATAGTGATAGACGAATTCAGCAAGCCGCCGGGCGTCTTCCCGCCTCGGCAGCCATTCTACCTCAAGGAGACGCAACGACGCAGATAGCCGCATAGTGGCATAGTCTGTTGAATTAATGATCCAAATCAGGTTTGCCACCGTCCACCGGGATCAATTCCGGAGCGTCGGGATCAGGAGAATACGCTGAGCTTGATGTATATCAGTTTCATAGCGCTGCGTTTTTGGCTAAATTGGCTATCATTGATGTAACCTGAATGTAGCTTGATCCGCCCATATGCCTGGAGGAAATTATGACAGCAGCAGTGACGCGTGAGAGGATGATAACTTTTTTGCTCGAGACCCCGATGTTTGAAAACCTCGATCCATTGGAAATCGTGGAAATCCTGCACATCGTGGAGGTACAGCTGTTCCAGGCTGGCGAGATCGTATTCGACGAGGGAGACCCCGGCGATGCCTGGTACATCCTGTACCAGGGGAAGGCAGAAGTTATCAAACAATCCGGCAGCGACGAGAAACTGATCGCGGTGCTTGGTCCGGGGTCCTGCTTCGGAGAAATTGCTATTCTGGACGGCTTGCCACGTTCTGCGACCATCCGCGCCTGCGAAAATTCGGTGATGCTTCGCGTGCCACGCAGCGCTTTCGATGCCTTGCTCGACAACGACGAGCTCGTTGCCTATAAGCTACTCTATCACATGGCAATTCTGCTCGCGCACCGGCAACGCTCGGTAACCAACAGGCTGTCGAAACTGCTGATAGCGCGCGAAACCACGGAAATCCATGAAAGCATCGAGCAGATTGTCGACGAGTCTTCGGTCAGGGAATAGCATCTGCTGGCCGAATGAGTGGCCCGTCTATGCAAAGGCCCGCCCGGCACGTTCCGCTGATCTATAATTAAGGCAGCCAGGATTTTATCCTGATATGATTTCGCGTTCTACTGAAGCAGTGCGGCGACACCATGCCTGTTTCCGGTGCTACAGTAAGCGCATGGTTCCCGCCCCTTGTACAGGTAGGTACGCCGCATGCCAGTTCAACAGAAAAAAAACACCGTAAAACGGGTCGCAGAAAACTCTGACAAAGTCACGCCGCTTGCATCTGACAGTGCTGCCATGGATCAACAGGTTCAGGAAGCGCTAAACCAGCAGCTGAGGGATATCGAGAAAAAAGCACTTCGCCGCTTTCACCGCGAAGAAGACTTTAAACCCTACCAGGCTGAACTGATCAGGATGCAGCGCTACCTTGAAGAAAAAAAAACTCGCATGATTATTCTGTTCGAGGGACGCGGTGCAGCCGGCAAAGGCGGAACCATCCGCCGGGTCACCCGCTATATGAACGAAAAGCACTACCGGGTCGTCGCGCTCGCAAAACCCACCGAACAGGAAAAGACGCAGTGGTTCTTCCAGCGTTATATCAGACAGTTCCCACGCGGTGGCGAGATCGTCCTGTTCGACCGCAGCTGGTACACTCGGGCCATCGTGGAACCGGTAATCGGTTTCTGTACCGACCAGCAATACCGGGATTTCATGCACAGCGTCACCGGATTCGAGAAGGACCTGGTACGTCAGGGCACCATTCTGGTCAAACTCTATTTCAGTGTCACCAGGGAAGAGCAGGAACGCCGCTTCAACAGCCGCAAAACCGATCCGCTGCACCAGTGGAAACTGAGAGAGGTGGATGCGCAGGCCCAGGAACGCTGGGATGACTTCACCCGGGCAAAATATGAAATGCTCAAAAAGACGCACACCACACATGCGCCCTGGAAGGTGATCCGATCCATCGACAAACACCAGGCACGACTAAATGCCATAAAGGTCATCCTGAATTCTGTGCCCTACGAGCGCCTCAACACCGAACTGGATTTTGTCCCCGACCCCGCCTTAGTGATATCCGGATCCAGAGAGCTTGAAAATATGGAGGAACAACACCTGCACAGCGTATAAATACCGGCGAAACGCACTTTATAAATACAAGCCAGTTCCGGTTCTTATTTGCGCAGGCCCTGACGTGGAACAGCGATGGGGAAGTTTGACTGCACCGGATAGTACAAAGCCGGACTTCTGGCCCAACTCGTCATAACGCTTGCATTCTGCACCTTCAAACTCCATTTGCCCGATATAGCGGTGCGAAATCTTCCGCTTGAGATTCTCAGCGTACTCCAGGCCTAGAAAATGGCTAACGAGCCCCCTGATAACGCCGGCGTGGACGACAAAGAGCAGGGTTTGACCGGGACAGGACTCAGTCAGGGAAACGAGAAAACTGACACTGCGTTGCTGCATCTGACGGAAACTTTCGCCCTCCGGGTACACGTAATCCGGATCCTTCTTGTGCTCTGGAATATGCTTCGCCACCCACTTCTTGCTATTTCCATACAGCAAGCCGTAGTTGACCTCATTCAGTTGCGGCGAGTCGTGCACAATATGTATACGATTACGCCTCGCATAGAACATTGCGGTCTGTCGCGCTCTTTCAAGACCACTGGAATAGATCGCATCAAAACGGATGAACTCCTCCTGCAACCTGTTTTCCACGTAATTGACATCAGCCCGCCACCCATCAACGCGTGGCGCATCACCCCAACCCAGTATCCGGTCAGAGGCGTTGAGCAGGGTCTTGTAATGCCTGACAACTATTGCTCGCATAAATTTAAGAATCTACTTGTCAACTAAAGTCCGGCTGCCTTCGGGCAGCTGCCTCACCGCGCCGACATTCCGGCCCGGCCCGCTTAACGGTCCCTGGTATAGAAACTACGTGGCAAAAATAATCCAGCTAACAGTCGCCAAACAACGACAGTATAGCATCCTAGGTAGTTTCCACAAATGACAATTCGGTACCGTTAGGAGCTTGTTAACAGATAGGAAAGCGGCAGCGTTGCGGATTTCTTTATATTAATAATCCCTAATATATGGAGGGCCCGCAATCACTGAAAATTATGGCTGCATTGCCCGCAAACCGGGCCTCATCGGCGTGCAGAAGCCGGATAGCCTTCAGGCTGGCTCAACGCGTAATTTAACGATGGCACGATCGGTAGCCTCTTCCACCGTGAAGCGGAAGCCCGCCTCGACAATAGACTCACCCTGTTTCGGGATATGGCGCAAGCGGGCCATCACCAGGCCACCGATGGTATGCGATTCGGCGGCCGGCAGGCTGGCGAAAAGTACGTCGTTTGCCTCGGAGATGGGAAGACGCGCATCGATAATATAGGTTTCGTCGTCCAGCACCTCGAATGTCCGTTTGCGGCGGGGCAGATATTCTTCGAAGTCATAACCCACATCGATCTCGCCGACCACTTCCTCCAGGATATCTTCCATGGTAATCATGCCCATGGCGGAGCCGAATTCGTCCACCACAACCGCCATGTGATCTTCCCGCGTGCGCAGTATAGGCAACAGCTGGTCGATACTCTGGTAGTGCGAAACATAATAGGCGGGTTCGATGAGGTCCTCGATCGACCGGTCTGGCAGCTCGGCATCCATGAGATCCCAGGTCGTCAGGGTTACGATGCCGACAATGTTGCTGATATTTCCGCTGTAAACCGGCAGCCGGTTGTAACCGCGCCTGCGCACCTTCTGGATGGCGCTGCGGGTATCGCGGTTGCGATTGATCGCCGTCATCTCGGCAACGGGAATCATGGCTTCACCCACGGAGGTTTCGGCAAAGCGAATCGCGCGCTTGATGCGGGCACGGTCGAACAAGTCCACGCTCGCCCCGCGGTCGGCCATATCAACGACCATACGCATTTGTTCCCGGGTTATGAAAACGTTCTGTCCCGTCTTGCCGCCGCCCGCCAGCCTGGCACCCAGACGGGCAACGCGGGAAAAAATAAAGACCAGCGGATAGAACAGTGCCGAAAAAACCCGCAGCGGATAGACAATGATCGGTGCAATTTCGTCGGACTTCTGCTGGTAGACACTTTTGGGGACGACTTCGCCGAGGATCAGGAACAGCGGTGTAAACAGCAGCACCGCATAGAAATCACCCGCCTCACCGAAGTGGCGAATCATCAGCATGGTGCCGATCGTCGTCAATACGACCGTGGATATGTTGGTACCGACCAGCGTGGTTCCCAGAGCCACGTCCGGTGTCTGGAACAGCTTCAATACCATTCTGGCACCCCTGTTACCCTGATTCGCCTTATGGTGCAGCTTGAGTTTATCCGAGTTCACCAGGGCGATTTCCGAGCCGGAAAAAAACCCCTTCAACAGCAGCAGAAGCACCATTACCGGCAAAATAACTAGAAAGTCCATAACTCAGGCCTCTTTTCTGTAATCATCCGGAGTCTGCTTCCGATCCGCGTCCCGGCCATCCGGAGCCCTATCAAGCGCCGGATCTACCTTTTGTGCATCCGACTCAGCGGCTTCCGCGTTAGCGGCGGCGTCAGTTTCCGCTTCACCTTCCGGCGTTTCCTCCTCCTCCGCCGCTTCCTGTCCGCCGGGACGGCAGCTTACCCGCACCGATGCGATGCGATGTTCGTCCATTTCCAGCACCGTGATGAGAATGCCTTCCAGATTGACGCTGTCACCGACCCTGGGTAAACGGTCAAGATGGCGGAAGGCGACACCACCGATGGTCGTCATGCGCGGATCCTCAATACCGAAGTTGGTCAGGTTGTTGAAGTCGGTCAGTTTCATATCGCCTTTGACTGCATAGGAATTCTCGTCGCGCTCCTGATACAACTCCTGCCCCTGCACGTCGCCGGAAATCTGGCCGAATATAAAGGTCAGAACATCCTTCATGCTGACTAAGCCTTCAATACCGCCGAACTCATTGAGTACCACCGCCGCGCGGGCATTATTGGCCTGAAAGAAGTCGAACATCTCATCCACTTTCTTGGTCAGGGGCACCACCACCGGCGGGTGCATGATATCCTCAGGTTCCAGCGTCGAAAGATCCACCTTGTCGAGCACAACCCGCAGTACGTCTTCGGCGTGAACAAAACCAACCACATTATCCCGATGGACACGAAACACCGGAACGCGGGGATGCTGTTCAGCCCGGAATTTATCGACCATTTCGGGAACGCTCATGTCCGCATTGAGAAAGGTGGTACGGGTTCGGGGCGTCATGATCTCCACTACCTCGGTATCACCCGCTTCGAGCAGATTGTAGATCAGGGCCCGCTCGGTGGCGTTGAGTTCACCCTCTTTTGCCACCTCCTCCACCAGGGTGCGGAACTCGTCCAGCTGCAGGATGTTCTCGGCGGCTTTCTCCTCGCCGACGATCAGGGTGGTAAGCCGGTCCGCAACACTTCGAATCATCCAGACCAGGGGTGTCACCATCCTGACCCATGTACTCATGGGCGACGCCACGATACCGGTGCTGATACGCACCGGGTTGGAAACCGAAATAGTCTTTGGCGTCACCTCGCCAAACAGCAATAACAAGGGCACCATGACCAGAACACTGATCAGGCCGGCACGGTCCACGCCGTAAAGACTGACCAGAATCGCCGTCATGTTCGCGGCCGCGGCAATGTTTACCAGCTCGTTACCGCAGAGTATGGAGATAATCAGGCGACGGGGTTGATCCAGCAAGGCATGCAAGGTCTCCGAATGGGGCTGGCGTTCGCGGCGTAACTTCTGCAGATCCAGCCGGGAAAGCGAAAACAGGGCGGTTTCAGAACCGGAAAAAAACGCCGAACCGAACAGCAGCAGGCCCTGAACGACCAGGCGTACCATCATATCCGGCTCTGCCAGGCGCGCCGTATCGAAGGCGAAGAATTCCTTCACCGTCGCCCAGTACAAAACCAGTTCCTGAATCAACCCATCCATCACTAACCGCCTCGATGGGACCCGTAGCTCGCCCCCTCGCCGGTGGCAGGGGTTCGGGCTCACTGCCGCATGATATTGCTGGATTCAATCGCTTACCGTGCCTCGCCTCCGCCCGCATCGGTGGAGAGCGGCCGGCCTCCTCATGGCCACACTAAACTGCTACACTTGTAAGACTAACGGTAACTGAGGGAATTGACAATGGAATATGCCAGGGAGAGAAATTGAGTCCACCCGAAACCGCAAGGCCGCGGCAGCCCGACACCGCCCGTCCAGGCTGCGTGAGAAACGACTGAACCATTTTCACAAACGCTTGAAGAACAGCAAATGATAATCCAGGCAATCACCAAAAAACCGACAGCGACCCGAAACACCGTTCTGGTTACGGTCTGGGCTCGACTGCACGATTCACCGAAGGAGAACAAAAATGGGAGCAAAGGCAAAAGACCAACCGATTCTTGTGCCGGTCGATTTTTCTGCCCACTCGGCAGTGGCACTCGAGCGTGGGGCCGATCTGGCGGAAGCCCTGAAAGTTTCACTGTTAGTGCTGCATGTCGTCCATGATCTTGGCGAAGCCCCCGGCTACTACGCTGTAAAAGGGCGGGGAAAACAACTGCGGCGGATGGAAGACGTTGCTTCGGACATGCTAGACGATTTCATACACGAGGCTCGAAAGAAACACCCTAAACATCACGCACTTGAAAACGCCGAGACGGCGATGGTGGTAGGGCTGCCGGTAAACAGGATACTCGAAGTAGCGAAAAAGTCCGACGCCAGCATGATCGTGATGGGCAGTCAGGGGCGAACAGGGCTCGCGCATGCATTGCTGGGATCGAAAGCAGAGCAAGTAGTCCATTTATCTCCGATACCCGTCACCATCGTTAAGGCCGGTACGAAGGCAGATAAGAAAAAATAACCGCCGCTGGGAGAGAAGAACATGCACGCTATCTTCAGACTTTGGGAACCGATCAAAGAAACGCCCAGGACGGTACTCCTGCTAATCGCGGTGCTGGCAGGTATCGCCGCTGCGCCGGCGCTGGCGGCAAGCGGCGACAGCAGCCAGATGGACTGGTGGAACATGGGCATGAAGCTGTTTGGCGGCCTGGCCCTGTTCCTGTTCGGCATGGAGCAGATGGCCGACGCACTCAAGGCGGTCGCCGGTGAGCGCATGAAGATCATCCTCGCCAAGCTCACAACCAACCGTTTTATGGGCGCCATGACCGGTGCCTTCGTGACTGCGGTCATTCAGTCCTCATCGGTAACCACGGTACTGGTCGTCGGCTTTATTACCGCCGGCCTGATGTCCATGGCGCAGTCTATCGGCGTCATTATGGGGGCCAATATCGGCACCACCATCACCGCCCAGATCGTCGCCTTCAAAGTCACCAAGGCGGCATTGCTGATGGTCGCAGTGGGTTTCGGCATGCTGACTTTCTCCAAACAGGAGAAAATCAAGCAATACGGCGCCATGCTGATGGGCCTGGGGCTGATCTTCTTCGGTATGAGCGTGATGAGCGATGCCATGAGCCCGCTGCGCAGCTACCAGCCATTCCTCGACCTGATGACCAGCATGGACAACCCTCTTATCGGCATCCTGGTCGCCGCCGTTTTTACCGGGCTGATTCAGTCGTCCTCGGCTACCACGGGTATCGTCATCGTCATGGCAAGCCAGGGGTTCATTTCTCTGCAGGCGGGTATCGCTCTGGCCTTCGGCGCCAATATCGGCACCTGTGTGACCGCTATGCTGGCGGCCATCGGCAAACCCCGGGAGGCCGTCCGCGCCGCTGTAGTACACGTGATGTTTAATGTGTTTGGCGTCATAGTCTGGGTCGGCTTGATCGGGCAGCTGGCGGAATTTGTGACCTGGCTTTCTCCCTCACACCCGGGATTGTCGGGGGTGGACCGTCTCGCTGCCGAAACACCGCGCCAGATTGCCAACGCCCACACGGTCTTCAACATATCAAACACCCTCATTTTTATCGGCTTTACAGGCCAGTTCGCGCGGGTCGTCGAGTGGCTGGTCCCGGACAAGCCACTCGAGGAAAAACTCATTGCCAAGCCCAAGTTTCTTGACGATGCACTTCTGGAGACCCCCTCTCTGGCAATCGACCGGGTGCGCCTTGAGATCGGCCATATGGGTGACCGTGTCAAAGACATGCTGGCGCAAATCATGCCGGCCATCCTCAGCGGTGACCGGGGATCGCTCAGGGCGGTCGCAAAAATTGACGACGAGGTGGATATCCTGCATGGATATATCGTCACCTATCTTGGACGCATCAGTCAGAACAGCTTGACGGAGGAACAAACCCACGATTTCATACATCTCATGGCCGCGGCCAATGACCTCGAAAATATTGGCGATGTCATTGAAACTGATCTCGTGCATCAGGGCTACGAGGGCATCGAACAAGGGGTGTCGATCAGTGATGCCACCCGAAAGATCCTCCTGGAATTGCATCATGTTGTGTCAAACGCTGTAGATATGGCCCAGGATGCTGTCGTGGAAAACGATCAAGTTGCGGCGCAGGAAGTCATCGCCATGAAAGGGGATATCAATCGTTTCATGGAGTCAGCCGCCATGCATCAGGCCAGACGACTTGTGGCGGAGGAACCGAACAGGCTTGCCGCCTACACCCTGGAGATTGACATCATCGAGAAACTGAAGCGGATCTACTATTTCTCAAAGCGTATGGCAAAGGCTGTGATGCCTGAGGAAACGCAGGAACGGGCAGCATAATACCTTTTTGAGTACTTGATACGGTGAGAGGCTGGGACATGACCACCAAAAAAATCATGACATCTCGTGTAGTGGCGTTGCGGCCCGACGACAAGGTTGCCGACGCCCTGGCTCTGATGCACAAACATCATGTGCGCAATCTGCCGGTAGTCGATGATAGCGGTGCGTTCATCGGACTATTCGGAGTTCGCCGCCTCGGCCGCCTGTTACTGCCGCAAGCGGCCGTGGATCTCAGTCGCTACAATGTCGCTGATCTCAGTTTTCTGCCCGATGAAATCGTACAGATGTCGGAACGTTGGAAAGAAGTCGCCAGGGAGCCGGTAGAACGCTTCCTCGAGAAAGAGAAAAAACTGTTGTTTTGTACCCCTGACACAAGTTTTCCCCAGCTGCTGGAGCTGCTGGAGCAAAGCAAGGATTCGAGCTTGCCGGTCATCATCGTCGAAGGGAGCGCCAGAAAGCTGGTGGGGATGGTGTCCGCCTGGGATGTCCTGGAGGGAATCATCATGAAACTACTGGCTGAAGGAGCGGGCGCGGACACACCCTCGGCGCAAGACAAATGAACACAACCCACAACAGCTAACGGACAACAGGCCAGACGACGCAAATGCACGGAAACAACGATCTCGCAACTCACGTAATCTTTGGCTGGGACCCGCTTTGGGTCTCGTCCATCCTGTTCGTAGCCACCTATGCCGTCATCGTCACGGAGAAGGTCAACCGGGCGATTGTGTCACTGCTGGGTGCCTGCCTGATGATTACCCTCGGGGTACTCAATCAGCAGACTGCGATAAGCGGTGTCGATTTCAACACCCTGGGGCTGTTATCCGGCATGATGGTAATCGTTGCCATCACCAGGCGCAGCGGCGTCTTCCAGTTCGTTGCCGTCTGGTCGGCAAAGAAGGTCCAGGCCAGACCCTGGGGCATCCTGTTGATGCTGTCGGTGGTCACGGCACTGTTCTCGGCACTGCTGGACAATGTCACGACTGTGCTCCTCATCGCGCCGGTCACTCTGCTGATCTGCCACGAACTCAAGATGAGCCCTTACCCCTTCCTGTTCGCGGAGATCTTCGCCTCCAATATCGGCGGCACAGCCACCCTGATCGGTGATCCGCCGAACATTATGATCGGTTCCGCGGTAAACCTGTCGTTTAACGACTTTCTCCTCAACCTCGCGCCCATCGTCCCGCTGATTATGTTGGTTACACTGGTTATCATCTACGTCATCTGGGGACGCCACATGCAGGCTTCAGATGAGACACGCGAACGAATCATGCGCTTCAGGGAACGCGAAGCGATAACCGACGTAAAACTGTTAAAACAGTCGCTGTTTGTGCTTTCCCTGGTTATTGCAGGCTTCGTTATGGCACACCCGCTGCACCTTGAACCCGCCACCATCGCCATGTTCGGTGCCGCCCTGCTGCTGCTTTTGTCCAATATTAAGAACAAAGCCGCGGAGCAATCAGAAAATGTCCATCAGACCTTTGGTGAGGTCGAGTGGGTTACCATTTTTTTCTTCATTGGCCTGTTCATCGTGGTTAAGGGTATTGAGGAAGCCGGGGTGTTGAAGATGCTCGCCGACCGGGTGATCGACCTGACCGGTGGAGATATCACCGTCACGGCTATGGCTATCTTATGGGTATCGGCCATCGCCTCGGCAATCGTGGACAACATTCCCTTCGTGGCAACCATGATTCCGCTTATCAAATCCATGGCGCCAAGTTTCGGCGGTGCCGAATACCTCATGCCATTGTGGTGGTCGCTGGCACTGGGCGCCTGCCTGGGCGGCAACGGCTCGCTCATAGGGGCAAGCGCCAACCTGATCGTCGCCGGTTTCGCCGAACGCGCCGGTCACCGTATTCACTTTCTGAAGTTCATGGCAATGGCCTTCCCCCTGATGCTGTTGAGTATTCTTATCGCCAGTGCTTATGTCTACCTCCGCTATCTCTAGTAGGACTTGATGACCGGTACATCATCATGAGCCTCGAACCCATACTCATTCCCACCAAGGTCGCAAAACCTGGCATGGTCGTCAGTGAGGTATTCGCTGAATGCATTCGGGTCAACATTCCGGGTATTCCGTTTTGCGATACGCAAGGCCGTATTGCCGGGCGGATCACCCTGAAAAACATCCTTAAAAAAACCTGTCTTCCGGAATACATGATCGAACTGGCCAGGATTCTGGGTGATCAGTTGTCCTGCATGGGGGACATGGAGGCCAAGGCAAAACAGCTCATGAATAATCCCGTCGACCCTTACATTCTGGAACCACATATATCACTCACATCCGACTCCCCCGCCGTCAAGGCACTGGCCCTCATGGAACAGAACGATACCAGCTATATCTTTGTTGTTGACGAGGGCCGTTACAAGGGTGTTATCACAATACAGGGGCTGGCCAGGATGCTCACGCAGCTTGATGAACCACCCGGCGACCGTTGAACCGACCGCTGAGATGGCGAATATCATGCAAACCTGGTGGTTAGGGCGACAAGACGGCATCCGGGTCGATATGGTAAGTTCACTCACATGACCAAGAATTCCTCGTTCTGGAAAAACCTTCTCGGCTACCTGGGCGCCGCCGACGAGACGGTCACCCTCGCACCATCACAAAAACTGCGCCTGTCGGGGAAAAGGACCAGAATCCCGCTGTCGGGATTTCCGATCTTTGAGGTGGAGATGGGAGAACAGCGGCTGCATATCGTTCCCGATCTCAGCGTCGATAAGCGCAAACAGAAGACTCCGTGCGATTTTATCCTGTTCGATCCACAACGCTACTGCGCCGGTATCAGCCACTGCCTGCGGCTGTCCCCGGGTGAAACGCTGGCCATAGATCGAAATGCCGAGTATCAAGACTACGTCTTCAGTTCCCCGCGCGACGCCTTCCGCCGTCATTTTTCCGTGCTTCACGAAGGTGATGCCCTGGTATTCAGAGACCCCGTCTCGGAACTGGGCACCTATCTTTCCCTGATAGACGAAGAACACGACACTTTGCACGTCCACAGTCGCCGGGCGGCTGCCCTGAAACGGGTCAGGGATATTTTCGGCGGTGCGATCCAGGCGCTGCCACCCGAAGAGGCGCTGGACACCCTGAGAAAAGTTAACCACTGTCTCCGGAATCAAAGCCACTGTCCGAAGGATTCCGTTGGCAACCCGGGCGGGGTGCTGCAACTGCCACCCCGGCTTACCCCGATCCTGGTAGGCGATCTGCACGCCCAACTTGACAACCTGCTCAAAATCCTCAGTGAAAACAACTGCCTGGAGAGCCTGGAGAAGGGGCAGGCGGCCCTTATCCTGCTTGGCGATGCAGTTCATCCCGAGCAGGATGGCGAATTGGAGGATATGCACAGCTCGCTTCTGATGATGGATCTCATCTTCAAGCTGAATTTACGATTTCCTGAACAGGTCTTCTATATCGTCGGCAACCATGACAGCTTCTCGCACGATGTAATGAAACATGGCGTACCCCAGGGTCTGCTCTGGGAGAAGCACGTCGCTGCGTCCCGGGGTGAAGAATACAAGGCGGAACTGGAGCTGTTTTATCGGCAATCACCCCTGGTAGTGGTTTCACAGGATTTCCTTGCCTGTCACGCCGGGCCTGCCCGCAGCAAAATCTCTCTGCAGACGCTGGTCAATGTTCGCCAGTTCCCTGACATCCTCCACGACATAACCTGGAACCGGATCAGAAGCCCCCGCTTCCCCGCGGGTTACGCCCGTAGCGACGTACGCCGGTTTCGCAAGGGGCTGGGGGCTGAAAGCGACACACCTTTCATCGTAGGCCACCACCCCTATTCACGGGAGGGGACCTTGTGGCTGAATGCCGGCCACATTGATCACCATCACATTATTATCAGCGCCCGACCCGATCGTATCGGCTTGATGACACGAATCGATGGCGACCTGGTGCCCGAAATCTATCCGACCGAAGCCTTGACGGCATGGTTGAACGAGCAAACTCCGACCACCTAGGTAATAATGGCAAGAATCGGGCAAGACGGTTCGCGGTGTCGGGTCAACTGCCGGGCTGGACGAGGGCCGATTTCTTCCACCAGGGATGCTTGGCCTCGATGAACCCCTCCCAATAGGCGTCGAAGCGGTTAAGCATGTGGTGATAGTCGCAGGTCCTCCAGCCGATAAGTCCGCCCGCGTAAACGAAAGTTTCATGATCCGTCTCGTTCGCCAGTAGCTTATCGAGCAGGTGCCGCATGACGGCCACGTCGTTCATGAGCCCGAGCAGGTCCTGTAGCCCGCGCATGTGGGAGATGAAGGTGTCCATGCCCACGAACAGCGGACGGAAAAATTCCGTGGCATAGCGCAGCTTCTTGCACTCGATGCGCAGGCTGTGCATTTCCTCGTGGGCATGCCGGTTGACGTTGCTTCCCGCCGTGAGCACTTTGCGCTCCTGCTTGTCCAGGAGCTTGCGTGAAAAGGGTACCAGATTCATAAACAGGAACTTCGCCTGCTTTTTGTTTAGCTCGCCCAATTCCCACTGCTTTCCGCCGAACCAGCCCGCGAAGCCCTCCTTGAAACGGCGATACCGTTCGCTGTCCAGCATGGAGCAGACTTGACGCTCGTAGGTTTGGGCCCGACGCTCCTCAGCCAGTTGCAGCAGCCCCTGGCATCCACTCAGGGGAAGTTCGTCGGCGACGGTGCTCAGTCCATCGGCGATGAACACGTCCAGGTCCCGTGCGAGGCCCAGTTCACCGGCAATCCAACGCATCTCTTCGGACCACTGGCTGCCCACCGCTTTCGGTATGGCATCGCGAAACAGGGACAGCGCCGAGCGCATCCGGCGTACAGTGACTCGGAACTGGTGGACGCCCTCGATGTCTTCCCAGTTTCGCGCTGCCGCCTCCCACTGGAGCAGGTACTCGAAGTTGTGCCGCATGATAGTGGCGAAGGCTTCACTGACAGACTGGTTGGCCGTCACCGGTGCGGGCGTTTTTGATTTTGTAGGCATAAGATCCGCAATTTCCTAAATAAACCCGCTAAGCGTACGCCCTGGGATCGGGAGCCAGGTGCAACACGGCAATGGCCTCGTGGGGACACTAGTGGCTATAGGCAGCCGG
>Ga0209578_10001473_pt1 | contig 21817 bp, 23 predicted proteins | sample tdAd472_FD_187127 | JGI IMG/M metagenome (GOLD analysis project Ga0209578, IMG submission 187127) | Marine sediment microbial communities from the Atlantic coast under amendment with organic carbon and nitrate - tdAd47.2 (SPAdes)... | ecosystem: Environmental > Aquatic > Marine > Coastal >...
CAACAGCGACATCACGCGCATGATAATGCACGCCGTCTTCCTGCTTGAAGCTGATCTCATGCGCTTCATCGACGATGATCAGGCCAAGCTTTGGCGTTGGCAGGAACAGGGCGGAGCGCGCCCCGACAATTACTTGCGCCTGCCCGCGCGCCGCCGCCATCCATGCGCGCCGTCGCTCGCTCTGGCGCAGGCCGCTATGCCATGCGACAGGCTGTACCCCGAAGCGCGCTTCGAAGCGCTTGAGGAAAGGCTCGGTCAACGCAATTTCCGGCAGGAGCACAAGCGATTGCTGGCCGTTGCGGATCGCGCGGGCAATGGCCTCGAAATAGACTTCGGTCTTGCCAGAGCCGGTCACTCCATCGAGCAGGAAGGTCTGAAACTCCTGCGCGGTAACGGCGTCTGTCAGCCGGTCTGCTGCCGCCTGCTGCTCTTCGTTGAGGGCGGGCACATCATGATCGGGGTCGGGTTCAGGGTAGGACGCATCGGCATTCACCTCCTGCGCTTCCAAAGCGCCTGCCTTGATGAGACCGCGTATAATGCTGACTGATACATCCGCGACCTCGGCCAGCTCGTTGACGCTGCCTTGCCGGGTACCAATGGCCTCCAGAGCCTTGGCGCGCTGCGGCGTCATGCGCGGTGGCTGCCTTGTGCCCATGTGATATTCGGTGATCGTCTTGTCGCCCACCATCGCCGCGCCCGCAGGCAGCGCCATGCGCAGCACGGAGGCGAGCGGCGCCATATAATAATCCGCCACCCACTCGATCAGGCGGCGCAGTGGCGCGGGCAGCGGCGGAGCTGTTGAAAGGCTGAGCAATGGGCGCAGGCGCTTTTCGGCTATCTCTTCGGCCTGCGGGAAGCGCGCCTCCTCCCACACAACGCCAGTTACGCGCCTTGGCCCCAGCGGCACCTCGATGATGCTGCCATGTTCGATATGCATTTCCGCTGGCACGCGATAATCGAGCGGGCCGAGTCGGGCATTGAGCAGGAGGACGCGAACGCGATTCATACTCCCCCTCTAGCGGTGAATAGGCTTCAAGAAAAACAGCTTAGAAAAAGCGGCTTTCCTTTTGAGCGCAAAAGAGGGAAGTTCTAGCCATAACGGCCATGGTTATTGAGGAGAGGCATATGCATCGCAGGCAGTTTTTAGCGAGTGGTTCGGCGCTGGCGCTGATTTCCCTGAGCGGGTGTTCGCAAGGCTTAAGCTATAGCCTCACCGAGGCGATCCGGCGGTTGCTGACCTTATCCTCGCAGCGCGCACTGGCGCGGCTGATGGCGCCGGGCGGGTTTTATGACAGCCAGGTCGGGCGCATCAGCCTGCCCGATGGCTTGGGCAAAGGCGGGTCGCTGATAACGCAGGCTTTGCTGAGCACGGTGCTGCGCGATCGTCTGACCAGACAGGTCAACCGGGCGGCGGAGAAGGGGGCGGAGCGGGCAGCGCCAATCATTGCCGATGCGATTTTGTCGGTTTCGCCGGAAGATGCTGCGGCTTTGTTAAAAGGCGGCGGGCCGCTGGCGACGGCGTTTCTGCAAAAGCAAATGGGCAGTTCCCTGCTGCAATATATGCTCCCCGGCGTTGATGAAGGCCTGAAATTGTTCGACAATGAGGTTGTCACCATGGCGCTCAACAAGGCGACGGGGATCGACTTTGCGGGCCTGCGCGATGATGTGACCCGCAAGGCATCGGACGCGATTTTTGCCGAGATGGGTAAGGAAGAGGTGGCCATCCGCGCCGATCCGCAATCGACGGGTGATCCGATTCTGATCGCGGCGTTGACAGCACTATAATCGTCCAGTGGCCGGGCGGGAATTTTCTCGCTCTGCCCTTATCGGCGCGCGCGCAACCCGCTATAGCGGGGGCGACTCATCATATCATTATCCGGGGACTGCCTCTCATGAAATTCTTTGCTGACACTGCCGATACAGACGCCATTCGTGACCTTGCCGCCACCGGCCTGCTCGATGGCGTGACCACCAACCCGTCGCTGATTAAAAAGTCTGGCCGGGACATTATGGAAGTGACCAAGGAAATCTGCGGGCTGACCGATGGCCCGGTGTCGGCGGAAGTCGTCGCGCTCGATCACCCCACGATGATGAAAGAGGCCGAAGTGCTGCGCAAGATTGCGGACAATGTCTGCATCAAGGTGCCGCTCACGGTCGATGGTCTCAAGACCTGCAAGGCGCTGTCGAGCGAAGGCACGCAGGTCAATGTGACGCTCTGCTTTTCGGCCAATCAGGCGCTGCTCGCGGCAAAGGCGGGCGCGACTTTCATCTCGCCGTTCGTGGGGCGTCATGACGATAATGGCTTTGACGGCATGCAGCTCATTGACGACATCCGCCTGATCTACGACAATTACGCGTTCGACACCGAAATCCTCGTCGCCAGCGTGCGCCACTCGATGCACATATTGCAGGCCGCAAAAATCGGCGCCGACGTCATCACCGCCCCACCATCCGTCATCCTGTCGCTGTTCAAACATGTGCTCACCGACAACGGCATCGCGGCGTTCATGAAGGACTGGGAAGCGACAGGGCAGAATATCGGGTGATGTGAGGGGGGCTTCATATGGTGCCATCCCGAACATATCCTTCACACGGGTGGGGTCGCAGGTTCAATCCCTGCCGCGCCCACCAGCTTTCTAAATAGACTTCAGTAAGATAGAAAGATGGTTCGGTTATCCGGGCGCAAAGGCTTGCTCCAAAACAAAGACCGGCAAAGGACCGGGCTTACACCCGATGCCGCGATAGAGCGTTGCAGGACATTGAGTAGTGACTTTGGGAGAGATATTACTCATTCGTTGACCTGACACGATTTGTGCATATATGTTCTACGAATGTTCCATATGGGGATGACGAATGAATGATGGACGGACCTCTACGTGGCGATGGGGCTTGTTGAGGACTTTCGGTATCGTCGCGTTATGTCTCGTGTCTGGAGTCGTCGGCGGGGCTCTTACGCGCAACTTCGGGACCAGTAGCTATACCCTTTCATATGTCGATTTCGTGTCGATTTTGCTCACGGCAATTGCAGTTTTGGTGACAGTTCTAGCCGTTATTCTGGCGGTAGCGGGTTTCGTTGGTTGGACGACCATCGAGCAAAAAGTTCACGGCAAGACCGAGGATTTTCTTGCCAAGGGGTTTGATAAAGGTGGCCGATTGGATCGCATCGTTGTGGAAATGATCGAACGCAAAACGGAAGAAATTATGTTCCGTGGCGTGCAGTCGGTTGATGAAGATGATTTGAAAAGCGGCGAAGACAATAAAGGCGAAGATGGTGGTGTGGCATGAGCCTGCTGGTTGAGGACAGGGTCACAGAGAACGAAGCCGAGATTGTAAGGCGTTATACGTCAAGTTTCCCGGTAAAGGTTGGCGAGCTAGCGAATGAGCTTGGCCTAAAAGTCACGCGTGCGCCTATGCCTCCTAAGATTTCTGGCCTTATTCAACCTTGTGCCGACGCTCCGTCCGGCTTTGAAATAAAGGTCAACAAATATGAGATGCCCGAACGCCAGCGGTTTACGGTCGCTCATGAGATTTCTCACTATCTATTGCACCGAAACGATATTGGCTCCGGGGTGGTGGATAGCATCATGTATCGGTCGAACCTGACTTCCCGAAAGGAAACCGAGGCCAACCGGTTGGCGGCTGATATTGTGATGCCCGCGACGGTCGTTGGCAGGGAGCTAGATCGGCTTGGCGGACGGCGAACAGACGAAACGGTTGAGACATTAGCCTCTATGTTCCGGGTTTCAGTTCCTGCTATGAAGGTCCGATTGGGAGTGGCTTAGGGGGCAATTGATGCTAGAACAGTTTGCTTATTGTCCGGCGCTACATGCCAGAATTGCCGAAATTAAGGCGCTGGCACAACTTCCGGCAGTAACGAAGGATCGGCTTTTCCCCTTAATTATCGCGCGACCTTGGCCCAACGCAAAGCACCTCGCTCGAACTTGGGAAAAAATTGGGGAGGCGATGGGCAACCGGCGGTTCGCGCTGGATCTCGACAGGACAAAACGTAATTCGGGGGGTAAGCGTGAAGCGGCGACCGAGTTTGACGAGTTATTTGTCATCCGGAACGGCTTTGCAAATTACTACGAAACGATTTCCGCGATCCCTGAGGCTATCCCCGTGTTGCGTCTTAGCGGTGGCGAGGTCGCACACTTCGACGCTCAAGCGCGTCACATAGAAGATTTAGACCGGGGATTGGTTGTCCGTATTGAATATGGCGTAGTTACCAATCCAATCGCGTTGGTCGAACAGGTTCTTGGCCGGTTTCGGGACGTCTCATTCTTTGTGGATGCCGGTTGGTCCCGCGACATTTTAGGTCGCGAGGTATGGGCATCCGGCATAGTGGAGAGGATTGCGCGCGATCATCCTGAAATTGAAGTGGTCGTATCGGGTAGCAGTTTTCCTGACTCCTTTTCGGACATTAGGGATCGGGGCATCATCGCGGTTGAAGAACGCTCTTTGTATAATAATCTCGTTCGACGGCATAACTCTGCGACCCTGATCTATGGTGATTGGGGAAGCACTCGTCCGCCATCCACCGAACAAGTGCCGATGCGAAACGTCCCTCGAATTGACCTGCCTACGGCGAGTCAGTGGATTTCGTTCAGGCGCGACAAGGAATTAGAAGGCGACGAGGATTATACGGATATTGCCCAACGTGTTGTAGCCGATGCAGATTGGCCAGACGGCTTAGATATTTGGGGCACTTATACGATTGAATGGACGGCGAACGGGGAGCCCGGCGCTATACGTAGTCCAGCGACAGCCGCAGCGGCTCGCATTAACATCCATCTTCACCGGCAAGCATTCTTCGGCGCTAACGATATTGTCGTTGATGGGGACGAGCCTTTTACGGATGACTGATTTAATGGGCTGGTCCTCTGCCTGTCCTTTCCAAATTTGAACGACGAAACATTCTCTTCAACAATGCGTTGAAACTACGTTGATAACTTCGTTATCATGTTACGATGCCGTATCCCTATCGAGGATGTGGAATAGAGCCGTTCCCAGTTCTAATTGCTGTAAATTTTGCTTTGTTGAGCCTCCAACCAGCCATCCGTCCCCCTCAAAACCCCTTTGGCGCAGCGTCGACCACACTGAGCTTGCCGCTGCCGATTTGTTGCACTTCGAGCGCGCGCTCCGCTACGCCGTTGCGGCCGAAGCGGAAGGCGCCGTCTATGCCGGCGAAGCCGCCCTTGTCGGTCAGTTTGGAGGTTGGGAACTTGCTGCCCGGTTTCCAGTCTTGTGCGATCTTGATGGTCAGTAGCACGGAGTCATAGCCCATGGCCGACAGGCGATAGGGGGCTTTGCCGAAGCGGCTGCGATATTTGCCGGCGAGCTGGCGGTAATAGGCGTCGGGCACGCTGGCGAACCATGCGCCCTGCAGGGCGGCGCTGGAGGTCAGTCCGCTTTCGGTGTTCCACAGCTCGGTGCCGAGAATGCGCGCACTGGCGCCGCCATTCTGCCGGATGACCGGGGCGGCCTGAAGCGCCACACGCCCACCATCGGCGATCAATACGGCTTGATAATCAGAGCTTTCCGCCAGCTTCTTGATGGCGGCTGTGATCGAGGCGCTGCTGCGGCTGTAATTTTGCATGGAAACGACCGTGCCGCCGGACGAGCGCACCGCGCCGAGCAGTGCATTGCCCGTGCGCTCGCCATAAACGCCCGATGGCACCAGCGCGGCGAAGCGCTCTATGCCTTTGGACCGCGCGAAACCAACCACCCGCTCGACAGATTGCGCCGGAGAATAGCCCATGACGAACACGCCATCGCCTGCCACGCTTGCGTCATTGGAATAGCTGATAATGGGGACGCCCGCCTTGCGCGCTGCCGGAGCGGCTGCTTTCACATTGTCCGATGTCAGCGGGCCGAGGATCAGCGTGTTGCCCTCGGCAATCGCCTTGTTGGCCGCAGCGACGGCTCCGCGCCCGGTGTCATAGGTGGTGATGCGGACATTCTCGGCCCTGGTGTCGAGCAGCGCCATCGTGGTGGCGTTGGCGATCGACTGGCCGACTCCGGCGTTGCTTCCGCTCATGGGAACGAGCAGGGCGATTCGGTGGCGCGTTTCATCGGTCGGCAAGCCCGGTTCAACGGGTGCGGGCTGGGCAGGGCCACTTGTCTCGGGACCAGAGCTACGCGGCACAATTGTTTGACATGCGGCGAGAAACAGCGCGCTGCTGACCACTAATGCCCGACCACTGTTACGCACTATGGACCATATGTCTGCTTGCCGAACGGCACCCGTCTCTGCCATGGAAACTCCTTATGATGGAAGCATTACCTCCGGGCCTATATATCGTTGCCGGGCCAATCGGCAACTTGTCTGATCTCACGCCACGGGCGGCCGACATATTATGCCGGGCTGATGTGGTGGCGGTGGAGGATAGCCGTGTGAGTGCGAAGCTGCTTCGCCATGCCGGGTCGGACCGGCCAATGGTGCCCTATCATGACCATAGTGATGAGCATGTGCGCCAGCGTTTGATTGACCGGATGGCGAACGAGGCAGTGGCCTTGCTGTCCGATGCAGGCACGCCGCTGGTCTCTGATCCGGGCTATAAGCTGGTGCGCGATGCCCGGGCTGCGGGACGGGCGGTTACGACATTGCCCGGCCCTTGTGCGGCAGTGGCGGCGCTGACGCTGTCCGGCCTGCCGACGGACCGTTTTTTGTTCATGGGATTTCTGCCCTCTAAATCCAAAGCGCGTGCGGACACGCTGACGGAAGTGGCGGCCTTGCGCGCGACACTGGTTTTCTATGAAAGCGGTCCGCGCCTTGCCGCTTCGCTTACCGATATGGCGCTGGCACTGGGCGACCGGGATGTCGCTGTCTGCCGGGAGATCAGCAAGGCCTATGAAGAAGTGAAAGCGGGTAAGCTGACCGAGCTGGCGGTTGCTTATGGCGATGCGCCGCCCAAGGGCGAAATTGTTGTGATTGTGGGGCCGCCTGGAGAGACCGCAGCGGCGCGTTTAGAGGATGCCGATGCACTGCTGAACGATGCGCTGGAACGTCTTTCTGTTGGCAAGGCGGCGAGCGAGGTGGCGAAGAAAACCGGCCTGGACCGGCGTAGCCTGTATGCACGGGCGCTGGAACTGAAAAGCGAATGAGGGCAAAATCGCCAGCGCGTCTTGCGGCCGAAAAGCGCGGGCGGCAGGGCGAACGGATTGCGGCATGGTGGCTGCGACTCAAGGGTTGGTCTATCCTTGACAGGCGCGTGCGCACGCGAGCAGGCGAAATTGATCTGGTTGCGCGGCGTGGCGCGTTGGTGGCATTCATCGAGGTGAAGGCGCGCCGCAGCGAGGCCGAGCTGGATCTGGCGATTGACGAACGACGGCTGGCACGGGTGGCCAAGGCAGCGGAAAATGTGGCGCATCGCTACATGAAAGCGGGCGATGATATGCAAATTGACGTGATACTCCTTGCGCCGCGCCGCCCACCACGCCATTTGAGCAATGTCTATTTTGGAGGGTGACCTCCCCAATAATTCCAAGGAAAGCCGATGTCGTTGAAAGTCGCTGTGCAGATGGACCCTATGGAAGGGATCAACATCAGTGGAGATTCCACTTTTGCCATCATGCTGAGTGCGCAGGCGCGCGGCCATGCGCTCTATCATTATGAAGCATCGGACCTGACATGGCGCAGTGGGCGCTTGCTCGCCAATGCCCGCGCCGTCGAGGTGCAAAAGGTCGATGGGGATCATTACAGCTTTGGTGAGGCGGTGACGCTGGACTTGGGCAGCGATGTCGATGTCGTGCTGATGCGCCAGGACCCGCCGTTTGACCTGAGCTATATCACGGCGACGCATTTGCTGGAGCGGATTGAAGGCGAGACTCTGGTGGTCAATCGCCCCGGCTCGGTGCGCGATGCGCCGGAAAAGCTGTTCGTGCTCGACTATGCACGCTTCATGCCGCCGACGATGATCACGCGCGATCTCGCTGAGGTGAAGAGCTTCCTCGCCGAGCATGGCGATATTGTCGTCAAGCCGCTTTATGGCAATGCGGGCAATGCGGTCTTCCGTGTGGGCGCGGATGGTGCAAATCTTTCGGCGCTGGTCGAGCTGTTCAACGCGAGCTGGGTAGAGCCGTTCATGGTTCAGGCGTTCATTCCGGCGGTGAGTGAGGGCGACAAGCGCATCGTGTTGATCGACGGCGATGTTGCAGGCGCAATCAATCGCTTGCCGGGCAAAGGGGAGATACGCTCGAACCTTGCGGCGGGCGGTTCGGCGGTGAAGACTGATCTCACCGAGCGCGAGTGGGAAATCTGCCGCGCCATGGGACCGGAGCTGAAAAAGCGCGGGCTGTTGTTTGTCGGTATTGATGTGATTGGCGGCGAATGGCTGACGGAGATTAACGTGACTTCGCCGACCGGGATCGTCTCGATGGATGAATTCAACGGCACGGATACTGGTGGGATGATCTGGGATGCGATTGAGCGGCAGGTTGGTTGACCGCTGATGACAGTCAGGCGGGGGCCACTGCTACGCTTTGCTCGTTCATGACCGCTGTGCCGTAGGCGGTAAGAAAAGCGACATCGGCGGCATCGCGACCGACCCCGATCTTGGCCATTGCGCCTTCCTTCGCCATGCCTGTGCCATCGACCAGATGCCATTCTCCCCCGACAAAGACTTCTGCTACCGCATGAAAATCCGGTGGCTCAATGCCGAGCGCGTAAACACTGGCAATGCGCGCCGGGACACCGGCTGCGCGCGCTAATGTAATGATCACATGGGCATAGTCCCGGCAAATGCCTTCACGACGAATGAAGGTGTCGGTCGCGGTGGTTTCTGATGTGCTGACACCGGGAACATAGGTGAAATGCTCTTTCACCCAGTCACAAATCGCGCCGACACAGGCTCCCCCAGTGAGATCCGCGAATTCTGTTTTGACGAAACTCATAAACTGGTCGGAAGGGCAATAGCGCGACGGCATAAGATATTGCACGGTTTCTGCGGGCAGTTCGTGATGAGGTACGAGCGGCAATTGGCGGCAATCTTTTACGATCCGGTTGATCGTAACGATTGCCTTATAATCGATCGTCAGCTGCCCCTGATGCTGAAGCCATATACGATCGCCTATAGAATCATGCGCAGCGACGCGGGCAAAATGCATTCCCTGACTAATATCGATATGGGCATGCTCTATTGTCTGTTCAGGGATCGCAGCGGCTTCCAGCTGGAGCAGTATGTCGGTGGGCTGGTCGAATTGATAGTCAAGCTGGGTGTGGATGCTGATTTTCATACTGTCGTAACGCATGAGCATGGGAATAGCGCAAGGGCGATTGAAATATTTATTCTCCGGGCTCAGGCTCGCGGATGCGCATTGCGATAAACATCCAATAAATGTGCGGCGTCAACCTGCGTGTATACCTGTGTCGAGCTGAGGCTGGCATGGCCGAGCAGTTCTTGCAATGAGCGCAGGTCTGCGCCGCGCCCCAGCAAATGCGTGGCGAAGCTGTGGCGCAGGGCATGCGGGCTGGTGCGCTCGGGCAGCATCAGGCGGCGGCGGGCCTCGCGCACGGCCTTGCGGATGATCGCTGGATCGAGCGGGCCGCCGCGGGCGCCCCGGAAAAGCGGTTCGTCTTTCGCGGTGCCATAAGGGCAGAGCGCGGCATATTCGGCTAAGGCCTCACGAAGCTGCGGCAATAATGGCACCATGCGTGTCTTGTTGCGCTTGCCGGTCACGCGGATGGTTTCGCCTGCCGGGACGTCACTGCCGGTCAGCGAGAGCGCTTCGGATATACGCAGTCCTGCGCCATAGAGCAGCAGCAGCACGGCCCAGTCACGCGCGGCAATCCAGGGTTCAGCGGCATTCTCGCTGACATCTTCCGCCAGCGCCATGACGTCATCGGGCGAGACAGGGCGCGGCACGCCTTTGTTTACGCGCGGCCCGCGCAATGTGGGCACCATGCCTTCTTCGCCGCCGATAAATTTGAGGAATGCGCGGATCGCTGAGAGTTCGCGCGCGGTGGAGGCATTGCCCAGCCCCTCATTACGGCGATGTGCAAGATAGGCGCGCAGGTCGGTGGCAGGCAGTTCGGCGAGCTGATTTTCCGAAGGGAGAGCGCCATAATGCACGGAAAGAAAGCGCAACAGCCGCTCAGCGCTTGCGACATAAGCGCGCACGGTGTGGGCTGAGCGCCGCCGCTCTAAGGCGAGATGCCGCTGCCAGCGGGCGATGAGCTGATGCTGTTCTTCCACGGCTCCGGCTATAGCATGATCTTGGGCAAGATAGCATCAAGCAACAAAAGGCCGGATGGGGTCACTGTGATATGGCGCTGGTTTACGCTCACCAACCCCATTTTGGCGAGGATTTCTGCCTCTTGCCAGTCAATCATCTGCTCATGAGGCAGGCCGATGCGTTCACTCAGCGCAGAGACGTCAATGCCTTCTGTTAGACGCAGGCCCATCATCAGCGCTTCGGATGCGCGTTCTTCAGAAGAGAGTGGTGTTTCGCTCTGGTTGCCATGGCTATTGCGGGCAATGGCGGAGAGCCAGTTCTCCGGTTTCTTGTGGCGCTGTGTCGCCGTTCCGCCGCGCCGTCCATGTGCGCCCGGACCAATGCCAATATAATCGCCATAGCGCCAATAGGTTAGATTATGGCGGCTTTCCTCGCCCGCACGGGCATGATTGCTCACCTCATAAGCGGGAATGCCTGCCGCGATTGAGCGCGCTTGCGTCAGTTCATAGAGTTCTGCCCCATGATCGGGGTTGGCAGGGGCGAAGTTGCCCTGGCGGACCATCGTCTCGAAGCGGGTGCCCGGCTCTATGGTGAGCTGGTAAAGCGAGAGATGGCCTGTGCCAAAGGAAAGGGCATGGTTGAGCTGGCGTTCCCAGTCTTTGCTGCTCTGGTCAGGCAGTGCATAAATGAGGTCGAAGCTGACGCGTTTGAAATGCGCCTGCGCGGTCTCGATGGCGCGGTGCGCTTCGCCGACATCATGCGCACGGCCCAGAAATGACAGCGCCTCCGCCTCAAAGCTTTGCACACCGATGGACACACGGTTGATGCCTGCTACAGCGAGATCGGCAAAACGCTCCACTTCGACGCTGTTCGGGTTGGCCTCCAGCGTGATTTCAATATCATCCGCAAAGCCCCAATGTTGCTGCGCTGCCTCCAGCAAATCAGCAACAAGGGCAGGCGGCATGAGCGAGGGGGTGCCTCCGCCGAAGAAAATAGAGCTGAGCTTGCGTCCTTGGGTCAGCTCTGCCTCATAAGCCATGTCGGCGAGCAGGGCCTTGCGCCACTCTTCAACGTCGACACTCTCGCGCACATGGCTGTTAAAATCGCAATAGGGGCATTTGGAAACGCAAAAGGGCCAATGGATATAGAGGGCCAGTGCCCCGGTCTGTCGAGGGGTCTTTTGCGGCGCATGTTGCTCATGCCTTACCGGCCCGTTAAGGCTGTCTGTTCGTGATATTTTACTGCTTATGGACAATATACTTCCCGTCATGATGCACCAGTCTCATATGCGGTATCTGCTCCCTGCGCTAGCGCTGGTCGTATTGACGTGCCTTGTGCACAAGGCAGAGGCCCGGACGGCTGATTTCCGACAGGTGATGCTGGATATGCACAATGCCGAGCGGGCGGTGCATCGTGTTCCGGCGCTTGTCTGGGATGAAGGCTTCGCTGCTGAAGCGACCCGATATGCCGTTATTCTGGCGCAACGAGGGGTGATGGAGCATAGCGACCAGAGCGCAAATGCGCGCCGATATGGCGAAAATCTGTGGATGGGTACGCGCGGCGCTTTCAGCTATGCCGACATGGTTGGCATGTTTCTGGAAGAGCGGCGCTATTATCTGCCGCGCGCCGTGCCAGACATCAGCACCACCGGGCACTGGAAGGATGCCGGCCATTATAGCCAGATCATCTGGCGCACGACCACACGCGTTGGCTGTGGTATTGCTTCAGGGCCGGATTTTGATGCGCTGGTCTGTCGCTATGACCCGGCGGGCAATATCTGGGGCCGCCGCGCGCATGACCATGCCCCGGGTGAAGCGCGTATGATGCATATAGCGAGCAAATAAAAGGCTCAGCTCGCGCCCCGGCCAGATTAGGGTCAGGCCCCTAAAACAACGCTTTCACCAATTGCGCGAAGGCATCGGCGCGATGGCTCATTGCATGTTTGGCGGCCGGGTCCATCTCGGCAAAGCTGATGTCATGGCCTGTTGGCTGGAACACCGGGTCATAGCCAAAGCCTTTTTCGCCGCGTGGCGGCCAGACCAGCGTGCCATCAACGCGCCCTTCGAAGCTTTCCATATGTCCATCGGGCCATGCCAGAGTGAGAGCGCAGACAAAATAGGCATTGCGTGATACATCCGTACCTTTTGCGGCAAGCGCATCCTCGATTTTTTGCATGGCGATGCTGAAATCCTTGGATGGCCCGGCCCAGCGCGCGGAATATATGCCGGGGTCTCCGCCCAGCGCCTCGACGCACAGGCCGCTATCATCGGCCAGAGCAGGCAAGCCGGAAGCCTGCGCCGCCGCCAATGCTTTCAGTTCCGCATTGGCGATGAAGGTCGTGCCGGTTTCTTCAGGTTCGGGCAGGCCCAGTTCTCCCGCTGAAACCGGTTCCATGCCATAAGGTCCGAGCAGCTCGGCAATCTCGCGCACCTTGCCTTTATTATGGCTGGCGATGACGAGTTTGCCGGGGGTCAGCGTACGGGGCATATGTATATCCGATCCGTTTGACGCGAATGGCTTTTATCTGCCGGTCGCTGTGCGCTGCGCTTCGAAAATCTGGCCGCAACCGATGCGAGCAAGGCGCATGAGGCGGAGCAGTTCTTCCTCATCGAAGGTCGCGCCTTCTGCTGTTGCCTGCACTTCGGCGATCTTGCTGTCGCCGGTGAGAACGAAGTTCGCGTCCGCCTCGGCGCTGGAATCTTCCGGATAATCGAGGTCGAGCACCGGCGTGCCTTCATAGATGCCGCAGCTAATGGCCGCGACTTGCTGTTTGATAGGGTCGGCCTCAAGCGCGCCAGACGCCATCAGCTTGTCTACTGCAATACGCAGCGCCACCCATGCGCCAGAGATCGAGGCCGTGCGGGTGCCGCCATCGGCCTGTATCACGTCACAATCGAGCGTGATCTGGCGCTCGCCCAATGCCTTGAGGTCCATGACGGAACGCAAGGAGCGACCGATCAGGCGTTGAATTTCCTGTGTGCGGCCAGACTGTTTGCCACGCGCGGCTTCGCGGTTGCTGCGGGTATGCGTGGAGCGGGGCAGCATGCCATATTCCGCCGTCACCCAGCCTTCGCCCTTGCCGCGCAGAAAGGGTGGCACGCGTTCTTCAACGCTGGCGGTGCACAACACCCGCGTGTCGCCAAAGCTGACAAGGCAACTGCCCTCGGCATGGCAGGTAAAGCCCGGCTCAATGGTGATGGTTCGCATTTGATCGGGGGTACGGCCTGATGGGCGCATGCTGTATTGCCTTTCGGATGGTGTATCGTGTCCAGCCGCTTATGCCTCTCACCTGACCCACACAACCCCTCATTGGCCCATAAGGCTGAAAAAGCTGGCTCGGTTCATCGACATTATGGCTCAGCTTTTTCGATTAATCGGCCATTTACGTCAATTTATCGACTCGCTAGCACCCGATAGCGAACTTTTTTGGCTCTCATGAAGTTATCGCTTTCATGAGGTACACAAGTCTCCCCGCTCGCTCCGCCGGAACCGCGATTGCCGCTGTTCTGGCTTTGGCTCCATTGTCTGCCGGTGCGCAGACCGTGACGGATATGGCGACAGCGCCACCGGATTCCACGGTCTCTGCGCAAGCGCCGACAGAAGCGCCCGCTAATCCGGAAGCTGCTTCTGCGTCTGTTGCGCCTCCGGTGATTGCGCCGACGCCCGGCCAATCAACAACAGGCCCGGCAACCGATAATGCCGCCAATATTGCGCCGCCGACTGCCAGTGTCGCGCCGACCAGTGCCACGTCTGCATCTGATGCCCCGGCTGATGCGACAACGGTTTTTGCGCCGCCCGCACCTGTGGTTCAGAACATCCCCGAAACAGAACAGGCAGAGGGGAACCAGAACAAAGGGGCCGCTACGCCCATGTCAGCGGCCGAGCAACAGGCTGAAGCATCGGCGCGTTCATCATCAACGGCTGAGCCTGCTGCTCCTGCAACCAAGCCATCACCTGTTGCGGCACGGGCAGCTGGTGCTGACAGTGGCAGTGCAGACAGCATAGCGTCTGAAATCGCCGGGCCATCGTCCGCAAAGCAGATGGCTATGGAAAGTGACGTAACAGAGGACGCCGCCAGGCCGGTTGAACAGTCCGGAGAGGCTGTGGTCCCCACCATGGTCCCCGCAATGACAATGCCTGTCAGCGACGCTCCACTGCCTATGGCAGAGACGATAGAGACTGCCGATAATCAGCCTGCATATTGGGCGTTTGGTATGGGAGCGGTTGTGCTGCTTGGCGGGGCTGGTGTGGTTGCGCTGCGCAGGCGCCGCCGTTTGGATGCCAAGCCGGTTGCTCTTGCCCCGGTTACTCTTGCCAAAGCTACGCCGCTTGTGGACGATGCGCATGAAGCAGAACCAATGGCAGAACCTGTGAACATGGAACAGGCGTTGATCACCGAGCCTGCCTATTCGGAAAGCGCGCCGGAGGAAGTGGCAGCCAAGCTGCACACGCCCGCCTTCTCGCAATGGCGCGGTGGTCATATGGATGATGCCGCACTGGGCAATGCTATGGACATCACGGCGCGCCGCGAGGTCATGATTGCTGCCGGGCCGAGCGTGGCCAACCCATTTCTTACGCGCAAAAACCGGCTGCGCCGCGCCAACTTCCTACTGGCCAACGGAGGAGAATATCATGGCACGGGTATGAAGCCGCACGCCCCCCAAACGTCTGTGGCCGCTCAGACAGCACAAAAGTCTGCCGAACATATTAATCCGATAGAGCAGGTCATCTATCAATTCTCTGGAACGAATAAGCCTCGGGTCGCGCTCAAGCCGCGTTACAATTAAGCTCTGTCAAGAGCCACAGCTTGCAGGAAGGACGTCTCAGCCGAGGCGTCCTTTTTGCGTTGACTCAATGCATTATGGGTATTGCGATGCTGCCCCGTTGCCGTTGCTGCATTGCGCGCTTACATAGTGACTATGGCTGTTACCCCCATCTCCGAGCTGAACGACCGTGCGCGCGATATTTTTCGGCTGGTGGTCGAGAATTATCTCGGTACGGGCGCGCCGGTCGGTTCCAAAACATTGAGCCAGTTGCCGGGGCTGAATCTGTCTTCTGCCTCTATCCGCAATGTGATGCAGGAGCTGGAAGAGCAGGGGCTGCTCGCCGCGCCGCATACATCGGCCGGCCGGATGCCGACGGAAACGGGTCTGCGCATATTTGTCGATGGCATGATGCAGGTGGCCGAGCCGACGGTGGACGAGCGCCGGATGATCGAGCAACAGGTTGATCAGGGTGGCCCGGTGGAAGATGCACTGGCGGCAGCAAGTGTTGCGCTTTCGGGGCTGTCGGCTTGCGCTGGCATGGTTCTGGTGCCTCGGCAGGAAACAGGTCTGCGCCAATTCAGCTTTGTGCCTTTGGGTGAATCCTATGGCATTCGGGGTACAAGCCAGGCGCTTGCCGTACTGGTTGGCATGGACGGCAGCGTAGAAAATCGCATTGTCGATTTGCCGGAAGGCATTACACCTTCTCAACTGATAGAAGCGGGTAATTATATTTCGAGCCGCCTGGCAGGGCTGAGCTTGCAGGAGGCGCAGGTAAAACTGGCGCAAGAGCTGAGCGCAGACAAGGTAGCGCTTGATGAGGCAGCACGCTCTCTGGTCGAGCGGGGCCTTGCGAGCTGGACCAATGATGCGACCGACCGCCCGGTTTTGATTGTGCGCGGTCAGGCCAATCTGATTGATGAACATGCTTCGGCTGATCTGGAGCGGGTACGCAAATTGCTCAATGATCTGGAAGGAAAACGGGATATTTCGCGGCTGATGGAAGGGGCGCTGGCGGCTTCGGCGACGAAAATCTTTATCGGATCGGAAAACAAACTCTTTTCCTTGTCCGGTTCTTCCGTCATAGCCGCGCCCTATCGTAATGGTGATGGACGCGTGGTCGGCGTGGTCGGGGTAATTGGCCCGACGCGCTTGAACTATGCCCGCGTTATCCCCATGGTTGATTTTACTGCACAAACGCTTTCGAGATTGATGAGATGAGTGACGAACAAAACGAAGTAGAGAATGAAGACATGACCACAGCAGAAACAACGGCACCAGAAAATGATGCAGGCGAGGCAGACATGGCTGCTGAAGCTGGAGCCGATGACGCATATGATACGCGTGTTGATGAGCTGGAGCAGGAGCTGGAAACGGCGAAGCAGGACATTCTCTATGCGCACGCCGAAACACAAAATGTGCGTCGACGCCTCGAAAAAGAGCTGAGCGATGCACGGGCTTATGCGTCAACGGCTTTTGCACGTGACATGCTATCGGTCGCTGACAATCTCAGCCGCGCGCTTGAGGCCATTCCGGCGGACCTGCGTGAAGACGAGAAGTTCAAGGGGCTGGTTGCTGGACTTGATGCTACAGGTCGCGAGCTGGAGACCATCTTTGGTCGCCATGGCATTGAGAAGATTGTTGCGATGGGTGAAGTGCTCGATCCCAATCTGCATCAGGCGATGATGGAAGTGCCAAGCGATGTTGAACCGGGCACCATCGTACAGGAAATGCAGTCAGGCTATCGCATCAAGGAACGCCTGCTGCGCCCCGCGCTTGTGGGTGTAGCGAAAAAGCCGGACTGACCTCGATAATAGATGGATGGTGCCTTGGATATGGCTCCATTACATGAACGGGCTGCAACCATTTGCACGCCTGCGCATTGGTACTGTTATAGGATAAGGAGTACCGATGTGAAAAAGCTTTTTTTGATGATGGCTGCTGCGCCGCTTGTGGCGTTGGGAGCATGTGCGGATAATTATGCTGTTGAAGGCGCCGCGGTCGGCGCGGGTGCGGGCGCGATTCTGGGTGATGAAACGGGCGCTGCCATTGGTGCAGCGGCTGGTGGTGCTATTGGCTCACAGATCAAGAAAGATGGTGACTGCGACGGATATGATCGCAGGGGCCGTCTTGACCCGGATTGCTATGGCCGGGATGGTTATCCAGACCGTTGATAAGGCAGATTATCGTAAAAATAAAAGGGCGCCTCATGTTCAGGCGCCCTTTTTTGTGAGCGGGCTGGTGCCGCGATTCCGCCTATGGATCAGACTCTAAAGGGCAATAGTGCTTCCAGCTTATCCTGCGGTGCTGCATTTTTGGGGCTGTCGCCATGACGATACAAAAATGCATGGCGGACGATTTCGGCCTGCTGCTCTATACCATAGCGGGCAAAAGATTTGCCAGGCACGAGGTTATACGCATAGCGACACCAGGGGTGGCGCATCAGCGGCAGATACCAGCGGCCCTTGGTTTGCGCCTGCCACACATGGGTCATCTCATGAATGAAATGGCCCTGTAAGCGGAGTGGGCTCTCGCAAAAATCTTCACAATAATGGTCAGCCAGCGGGTGAAACCAGAGATGCCCATCGGGCGCCATTGTCATGCGCCGTGACTGAAACGGGAAATATTTGCGGCTGTGAATGCGCACCGCCTTATAGCGGATGGCATCGCCGAATATGGACGCTGCCAGTGCGCATTCGTCTGCTGTCAGAGGCCGACTGACCATTATCTGTCGGATCTAATGCGCGTGTTCACCGGCTTCCACTTCCGGTCCGTCTCCGTTTTCTCCATGCGCCATGGCATTGGTCGCTGCCTGAGCTGTGCCGGGCTTTTGAATTTCAGCATCGACGATCAGGCGGCTGCCATCGGAAAAGAGCATTGTCATTTCTATCGTTCCTGCTTCCACAACAGCAGGGTTCAGGCCAAAGAGCATGATATGTTTGCCACCCGGTGCAAAGCTGACCTCGCTCTTGGCGGGGACCTCGACCGCTTCGATCGGCTGCATCGTCATCATGCCGTCTTTCATCAGGCTCTCATGCATTTCAACACGCAGCGCGCCATCGGTAGATACACGGCGTAATTGTACGGCTTCTTCACCGCCATGAATGACGAAATATCCGGCAGCCGGCCCTTCGCCATTGGGGTTGGGCCGCACCCAAGCCTGATCAACATAAAGTGGAGCGGGGTCTGCGCAGGCAGTAAGCGTTATAATGCTTGCAAAAAGGGAAAGGACGAAGGAGGTGCGAAAGATAGTCATGGATGACCCGCTATATATGTTGATGAAAAGGTTTATTGCTGGCTTGTAAAGCCAGTATGAGGGTGGGCGATCACTCGCTCAAGCCTTGATGCTACCAGCTTCCCGGCCGTAGGAATAGAGAGGCGAGCAATCATATCCTGTTTTGCTGCATCCGCAATGCGTTGCCGCAGCGCGCTATCGCTGAGAAGTTGATCAACTATGTCGGCCCATTGCTGTGGTTCCGAGGCTAGCATGCCGTTCCTGCCATGCTCAAAAAACAAAGGATGATCGACATTGGGCGAATTGATGCTGGGCACTTGTGCTTCAAGATATCCCAGAACCTTGCCGAAGGATTTGCCTGCACTATATCCATTCATATCGACCAGTGGGTTAAGTCCTACGGCGGCTTCATCTAACGAATGAACAAAAGCGTTGTAATCCATCCATGGAAAACTGCGTATTTTTACCCCGGCATCGGTAAAGCCGCGTTTCAGTGCTTCATAGGCAGCCGAGCCATTGTCTCCATATATATACAGCGTGGTCTGAGGCCGCTTTTTTGCGACCCGCCGCATCACATCCTCAACAAAATTTGCTTCATTGGTATAATCGAGGGGGCTGCTGGCTGCCCATGCGATGACGTCGCCACGTGCGGATTGTGGCTTGCTCTCGCCATACTGTATATCTGTACCTGTCCATATTACAGATACTGACGGGTTATGAGGCCGACACCAGTCTGCGATATAACGGCTGCCCGCTATGATATGGCTGCACCCTTCCATACATTTCATGATGTATGAATGCTGTTTGGGATCAAGAAAATCAGCATCATCCAGATCGAAGACACATGGGACCGGCAGATAATGTTGCGGAATATTATCCGGGTGGCGAGATTTCTGGATCAGAATGACGTCAGGCCGAAACAGGCGCAGGATACGCTTCCTTTGTTGTAGACGCAAATTGGCATGGCACAGTATAACTGACCAGCCATTAGCCTCAAGATATTCGCCGATCTTATAGGCGCGTAACAATGATGAACCAACAATATGGTTTGCGCTGGGGAGTATCATAACCCTAGGCATTTTACGCCATTTCCCCATAAGGATATTCGGGTAGAGCATTGCTTCACGAACAACCGCTCCCAGCGCAGATCTGAGTTTCGATGCGAGGCGGGTCACATACAATTCCGTGTGTTGGAAGTGAATTGGCTAGGGGCAGATAACAGGAGATATTAAATATCTCTGCCATCAGTTGGTTTGTCAACCTTGTAGAGTTTGCAACACGCCCTATATCATCGTCGTGATGTGGGTTTCCATCGATCTTATATCGTTATGGTAACCATGACAGTATGAACTATTGGGGTTAGACGAGGAATACATGGCTAAAGTTATCGGTATCGATTTGGGCACGACCAACAGCTGCGTTGCCGTCATGGACGGCGGCAAACCGAAGGTTATTGAAAATGCGGAAGGTGCGCGGACCACGCCGTCAATCGTTGCTTTCACCAAGGATGGTGAGCGTCTGATTGGTCAGCCGGCCAAGCGTCAGGCCGTGACCAATCCGGATAATACGGTTTATGCGGTCAAGCGTCTGATCGGCCGCCGTTTCGATGATCCGATGACCGCCAAGGATATGGAGCTTGTTCCATATACAATCACCAATGGTAGCAATGGCGACGCATGGGTGCATGCAGGCGGTGAAGATTATTCGCCTTCGCAGATTTCGGCTTTCACGCTTCAGAAGATGAAAGAAACCGCCGAGAGCTATCTGGGTGAAACCGTGACGCAGGCCGTCATTACCGTCCCTGCCTATTTTAATGACGCCCAGCGGCAGGCAACCAAGGATGCGGGCAAGATCGCCGGCCTTGAAGTGTTGCGTATCATTAACGAGCCAACCGCTGCTGCGCTGGCTTATGGTCTCGACAAGCAGGACGGCAAGCTGATTGCTGTGTATGACCTTGGCGGGGGTACGTTTGACATTTCCGTACTCGAAATTGGTGACGGTGTGTTTGAAGTTAAGTCTACCAATGGGGATACGTTCCTCGGCGGTGAAGATTTCGATTCCAAGATCGTTGAATATCTCGCAGAGGATTTCAAGAAAGTAGAGGGTATTGACCTCACCAAGGACAAGCTCGCGCTACAACGCCTGAAAGAAGCCGCTGAAAAAGCGAAGATCGAACTTTCGAGCGCGCAGACAACGGAAGTCAATCTGCCGTTTATCACTGCTGATCAGAATGGCCCGAAGCATCTCGTCAAGAACATCACCCGTTCGGATCTTGAGAAGCTGGTTGCAGACTTGATCAAGCGGACGATGGAGCCATGCAAGAAGGCGCTGGCCGATGCAGGTGTTTCTGCCAGCGAGATTAGCGAAGTCGTTCTTGTGGGTGGCATGACCCGCATGCCCAAGGTACGCGAAGCCGTGAAGGATTTCTTCGGCAAGGAGCCTCATACTGGCGTGAACCCTGACGAAGTGGTCGCCATGGGCGCAGCCATTCAGGCCGGTGTGTTGCAGGGTGACGTCAAGGACGTGTTGCTGCTCGACGTGACGCCGTTGTCGTTGGGTATTGAAACTCTGGGCGGTGTGTTTACCCGCATGATCGACCGGAATACAACAATTCCGGCGAAGAAATCGCAGGTGTACTCGACTGCCGATGATAACCAGCAGGCTGTGACTATCCGCGTGTTTCAGGGTGAACGCGAAATGGCCGCGGACAACAAGATTCTCGGCCAGTTTGATCTGATTGGCATTCCGCCAGCACCACGCGGTGTGCCGCAGATCGAGGTCACATTCGATATCGATGCGAACGGCCTGGTCAATGTGTCCGCGAAGGACAAGGGAACCGGCAAGGAGCAGCAGATCCGTATTCAGGCGTCTGGCGGTCTTTCGGACACGGATATCGAACAGATGGTCAAGGATGCCGAGCAGTTCGCCGATGACGACAAGAAACGTCGTGCGGCTGCGGAAGCCAAGAATAATGCCGAGAGCCTTGTGCACACGACCGAACGCCAGCTTGAAGAACATGGCGACAAGGTGGATGCGAGCCTCAAGGGCGAGATCGAAACTGCCATTGCTGCAACAAAATCTGCCATTGAGGCGGACGATGTCGATGCGATGACAGAAAAGGCGCAGGAATTGGCGCAGGTCGCCATGAAGCTGGGCCAGGCGATTTACGAGCAGGAACAGGCCGCTGGTGGCGCTGCTCCGGATGGTGAAGCAGCACCCAAGGCTGAAGATGACGATGTCGTCGATGCCGAATTCTCTGAAGTAGACGAAGACAATAAGGCGTAAAGCCATGACCTTGGGCTGCCATCTCTGTTACCGGGATGGCGGCATAGGGCTTCGGGGGACTCAATGAGCACTCAGGTTGATTTTTATGAACTTCTTGGGGTCGAGCGCGCTGCTGATGGCGCGACGATCAAGTCTGCGTATCGCAAGCTTGCCATGCAATGCCATCCGGACCGTAACCCCGGATGCACCGAGAGCGAAGCCAAGTTCAAGGCGATTAATCAGGCATATGATTGTCTGAAGGATGACCAGAAGCGGGCCGCTTATGACCGCTTTGGTCATGCGGCTTTTGAAAATGGCGGACCGGGAGGTCCTGGCGGCTTCGGCGGCGGCGGTGCGGGTTTCTCCGATCTGGGTGATATTT
>Ga0209578_10001474_pt1 | contig 21817 bp, 20 predicted proteins | sample tdAd472_FD_187127 | JGI IMG/M metagenome (GOLD analysis project Ga0209578, IMG submission 187127) | Marine sediment microbial communities from the Atlantic coast under amendment with organic carbon and nitrate - tdAd47.2 (SPAdes)... | ecosystem: Environmental > Aquatic > Marine > Coastal >...
TTCGTCTATCAGGATCGAGTCGACTTCGTCGACCACGGCGGCGTTTAATTCACGCTGGACTTTGTCCTCCAATCGGAACGCCATATTGTCGCGCAGGTAATCAAAGCCAAATTCGTTATTGGTGCCGTAGGTGATGTCAGCGTTATAGGCCTGCTGCTTTTCATCGTGACTCATGCCCGCGACCACCACACCGGTGGTCATGCCCAGGAACTGATACAGTGCGCCCATCCAGGCTGCATCACGGCGAGCCAGATAATCATTGACTGTGACGACATGGACACCTTTACCGGGCAGGGCGTTGAGGTAACAGAACAGGGTGGCTACCAGCGTCTTGCCTTCGCCGGTGCGCATCTCGGCGATCATGCCCTCGTGCAGTACCATGCCGCCGATCAACTGCACATCGAAGTGACGCATATGCAGGGCACGACGTGCACCCTCGCGTGCTACCGCAAACGCCTCCGGCAATAACCGGTCCAGAGTTTCGCCGTCCTGGTAACGCTTGCGGAATTCGTCCGTTTTGGCACGCAGCTGGTGGTCGCTGAACGACTCCAGACCAGACTCGAGCGAATTGATTTTATTAACGTTTTTCTGAAGCCGCTTGAGAATTCGGTCGTTACGGGTGCCGAAGACCTTGCGCAATAGCGAATTAACCATGATGTATCGGGTGTTTAATAAATTCAGTCAACGATCGGAAAGCTGGGATCATACCTTTAACGGCGACAGATTTATATAATTCTGTCGCCGTGAACCAGGACGGGTGTCGGGGTCTTTGCCGACTGGCAGACTGTTGAAAAAGTCTCTGGTGAGCGCGAGACAAGGCGAAAACCGGCTAGCGGCCGGCCCGGACATATTTGGTCGGGTTTATCTGCTTGCCGTTTTTCAACACTTCATAGTGCACATGCGGGCCGGTCGACCGCCCGCTGGAACCCATCAGGGCTACCTTCTGTCCCGGTTCTACTCTGTCACCCACCTTGACAAGAATTTCCCGGGCGTGGCCGTAACGTGTAACCAGGTCGTTGCCATGATTAATCTCGACCAGTTGGCCATAGCCATAACGTTTGCCCGCCCAGGTCACCACCCCTGCCGCTGTGGCAAGTATGTCAGACCCCATCTTTCCGGCGAAATCGATACCCTTGTGCATTTCCTGGCGTCCACTGAACGGGTCGGTGCGTTTTCCGTAATACGAGGATAACCAGCCTTCACTGATCGGGCGCCCGGCGGGAGACACCGCTTGCTTCAGTTCACGCTGACTGACCACCTGCTCCAGTACTTCCAGCTGACGCTGCCGGTCATCGATCTGTAGCGCCAGCTCATCCAGCGCTTTCATGATATCCAGCGAACTGAGTGGCTGTGTACCGGCGGTATCAACGGGACCGCCCTGAGCCGGTAGCTGGTCAAAATCGAATTCAGACTCGCCCAGTTTGGCCTTTTGCGCAACACGCTGTCCAAGTGCCTCAACACGCAGCATCTGTGCCTGCATCTGCCCCATGCGCACGGCCAGTGCGTTTAGATGGTTCTGCGCTTCATCCCGCATTTGTGCCAGATCCTGTTTCTGTTCATTCAATGCGAGCAGCCAGTGAGTCCCCTCCCCAATCGGCTGCCGCGCTTCCCGGACCTCGCCATCTGCCAGTTGGTAACCCAGCACACCTGCCGCCCCGAACAACGCAGACAAAACCAGCACCGCAGGCACCCAGAAACCAGGGCGGCTCAGCTGGATGCTGCCGGATCTGCCGTAGGTGGTGGTGTAGAGTAGGAAATTCATTTACTGTGGTCACCAATCAATTTGTGTTACGACCTAAGTCCATGCGCCAGAAAAACACTGTTTCCTGTTGCCAGATTCTGGATAACGCCAGGCTGCCGCTACTCGAGCGAGCCCGCAAACTGCAACGTCTTGAACAAGCCGTGCTGGGGTTATTACCAGATAACGTTGCTACGCATTGTAAAGTCATGAACCTGAAAAATGAAATCCTGATTCTTGCTGTGCCCTCATCAGCCTGGGCAGCGCGCCTCAGATTTGCCGGTCCTGAGCTTGTCAAGCAACTCAAAGGCCGGTTTGCCTTGAACCTGCGTACCATCCAGATACACATCCAGCCTGAAACAGTTGAAATTCAATCAATTAGGCGACCGCAACTGAAGCTGTCACTGACCAGCGCAACGCTGCTGGCGCAAACCGCGCAGACTGTAAATCACCCTGCACTGCGTGAAGCCTTGTATCGATTAGCGGCCAAAGCCCGTGAATACTGAGGTTTTTTCAGGCTGGGCAGACGCCTCCGGGTAGACCCAGCCAGTCGGGGATACTGGCGTGATCCTCGAAGGCAACGATTTCCCAGGCATCCTGCTGCCGGACCAGTTCCCGCAACAGACAATTATTCAGTGCATGGCCGGATTTGTAGCCGGTAAACGCACCAATGAGACTGTAACCCAGCAGATACAGATCCCCCACTGCGTCCAGCACTTTGTGTTTTACAAACTCGTCCCGGTATCTCAGACCATCGTTGTTAACCACGCGGTAGTCATCCAGTACAATGGCATTATTCAGACTGCCGCCAAGCGCCAGCTGGTTTTCACGAAGTTTTTCAATATCCTTCATAAAACCGAAGGTCCGGGCACGACTGACTTCACGGACAAACGAGGTTTTGCCGAAATCGATTTCCGATTGCCGGGTATGACCACGGAACATCGGGTGATTGAAATCAATGGTAAAGCCGACCTTGAACCCCTCATACGGGGTAAATCGGGCCCACTTGTCGCCCTTTTTAACTTCGATGGAACGCCGAATACGCAAAAACCGCTTTGCCGCATACTGCTCCTCTACCCCGGCAGACTGTATCAGGAAGACAAACGGGCCTGCACTGCCATCCATAATGGGAACTTCAGCGGCGTTTAAATCGACGATCGCATTATCGATTCCCAGGCCTGAAAAAGCAGACAGCAGGTGTTCAACGGTGGATATTCGTACCTCATTTCTGCTCAGTGCGGTGGATAAGCGAGTGTCACCAACATTGGCCAGTATTGCGGGAATTTCGACGGGTGGCTCAAGATCCACGCGGCGGAAAATAATACCGCTATCCGGCGGCGCCGGCCTCAATGTCAGGAAGACCTGCTCTCCGCTATGCAACCCGATCCCTTTTGCACGAACGGTGTTCCGTAGCGTTTTCTGATAAATCATAAAATTTGAAGGGCCCTTTCGCGGTTGCCCAGCGGCATTTGGTGGTTAAACAGCGCCTGTGTTTACCCGGCTGGCGGGACTGCATTATTGGTCTGGCGGTGGATTATGCCACCCTGATCGGGCAAACAGCAACGCGCCCCGGCCATATCCATCCACCACCCTTTTCCCACACCGGCCGGAGCTCATCACCCGGGTGAAATGAAGCACCACCCGGGAATGCCGTCCCTGGCTTCAGAAGAAGCGCACCGACCATTGCCAACCCTGTTCGCAGACAAGTCTGTTATCCAGCCCGAAGCCCTTGGGCACCTGGCCCTGCGGACGGATCAGTCCGCCTGGCGACGCAGGAATGCCGGAATATCCAGATAATCCATATCATCTGCAGCCTTTGGCGGAGGCAGTGGGTCACCCGAGGCCTTCCTGCGAATCACCGCCGGTCGATCAAGCTCCGTATAATCGACTTCCCCGGTCTTTTTGCGATGGACCAGTTTCACCGGCTCCGGTTTTTCCTCCTTCTTCTCCAACTGAGAGGCCAGACCGGTAGCAACAACCGTGACACGCAATTCATCGTGCATCTCCGGATCGATGACGGTACCTACCACAACAGTGGCATCGCGCGAGGCAAACTCTTTTACCGTGTTACCGACTTCTTCGAACTCACCAATGGCAAGGTCCAGACCGGCGGTCACGTTAACCAGAATGCCGTTTGCACCCATCAGGTCGATATCTTCCAGCAACGGGCTGTGAACCGCCGCTTCAGCCGCTTCGCGGGCCCGGTCCTGACCGGAAGACACACCGGAACCCATCATCGCCATTCCCATTTCAGACATCACAGTGCGCACATCGGCAAAGTCGACGTTGATCAAACCCGGGCGTGTAATCAGTTCGGCGATCCCCTGCACGGCGCCTTGCAGTACATTGTTGGCCGCTTTGAAAGCGTTCAACAGGCTGACATCCTTGCCCAGCACCGAAAGCAGCTTCTCATTCGGAATAGTGATCAGCGAGTCCACATACTGACCAAGCTCTGCCAGCCCGCGATCGGCAGCAGACAAACGCTTACCACCCTCGAACGGAAAAGGTTTGGTCACAACGGCAACCGTCAGAATACCCAGTTCCTTGGCAACCTGGGCAACAACAGGTGCGGCACCGGTACCGGTGCCACCACCCATGCCGGCGGTAATAAACAGCATATCTGACCCTTCGATCACTTCCTGGATACGGTCACGATCTTCCATCGCCGCCTGGCGACCGATATCCGGGTTGGCACCGGCTCCCAGACCCTTGGTGATACCACTACCCAGTTGCAGGGTAGTACGTGCACTCATGTTGGTGAGCGCCTGTGCGTCAGTGTTGGCACACACGAACTCGACACCCTCGATCTCGGCCTCGACCATGTGCTGTACGGCATTGCCCCCACCGCCGCCAACCCCAAGCACCTTAATGATCGCGTTTTGACTGTATGAATCCATTAACTCAAACATGTTGATATCTCCTCTCTCTCAATCAGCAATTCAATAACTCGAAACAACCGGAAATCCACCTGACCTCTAAAAATTCCCCTGAAACCAACTCTTCATCCTTGCCCATACCCCCTTTACCCCGCGCCCAAAATCAGCATCAAAATCCCGTTGGGCGCGGTTCTGACTACCAAACAGCAACAAACCCACGCCCGTGGCATAAATCGGATTACGCACAACATCCACCAGCCCTATCACACTCTGTGGAATACCCAGGCGCACCGGCATGTGAAACACCTCTTCCGCCAGGTCCACCAAGCCTTCAATTTTCGAACTGCCACCCGTCAACACGATGCCCGCGGCAATCAGGTCTTCAAATCCACTGCGACGAAGCTCTGCCTGTATCAATGTCAGCAGTTCTTCGTAACGAGGCTCAATCACCTCGGCAAGCGTTTGCCTGGCCAGACGGCGCGGCGGGCGATCCCCGACGCTGGGCACCTCGATGTTTTCATCGCTGGCGGCCAGTTGGGTCAGGGCACAGGCATATTTGATCTTGATCTCTTCGGCATATTGGGTTGGCGTACGCAAAGCCACTGCGATGTCATTGGTCACCTGGTCACCGGCTATCGGTATCACAGCGGTATGTCGAATCGAACCCTCAGTGAACACGGCGATATCAGTCGTGCCGCCGCCAATATCCACCAGACACACACCGAGATCCTTTTCATCTTCGGTGAGCACCGAGTAACTGGAGGCAAGCTGCTCCAGTATGATGTCATCCACTTCGAGTCCGCAGCGGCGGACACATTTGATGATGTTCTGCGCGGCACTCACCGCACCGGTTACCATATGCACCTTGGCTTCCAGACGCACTCCGCACATTCCCACCGGTTCGCGGATTCCATCCTGATCGTCGATAACAAATTCCTGGGGCAGGATGTGCAAAATCTTCTGATCGGCAGGAATCGCCACGGCACGCGCGGCGTCAATGACACGTTCGACATCGTTCGGCATCACTTCGCGATCACGAATCGCGACAATGCCATGTGAATTCAGGCTGCGAATATGACTGCCGGCAATACCGGCATACACCGAATGAATCTGGCAACCCGCCATCAGCTCCGCTTCTTCCACTGCACGCTGGATCGAATGTACGGTTGATTCAATATTGACCACGACACCCTTTTTCAGCCCTTTGGAAGGGTGCGATCCGAGACCGATGATTTCGATATTTCCATCCGGTGAGACTTCACCCACGATGGCGACGACCTTGGAGGTACCAATATCCAGACCGACAATCATATTTATTTCGGGTTTTTTCGACATCAACCGGTGCTCTCAGCTTTTCTATCAACCTGTTGCCTGCGGACCGCAAAACCATTGCTGTAGCGAAGATCCACTGACATCACCTGGCCACTCCCTGCCGCGAGTATCGCGGGGTATACGCGGACAAACCGTGCAATCCGATCCACCGGATTACTACGGCCAATCTCGACTGTCAGATCATTACTCAACTGCACACGCCAGGTACGCCGTGCATCCAGCCGCAGACTGCCGACACTCAACTGCAAAGGTTTCAGCATGCCCTGCAGTTGCCGGTACATCAGCAACACCCGTTGCTCATAACCATCGGGACCTTCGAAGCGCGGTAAAGCCGGCAAATCCACGGCCTGTTCCGGTTCGAACACCTGGGCGCCCGGATTCAGAAAACCCTTGTTACCCCAGTAAGCAACCGGCTGCTGTTCCCGAACAGCAATACTCAATTGATCCGGCCACACACGTCGCACCGACACCTGTTCGACCCAGGGCAGATTCTGAAGCTGTTCCTGAATGGCGCTCACATTCATACTGAAAAAACCCGCCCCAGCCAGCGGCGCTACTTCGTTTTGTAATTGTGACTGTTGCAAGTGCCTGAACTTACCCTCGATATTCACCGTCTGCACGGGCCACTGGTAGGGATCCTGCATCCAATCCAGCATCATTGTCAGGCCGATGACACTGCCGGCCATGGTGGCGAGCGCCAGCACAGGTTTTAACCAGTGGAAACTCGGCTTAAGCTGCCGCTTGCGTTTTGCCTGTGCCTGTTTTGCCGTCATGTTCAGCCTTCTGCTGAAGTTTCAAGAATACGCCACACCAATTCCGGCATATCCCACCCAAATACCTTTGCCGCCATCGGCACCAGACTGTGGTCTGTCATGCCCGGCACCGTGTTTACCTCGATCAACCAGGGGCGATGTGCCGCATCGAGAAAGAAATCGACCCGCCCCCATCCCGTTGCAGCCACTGCATTAAATGCCTGCTTAGCCAGTTCCTGTAACTGAAATTCCTGATCCGGCGCCAGGCCGCAGGGGCAGTGATAGCAGGTACTATCGGCCTCGTACTTCGCCTCGTAGTCGTAAAACTCGCGCGGCGTTTCCAGCCTGATCAATGGCAGCGCCGTATCGCCGACTATGGCTACAGTAAACTCAGCGCCCTCAACCCAGCGTTCGGCCAGTACCTCGTGGTCATACTGATCCGCATCCCGCCAGGCCTGTTTCAGATCAAGCTCCCGCAGCACCTTGGTCATGCCGATGCTCGAGCCCTCGTGCACCGGCTTGAGTATCATCGGGAAGCCCAGCTGATCGACCGCTGCCTGCAGATCCGCATCGCTGTTAAGCGTAACGAACGCGGGTGTCGGCAAGTTCACTCCCTCCCACAGCTGCTTGGTACGCAGCTTGTCCATGGCCAACGCCGAACCAAGCACCCCACTGCCGGTATACGGAATAGCCAGGCTTTCCAGCAGACCCTGCACAACACCGTCTTCACCGCCGCGACCATGCAGGGCATTAAAGGCACGCTGAAACCCTCCATCGCCCAACTGCTGCACAAAATCCCCGCTGCCCGCATCTACCGCATGGGCATCCACATCGCGTTTGTGCAAAGCGCTCAATACCGCTTCGCCGCTGCGCAGCGAAATCTCCCGCTCGGCGGATTTTCCACCCATCAACACGGCCACTTTTCCAAAATCACGCGCTTGCATTGCCATTCATCACTCGAATTCACCAACGATACGAACTTCCGGTTTCAGGCGAATAGCGTATTTCTGCTGCACCCGTTCCTGCACATAACGAATCAGGGCTTCAATATCCGCTGCCGTGGCCTGCCCCAGATTTACGATAAAGTTGGCGTGTTTTTCCGATACCTGGGCATCACCGATCTGCTCACCCTTGAGGTCACAGCTTTCGATCAAACGGGCGGCGAAATCATCGGGGGGATTACGGAACACAGAACCGCAACTGGGTTGTTGTGTCGGCTGCGTCGCCGAACGTCGCTCCAGCAAACTGCGAATACGCGATTGCGCCGCATCGGCATCACCACTCTTCAGCTGCAGATCGACCGACACAAACCACTCATCCGCCGGTCCGATAACAGTGCGGTAAGCGATTTGATAATCGCCGGCAATGCGCTCATGCAATTCACCGCGGTGGTCGAGCGTCGCTACCCCGGCCACCAGTGACCAGGTTTCTCCACCAAAAGCACCGGCGTTCATCGCCAGTGCGCCTCCCATGGTGCCGGGAATGCCCGCCAGAAATTCGGCCCCCGTTAATCCGGCCCGTGCTGCAAAGCGCGCAACCTTTGCACAAGCCACACCGGCGCCGGCACGCACCCGAGCATCATCCAGCGTATCCAGGGTATCCAGACCGCCAAAAGGCAGGATCACCGTGCCGCGAATACCGCCGTCTCGCACCAGCAGGTTGCTTCCCAGACCGACCCAGAGCACCGGCTCGTTTTCAGGCAGGCTGGCCAGAAAGTGTTTCAGATCATCCAGGTCAGCAGGCCGGTAACAGCGATCAGCCGGTCCACCCACGCGCCAACTGGTATGTGCCGTCATAGGCTCGGCGTATGTCAACTCACCACGCAACCCAGACGTAGATCCGGCCACCATCATGACTTGCACTTTGCCCCCCGCCTTGACGCAGACTGCCTGCCACGCGCGCCCCTGGACTTGACATCATTGCCGGCTGATGCGCGCGCCTGCAGCGAATGCACCAGCCATGAGCGACTTTGCAAGGGCTCGCCGCAACCCATGTGAATACGGATCTTGCCGTCGGAACTCATGCACCACCTCCTGTTTCCATTTGGGCTAACACGCGGGGCAGAACGGCTGCTACTGCACCAATAGAGCCGGCACCCAATGTCAATACCAGGTCTCCGGCCTGCAGCAGATCCTTGAGCACTTCGGGCAGGCTTTCCACCTCTTCGACAAAGACCGGATCAACCCGCCCACGGCCGCGTACCGCGCGACACAGGGCACGCCCGTCGGCACCGGCAACAGGCGCCTCACCTGCGGCATAGACTTCGCTGATCAGCAATACATCGCTATCCGCCAGCACTTGCGCAAAATCATCAAACAGATCCTGGGTGCGGCTGTAGCGGTGCGGTTGAAAAACCACCACCAGACGACGTTCCGGCCAGCCATTACGTACCGCGTCCAGGGTGGCAGCGATTTCACGCGGATGGTGACCGTAATCATCGATAAACAGTACCGATCCATCGGCAACACTCAGCTCGCCATTGATCTGGAAGCGCCGACCAATACCGGCAAAGGTTTCCAGTGCGTGCTGCATACTTTTATCGTCTGCACCCAGTTCGCGCGCTATCGCGACCGCCGCCAGGGCATTCAGCACATTGTGATTACCAGGCAGGTTCAAAATCACATGCAGAGGGAGATGGTCCGCCTGATGGATTTCAAAATGCATCTGTTCACCCCGCTGGCGGATATTCACTGCGCGGATATCGGCATCCTCCGATTCGATTCCGTAGCTGCGCACCTGGCGGGTTATCTCCGGAAGCACATCGCGCACATTGGGATCGTCCAGACAGAGCACCGCCAGACCGTAGAAAGGCAAGTGGTGCAGGAACTCCACGAAGGTCTGGCGCAAACGCTGGAAATCACCCTCATAAGTCGACAAATGGTCGGCATCAATGTTGGTGATCACTGCCAGCATGGGCTGTAGATAAAGGAACGAAGCATCACTTTCGTCTGCTTCGGCAACCAGGTATCGGCCTGTGCCCAGACGCGCGTGACTGTCGGCACTGTTGAGCCGGCCACCAATGACAAAGGTCGGATCCATCCCTGCCTCTGCCAACAGGCTGGCCACCAGGCTCGTGGTGGTGGTCTTGCCATGGGTACCGGCCACCGCAATGCCATAACGGAAACGCATTATCTCCGCCAGCATCTCGGCACGCGGCACCACCGGAATGCGCCCATCACGTGCCGCCTTTACCTCGGGGTTGTCCTCGTTAACGGCGCTGGAGACCACGACCACGTCGCACCCGGCGACATGACCGCGTTCATGCCCGATCCATATACCTGCACCCTGAGCCGCGAGCCGCCGGGTTACTGCATTCTCACGCAAGTCAGAACCAGTGACTTTATAACCCAGGTTGAGCAGCACTTCGGCAATACCACCCATGCCGGCACCACCGATACCCACGAAGTGTGCGCAGTGAATACGCCGCATGCTGTCAGGCTGGCGCGGTGGTTGCTGCAGCGCCGGCATCATGCCGCCGCCTTCCAGCCGGCCGCATCGACACACATATCGGCAACACGTTGCGCCGCCTCAGGCATGGCTTTTTCACGCGCCTGTATGGCCATGGCGAGCAAGCGCTGCGGTTCATGTAACAGCTTCAGTTGCTCCGCCAGGCGCCGTGGTGTCAGGTGCGCCTGCGGCATCAGCACAGCTGCACCGGCCTCCACCAGGTGATGTGCGTTAGCGGTTTGATGATCATCAACGGCATAGGGGTAAGGAACCAGGATGGAAGGCACGCCCACCGCCGCCAACTCTGCGACAGTCAGGGCACCCGCTCGACACAAAACCAGGTCCGCCCACTGGTAGGCTGTCGACATATCCTCGATAAAGGCATCAAGCCTCACCGCGACACCGACAGCGTCATACGCCTTTCTCGCCTCATCAATATGACCTGAACCCGTTTGATGCCACACTTCAGGCCGCTGTTGTTGCTCCAGCTCCGCCAATGCAGCCGGCACCTGTTCATTCAACACAGTCGCCCCCAGGCTTCCGCCCACGACCAGCAGGCGTGGACGACGTGATTGAACATCCGGCTCACAGAACGGCATCTCGGCAATACTGCGGCGTACCGGATTACCGGTATGAATGGCATTCTTCAGACTGCCTGGAAAAGCTTCCAGAACCGGATGCGCCAAAGGCCGCAATAAACGATTAGTGAGCCCGGCAACGGAATTCTGTTCGTGGATAACGAGCGGCCGGCGAAACATCCAGGCCATCACACCACCCGGTCCCGTGGTATATCCCCCCATACCCAGCACTGCCGCCGGACGCAGCCGCAACAGCACACCGGCGGCCTGAATCAATGACCAGACCAGCATAAAGGGCGCTGCCAGCAAGCGTAGCGCACCCTTACCACGCAAGCCTTTGACCTTTATCCAGTACATCGGAATACCACAGGCTGGAACGACACGCGCTTCCAGACCCGCGTGCGTTCCCAGCCAGGCTACCGGACAACCGCTGGCCCGAAGTCTTTCAGCAACGGCAAGGGCAGGAAACACATGGCCACCGGTGCCACCCGCCATGATCAGTATGGGTCGCCTGGACTGCATCACTTTCTCCCCCTGCGACGCTTGGCTGCAGCGCTACCCGAGGCCGGCACACTGTTCACTGTGCAGCGTGTCTCGTAATCAATACGCAGCAACAATGCAATCGCTATACAGGACACCAGCGTGCTGCTGCCTCCATAACTCATGAGTGGCAACGTCAAACCCTTGGTGGGCAACAGCCCGGTGTTTACACCAATATTGATCAATGCCTGCAAGCCCAGCCAGGTACCGATACCGTAAGCAAGATAGGCTGCAAACAGGTTTCCGCCCTGCTCGGCAATTGCAGCGATGCTGTAGGAGCGAAAAACAAGGAACGCATACATCCCTAAAGTGACCAGGATACCGACAAGACCCAGCTCTTCCGCCAGCACCGCGAACACAAAGTCGGTATGCGCCTCCGGCAGATAAAAGAGCTTCTGGATACTGGCGCCAAAACCAACACCGAACCATTCACCACGCCCGATAGCAATCAGTGACTGGGTTAACTGGAAACCACTGTTGAAGGGATCATCCCAGGGATTCAGAAACGCAGTCAGGCGCTGCATGCGGTAGGGCGATGAAACAGCCAGCACCGCAAAGGCGCCCGCCGCAGTGGCAATCAATGCCGCGAATTTCCACAGGCTTACACCAGCCATAAACATCATGACCAGCGCTGCGGCCATCAACACCACTGCGGCGCCAAAATCCGGCTCCATCAGCAACAGCAATGCCGCAAGGGTTAACAGACCGAGAGGCTTTATAAAACCGGCACCGCTATGACGCACCGCTTCACCGTGACGCACCAGGTATCCCGCCATATAGACGAGTGCCAGAAGTTTTGCCGGCTCTGACACCTGCAGGCGGAACACGCCGAGGTTCAGCCAGCGGGTGCTGCCATTGACTTCAGTGCCCGCACCCGGCACCAGCACCACCATCAGCAACAGTATTGCAAACAATATGCAGAACAGGCTGCACTGCTCCCACCAGGCCAGCCGTATACGCAACACCATCAGGCCAAGCGCCAGACCCAGAACCAGGTAGATGCACTGGCGGAAGGCAAAGTAGAAGGTATTCAAACCCAGACGCTCGGCTACCGGCATGGACGACGAGGCGACCATGACCAGGCCCAGTGAGAACAGGGCCACCACGACACTGATCAATGCAAAGTCCAGCTGCGGGCAGCTGGCGCCACGGCGGATCGGCATATCCGGCAGCAGTATCGCCAGGCTCATGCGACCAACTCCCGCACAGCCCGCATAAACAGGTCGCCCCGCTCCTGATAGCCTTTAAACATATCGAAACTGGCACAGGCCGGTGACAACAGGACTGTATCTCCTGCGACTGCCATTGCTGCAGCACGCTGCACGGCATCTGCCATATTCTCAGCATGCTCGGTGCGAACCCCGCCGCTTATTGACCGCTCGATTTCACCGGCGGCTTCGCCCAGTAACACCACGGCCTTGACGTGTTCGCCCATGCCTGCGGCCAGCTCGCCGAAATCAGCCCCCTTGCCCAGACCACCGGCAATCAACACCAGCGGCCCATCCAGGCCCTGTATCGCAGCCAGTGCGGCGCCGATATTGGTTGCCTTCGAATCATTGAACCAGCGCACACCCTGGTATTCCGCCACCCACTGAGTCCGGTGTGGCAGGCCCTGAAACTCTCTCAACACATGCACCATAGCCTGTCTGGGCAGGCCAACTGCATCACCCAGAGCCAGTGCTGCGAGTGCGTTGGCCAGGTTATGCCTGCCCGGCATACGCACATCTGCCAGCGGTAACCAGCGCTCATCACCCTTAGATATCCAGCTGCCGGCAGCTGAATCCAGCAAACCAAAGTCCTGCGCATCGGGCGCATTCAGACCGAAACCGATGGTCAAACCCTTACCCCAGGCCAGCGCTGACGCCACCGGATCGTCGCGATTAACGATCTGTACTTTTGCACCTGCGTAGATCTGCTGTTTAGCACGCACATAACTGTCTATTGAGTCGTAACGGTCCAGGTGATCAGGGCTGACATTCAGAACGCTTGCCGCCTGACAGCGCAGGCTTTGCACGGTTTCAAGCTGAAAACTGGAGAGTTCCAGGACATAAAGGTCCGGTTCGTGATCGCGGATCAGATCCAGTGCCGGTGTTCCCAGGTTGCCGCCAACGCGTACGTCCATGCCGGCATAACTCGCCATGGCACCGAGCAGCGTGGTTACCGTGCTCTTGCCGTTGGATCCAGTGATAGCCACCACTGGCGCAATTGCGGTTCGTGCAAACAGTTCGATATCACCGATAATTTCTATACCACGTTGCCGGGCGTCCTTTAACAGGGGCTCGCGCAGCGATACACCCGGGCTGACCACAATACGCTCGGCACGGGCAAAGGCATTGACATCGAACCCACCCACGAACAAGGGCACATCAGGCAGTTCTTTCTGCATGTCCGTCAATGCCGGCGGCTGCTGGCGACTGTCGGTAACGGCGACCTCCACCCCTTGCCGCGCCAGAAAACGCGCGCAGGACAGCCCGGTCGCACCGAGGCCGACGATCAGGGTTCTTGGAGCTTGCAGTGGATCCGATTCCATGTAACTCGCTAAAGCCAACATATCACTATCGTTCTACCAGGCCGTACGAAGATGAATGGCACAGGCTTTACAAGACCGTTGGCCGCACAAGCCCATGGATGGGCGCAGGTAGGGCAATGCAGGAGCAATTGCCGAGGGAAGCGGCCATCGAGCGTACAGGGACGTATTCACAGCGTGTCTTGTAAAGCCTGTGCCATTCATCTTCGTACTCACTAAATTATTACCAGCAACACCGCGATCAACGTGAAGGTCACGCTCACTACCGCTATCTGACTTTTTTCATCCATCGTTTTTCTACCTTATTTTCAGGGTTGCCAAACCGGACAACACCAAAATGACGGTAATGATCCAGAAACGCACAATGACACGCGGTTCCGGCCAACCCTTGAGTTCAAAATGGTGATGTAACGGCGCCATCCGAAAAATACGCCGCCCGGTAAGCTTGAAAGAAGTAACCTGTAAAATGACCGATACGGTTTCCATGACAAAGACGCCGGCCATTAAAAAAAATACCAGTTCCTGACGAACCAGCACCGCAACAACGCCCAGGGCTGCACCCAGCGCCAGTGCCCCAACGTCACCCATAAAGACCTGGGCGGGATAGGCGTTAAACCAGAGAAATCCAAGCCCCGCACCGACGATTGCGCCGCAAAACACAGCCACTTCGCCGACATCACTGATATAGGGGATACTCAGATACTTGGCGATGTAAACATGGCCCGTTGCATAGGCAAAAATCGCCAGGGCACCCGCGATCAGTACCGTCGGCAATATTGCCAGACCATCCAGACCATCGGTCAGGTTCACGGCATTACTGGAACCCACAACAACAAAGTAAACCACCACCACATACCAGCCACCCAGCGTGATTGCGACCTCCTTGAAAAAAGGAACAATCAGTTCGATGTCTGCGGGAGACTGGGCGCTATAAAACAAAAACAGGCCGGTCGCCAGAGCTACCAGCGACTGCCAGCTGTATTTGGCACCTGCCGACAAACCCTTGCTATTGCCATAAACCAGTTTCCGGTAATCGTCGACCCAGCCGATGGTGCCAAAAGCCATCGTCACAAGCAGTACCACCCATACGTAACGGTTGGCGAGATCCGCCCACAACAGGGTGCCCACCGCGATCGCCACCAGAATCAGGGCGCCACCCATGGTCGGGGTGCCGGCTTTCGAGAAATGCGATTCCGGGCCGTCATCGCGCACCTGCTGGCCTATCTGCCGGAAACTCAAATGCCGGATCATCCAGGGCCCTACCAGGAAAGAAATCATCAGGGCGGTCAGTACGCCCAGGATGGTACGCAATGTCAGGTACTGGAAAACATTAAAGCCGCTGTGAAACTGGCTCAGGTAGTCGGCGAGGTAGACCAGCATCAGTGATCCACCCTGCTCATATTGACAGACTCAGTGCCACGCAGCCGGACCATCAGGCACCTCCCTCGTCAGCGCTTAAAGCCTCAACCACGTGTTCCATGTGCATGGCACGCGAACCTTTCACCAGAACAATGACACCTGCGCGCACCAGCTGTTTAAGGCGTGCATTCAGTCCGTCCATGTCTGCAAACGTTTCTGCGCCCTTACCAAATGATTCAGCTGCCTTTACCGCCAACCCGCCCAGCGCAAACAGGTGCTGAACACCCGCCTGTCTGGCCTCCTCACCAACCTTGCGATGCAGCTTTTCCCCCTCGTCACCTAACTCGCCCATGTCACCCAGCACCAGCCAGGTCTCGGCGTCTGCCTTTGACAGGAGATCCAGCGCAACCTGCAGCGAAGCTGGATTGGCGTTGTAGGTATCATCGATCAGCTGCACACCGTTAATACCAGGCTGGGCCTGCCAGCGACCACCTACCGGTCTCACGACAGCCAGCCCCCTGACGATATTTTCCAGCGCAATATCCAGCGCCAGTGATGCAGCTGTTGCGGCAAGCGCGTTCATTACATTGTGCTGTCCCGGCAAAGCCAGGCGCAGCGACGCCGTTCCCGCCGGCGTCATCAGCTCTATATCACTACCACTGATATCGCCGGTCCATTTTGCCCATACGTCAGCCGCTGCACTTAAACCGAAACTGATAGTTCGCCTTGGCGAGGCCATCGAGTTCCACAGACCCGCAAAGGCGTCATCAGCATTGATAATGCACACAGCATCCGGCGCCAGCCTTTCGAATAATTCCCCCTTGCCTTTTGCAACACCCGACAGATCACCGAAACCTTCCAGGTGTGCGGGGCCTGCGTTATTGACCACTCCCACGGTTGGTCGCGCAAGATCGGTCAGGTAGGCAATTTCACCGGGATGATTTGCTCCTAACTCCAGGACTGCATATTCGTGTCCGGCGGCAAGCCCGAAAAGTGTCAATGGAACGCCGATATCATTATTCAGATTACCCTGCGTCACCAGTGTTTCGCCGCAGCCACGAAGAATAGAAGCCAGCATCTCCTTGACCGAGGTTTTGCCATTACTGCCGGTTACTGCAACCAGGGGGATGGCAAACTGCGAACGCCAGTGAGCCGCCAGTTCACCCAGGGCGATGCGGGTATCCTTGACCTCAAGCAGTGGTATCCGGTCATTCGGCAGCCGGCTCACAGCAGCCGCCACCGCACCGTTCCGGCGCGCCTGCTCGATGTGGTCGTGCCCATCGAAGTTTGGCCCCGTGAGCGCAATAAACAGATTGCCTTCCGACAGGGTTCGGGTATCGGTGCTGATACCACGAAAGGTCACGTCCGCACCCCACTGTTTTGCATCCAGAACCTGTGCTGCTTCTGACAACGGCATGACCATCATTCAGCAAGCCCCCCAGGGCGCCCTCTCTGGCTGCGCAATTCAGCTTGCCTGCGCAACACTTGCTGCACCCAGCCGCGATCACTGAAGGGCAGTCTTTCCGAACCACGCAGCTGGTAATCTTCATGCCCCTTACCCGCCACCAGCACCAGATCATCGGCCGCCGCATCAGCGATAGCCGCTTCTATCGCCTCGCCGCGATCCACGATGCGCAGCGCACGTTGCGGCTGCTCAAAACCCCGCGCGATCTGATCGAGAATACTGTCGGGATTCTCATGACGCGGATTATCACTGGTCAGAACAACACGGTCTGCATAACGCTCCGCCAATGCCCCCATGAGCGGTCGCTTACCCTGGTCACGGTCACCGCCGGCACCAAATACGCACACCAGATCACCACTGCAATGCGGGCGCAGCGCCTGCAAGACTGTTTCCAGCGCATGGGGGGTATGGGCATAGTCAACCACAACCCGTGCGGCACCCTGCTGCGTGAACAACTCCATGCGACCCGGCACGGTTTTGACCCGTGACAAACGCTGCACGGCCGTCTGCAGAGGCAATCCGCCCGCCAGCAAGGCACCCAGCGCCGCCAGCAGGTTTTCCGCGTTGAACACGCCCAGCAGGGGGACCTCAAACGCCGCTGCGCCCCAGCTGGATTCCAGTTGCATGACGATACCCTTATCCAGTGGACGTACGCCTGTCAGTTCGAGCCAGTCCGCATAGTTACGTACTGCAGCATCCGGCCGGCTCCGGTAAGCGATGACCCGCAGCCTGCCTTGCAGCTCATTGGCCAGCTGACGGCCGAAATCATCTCTCACATTCAGCACCGCACAGCTCAATTCCGGACTTTGAAACAGGCGGCGCTTGGCTTCAGCATAGGCTTCAATGCTGCCGTGGTAATCCAGATGGTCACGGCTGAGCTGGGTCAGTACCGCCGTATCGAAAGCGACGGCGGCAGTTCGATACTGGTGCAGCGCGTGAGAGGAAACCTCCATTGCCACCTGCCTGACACCACTGTCACGCAAGGCCGCGAATTCAGCCTGCAACCGCAGGGCATCAGGCGTGGTATGGGTCGGCGGCTGTAAAGCGCCATAGACACCGTAGCCCAGCGTGCCCAGCAGACCACAGGGCTGTTCGCCGACAGACAGGGCCTGGGCGATGAAATGAGTTACCGAAGTTTTACCATCGGTACCGGTCACCCCGATGACGTGCAATGCCTCGCTAGGCTGTGCGTAAAAGCGGTCGGCGATAATACCCAGCTTCTGAGACAACCCGGTAATGGCTGCCGATGGCACGGACAGTGAGCCGGCCATATCGGAAATCTGCGCATCGGACACCGGCTCCCAGACAACAGCCACCGCGCCTTGCCTGATCGCCTGGTCGACATGGGCAAGGCCGTGCGCCTGCAAGCCCTGACAGGCCAGGAACAGATCCCCGCAACGCACACTGCGGCTGTCGGTCGCCAGGCCGGATACCTGCGCATCCACCACACGCCCTTCAGCACCCAGACCCTCCAGCAAACAGGCCAGTGATACCGCAGACACCTGCGACTCGGCCGCCATCATACCGGCCCCTCCGAATTCTGTAAGCGGGTGTGCAGCAAGGGTGCATCGTCCGGCGTCACATTCAGCAGGCGCAGGGCGCCCGCCATGACCTTGGAAAACACCGGGCCTGCCACTTTGCCACCGAAGTGTTCACCGTTATTCGGCTCATCGATCATCACCACGGCGACCAGGCGTGGACGGCTGGCCGGCGCCATCCCGGCAAATACCGACAGGTAGCGGTCATCGGCGTAACCACCGGCAACCGACTTATGCACGGTTCCGGTTTTACCCGCAACCCGGTAACCCTGCACAGCCGCCAGCGGTGCTGTACCGTCTTTCTTGACCACCGCTTCCATCATCTTGCGTACCGCGCGGGCAACCCGTGGTGAATACACCTTGCGTTGCTCTGCGGCCCGCTCACGCTGCAATAAAGTAACGGGCACCCGGTAGCCATCATTGGCAAACACGCTGTAGGCCTGCGCCAGCTGCATACTGGTCACCGACAGACCGTAACCATAGGCCAGTGTGGCTCGTTCAATATCCCGCCAGCGATGAAAATCCGCCAGATACCCGTCCGCCTCACCGGGAAAACCGCTGGCGGTCGCAATACCGAAGCCGGCTGCCGACAAACCCTCCCAGAAATCTTCAGGCTCCAGCGCGAGCGCAATCTTGCTGGCAGCGACATTGCTGGACTTGCGAATCACACCAGTCAAATCCAGCGTGCCGTAGTCATGCATATCACGAATGGTGTGAACACCCACCTGAAACAGGCCGGGTGAGGTATCGATTCTGGTACCGACGGCATAACGGCCACTTTGCAGCGCAGCCGCAATAACGAACGGTTTCATGGTCGAACCCGGTTCGAAGACATCCGTTACCGCGCGATTACGCATCCTGTCGGCTTTAAGGTGTTTGCGGTTGTTTGAATTAAAGGATGGCTGATTAACCTGTGCCAACACCTCGCCGGTCTGGTTATCCAGGACCACCACCGAACCGGACCGCGCACCATGCTGCCGCACTGCCGCCTTCAGCTCCCGGTACGCCAAATACTGAATGCGGCGATCGATACTCAATTTCAGGGTTTTGCCCGGCCGCGCAGACCGAATATTCTCCACATTCTCTATAATGTGCCGGCGGCCATCTTTTACCACTCGTTTGGCACCTGCTTCCCCGCTCAACCAGCCATCAAAGGCCAGCTCCAGTCCCTCCTGCCCCTGGTCGTCGATATTGGTAAAACCGACCAGATGTGCGGCCACCTCGCCGGCCGGGTAGTAACGGCGATACTCGCGCTGCAGGTAAACCCCCGGCCATTCAAGATCCGTCACCTGTTGCGCCCGGTGCGGTGAAATATGGCGGCGCAGATAAACAAACTCACGGCCCTGACGCTGGCCGAGCAGGCGCCTCACATAATCCACATCCAGACCCAGCAAGCGCGCCAGGCGTGACAGCTCGCTGCGGGAGGCCACCAGTTCCTTGGGATTTACCCACACCGACTGCACCGGTGTACTGATAGCCAACGGCTCGCCGTTACGATCGGTGATCATGCCGCGGTGTGCTGGCACCTGAACGACACGCAGGTGGCGAGCATCAGCCTGACCCTGCAAAAACTCGCGATCGAGCAGCTGCAACTGTGCGCTGCGCCCGGCCAGCACAGCAAAACCGGAGAGCATCAGGCCGCCCAGTAAAAGCCGGCGCGCACGACTGATAGTTGCCTTTTTATTCATGGCCGCAGAATCACCACCTGTTGCGGATCGGGAATTTGCATACCCAAGCGCTCGCGTGCCGCATTTTCGACCTTACCGTGAGTGGTATGCGTACTTTGCTCAAGCTGCAACTGCCCCCACTCCACGTTCATTGCATCCCGCGCTGCTTCCAGCTCCTGCAACTCGATAAACAATTTGCGACTCTGGTGTTTGGCATAAGCCGCAGCAATCGCTGTTGAGATTGTTGCCAGCAGGAGCAGGGGTAAAAACAGCGACCTCATGCCAGCCGCTCCGCCACACGCAAAACTGCACTGCGAGCACGCGGATTATTCTGCACCTCAATCCTGTCTGCGCGAACCTGCCTGCCCACAGGTTTCAATCTGGGCATATATTCTGCCGGTAATACCGGTAAGTCGGGCGGCAACTGGGGCCCTCGATGCTGATCACGAATGAAGCGTTTAACGATACGGTCTTCCAGAGAATGGAAACTGATCACCGCCAGTCTCCCGCCCGGCGCCAACACCTCAACCACCTGCGGCAATACCGACTCCAGATCTTCCAGCTCATGGTTAATAAAAATCCGGATAGCCTGAAAACTTCGTGTGGCCGGGTGTTTTTTAAAGTTATGTCCGGGGACAGCGGCAGCAATCAATCGAGCCAGCCGGGAAGTCGTAGTAATGGGAGCTTCGCCCCGTGCCGCAACAATGGACCTGGCGATCCTTCGTGAAAAACGCTCTTCCCCATACCTCCAGAGCACATCTGCAATATCCCGTTCCGACGCACCGGCGAGCCACTCACCGGCGCTGACGCCCGCCTGTGGGTTCATGCGCATATCCAGAGGTCCCTCGTTGAGAAAACTGAATCCACGTTCAGCGTCTTCCAGCTGTGGTGACGACACGCCGAGATCCAACAGGACTCCGTCCACTTTGCCTTGCCAGCCCAGTTCTGACACAACAATTCCAAGATTACCAAAGCTCCCGTGGTGCATAATCAGGCGTGATTCCCCCTTGAAACGGTCTGCTGCAAACTCCAGCGCATCGGGATCCTTATCAAACACCAACACCTGCCCCTGTGCCCCCAACCTTTCCAGTAGTGCTGCTGTATGCCCGCCGCGTCCAAAAGTCCCGTCGATGTACAAACCGTCCGACTTTACTTTCAGTGCGTCCAGTACCTGCTCCAGCAGTACCGGACGGTGCAACTCGCTCATCAAGACTAGAGAGTCAGCGTTTCAAGCGGGTGAGGCGCACCATCTTTTTCCTCATGGCCACCCATCCAACCGCTACCGATATGCTCCCAGGTCTCCTCGTTCCATATTTCAAATTTTTTGCCTACACCGACCAGCGACACCCCTTTTTCCAGTCCGGCAAAATCACGTAAACGGGGGGCAATCAGTATGCGCCCATTGCCATCCATCTCTACCTCAGTGGCATAACCCACCAGCATGCGCTGCATATCGCGGGTACGGCGGTCCTGGTTGGGGGTACGAATCAACTGGAGTTCAATGTCTTCCCATTCGGGCTGCGGATACAGCAACAGGCAGCCATCGACGTGCACGGTCAAAACCAGCCGACCGTCAAAACGCTCGGTAATCAATCCCCGGTAGCGGGTTGGCAACGCCAACCGCCCCTTGGCATCCAGCTTGACTGAGCTACCACCGCGGAACACTAGACTCCCCTCGACCTCCCTTTATTACCACTATTACCCACTTGCCCCCACTTTTTGACACTATAGGTAGGAATTCTCCACCCGTCAAGATGGCAAAGGGAAATTCCTGCTTTAGGGACAGTCACTTAGCGCTACAGGGCGGGGTGGGGGCGACTCATAAGAAACACTGATTTCATCATTGAATTGGAAATCAGTAGGTTGGTGTGACTTGCTCTAAAACTGCTCGAACTTCGGGCAATAAAAACATTAATTATTAAAATTATTTATACGTGCACCAACTGATTACATGGATAATTGGGGACAGACCACGATTTTTTCGGCGAACTTTAAGAT
>Ga0209578_10001475_pt1 | contig 21812 bp, 15 predicted proteins | sample tdAd472_FD_187127 | JGI IMG/M metagenome (GOLD analysis project Ga0209578, IMG submission 187127) | Marine sediment microbial communities from the Atlantic coast under amendment with organic carbon and nitrate - tdAd47.2 (SPAdes)... | ecosystem: Environmental > Aquatic > Marine > Coastal >...
GCCCAGTTGCTCGATCGCGCGTCATGTGCCCTGTCCGGGTCGACCGCCTCTGCTTCACCCGCGATCCCCACGCAGCCCTCGGTGTTCACCGAAGCCGCGTGATCCGTTCCGGCGCACGCCCGCAACGCGAGTCGGGATCAGCGCGTGCATACTGTGCGTCGTCATGCCCGATCCGGATACCCAACCCGATCTCGCTTCGCCCGCCCAGCAGCCGACGCAGGCCGATGCGGATGCGCGGAGCCGCCACCGCGCCGACGCTCGCTCCACCGATCGCGGAGCACGCGTCGGCGACGGCGTGCGCCGACCGGGATCGGATTCCGCACCGGTCTGGGGCAGCAGGGTCATCGCCCACCTCGATCTCGACTGCTTCTTCGCGCAGGTCGAAGAGCTCGACGACCCGACCATCCGGGGCAAGCCGGTCATCGTCGGCCCGCCCCCGCCGACCCGCCTTTCCAACGGGCGCATCGACTTCTCGCGCAGCGGTCGCGGCATCGTCTGCACGTCCAACTACGCCGCCCGCGCCTTCGGCGTCCGCACCGCCATGCCCGCAACCCAGGCCCACCGGCTCTGCCCCGACGGCGTGTACCGCCCGTGCCGAGGCGAGCGCTATCGCGAACTATCGCGTGAAGTCTTCGCGGTCTGCGAAGACTTCACGCCTCGGATCCGGCCGGTCGGCATCGACGAGTGCTATCTCGATTTCTCCGGCCTCGCGCGATGGACGCGCGGCCGGTACCCCGATGCCGACCCGGAGGTGTTCGCCCACGACTGGCCACGTCTGCTCGCCTCGGATCTGCGTGACGCCATCGAATCGCGCACCGGGCTCACGGCCTCCATCGGCGTCGGCCCCAATCGCTTCATCGCCAAACTGGCGTCGGACTACGACAAGCCGCGTGGGCTGAAGGCGGTGGCGCCCCGCGACTGCTCGGCGTTCGTGCGAGGACTCAAACTCGGCGACCTGCGCGGCGTCGGCCCGAAGACACGCGAACGACTGGAGCGCCTCGGGTTCCGCACCCCGTCGGACATCCTCGATCTGACGCGACAGTCCGCGTGCGAGCGCCTGGGCGATCTCGGGCGATCCATCTGGGACGCCTCCCACGGCAAAGACGGAGACCTCCCGGATGAGCGAGAGCAGCGCAAGAGCATCTCACGCGATCGGACGTTCGCCGAGAACATCTCATGCTCCAGCGGAGACGGGCGGCGCGAGATGCTGGCGACGCTCAGTCGCCTGAGCGCCAAGGCAACCTACTCGCTCCGTAAGGAGTGCCTGTTTGCGTCAAGCGTGAGCGTGCGAGTGCGCTTTGCCGACTTCTCACAGATCCAGCATGACCGTTCGCTCGGCGCGGAAGACGGCATCGGTTCGACGGATCAGGACGCGGACATCATGCCGGTCGTCGAGCGACTGCTGGAAGAGACCCTCACGAGGCGGGCCTCGCAGAAGCAACTCCGGCACGGCGTGCGCCTGGTCGGCGTCAAACTCGGCGGACTGTCGGCGCTGCGCCAGCGTCAGCTCCGGTTGGGTGAAGAAGAGCAGGTCGACCAGCGTGCGAGCGTCTACAAGGTCGCCGACGAGATTCGAAGGCGTCTTGGATTCGATGCTCTGAGCATCGGCCGCTCGATTGAGAGCGATGCCAAGCGGTCGCGCCATGTCCCAACGCAGCACGATGCGTCGGATCGGGGTAAACAGCAGGTAAACAGTCCGCAGGGTATGGACGGCGTCGACGATCCGGAGCTTTGGCTGCGTCGAGACCTTTCCGACGACTGAGCTTTGGGTAGGCTTGGACCATGAATCGAAACGCACTCATCGGTGGTCTGGGTGGTGTGGCACTCGGCCTTGCGGGCTGCGCGGGAGACACAGGCATGCAGCAATCGTTGGTCGCACCCCAAGCCGGGCCGTACGCGAACGCACACGATCGCGCACGAGGCGCGGACTACGCGCGGCGCGATGCCGACTGGCGATTCGGGCCGATTGTCTATCAGGTGCTGGTGGACCGCTTCGCACCGTCGGCCGACCTTGAGACCAAGCGCGACCTGTACGCCGCGCCCAGACGGCTCCGCGACTGGGACGAGCGTCCGACGCGTGGTGAATACCTTGAAGACGCACGGGTCTGGTCCCACGAAGTCGATTTCTGGGGTGGTGATCTCGACTCGCTGCGGGCTCGGCTCGACCACATCGACGCGATGGGCGCGGATGTCGTGTACCTGAATCCCATCCCCGATGCGCTCACGAACCACAAGTACGATGCGACCGATTACCGCATCGTCGCGCCCGAGTATGGCGACCGGGATGATCTGCGTGCATTGATCGACGATGTGCACGCCCGAGACATGAAGCTCATGCTCGACGGCGTGTTTAATCACACGGGGCGACGCAGCCCGCGCTTCGCCGAGGCGTCCACGGACGAAGCGAGCGAGTACCGAGAGTGGTACACGTTCGACGAGCGTCAACCGAACGGCTACAAGGCCTGGTACGACGTTGCGAACCTGCCGGAACTGAACCTTGAGAACCACGAGGTCCGAGGCTACCTCTGGGAGGACGAGGACTCCGTCATGAAGTCCTTTCTCGCCGACGGCGCGGACGGCTGGCGTCTCGACGTCGCGTACGACATCGGCTTCGAGTACCTGCGCCAACTCACGCAGGAAGCGCACGAGTTCAAGCCCGGCAGCGCGATCATCGGCGAGATCTGGAGCTACCCCGAGGACTGGGCGCACTCCGTTGACGGGCTGATGAACTTTCACCTTCGCGCGATCGTGTTGACCCTCGCGCGAGGCGAGATCCCAGGTGCGCACGCCGGTGACATGATCGAGACCATGGTCGAGGATGCCGGCGTCGAGCCAATCCTCCGGTCCTGGCTCATGCTCGACAACCACGACACCCAGCGCCTCGCCACGATGCTCCCGGACACCGACCGCCGTCGCATCGCGCAGGTGCTGCAGTTCACGCTCCCCGGCGCGCCGGTCGTGTACTACGGCTCGGAACTCGGCATGACCGGCGGCGACGACCCGGAGATGCGCGGACCGATGCGCTGGGATCTGATCGAAGAGCAAGACCCGGACGCCCTGGCTGAACTGGAGTGGACGCGCTCGCTCATCGACATGCGCCGATCGAGCCGGGCGCTGCGCATCGGCGACTACCGCGCGCTCGAGACGCAGTCCTGTCTGGCGTTCATGCGCCGTACCGATCGATACGCAGAGACGGTCATCGTGATCTGCAACGCGAGCGATGAGCCGGTGCGTGAGGTCATCGCGGTGCGCGATTCCAAGCAAATGGGCAGCAACCCGCTGATCGACCAGCTCACCGGAGACGAGCACCGTGCGTTCTCGGGTCTGCTCGATCTGGAAGTCCCCGCCCGCAGCGTGCTCGTGCTCAAGCCGCGGCCGATCGAAGCCCACCGCTACACGCCCCACAAGCGGATGCAGTAGCGGGGCGGTTAGTCGAAGTGTTGAGCGACAGTCAGCCTGATCGCGGAGTCGCCAAGGGTCTCTGGCTGATCGATGACCACGCAATCGATCGAGCGCCCGTGCTTGGCCGCCGGATCGCTGGATCGGGTCAACGCGTAGACGCGCCGATCCGCACTGTTCGGAGACCGGACCGTGGCGACCACGACTCTCTCCGGCTCCAGATCCGCCTTGGTCAGCAGCGAGAAGCCGTCCATCCGGACACTCCCGAGGCTGGCCGGCACCTCAACCAAGTGGCCCCGGTGATCGATGAACTGAACGTGACCGGTCCAACCGAACAGGTAGTACACCGCCCGGCCGTCGTCGTCGCGGTCGGCGATGGCGTCGGAGACGCTGAGCAGATCAATGACGCATTCGTGCCACTTCACGCGATCAAGGGAAGCCTTGGACATGGACAGCACCTTCAGGGGCGAGAGGAGGCGTAAGAACAGCCTGCGGCGACGAACGCCTTTGGACGGGAAACAAAGAGGGGGCCGGGCAGGAGCCGTTGGGAGGAGGGCTCATGCGTTTGGAGGCGGGAATTTAACAGGATGATCGGCGAGCCGAGGCTGTTCCGTTCGGAATCCCGGAAAAATGTCTCCATACGGTGACTTTTCCGCGTAAATGTGTGCCGATCGTGCCGGGTCGCGACATGGAACCGCGGGCGTCCGGTACAAGTACCGCCTGATTCGGGGCATCTGAGCCGGTTGGTGCCTCTTTCTGCAGGCCGATCCCGTGTCTGATTTTCGCCCGACGGCCGGATCCACCCACCGAAATACGGTTCCGGATTATCCCTTTGTCGAGAATGCGGGTATCTGTTGAGTATGACGAAGACCGTGGAGTTATCGTTCGAGTCCGACTGTGCCGGCGTCGTCGCGGAACTGCGTGATGCGCTTTTGGAGGTCTATGAATCGATCGGCATGGATCCGGGCGTCCCCCAGGAGATGGCCCGGCGGTTCCGTCTGAACAAGACTCTGACCTGGCATCTCTCCCGGATGCTCGCCGAGCCAGACTGTCTTCCGGCGATGCCGCACATCCCCGGCATGTTGGCGATGGAGAAAGTTCTCAACGCGACGCTCCGCGCCGGTGCGACCGAGCAGCAGGCCGACCGGGTCCGACGCGCGCTGCGTCGGTACGAGACCGTCATCCGGCGCCACGTCGACGACCGGACCACGTTGGACCTGATGCTCGACGGCATGGCCACCACGCCCGACCGCGCTCTCGAGGCCAGTCGGCGTCTGGCGTTTCGCGGCGCGAGCGGTATCCGAGGGGTGCAGGTGCAGACGCGTACCCTGACCGCGTTCGTCGCGCCCAACGCGGAGCACTCCGATCGGCTCGATGTCGCGGCGGTGAGCGGCTACATCGGTGTCCGCCGGTTGCGTCCGCGGGTTCGCTGCATGCTGCTCACTGTGCGCAGCTGGAACGACGCCGGCGGCAAACCAGTCGGTTGGAAGCCGATCTTCGATTCGATCGACGGTGACCCGGGCAACTCGATCCTCGAGCATTACGGCGAGCGGGGGCACGCCGGCAAGGGGGCGGACCTGATCCCGACCGACGGCGGGATGGAGATCGTGCTCCAGCCGGGGCAGGTCGGCAACCAGAGCATGTTCGACATCGCGCGGGCAGACATGCTCCCGGCGATCGGCAACCGCTGGCGGGAGGACGGTGACGACACCGGCGAAGTCGGCGTCTCTCTGACCGTGCCGTCGGAGCGGCTGGTGTTCGATTTGCTGTTCCATCACGAACTCGACTTCATCGGCAACGCTCGCTCGCTGATCTTCGACCTCGTCGATCGCAAGGGTGCCGGATTCCGCGATGAGGACCACCCCAGCGTCCTGCCGTTCCGACCTTCGGTGACCGATCTGGGCGGGGCGCCGCTTGTGATGTCCACGCCGCATGTTCCCGGTCACGGCATGCTCGCCCGCAAGGTGTGCGAGCGCATCGGGGTGGCGTTTGAGGACATGCGTGGCATCCGGCTGGAAATCGAGTACCCGCCGCTCAACAGCGAGATCCTCCTGCGATTCGATCTGCCCGAACGACCGAACTGAGGACGCGATGGTCGACCTGGATGCGCTTTGGGACTTCTCCGATCCAGTGACGAGCGAGACGAGGTTTCGTGAGGCTGCGGCACGGGCCGGGTCGTCCTCCGACTCTCTGGTGTTCCGAACGCAGCTCGCCCGCGCCCAGGGATTGCAACGCCGCTTCGATGAGGCCCACGCAGAACTCGACGCCGTCCGCGACGCTTCTGAAGGGGCGACGGTGGAGGTCGAGGTGCGTCTGAGACTGGAACGCGGTCGCGTGCACAACTCGTCCGGGAACCGCGATGGCGCGATTTCGTGTTTCGTCCAAGCGATGGATCTCGCTCGGCAGACGCGGCTCGACGCGCTGGCGGTTGATGCGGCGCACATGCTCGGCATCGCCGAACGAGGCGAAGCGGGGGAGCGATGGACACGTCGGGCGATCGAGATGGCTGAGGCGTCGAGCGACCCGAAGGCGCGGCGCTGGCGGGGATCACTGCTGAACAATCTCGGATGGACGCGGTTCGAAGCGGGAGATGCGACGGAGGCTCTCCGCTGCTTTCAGGCTGCGCTGGAAGTCCGGATCGAGACCGGGTCATCCGAAGGGGTACGGATCGCCCGCTGGAGCGTCGCCCGGGCGCAGCGCGAGCTCGGGCGAGTGGTCGAGGCTCTCGAGGCTCAGCGTGCCCTGGAACGGGAGTACGCGGAGGCCAACGAGTCGTCCGGATACGTTCACGAGGAAATCGGTGAGTGCCTGCTCGTGCTCGGACGCGGCACAGAGGCGAGAGGTCATTTCCGGGTCGCGCACCGGGAGCTCTCGCGTGATCCGTGGCTGGTCGAGCGAGAGCCGGATCGGCTGGATCGGCTGAACCGACTGGGCGAAGGCACCGGCTGAATCCCGTACCATGCCGGTATGACCAGCGCACCGACATCGACGAAGCCTTCCACGAACTCCTCGACCGACCTTCTTGAGCGTCTCGGCGTGCTGAAGGACCCGCGCGTCCTCGCGCCGGGGTCGATCGACGAGTCCAAGCACATCATTTCCTACAACCCGGCGACGGGCGAGCCGCTCGCGGGCGTGATGCCGCAGACAAACGCGGAGTACAACGACGCCGCGGACCGGGCGATCAAGGCATTCAAGCAGTGGCGGGTGCTCCCGGCGCCGAAACGCGGCGAGATCGTGCGCCGGATCGGCCTGGCGTTTCGGGAGCACAAGGACGATCTCGGCAGCCTCGTGACGACCGAGATGGGCAAGATCAAGCCCGAGGGCGACGGCGAGGTTCAGGAGTGCATCGACATCGCCGACTTCGCCGTCGGTCTGTCGCGTCAGCTCTACGGTCTGACCATGCCCAGCGAGCGCCCCGAGCATCGGATGTTCGAGCAGTGGCAGCCCCTGGGCCCGATCGGGTGCATCACTGCGTTCAATTTCCCAATCGCGGTGTGGGCGTGGAACGCGATGGTCGCGTTGGTGTGCGGCGACCCGGTGATCTGGAAGCCGAGCGCGCAGACGCCCCTGATCGCGATCGCGGCGACGAGAGTCGCGGTCGAGGTCATCGAGAGTGCGACGGATGTGTGGGAGCCGGAGGACGGGGTGAAAGCCGCCGACCTGCTTCCTCTGGTGATCGGGAGCGATGAGGAGATCGGCATCCCGATGACCGAGGACCGGCGCCTGCCCCTGATCAGCGCGACCGGGTCGTGCCGGATGGGGCGCGAGGTCGGTCAGAAGGTCGCGGCACGGCTCGGTCGCTGCCTGCTGGAGCTCGGCGGGAACAACGCGATCATCCTCACCGAGGACGCGGACATGGACATGGCCAAACGGGCGATCGTGTTTGGCTCGGTCGGCACCGCCGGCCAGCGCTGCACGACGACGCGTCGGCTGCTGTGCGTCGGCGGGGCGGCTGAGAAGATCGTGCCCGGACTGGTTGAGGCCTACAAAACGGTCAAGATCGGCAACCCGATGAGCAGCGGGGTTCTGATGGGTCCGCTGATCAACGAGGAGTCCGTTCTCGCGATGAAGAAGGCGGTCGAGCGGGCGGAGAAATCCGGCTGCGAGGTGCTGGTCGGAGGCCAGATGGGCATCCGGAACGGCTGGACGGAAGCCGGGCACTTCGTTGAGCCGACGATCATCCGCGTGCCGAAGGGAAAGTCGCCGGCGGTGGTGACCGAGGAGACGTTTGCTCCGATTCTCTACGTCCAGGAGTTCGATTCTCTGGAGGAGGCGATCGAGGCGCAGAACGGCGTGGATCAGGGCCTGAGTTCGGCGATTTTTACCGATTCGGTCCGCTCGGCGGAACGCTTCCTGAGCCCGGCGGGGTCGGACTGTGGCATCGCGAATGTCAACATCGGGACCTCCGGAGCCGAGATCGGCGGGGCGTTCGGAGGCGAGAAGGACACCGGCGGAGGCAGGGAATCGGGATCGGACGCTTGGAAGACGTACATGCGTCGCCAGACCTGCACGGTGAACTACTCCACGGAACTCCCACTGGCACAAGGGATTCAATTCGGGTGATCCCAACACGCCCGATTATCGGAACAGATTGCACGCAAGACGGAGCGGATTTTTGTCGATTTTGACCAGATCGCTGGCATAGTTCAACGGAGGAGTGGGTTTACCCGCTGTACACGATCGCCCTACACGGGCGTGCGAGGTGTCTTTGCCGGGATCCGGCACTGGCGCGTCCGCCAGTCGTGGTACGATGAGGGTTCGACGGGTAGTCGCACCTTCGAGTGTGATTCGGCCCTTTCGGGCCCAACAATCGATGACGCGCGAGAGCGCATTTTTCTTCGAACGGCAGGAGTGACGGACAATGAGTGCAAAACGAGGATCAACTCTTCTTTCAGCCCTGATGACCTTGGGCGGTGTGGGTGCCGTCGCGGCCGCGGGCTTCGTGTTCACGGGCGGCGACTGCGCCCTTTCCGGTTCCTGCGGTGACAAGGCCGACGCCAAGGTCGTCCAGGCTTCGAACACCGAGGCGAAGTCGGACGCGAAGGGCTGCTGCGATCTCGGCGCTCTGGCGAGCAAGAAGGCCGATGCCAAGGTCGTTGAGGCGGCGAATGTGGTGAAGGCTTCGGAGTGTTCCGAAGCCTCGTCGTGTTGTGCTGACAAGAAGGCCGACGCGAAGGTCGTGGCAGCCGCGAACGTCGTGAAGGGCGATTCGTGCTGCTCGTCGAAGAGCGAAGCAAAGGTGGTCGCCGCTTCCAATGTCGAGAAGACCGAGTGCGCAAAGGGCGACTCTTGCTGCAAGAGCGAAGCCAAGGTCGTTGAGGCCGCGAACGTCGAGAAGGACGGCTGCTGCTCCGACAAGACGACCGCCAAGGTTGTCGCGGCGAGCACCGTCGCCAAGTCGTCGTGCTGCTCGGACAAGGCCGCGAAGGCCGAGGTCGTGCAGGCCTCGAACGTTGAGAAGGCCGAATGCACCAAGGGCGATTCATGCTGCAGCGCCGCTGCCGCGAAGACCGTTTCCGTGAGCGCCGTTGCCCCGAAGGCGACCTGCGCCACCCAGACCACCGCCGCGACCATGCCGGTCGCTGCCGCCGCCTCGTCCTGCTGCTCGGTCAAGTCGGTCAGCAACGTGGCGACGCTTCCCTGCGGCTCCAAGAATATGCCCGTCCGCATCGTGGCCAGTTCGAGCCCGATCGTGATGCCCGCGATGTTCTTCCAGGCCGTCAGCATGTCGAACTTCGACATGACCGACGCCGGCTGCTGCCGCTCGGCCGCTGAGAACGCCTCGGGTCTGTCGACCTGCTCCGGCGTTGCCGCCGACGGCTCCGAGAAATCGTGCTGCGACGAGGGTGTGGCGACCATCCCCGCCTCGAACGTCGAAGCCAGCGAATGCTCCCAGGGCGATTCCTGCTGCTCCGCCGACGCGAAGGTCGTTGAAGCCGCGAACGTCGCGAAGGCCGACTGCGGCGAAAGCTGCGGCGACTGCACCGACAAGACCGAATGCTGCGGCAAGTGCGAAGCCGAGGTCGTCGAAGCCGCCAACGTCGAGAAGGCGGAATCCTGCTGCTCGGCGAAGGCCGACGCGAAAGTCGTTGAGGCCGCGAACATTGAGAAGGCCGAGTGCGCCAAGGGCGATTCCTGCTGCAAGGCCGACGCGAAGGTCATCGAGGCCAGCAATGTGGAGAAGAGCGAATGCTCCGGCAGCTGTGCCGACAAGTGCGAAGCTTCCAAGGAAGTCGCCAGCAACTGATCCGCTGAACGACTGACCGATACACAGCAACGACGCCGCGACAATCTCGCGGCGTCGTTGTTTTTGTCGAGCGGCCCGGTTGGCGGTGTCCGGCTACGATCTCGCCATGACCACCTACCTCTGCAAGAGCGAACCAGACGACTACTCGTACGCCGACTTGGCCCGTGACAAGAAGACCGTCTGGGACGGTGTGGCCAACCCGCAGGCCTGCATCCACATCCGCGCCGTCCGGAAGGGCGACGAGATCCTGATCTACCACACGGGCAACGAGAAGCGTATCGCGGGTCTCGGAGTCGCCGCGAGCGATCCGTACCCGGACCCGAAGCGCCCGGAACTCACGGCCAAGGGCGATGTGAAGTTCCCGGTGTTCGACATCAAGCCGGTGAAGGAAGCGACGAAGACGATCACGCTGAAGGAGATCAAGGCGGACGACCGCTTCGCGGACTTCGCGCTGGTCAAGCAGAGCCGGCTGAGCGTGATGCCCGTGCCGAAGAAACTCGACACGGCGCTGCGCAAACTCGCCGGCCTGTGAACGATCAGGACGGGTCGCCGAAATCCGGGACCGGCACATCGTCGTTGAAATAGTGCAGGATCCAGGTGATCTGTTCGGAGCGGTAGAGGTCGGTGAAGGCATCGACCGCCTCGGGCCAGTAGCGGGTGCCTTTGCCGGCTTCGAGTTCGCGCAGCGCGAGTTCGGCGGCGTCTTCGCCGATCCGGTCGCGGTACGGGCGGATGCTGGTCATTGCGTCGAAGCTGTCGATGACCGCGAAGAAGCGGGGGCCGAGCGCGATGGACTCTCCGGCCAGACCATCGGGGTAGCCGAGGCCGTCCCAGCGTTCGTGGTGGGAGCGGACAAGCCCGAGCAGGTGCTCGTCGGTCTCTCCCATGCGCACGAGACGATCGTGGCCGAGGGTGGTGTGGGTCTTGATGATGTCGAACTCGGCGTCGGTGAGGCGAGAGGCCTTGGTGAGGATGGCGTCGGGGATGTCGATCTTGCCGACATCGTGCAACGCGGCGCCGATGCACAGACGCTCGACGAGCGGCTTCTCGAGTCCGGCCCGCTCGGCGAGCGCGCGAGTGTAGAGCACGACCCTCCAGGTGTGCGCCGCGGTCGATCGGTCCTTGAGTTCGATCGACTTGACGAGGGATTGGACGATGTCGAGATCCACGCGTCCATCGTAGCGGTATGCTGGTTCATCGATCGTGGCGACTCGGCGGGGCGGGACAGGAGCGAAGCATGAACGGCGACAACCACCCCCGGCGTTTGAACCGACGGAGTTTTCTGGCGACCGCCGCGGCGGCCGGACTGATCGGCGCATCGCGTCCGGCCGTCGGGCAGGATGCCGACGATGACGAGTCCGAGAACGCCGGAGACGACGGCGAGCCGACGGCGGAGTCGCTGCGCCACGCCGCGAAGCTCATCGACCTTGACCTGACCGAGCGGGAGCGCGAGCAAGCGCTGATGCTGGTCTTGGCGCGTCGCCAGCGATATCGGCAGCGGCGGGAGCAGGCGGACCTGCCGAACGGTGTTGGGCAGGCATCGGCGTTCCGGGCGTACGCCTGGGGCGAGCCTCGGACGCCCGAGGCCGACGCGATGGTCCGCAGCCCGCTGACTACCGACGAACTGCCCGCGAACGATGCGGACATCGCGTTCGCGCCTGTGACGCGGCTGTCGCGATGGATCGAGTCGGGCACCCTTTCAAGCGAGCGCCTGACGAGGATCTACCTCGATCGCTTGAAGAAGCACGGGTCATCGCTTGAGTGCGTGATCACGCTGACGGAAGAACTCGCGATGAAGCAGGCGAAGCGGGCCGACGCGGAGATCGCGGCGGGGCGGTACCGAGGTCCGCTGCACGGCATCCCGTGGGGCGCGAAGGACCTGCTCGATACCGCGGGCATCAAGACCACATACGGTGCGATGCCGTACAAAGACCGCGTCGCGGACAAGGACGCGGCGGTCGTGCGCAAGCTCGAAGAGGCGGGGGCGGTGCTGGTGGCCAAGCTCACGCTTGGCGCGCTGGCCTATGGCGACATCTGGTTCGGCGGCACAACGAAAAACCCGTTCAACCCGCAGCAGGGTTCGAGCGGGTCGAGCGCGGGGTCGGCTTCGGCGACCGCGGCGGGTCTGGTCGGGTTCTCCGTCGGGACCGAGACGCTCGGCTCGATCGTCTCCCCGTGCATGCGCTGCGGCGCGACGGGGCTGCGCCCGACCTTCGGGCGGGTGCCCCGGACCGATGCGATGGCGCTGTGCTGGTCGCTCGACAAGATCGGCCCGATCTGCCGCAGCGTGGAGGACACGGTGCTGGTGCTCGATGCGATCCGTGGCGCGGACGAGGGTGATCCGAGCAGCGTAGACCGGCCGCTCGCGTTTGATGCGGGCATGGACGTCTCGAAGCTCCGCGTCGGGTATGTGCCGGCGTGGTTCCAGGGGCGCGGCGCGATCGACCTGGACCGGCAGGCGCTTGAGGCGATGAAAGCGACGGGCGCGACGATGGTGCCCGTCGAGCTGCCGGAGATGCCGTACGGCGTGATGATGACGATCCTCGAGTGCGAGGCGGCGTCGGCGTTCGAGGAGATCACGTTCTCGAACAGCGACGACACGATGCAGTGGCAGTCGCCCCAGGCGTGGCCCAACACCTTCCGGTCGAGCTGGTTCGTGCCGGCGAATGAACTGATCCAGGCCGAGCGGCTGCGCTCGCAGGTGTGCGCGATGATGCGCACGGCGATGAACGACTTCGATGTGCTGATCACCCCGAGCTTCGCGGGGTCGATCCTCCTGATCACCAACTACACCGGCCACCCCGCGCTGGTGATGCGGACGGGCTTGCGGAGCAACAGCCGGCCGCACGGCATCACGCTGGTCGGGCACCTGTTCGACGAGGGGCGGCTCGCTTCGGCGGGGCTGGCGATCGAGCGAGCGATGGGTGCGGCGGAGATGAGGCCGGAAAGGTTCAGCTGACCCGCCGGATCACCAGCACGCTCATGTCGTCGTGGTTCTTGGAGCCGCCGCTGAGTTCGTCGATACGATCGAAGACCGCGCCGGCGACATCGCTCGCTCTGGCGGTCTGCGACTGTTTCGCTGCGTTGATGCAGACCTCCTCGACGCGCGCGATGCCGAGTAGTTTCCCCGTGGACCGGTCTGTGGCTTCGGATAGTCCGTCGCTGTACAGAACGAGCGTGTCGCCGGGCTGGAGTGTGTGCGCTGCGTCCTCGTAGTCGCTGTGCTCGGTGACGCCGAGCGGTAGGCCGCTGGCTTCGACGCGATCGGGTTCTTCGTTCGCGCGGACAATCAGCGGGGCGGGGTGGCCGGCGTTGGAGAGGCGGGCGCTGCCGCCGGCGGTCAGTTCGATCCACACGCCGGTGGCGAACAGGCCGGGCTCGGTTGATTCGAGCATGACCGCCGACGCGCGGCTCATCGCGGAAGCGGGCGATGTCTCGGCGGCCGACATGGTCGTCGCGCGCGCCGAGCCCTTTAGCAGGGCCATGACGACGCCGGCTTTCACGCCGTGCCCGGAGACATCCATGAGCAGGGCGTTGAGCGAGCCGGAGGGGCTCTCGAAGCAGTCGATGAGGTCGCCGCCCATCTCGCCGCTGGCGCGGCTGAGGCCCGCGATGTCCCAGCCGCTCCACGACCGGTCGATGCTCGGCACGAGCACGCGATGGATCTCCCCGGCGAGGGCGATCTCGGTTTCGAGCTGCGTGCGGCGCTTGCCCTCGGTGTTCACGAAGTAGTTGAAGCAGAAGTACCCGGCGACGAGGGAGGCAACGAGGAGCATGCCCTCAATCGCCGGTACCGGCGACTGCACCCCGGGGTAGAGCCAGAAGCCGTGTTCGGCGTGGAGGTACGCGCTCAGCGTGCCGCCGACGGGGAGAAAGATGTTCAGCGCGATCGCGGCGAACAGCCACTTCTTGCTCACCGTGAATGCGAGCACCCAGAAGACGGCGCAGAGGCCGCCGATGATCGCCCAGAGCACCATGCCCGCGACGCCGCCGGCATCGAGGAGCTGGCCGTGTTGGTCTCGTGCGGCGTACCGGGCGATCGAGATGAGCCACATCGGCGCGAACAGGAAGAACACGGCCAGCAGCAGGACGAAGCGGGAGCGCGGCTGGAGTATCTCCACGTAGTCGCGGTCGCGTCCGAAGACCTTGGCGGGGCGTGATGGCTCGCGGCGGGGCACAGGGTTCAGGATACCCGGCGGGGTTCGCGGGGCCGAGAGCGAACTGCCGGAACTACATCCCGCCGCAGCCGCCGGTGAAGCCGGTGGTGCCGAGGCCGGGCTCGATGTCCGGAGCCTTGCCGGGGCCGGCGGGGGCGCTGGCGCTGGACTTGCCGATCAGGCGCCGGAAGGTTTCGTAGCTCTCGCGGTCCTTGCCGATGAGCTGCTCGACCTGGATGTCGGCGTGGTAGCTGGAGCGGACCATCGGGCCGCTTTCGACGACCTTCCAGCCGAGGTCCATGCCCACCTCGCGGTACCACTCGAACTGCTCGGGGGTGACCCAGCGGTCGATCGGGAGGTGGTTGCGCGTGGGCTGGAGGTACTGTCCGATGGTGAGGATGTCCGTCTGGGCGCGCTTCTGGACATCGCGCATGAGCGTGACGACCTCGTCGTCCTTCTCGCCGATGCCGACCATGATGCCGGTCTTGGTGACCAGCCCGGCGTCCTTGCAGCGCTTCAGCAGCTCGACCGACTGCTCGTACTTGGCCTGCGGGCGGACCGCCGGGTAGCAGCGGGGGACGGTTTCGAGGTTGTGGTTGAGGATCTCGGGGGCGGCGTCGATGACGAGCTGCAGGGCATCCCAGTCGCCCTTGAAGTCGGGGATGAGCACCTCGATGGACATGTCCGGGCAGGCGCGCCGGGATTCGAGGATGGTGTCGGCCCAGATTTGTGCGCCGCCGTCGGGCTGGTCGTCGCGGTCCACGCTGGTGATGACGACGTGGTTGAGCTTCATCAGGGCCAGCGAGGCGGCGACGCGACGCGGCTCGTCGGGGTCGATGGGGTTCGGCTTGCCGGTCTTGATGTTGCAGAAGCCGCACGCGCGCGTGCAGGTGTCGCCGAGGATCATGATGGTGGCTACGCCGCGGGCCCAGCACTCACCCATGTTTGGGCAGCCGGCCTCCTCGCAGACGGTGTGGAGGCGGTGTTCCTTGAGGTTCTTGCGGAGTTCGTGGTATTCCGGGCCGCCGGGCATCTTGGCGCGGAGCCACTTCGGCTTGCGCTTGAGGGCGAGCTGCTGCTTGACGTCCTGGCCGCCGTCGGAGCGGTTGTTGAGGATCATCCCGGAGAGCGAGAGGAGGGACTTGTTGTCCCGCTTCATGGGGTCGCCGCCGAGGGGGCGGGGGTGGCGCGCGAGGGTCCGCTGGAGGGCGGCGTCCATCTGGGGGGCAGATGGGGCCGGGCCGGAGGAAGCGGGATCGGTGGTCTGGAGGGGTGCCATTGGACCCGAAGTATAGCCCTGCGCGCCGGGTTCCTCGATGCGGGGGAGTGTTCTGCAGTGAGCGATGAACTACGCGGGATCTGCCCGCGTACGAGGGCCGTGGGCGCAAGAACTGCCGAAACCGGGTCCCGGTGGACCGACTCCGATAAAGGCAGGGAGCACGCGGGGAGAAATCGGTGTTTCGCGCGGAAGTCGGTCAACGCGGCGGGCGGAGAGGACCGATATGCGAGCGTGGGGCCGCTCGTCGGAAGGCGAGCGTCCCAAAAGCACGGCGTGCGTGTTTCATTAGAATGCACGCGTCCCCGGTTGAGGGTCGTCGAACCATGAAGCACGCTCCGGCGTGTGCAGCCGCGTGAGGACCCCGGTGGTCGCGCCGGGCAGGGATGAATCAAGCGAAGGAGAGGTTCGTGAGCAGCGAAGCCGGACACGACACACCGAACCGAGATCAGACCCGTTCGGTCTTTCGCTCACGACCCGTCCGCGCGGGCATCGCGCTGACGGCGCTCATGCTGGGCTCGATGGCGGGTGGCTGCCTGCGCGAGACCGACGGATGGCTGTGGGACCCCTCGGTCGTCGGTCGCTGGGAGCACACGCCGACGGTGGTACCGGTGCTGGACCGGATCGACATCATCGAGGCGGGCATGCTGGAGACGGTCGACGTGACCGATGTGCGTCCGGAAGACCTGCAGGTCTCGGCGACGCAGTACCGTGTCGGCCCGGGCGATGTGCTGGTCATCACGATCCTTGACTTCCTCCAGCAGGGAGCATCGTCGCAGTTTGAGACGGTCATCGATCAGGTTGGCGAGGTGAGTCTGCCTTTGCTGGACCCGATCCCGGTCGCGGGTCTGACCGCTCGCCAGATCGAAGCGAGAATCGCTCAAGAGGTTTCTGACGCCGGCATCATCGTGATCGATCCCGAAGTGTCGGTGTCGGTGCAGGGTCAGCTCGATGCGACCTATCGAATCTTCGGAGCCGTCAACCGGCCCGGGATCGCCTCGATCCCGAAGCCGGACTTCCGACTGCTGGATGCTGTAATCGACGCCGGCGGCGTGAGCCCGGTCATCCGAAACATCTATGTGATCCGTCAGGTCCGAACGGACGACGGTGCGACCGACACGCCCGCTCAGCCAGCGGTTCCTGCCCAGCCCGATAACGCCGATCCGGAGTCGATTCTCGACCTGATCGACGAGATTACCGGCGACGAGGCGGTCGACCCGGCGATGCTGGGCACCGACCCGAATGTGCGGCGCATGCCCGACACCCGGCTGCAGCGTGAGCAGCGGAGCCTCGTTGACGAACTGCTCGCCGGCACACCTGGCGAAGAGAGATCGGGTGCGGTCGCGGCTTCGGAAATCGTGAGCCCCGCGGCGTTTTCGCAGGACGGCCAGCCCGGATCCGGCGACGATCGAGGCCCGGCGCCGGTGATCGACCTCGACGGCAGCACGACGTTCAGGCCGACCCCGGTCGGTTCGAGCGCGGAGAACGAAGATCGCCCGGAAGCGGAGGGCATGGAATCCTCGACGCCGCAGGTTCGCCCCATCGGCAAGTGGGTGTTTGAGAGCGGTCGGTGGGTTCGGCGCGCGCCGTCGCAGGCATCGGACGCCGGCGCTCTGCCCGAAGGCGAGGACCCGCTCGGCGAGTCGGAATACCTGGTGACTCAGCGGGTCATCCGCGTGCCAACCCGTCCGCTTATCGACGGGGACGCCCGCTACAACATCGTGATCCGCCCCGGCGACATCATTTCGGTGCGCAGCCCGGACATTGGGAACGTCTATATCGGTGGGCCGGGCATCAACCGCGACGGCGTGTATGAGTTGAACGGGCGGACCCAACTGACGCTGCTTCGTTCGGTCATCGCGGCGGGCAATTTTTCATCGATCGGCATCCCAGAGCGGGTGGATCTGACCCGTATGGTCGGTGATAACCGCCAGGCGACGATCCGGCTGGATGCCCGGGCCATCGCCAACGGCACGGCCCCGGACATTCTCCTGAAGCCGGACGACATGCTGAACTTCGGCACGAACTTCTGGGCGACCCCGCTCGCGGTGGTCCGCGGCGGCTTCCGCGGTTCGTATGGATTCGGCTTCCTGCTCGACCGAAACTTCGGCAACGACGTGTTCGGTGCTCCGCCCACGAACCAACTCGGTCAGTGATCGATGGTTCGAGGGAGGGAGTCCTCGGGGGCTCGGCGGGACGCCGAACCATCTCCGCGGGATGTGCGTACTACGCACCATTCGTCGTATGGGCGACGACGCCCGCTCCGACTCTCGTTCCCTCCTTTGAGATGGGTTTAGCGGAACCGATTCTCACACCATGACCACGATCCCGACCAGTTCAGCATCATCGGATCGGACAGGGGTCTCGGTCGGCGCTGATCGTTCTGCGCGTTCGCCGCACGCTTCGCCGCTTGCGGCCCGGATCGCGCAGCGTGAGCCACTGAGTCTGGTTGCTGTGGGCTTGCTCGTGGTGGCAATGATCGGCCTCTACTGGCTCTGGGTCGAGCGACAGTTCGGGCCGAGCGGATTCAGCGCGCGGTATTTTGAGGACTGGGGGCACGCTTTCGCGGTGCCCGTCATTTCGGGCATTTACATCTGGATCAACCGGGCGAAACTGCGCTGGGACCGGGCGTGCCTGTACTGGCCGGGTCTGGCGGTGCTGCTCCTGGGCATCGTGATGTACGCCTTCTTCCTGCTGAATATCGCGCTGGCCAACCACATGCTTCAGGGCTTCTCGATGATCTTCGCGATCAGCGGGTTGGTGCTGCTGCTCGCGGGGCCGCACCTGTTCCGGCAGTTGCTTTTCCCGATCGCGTTCCTTGGCTTCGCGGTGACGATCTCCGAGATGATCATGAACCGCATCACCGAGAAGTTGCAGGACATGGCGGCGATCGGTTCCGAGGTGCTGCTCCGGATTCTGCAGTTCGACGTGACGCGGCTGGGCAATCAGCTGACCGTGTACAACTCCGCGGGCGAGGGATTCCCTTTGGAAGTGGCCGAGGCCTGCTCGGGCATGCGCATGGTCGTCGCGTTCATCGCGCTCGCGGTCGCGGTCGGGTTCTTCTCGTGTCGGCAGTGGTGGCACCGCGTCGCGGTGGTTCTTCTGGCGGTGCCGGTGGCGGTGTTCATGAACATCGTGCGCGTCGCGGTGCTCGCGGCGATCACGCTGGTGAACCCCGATTTCTCCGTCGGCGGCGCGCACACGCTCATCGGGACCCTGCTGCTTGTGCCGGCGTTCCTGCTGTTCATGTTCTGCGTCTGGCTTCTGAAGAAGATCACGCCGGATGAGGCCGAACGCTCGGGTTCGAAGGGGGCGAAGTCATGAACGGTGCAGCGGGTCGGTCGATGCGAGGGGCGGTTTTGCTGCATCCTGCGGTGGTCGTGCCGCTGGCGGTTATGGTGCTCGCGGCGGTCTCGCTCGCTTGGTACATCCGCGCGAACGGGCTGCGCATCACGAAGCTGCCAATCTACGCGAAGGACAATCTGCAGTTGCGCTCAATCCCCGGTGAGTTGCCGCCGACGGGGGAGCCGCGCTGGGTCCAACTCGGCCCGGATCGGCAGATGGGCGCGGAAGAGATCGCCGCGCTCGGCTCGGCGAACGCCATCTCGCGCGTGTACCAGCGGGCCGACACGATCGGGACGGCCAACCCGGTCGCGTTCGAACTGCACGCCGTCTACTACACCGGCATGATCGATGCGGTGCCCCATGTGCCGGAGCGGTGCGTCGTCGCGGGTGGCGGTGAAATGTTGTCCGGTCCTCGGATCACGCCGGTCCCGCTCGACCTTTCGCCGGATGCCGGCGTTCTCGCGGAGGAGCGCGACGGCGGCGAGATCAGGTATTCCGACCGTTCCGGTGTGACGTTTCAGCGCATCCCGCTGCCACGCGGCGTGGAGCACTTGGCCATGAGCATCAGTTCGTTCGATCAGCTGTCGAGCGACCAGGACATCTGGGCGGGGTACTTCTTCATCGCCAACGGCGGTGTCGTCGCTTCGGCGAGCGGCGTGCGAGGCCTGGCGTACCGGTTGGACTCGGACTACGCGTACTACGCCAAGATCCAGTTCTCCAGCGTGACCGTCGGCTCGGCGGAGGAGCTCGCATCTCTCGCGGCGGATGCGCTGCGAGACCTTTTTCCAGAGATCATGCGTTGCATGCCCAACTGGGACGAGGTGGAAGCTGGAACATGGGATTTCACGGATTATTCGAAGCAGTCTGGATAAGTCGGTAGCGACAGGGAAACAGGAACATGGCGTCCAAGGTCAACACGAAGTTCGTCATCATTCTCGTCGGCTCGGTCGTCGCGCTCGCGGTTGGCGTCGGTGCGCTGGCGGCGTACTCGCTGCGCATGAGCGGCGAGCGCAACATCAAGGCGGGTGATGCGAGGATCGCCGAAGCCCAGCAGCTGCGCTCGAGCGGCAATGAGGCGGAAGCGATCGAGAGCATCAACGACGCCGCGAGCCAGTACGGTCGCGCTGTCAACAAGGACCCTTCGCGTCGCGACTGGCTGATCACCTGGCGAGATACCCTGCTCCAGACGATCCCCGAGACGGATGTCGAGTACTCCAAGCAGTATCGCGAGCGCTACATCGGCGCCCTCGACAGGCTGGCGACGATCGACTCCACCGCTCCGGGTCCCCAGCTGGAACAGGTACTGGTTCAGGAGCGACTGTTCCGGGTGAGCGGCGGGCCGAACGCGATGTCGGCCATCGCGGAACTCGTCTCCCGGCGAGTCGCGGCGTTGCCCCCGGACTCGCCGACGGCTATCCGCCTCAACGCGATCGGCGGGCTCGCCAATACCGATCGAGCGGCGCTCGAGAGCGTCGACAGCGACGTGCTCGACGAGGCACGCGGGGCGATGCGCGAGTTCTACGACGCGTATGTCGAGGATCCCGAGCGTTTCCTCGAACCAGTCCCGGCGGATCTTGACGAAGAGGGCCGACGCCGCTTCGTCGAAGAGGCTCGGAACGATCACGCGCGCATCGGGCTCGGTCTCGTGCGCTGGCATGTGAATCAGCGGACAGCGGCGCAGGCGGAAGGGCGGGCGAGGGAAGCCGCGGCATCGTTGAGCCGGGCGGAGGAACTGCTCGCGGAGATGTTGTCGGACGGGCTGGGCTACGAGAACGACGCGCGTTTTCTGATTCTTGCAGCCCAGATCGATCTTGCGCAGGCTCAGGATTCCATCGGGAACCCTGCCGAACGCCGCAACGCACAACTCCGGATCATCGCTGAGTCGGCCGACGGGATCATGAGTGCGCTCGCCGAGACCGACCCTTCGGACCTGCCGGTCGGCGAGATGACGGGGCTCACCTCGTGGTACTCGGATGACGCCCTGCGTGAATCGCTCGCGGCGGAGTTCGAACGAGCGGTGTCGGCGTCGCCCGAGGATCCGAGACTGCTGGCGCAGGCCGCGGCGGCGATGCGTTCGCTGGGCAAACTGGAGCGGTCGTTGGAGTTGTATGCCGCGATCCGCGAACTGCCCCGGCCGACGCTCAGCCTCGATGGGCTCGTGCTGCCGCAGGTGAAGGTGAACGCAGCGTTCGCGCAGGTCGAAGTGAATCTCGCGTTGCGAGAGCAAGCGCTGCGCGACGGCGACGATGATGAGGCAGACGCGTATCTCGAAGCGGCGCGATCGGCTCGCGACGTGTTGGCGTCCGAGAGTGGAGTGACGACGCGACCCTTCGTGCTGCGTGCGAACGCCGAAGTCGCGGTTGCGGAAGGCAAGACGACGCAGGCGATCAGGCTGCTCGAAGAGTTCCGCAGTGAGTTCGGGGACACATCGGCGGTGCTCGGCCAGCTTGCGAGGCAGCTCCTGCGCCAGGGCACGACCGGCGAAGCGAAGCAGATTCTCGAACGCCTTGTGAACACGGACAGCATCACGACGCAGGGCGTTTTGATGCTGGCGGACATCTATGGCCGCGAAGGCGACAACGAGCGGGCGCTCGAGTTGCTTGAACGGCGGGCACGCCTTTCGAGTTCTCCGGAGGACTTCACCGATGCGATCGAGCAATATCGACGCCTCATCGCGATCGAGGGTGGAGAGTCCAGCGATGATCCTGTGCTCGACGCGGTGGTCCGAGCGAACGACGCGATCGCGCGCCGCGATCTGGGGGCGGCGACCGCGATCCTGGATGAATTGGAGCGGGCCGAGGCCGGATCGGCGTCGAATCTACAGGTGATCGTGCTGCGAGCACAGATCGCTGCGTTTGAGGGAGACCGAGAGCGCGCGCTGGAGATTCTGGAGCGAGCCCGGCAAATCGACCCTGAGAACGAGGCGATCGCCGGCATGATCCGGCGACTCAGCTCCGACGATCTGGTTCAGGCTCAGATCGACGAGATCGAGTCCTCCGCCCGGTCGGAGATCGATAAAGCGCTTTCGAAGTACGACCTGTACCGAGCGGTCGGGCAGTCCGAAGAGGCACTCGCCGCGATGAGCGAAGCCGAACGCGTTGATCCGGATCACCAGCGCGTCATCGACTTCCGCTTTGCGGAGGCTTTGGGCCGGGGAGATCTCGATGCCGCCGGGCGGATCGCGGCACGCGCCGCCGACGCGAATGTGGACGGCGTCGATGGCCTGCTTTACCAGGGCCGACTGCAGCTGGCCCGAGGCGAGAGCGCGGCGGCGGTCCGAACGCTCCGTTCAGCGATCGAACTGGTGCCGTCCAGTGTCGCGATTCGTCGCTATCTCGGCCAGGCGCTGCTCGTGACCGGTCAGGTCGACGAAGGAATCGAATCGCTT
>Ga0209578_10001479_pt1 | contig 21791 bp, 23 predicted proteins | sample tdAd472_FD_187127 | JGI IMG/M metagenome (GOLD analysis project Ga0209578, IMG submission 187127) | Marine sediment microbial communities from the Atlantic coast under amendment with organic carbon and nitrate - tdAd47.2 (SPAdes)... | ecosystem: Environmental > Aquatic > Marine > Coastal >...
TATATGCAAAGCCGCGCCATTGACGAAACCGGATACGTGCAGCCGCAGATGACGGAACTGCAGAAGGTTCGGGGCGTCAACTCGATCTATCACAACAATGCCATTCAGACGTGGCACGTCACCAAGACCGGCGAGGTGGAAAATGTCCGTTTGGCTTAAGGGAACCGCTTGCGCACTGGCGCTGAGCTTCGCTGTCGCGGGATCGCTGTCCGCGGCGGAACGTAAATACGATGGGGTCGGCCGGACGCCGACGCCGGAAGAAATTCAAAGCTGGGACATTGATGTCCGCCCGGACGGCCAAGGTGCGCCGGCGGGGCACGGTACGTCCGGCGAGGGCGAACGTGTGTACCTCGTCAAATGTGCGTCGTGTCACGGTGAGTTCGGTGAAGGCGGGGGCCGGTATCCGGTCCTGATCGGCGGTCACGGGACGCTCAAGGATATGCGTCCGGAAAAGACCATCGGCAGCTACTGGCCGTATGCATCGACCGTGTTCGACTATATCAAGCGCGCCATGCCGTTCGGCGACGCGCAGAGCCTGACCAATGACGAGGTCTATGCGTTGACGGCGTACCTGCTGTTCATGAACGACGTGATCGACGAGGACTTCGAAGTCACCAAGGACACGATCGGCACCATCGAGATGCCGAACAAGGCCAACTTCTTCATGGATCCGCGCCCCGACGCTCAGCCCAAGGGGGAAGCGTGCATGAAGGACTGCAAATCCGAGATCAAGGTGCTCGGACGTGCGACCGTTCTCGACGTGACGCCGGAATCCGGCGCCGACGACAAGCCCGATATGGGTGAAGGCGGCAAGGCATCGGCGGCCGAACCGGCGAAAGCCGAACAGGTCGCAGCCGCGCCGAGCGGCGACCCGGTGGCCGGGCGGAGCGTGTTCAACAAGTGCAAGGGCTGCCACATGATCGACAGCCCGAAGAACCGCGTCGGGCCAAGCCTGCAGGGTGTGTTCGGGCGCGCGGCGGCAACTTTCGACGGGTACAAGTACTCGAAGGACTTCAAGGCCGCCGGTGAGAAAGGGCTGGTCTGGAATGACGAGACCCTCAGCGCGTTCATCGCCGACCCGAAAGGTTATCTGGGCGGGGTCATCGGCAAGAAGAAAGCCAACACGCGGATGGCGTTCGGCGGTGTCCGCAAGGACGAGGACGTGCAGAACCTGATCGCCTTCATGAAAGAGGCGTCGGCCAAGTAAGGTCCGGATTTAAATAGCTGAAAGACTTCAGGCTGCGGCGCTTTTACGTGCCGCAGCCATTTTTTCGCGCGCCGCCTTGGCTTCCGCCGAGCAAAACAGATTGTACATCAGTTCAAGGATTTTGCCGACGTCGTCGCTGGCCAGCGAATAGTAGATGGTCTTGCCTTCGCGGCGGGTTTCCACCAGTTCGTCCGTGCGCAGACGCGCCAGTTGCTGGGACAGGGTCGGTTGACGCAGACCAAGCGCCGCTTCCAGTTCCGACACCGACATCTCGCCTTCACTGAGGTGGCACAAAATCAAAAGCCGGTTCTCGTTGCCGAGGGACTTGAGGAACTCGGCCGCTTGTGCGGCACCTGCGAGCATTGCGTCGTCTACCATTATCCTGTCCTTTGCCGGGAATTCTGCCCGAAAGCTGCGAATCACGTGTTGCAACGCACTATAATCCATTCTGAACATGATTTCCACTCACATTCATGGTCGATGATATGTTACCACGTAAATAAGAAGTTTATAACAATTCAAAACTGTAATAAAAGAGATTAGTGCCTTGCAGGAACAACTCTAGCGATATTGCATTTATATCATTGTGCAAAAGTCATAATGAAGGCACATTCCATGGCAAGGAGAAACGCCATGACCGAAATCATCAGACATGTTGCCGACCCACGCCACATTCGCGCCGAGTTGCTTTTTGCCGATCCGAATGGTGAACCGCCGACGGTTATCGTGCCGAAGGACGACCAGGGCGCGACACGCCGAGGCGGGTTGGACCTGCGTGAAGTGCTGATCGCCAGCGGCCGCGATGCCGCGTCGAGCTTTTCCATCGACAAGGAAGGGTTTGCATTCCTGAATGCCCCAAGCGCGGTGACGGATTTTGAGGGCAGTGCCGAGGTCGAGCGGGTTTATTATCCGGAAATCCGCAAGATCGTCGCCGATGCGACGGGGGCTGCCGAGGTCGAAATTTTCGATCACACGTTGCGCGTCACCGATCCGACCACCACGTACCGCCGTCCGGCCAGCCACGCGCACAACGACTACACGGAAACGTCGGGGCCGAGCCGGCTCCGGGATATGATCGGTGACGAACGGGCCGACGCGTGGAGCAAGGATCGGGTCGTGCAGGTCAATGTCTGGCGGCCGATTGCCGAGCCAGTGCTGCGGATGCCGCTGGCGCTTCTCGATGCGTCCAGCATGCAAGCAGACGACCTGGTCGAAACCCAAATCATCAATCAGCGCCAGAATGGCCGCGTCGGGCGGATTTACAGCGTCACGCATCGCGACGGCCAGCGCTGGTTCTATTTCCCCGAGATGTCGACGGCGGAAGCGATCCTGATCAAGGGCTATGACAGTCTGAGCGACGGGCGCGCACGGTTCACGCCGCATTCTGCGTTCGAACACCCCGAAACGCCCGCGGATGCGCCGGCGCGGCGTTCGATCGAGGTGCGGACTTTCGCCCGCGTCCCCGCCTGACGCCGCTTGCCGGTGATCACGATTTTCCGGAAAGGCAATCCTTGAACGCGCTGCCGAGATTGCGCAGCAGTTTCGGGTAAAGTCCCGGTCCCGGTTCGAGCGATGCACCGAGCGGATCCATGGTCGCCGCCTTGGCGCCGCTGCCTTCGATCAGAAGCTTGATATGTGTGTCGGGAAACTGCGGTTCGGCGAAGACGCAGCGCACGTTTTCTTCCTCGATCTCGTGGCGTACTTCGCGGATCTTCCCGGGGCTGGGTTTATGTTCCGGCGTGAGAGTGAGGGGGATGAACCCTTTAAGGCCGAAGTGGCGGGTAAAATGGCCATAAGCGTCGTGCAATACGACGACATGCTCGTTTTTGTAAGGCTCGACCATCTCACGGATATCGTCTTCCACCGCGTGCAATGTCGCCAGCGCACGGTCGCGGTTCGCTTCGATTTTGGCAGCTTCGGCCGGTAAAATCGCTGTCATGGTCTCGGCGATGTGCTCGACCATTTCTGCGGCGTGCCCCGGGTCGAGCCAAACATGGGGGTCGACGCCGCCGTGATCATGGCCGTGACCATGACCGTGATCATGTTCGTCGGCGTGCGCCTTTTCCTTTTCCTTTTCGTGTTCGTGCTCTTCGTGTTTATGCGCCGTTTCCTTGGCTTTGTCGTGATCGTGGTCGTGCGCCTCGCCATGCTTTTCATCGTCATCCATCAAGGCGACGACGCGGGCTTTGCCGGGCAGCGATTGAACCGCTTTTACCATGAACGTTTCCATTGCCGGACCGATCCAGAACACGGCATCGGCATGGGCCAGCGCGCTGGCGTCGGATGGGCGCATTGCATAGCCGTGCGGGGAATTTGCGCCGCGCACGATCAGATGCGGCTTGGCTATGCCTTCGAGGACCATCGACGCCAGTGAATGCACCGGCTTGATTGAGGTCACGACGCGCACCGGTTCCGCCGACGCCGTACCTGACGCAATAGAAACGGCGAGTGAAAAGAAACCCGATACAATACCGGCGCGAACGTTGATCATGTGTGCTATTCCTGTAATGAGTGTTGTGTAGATTTGATTAATTTGTAATATTATAACATTATGGATGCAACCGGTAATTTACCCGAAACACTGACGCGCCCGCTGATTGCGGCGAAGGGCGTCGGTGTGCGCCATGGGCAGCGATGGTTGATTCAGAATATCGACCTGCAGGTGCACCGTGGTGAGATCGTGACGCTGATCGGCCCCAACGGGTCGGGCAAGAGCACGACCGTGCGTGCGATGCTGGGCTTGATTGGGCATGACGCAGGCACGGTCGACCGCGCGCCGGGACTGCGCGTCGGTTATGTCCCGCAGAAGCTGACCATCGACTGGACCATGCCTTTGAAGGTCCGCCGCTTCATGACATTGACCGGGCGTCATCCGGCAGCGCTGATCGACAAGGCGTTGGACGAGGTCGGGCTGTCGGCATTCTCGGATCGCGACGTGCAGGTACTGTCGGGCGGCGAGTTCCAGCGCCTGTTGCTGGCGCGCGCGATTATTACGGCACCGGATCTGCTGGTACTCGACGAGCCGGTGCAGGGCGTCGACGCCACCGGAGAGATCGCGCTCTATGAACTGATCGCCGATCTCCGGCGGCGGCACAATTGCGGCATCCTGCTGATATCGCACGATCTGCACATTGTCATGGCGGCGACCGATACGGTGGTTTGCCTGAACGGTCATGTGTGCTGTTCGGGGACGCCGCAGACCGTTGCGGAAAGTCCGGAATACAGGTCACTGTTCGGCACGCGCGCCGCCGAGGCGCTGGCGGTGTATCATCACCACCACGACCATCGGCATTTGCCGGACGGTCGCGTCGTCCATGTGGAAGGCAACGACGATCACACCGCCTGCACGCATCCGGAGCACGATCATCATGGATGAATTTCTGCTACGCGCCATGCTTGCAGGTGTCGGGGTCGCATTGATAGCCGGGCCGCTCGGTTGTTTCATCGTCTGGCGGCGGATGGCGTACTTCGGCGACACCATGGCGCATTCGGCATTGCTGGGCGTTGCCCTGGCCGTGCTGTTCGACGTATCGATCACCGGCAGCGTCTTCGTCATTGCCGCGCTGGGCGCGCTGGCGCTGATCGCCCTGCAGCGCCGCGCGACGCTTTCCAGCGATGCATTGCTGGGGATCCTGTCGCATTCGACGCTGGCGCTCGGTATCGTTATCGTTGCTATGATGACATGGTTGCGCATCGACCTGATGGCTTACCTGTTCGGTGATATTCTGGCGGTATCATGGACGGACATCGTGGTGATATACGGCGGCGGTGCCGTTGTGCTCGGCATTCTGGCAGCGGTCTGGCGGCCATTGCTGGCCGGGACGGTCAGCGCCGAACTGGCGGCTGCCGAAGGCTTGCATCCGGAACGCGCGCGCATCATCTTCATGTTGTTGATGGCTGCCGTTATCGCGATCGCCATGAAGGTCGTCGGGATCCTGTTGATCACGTCGCTGCTGATCATTCCCGCCGCCGCAGCCCGGCGTTTTGCGTCGGGACCTGAAATGATGGCGGTTCTGGCGGCGTTTACCGGCGCCATCGCGGTGGTCGCGGGGCTGGGCGGCTCGCTCGCCTGGGACGCCCCATCGGGGCCGAGCATCGTCGTCGCGGCGGCGTTGATATTCCTGTGCAGTCTTTTACCGTCGCGGTTGCGCGGTGGGGCTGCCGCCGGCAGGGGACGGATGCAATGACGGAACAGACCAAGCTGACGAAGAACCAGAAAGCGGTGCTGGACACGCTTGAGACGTCGGCCCGGGCGATGACGGCGTACGATATTCTCGACGAGGTCCGCGATCAGGGCATCCGTGCCCCGGTGCAGGTGTACCGGGCGTTGGAGCGGCTGGTCGAAGTTTCGCTTGTACACCGGATCGAAAGCATGAACGCGTTCGTCGCCTGTGCGCACGGGCATGTGCACGACAGCGACGATCACAGCCACACCGGCGCCGTGGCGTTCACGATCTGTGACGATTGCGGGCAGGTCTCGGAAATACCGGTGCTCAAGGCGGCCAAGACACTGGATGCGCTGGCGGGCGAAAGCGGTTTCGTGACCGAACGGGCCGTCGTCGAGCTGCGCGGTCATTGCGCCCCGTGCCAGAAACGTCACGGCCATGGAGACGGCGCACGATGATGTGGCGCGCCGCGTTTGTTGTCTTTGCCTTGTTGTGCGCGTCGCCGGTCCATGCGCATCCGCACGTGTGGGTCGATATCAAGGTTCGCGTGCTGTTCGACGCCCAGGGCCGTGTGAGCGCATTGCATGAAACCTGGCTGTTCGACGATTATTATTCGGCGTTCGCGCTTACGGGCGCCGATAAGGACGGTGACGGCAAGCCCGACCAGAATTTGCTGGACGAGGTGTTGGCCGAGAACCTCAAGAACCTTGCCGAGTACAACTATTTCACCCGTGTCATGAGCGGCGAGACGGTCGTCGCCACCGGCACGGCGCGTGATGCCGCAAGCCGGGTACAGGACAAACGGCTCGAAATGTCGTTCCTGTTGCCGCTCGATACGCCGGTTTCCGCCAACGATTTGCCGCTGCGCTATGCCGTTTACGATCCGACGTATTACATCGAAATGGTCCATGCGGAAGCACCTGACGCAGTCACGCTGGCCGATGCCCCCAAAGGCTGCGAATTTCAGTTGAAGCAGCCGGACCCTGACCCCGAGCAGGTCGTCCTCGCGGCATCGCTCGACAAGACGCAGACCGCCGGCAACGGCTTGGGCGGCTATTTCGCCGAGGAAGTTTACCTGACATGCGGTTGATGCTGCTGGCGCTTGTCTGTGCCGTGTTCGTGCTGATGCCGAAGATGGAAGCAGGGGCGCAAACAGCGGTCGGCGTGCAGCCGCAGGCGCAAGCCACCGAGATGCGCGAGATCGGCACGCTGGACCGTGTCACGGTGTGGATCCTCACCCAGCAGCGGAAATTTCATCACGCACTGACCGAGCGGTTGCGCAATCTGGCCGACAGTGGCGGCAACTGGGCACTGGCGTGGCCGTTGATCGCCGCGAGTTTTCTGTATGGGGTATTTCACGCCGCCGGTCCCGGCCACGGCAAGGCGGTGGTCAGCGGTTATCTGTTGTCGCATCGCCAATCCGTCCGGCGCGGGATTGCCATCGCCGTCGCCGGTGCTTTCGTGCAGGGGCTTGTGGCGATCTTTATCGTCTATGGCCTGATCAAGCTCGCCGGTTTTATGCCGCGCGACGCGCAAAGCAGTATCTTGTGGAGCGAACGGGCCAGTTATGCGCTGGTGATCGCCGTTGGCGCGTACCTGCTGATCCGTGCGGCGCGGCGTCTGGTTCGCCGTCGGCGGCATCGCGACGCAGACCACACGCACAACCACGCGCACGACCACGTGCATGACGAAAACTGTGGCCACGTGCACATGCCGAGCCCGGCGCAACTGGATAACGTTCGCGATCTCCGCTCGGCGGCGGCCATTGTGCTTTCGGTCGGTGCGCGCCCGTGCAGCGGCGCGGTAATCGTTCTCGTCTTCGCCAGCGTGGTGGCATTGCCGTGGGCCGGGATCGCCGCCGTCGTCGCGATGTCGGCGGGAACGGCCCTGACCGTATCCGCGCTTGCCGCCTTTGCCGTGACGGCGCGCGATATGCTGGGCCGCCTGTCCGGGCTGGACGGGGGGAGGGCGGCGCTCGCCGCAGATCTGGTTGCGGCTGCCGGCGGCGGGCTGATCCTTGTTTTGGGTATCTCCCTGCTGTCCGCCGCATTCAGCAGCGCGCACCCCATTCTCGGCACATAGGGGCGTCACTATCCCATTTTTTGGGACGTATAATCCCATTAATTGTTGATTTTAGGATTTGGATGCGTATGATTTATACTCAATCCGGTTCCCAAGAAAACCAGCCCAGAGGAAACGTTATGAGCACTCAAGCTGCCGCAAAAGCACCTGAACAAGGTCCCGAAAAGGAAATCATCCGTGGCCTGGTGGCCAAGGGCCGCGCCGCCATGGCGCAGTTCGCCAATGCCGATCAGGCACGCGTGGACGAAGCCGTAACAGCCCTGGCCTGGTCGATCTACGAACCGGGCCGCGCCAAGGAACTGGCGGAACTTGCCGTGAAGGACACCGGCCTCGGCAATGTCGAAAGCAAGATCATCAAGAACACGCGCAAGACGTTCGGCTGTCTGCGCGATCTAAGCCGCGTCAAATCGGTCGGCATCATCGAGGAAATTCCCGAAAAGGGCCTCGTCAAATATGCCAAGCCGGTCGGTGTGGTCGCCGCCGTGACACCGTCGACCAACCCGGCCGCGACGCCGGTCAACAAGGCTATGTTCGCGATCAAGGGCCGCAACGCGGTCATCATTGCACCGTCGCCGGCTGGTCTAGGTACGACGACGAAGACCGTTGATTACATGCGCGCCGAACTGGAAAAGATCGGTCTGCCCGCCGATCTGGTGCAGGTGCTGCCCGCGCCGGTGAACAAGGAATTGACGCAACAACTTATGAACCAGTCCGATCTGGTGATTGTCACCGGTTCGCAGAACAACGTGAAGCGCGCCTATTCGTCGGGGACCCCGGCGATCGGCGTCGGCGCCGGCAACGTTCCGGTGATCATCGACGAGACCGCAGATTTCGACGATGCGGCGGAAAAAATCACCATGTCGAAAATCTTCGACAACTCGACCTCATGCTCGTCGGAAAACTCGCTGATCATTCTAGACAGCGTCTATGACAAGGCGATGGACGCGCTCAAGCGTGCCGGCGGGTATCTCTGCTCGGCGGAAGAAAAGGACAAGGTCGAGGAAAACCTCTGGGTCGACGGGCATCTGAACCGCCACGTCATCGCCAAGGACGCCGACGTGCTGGCCGATGTCTTCGGTTTGGGAGAGCAGGCCAAGGGCAACAAGTTCTTTATGGTCGAGGAAGGTTCGGCCGATGCCGACAGCCCGTTCATCGACGAGAAACTGTCGCTGGTGCTGACCGTCTATCGCGCCAAGGACATGGATGACGTGATCCGCCAGTTGAACACGATCCTCGACGTCTGCGGCAAGGGCCACTCGGTCGGTATCCACACCAACGTGCCCTCGCATGCGACACGTCTGGCCGAAGAAATCGACGTCGTCCGCGTGCTGGTAAATCAGGCACACACGTTCGGCAACGGCGGCGGTTTCAACAACGGCCTCAACTTCACGCTTTCCATGGGCGGCGGCACGTGGGCCGGGAACTCGATCTCCGACAACCTGAACTACACCCACTTCATCAACATCACGCATCTCGTCAAAACCATTCCCGAGGACAAACCCTCCGAAGAAGAGCTGTTCGGCGGTTACTGGGAAAAGTTCGGGAAATGACACGAAGGCTTGCCTGAGTGTCACCCCGCGCAGGCGGGGATCTCGTCGAACATGGGTCCCCGCTTCCGCGGGGATGACGAATTGGGGGAAATATCACATGAACTTCGAAGAATACGCGGCGAAGCCGCTTTTGGCGGCGAGCGGGATCAAGGTGCCGGAAAGCGTGCTGGTGTATCACCCGGACGCGGCGGGTGAAGCGGCTGAACGGCTGGGCGGCTGCGTCGTCAAGGCACAGGTGCCGACCGGTAAGCGCGGCAAGGCCGGTGGTATCAAGCTCGCCGATAACGCCGACGAAGCAAAAGCGCATGCCAAGGCGATCCTCGGTATGACCATCGGTACGCACATCGTCGAAAAGGTGCTGGTCGAGGAAAAATCCGACATCAAACGCGAGTTCTATGCGGCTGTGTTGAACGATCCGGTGTCCAAAGGGCCGATGGTCATGTTCTCGACCGAGGGCGGCATGGATATTGAGGAAATCGCCGTCGAGACGCCGGAGAAACTGAAATCCCATGCCGTCGATATCCGCAAGGGCTTCAGCCTCGACGATGCAACCGCGCTGATTGCCGGTCTCGATCTGTCGGGCGCCGAGGCCGGTGTCGCCGAGACGCTGGTGAAGCTCTATGACGCGTACATGGTCAATGACGCGGAGCTACTGGAAATCAATCCGCTGATCGTTACCGGTGACGGTTCGGTCGTGGCGCTTGATTGCAAGTTCACGCTCGACGACAGCGCCATCAAGCGCCAGGAGGAACTGGCGACCAAGGGCGCGCCGGACAAGCTGACGGAGCTTGAAGCGCGCGGCGAAAGCGCCGGGATCAAATACATCGAACTGGACGGTGACGTCTGCGTGCTGGCCAACGGCGCCGGCCTGACGATGACGACCATGGACGTCGTTCGCCACCATGGCGGTGCGCCCGCCAATTTCTGCGAGATCGGCGGCGAGGCCTATACCAAGGCCAAATTCGCGTTGGAAATGGTGCTGGCGAAGCCGGGCATCAAAAGCCTTGTCGTCAACTTCTGCGGTGCCTTTGCGCGCTGTGATGTGATGATGGAGGGGCTGTTGGGCGCCTGGGAAGAATTGCAGCCGGATATCCCGGTGTTCTTTTCCATCGCCGGGACCGGTGACGAGGAAGCGATCCGCATGCTCAAGGAAAAACTTGGCATGGATCCGTTGCCGAACATGAGCGAGGCCTGCAAGGCCGCCGTGGATGCCGCGAAAGGGAGTGCATGACATGATTATTCCCCGCAAGGAAACGCGCATTCTCGTTCAAGGCATCACCGGCAAGCAGGGCACGTTCTGGACCGAACGCATGCAGGAATACGGCGCCACCGTGGTCGCTGGCGTAAACCCGAAAAAAGCCGGGACCGAACATTGCGGTGTGCCGGTGCATGCATCTGCTGTCGATGCCCAGAAAGACACGGGCTTCGATGCGTCGTTGCTGTTCATTCCGCCGCTGGGCGTCAAAGCCGCGGCGCTCGACGCCATTGAGGCCGGGGCCAAGATGATCCTCTGCCTGACCGAACACGTGCCGGTGCACGACGTCATGTACGTCATGGCGGCGGCAAACGAAGCCGGCACGCAGATCGTCGGCCCCAACACGGCGGGCGGCGTCACGGTCGATGAAACCTTCATGGGTTTCATGCCGGCCTTCAACGAGCGGATATTCAAAAAAGGCTCTGTTGGCGTGCTGTCGCGCTCGGGCTCGCTCGGCACGTTGCTCTGCCAGAACATCGTCTCGGCAGGTTTTGGCCAGACCGCGTTCGTCGGCATCGGTGGCGATCCGGTGATCGGCACGACGACCCGCAATGCGCTGGAAGCGCTCGACAATTTCCCCGGCACCGAAGCCGTCGTCATGGTCGGCGAGATCGGCGGGGCGATGGAAGAGGATGCCGCCGAGTACGCGAACACCATGAAGAAGCCGGTGATTGCCTTTATCGCCGGCGGCGCTGCACCGCCGGGCAAGAAAATGGGCCATGCCGGCGCTATCGTGATGGGCGACAAGGGAACGTATGCGTCGAAGAAAACCGCGCTCGAAGCGGCCGGCGTCAACGTGCTGTCGACGCCCGTGCATGTCGGTGATGCGTTGAAGGAAGTGCTTTAACGCACCATGATCCGGGCGTCAGGCGTCCGTCGGTTCGGTATGGCCCGTGGGGCCGAATTGCAGGATCGGCGCGGCGTCGATGTCCGATGCATCCAGCATGGATGCGACGCGTTGCAGCGATGCCACCAGCATCGTCTTCTCCCACTTCTTCAGTGGCTCGAACTGTTCGGCGAATCGCTGATGCAGGGCTTCCGGCGCCCGGTCGAGAATTTTGCGCCCGGCGTCGGTGAGGTTGACGAAGACCTTGCGCTTGTCGCTGGTGCCGCGTGTGCGGGTCACCAGACCCTGATCTTCCAGCTTGGCGACGATCATGGTCACGGTGGCCTGGGCCATGTGCACCTGTGCGGTGATTTCGCCGACCGTGAGGTCCGGCGAATCTTCCAGCGCCTGCAGCACCAGTAACTGCGATGTCTTGAGGCCGGTGGCGACGCGGAGCGCCTTGCCGTGCAGCTCGGTCGCCCGCAAAATTTGCCGGATCGAGACCAGTGCCTCGTTCAATTGGTCCATGTTCGCTGCTCCCTGTACGGCTCTCGTGCGGCCTGACAACGATACATAACCCAGAAATGACATGTCTTCCTGCATGAATGTGGGAAGTAGGCGCAAAACAATCAAATATCAATGTAATTATCGTGCGGGCTTTTGGCGGCACCCCTTACATTGTTGCGGATTCATGAAAAATTTAAATTATTACATGAAATTACCTGCATCCGGTTGACGCGGGCGGGGCGAAAAGCTATGTCATGCGCAATAAAATTATATCGGTAATTGATATAAAAAAGAGGAACAGCAAGAACGATGACGATTTCCGGACGACTTGACCGCGATGACCGCGACCTGATTCTACGACGCCCGACCCCGGAAGACGGGGTTGCCGTCAATGAATTGGTGGAGCAGTGCAAGCCGCTGGACGAGAATTCCGTCTATTGCAATCTGCTGCAGTGTTCGCACTTCCGCGAAACCAGTACGCTGGCCGAACTTGGCGGCGATGTGGCCGGATTCGTATCCGGCTATGTGGTGCCGGAACAGGACGACGCCCTGTTCGTCTGGCAGGTTGCCGTCGCGCCCGAGGCGCGGGGGCTGTCGCTTGCCAAGCGTATGGTGTTCGACATTCTGCGCCGCCCGGCGGCCAAGGGTATCCGCAACATCAAGACAACGATCACGCCGGACAATGCGGCGTCGCACGGCGTCTTCAAATCGATCGCCCGCGAGTTGGGCGCCGATATCCAACGCAATGTTCTGTTCGAAAAGGAACAGCACTTCGATGGACAGCAGAAGACGGAAATGCTGTGGCACATCGGCCCCTTCAAGCGTGCCGATCTGATGCCGGTGCTGGTGAACGCCGCCTGATCTCCCGATGACCGCGAAAGCGGCAAAAATTCAATCCCATTTCGTTTCGCGGGGCGTTGCACGAGCAGCGCCGGCTTTGACGCAGCACCGAAACGCCAACTTCAACAGAAGATGAAACCGAGGTTTTTAATAATGTCTATTTTTGAACGACGCGAATCCCAGGTGCAGAGCTATGCCCGATCCTTTCCGGTGACCTTCGACAAGGCACAGGGCGCGATCCTGAGCGACGAGGACGGCAATGACTACATCGACTTTCTTGCCGGTGCCGGCAGCCTGAACTATGGCCACAACGATTCCGACATGCGCGATGCACTGGTCGAATATCTGGGGTCCGGCGGCATTACGCACGGTCTCGATATGCACACGCGCGCCAAGGAAAAGTTTCTGACCGCGTTCGAGGAAATCATCCTCAAGCCGCGCGACATGGACTACGTCCTGCAATTTACCGGCCCGACCGGCGCCAACGCGGTGGAAGCGGCGCTCAAGCTGGCGCGCAAGATCACCGGGCGCAGCAATATCATTTCGTTCACCAATGGCTTTCACGGTGTGACCATGGGCGCCTTGGCGGCGACCGGGAATCAGCATCATCGGGGTGCCGCCGGTGTTGACATGCCAGGCGTCACGCGGATGCCGTACGACGGTTATCTCGGCCGGGACGTGGACAGCACCGAATATCTCGACCGAGTGCTCTCCGACCCGTCGAGCGGCGTCGATCATCCGGCTGCCGTCATCGTCGAGTGCGTGCAAGGCGAGGGCGGTCTGACCGCGGCCCGCACGGAATGGCTGCAGAACCTGGAAAAGGTCTGCCGCAAGCACAGCGTGCTGTTGATCGTCGACGACATTCAGGCCGGCTGCGGACGCACCGGTACGTTCTTCAGCTTCGAGCCGACGGGGATCAAGCCCGACATGGTGACGCTGTCGAAATCGCTTTCCGGCTTCGGTCTGCCGTTCGCCGTGACACTGATCGACCGCGACCTCGATGCATGGGAGCCGGGCGAGCACAACGGCACCTTCCGCGGCAACAACCATGCCTTTATTACGGCGACGGCGGCGCTTGAGAAATTCTGGAAGGACGATGCTTTCGCCAAGTCCGTTCGCGCCAAGGGCGAACTGCTCGCCGATGGCTTCAAGGCGATCCAGGCTGAACATGCCGAACACGTCGTCGAACTGCGCGGGCGCGGCATGATGCAAGGCATTGTCGTAACGTCCGGCGAGTTGGCCGGCCGTATTACCGCCGAAGCCTTCAAGCGTGGGCTGGTGATCGAAACGTCCGGCGCACATGACGAAGTCGTCAAATGCCTGGCATCGCTGACCATCACCGAAGATGAATTGAAACGCGGCCTCGATATCCTCGATCAGGCATTCGCCGCCGCGATCGGTGAAATGACGTCCGCATCTGTCGCCGCCGAATAACCGCCCAATAGACGAACTGGAAAACAGATATGATTGTCCGCACCCTCGCTGACTGCGAAAGTTCGAACCGCACCGTCAAAACCGACACCTGGAAAAGTGTCCGGCTATCGCTGGCGGATGACGGCATGGGATTTTCGTTCCACATCACCACCATCTACGCCGGGACGGAAACGCCGATCTGGTACAAGAACCATCTGGAAACCGTGTATTGCATGTCGGGCAACGGCGAGGTCGAAACCGTCGCCGACGGCAAGGTCTACAAGATCGAACCGGGTACGGTTTACATCCTCGACAAGAATGACCAGCACATCCTGCGCGGCGGCACCGAGGACATGCACCTTGCCTGTGCCTTCAACCCCGCGCTCAACGGGCGCGAAGTCCATGATGAGGACGGTGCCTACAAGCTGAACGAAGAGGCCCTTGTCGATGCCTGACGGAACAACGAGCGGACATCACACCGTCCACAAGATCGGCGGTACGTCGATGACGGATATCGATGCCGTCTTCGACAATATCCTGATCGGGCCGCGCAGCGGCGAAGATCTGTATAACCGCATCTTCGTCGTTTCGGCTTATGGCGGGATTACCGATCTTCTGCTGGAAAACAAGAAAACCGGCGAGCCCGGTGTGTTTGCGCTTTATGCCGGGTCGGAAAACGAATGGGCATGGGGCGATGCCTTGTCCGCCGTGCAAGCGCGGATGACCGAAATTAACGCCAACGCATTCAGCGACGAAGCCGACCGTAAGCTGGCCGACCGATTCGTTCAGGAGCGGATCGAAGGCGTGCGCAGTTGTCTGATTGATCTGCAGCGCATCTGCGGATACGGGCATTTCAAGCTCGAAGAACACCTGATGACGGTTCGTGAAATGATCAGCGGCATCGGCGAGGCGCACAGTGCACACAACACCATGCTGCTGTTGCGCCGTCGTGGCGTGAACGCGGAATTCGTCGACCTGTCGGGCTGGCGCGAAAGCGAAAGCCTGAGCCTCGAAGAGCGTATCCGCGAGGGCTTTGCCGATATCGATATCGCCAGCACATTGCCCATCGTTACCGGCTATACGCAAGCCGCTGACGGGTTGATGGGGATTTACGGGCGCGGCTATTCGGAAGTCACGTTTTCCGCCGTCGCTTGCGTCACTGGTGCGAAGGAAGCCGTGATCCACAAGGAATTCCACCTGTCCAGCGCCGACCCGAAAATTGTCGGCTTCGATAAAGTCGCTCCCATCGGACGCACTAATTACGACGTCGCCGATCAGTTATCGAACATGGGTATGGAAGCGATCCACCCACGTGCTGCAAAGGGGTTGCGCCAGCAGGGGATACCGCTGCGCATCGTCAACACGTTCGAGCCGGATCATCCGGGCACCGTCATCGACGAGAACTGGACGCCGGACGATCCGCGAATCGAGATCGTCACAGGTCTTGAAAACGCCATCGAGGTCGAAGTCTTCGATCAGGACATGGTCGGCATCCCCGGTGCCGGCGAGGAAGCCGTCGCGGCATTCCGCCGCTTCAAGTTGCCGCTGGTAAGCTGGAGCCTGAATGCCAATACCATGACGTTTTATGTCTCGGCACCTTTGAAACAGGTGCGCCGTGTGATCGAGGTGATCCAGAAACGCCGCCCCGAAGCCGATATCCAGACCCGTAAGGTCGATATCGTGTCGGCCATCGGCGCCAACATGCGCGACAAGCGTATCCTGGCGCGCGCTGCTTCGGCGCTTGGCGACAGTGATCTCGAATTGCTGGCCAGCCATGCGTCCGGACGTGGCGTCGATATCCAGTTCGTTTTTGCCGACGGCAACTATGACGATGCGGTCAAGGTACTGCACCGCGCACTTGTCGAAAATGACGAACTCAATGGATGCGCCAAGGATCGTGCCGCTGCCTGACCCCATGATCGCTTTGGTCTGTTGACGGACGGGGGTGGCGTGCCAACATATGCTTCACCATCCAGTTTTCATTCCCGGGGGATCATATGAGCAGCGCTTTATTCACGCCTATCCAGATGCGCGGTCTGGAGATGCCGAACCGTATTGTCGTTGCGCCGATGTGTCAGTATTCGGCCGTCGACGGCACGGCCAACGACTGGCATCTGATGCACCTCGGTCAATTTGCTGTCGCCGGGAACGGGCTTTTGCTGGTCGAGGCCACCGGCACCGAACCCGAAGGCCGCATCACGCCGGGCTGCGTCGGTCTCTGGTCCGATGAGAACGAAGCTGGCCTTAAACGGGTTCTCGACTTCTGCAATGCCTATGGCAACACCCCCGTCGGGATTCAGTTGGGCCATGCGGGGCGCAAGGCCAGCGCCGATCTGCCGTGGAACGGCGGTAAGCCACTGAGCCCGGACAACGGTGGCTGGCAGACGGTCGGCCCGTCCGCCGACGCCTATGCCGACGGCTGGCACATCCCCGAAGCGATGACCGACGAGACGTTGGAGCGCGTGCGCGTGAGCTTCGTCGAGGCGGCGAAGCGATCCGTGCGGCTCGGTTTCAAAGCCATCGAACTGCACAACGCGCATGGGTATCTGTTGCATCAGTTCCTGTCGCCGATCTCGAACCGGCGTAATGATGCATACGGCGGTTCGCTGGAAGGGCGGATGAAATACCCGCTGGAAATCTTCAATGCCGTCCGTGACGTCGTGCCCGACGATATTCCCGTCGGGGTGCGTATTTCCGCGACCGACTGGGTCGACGGCGGTTGGGACATCGACGGCAGCACGGCCTATGCGAACGCGTTGCACACTGCCGGTTGCGACTTTATCGACGTCTCGTCGGGCGGCAACTCGCCGGATCAGAAAATTCCCGTCGGCCCCGGTTATCAGACCGGTTTCGCCGCTGAAATCAAACGCCAGACCGGTATGGCGACCATGGCCGTCGGCAAGATCACCGATGCGGTCCAGGCCGAACACATCGTTCGCAGCGGACAGGCGGATATGGTCGCGCTGGCACGGGGCATGCTGTACGATCCACATTGGGCGTGGCATGCGGCTGAAACGCTGAATGCGCAGACCGCGTTCCCGCCACAGTATCAGCGGTGCCACCCGGCGCTGGCCGGTGAACCGGTGCCGGGCAATCCGCCATCCCCCGAACAAGTAGCAAAAGCGGCAGGTAAATCATGAGCAGACTAGGCCCCATCCCCACCGACGAAATGTCCGATGCGCAACGCCGCGTTTTCGAAGGTATCACCGGCGGACCGCGCGCCAAAGGTGACCCGGCGGAGTTTCTGAACGAGGAAGGCGCGCTGCGCGGTCCCTTCAACGCCATGCTGTATTCGCCGGAAATGGGCGATCTGCTGCAGCAATTGGGCGGCAAGCTGCGTTATGAAACCATTATTCCGGCGCCGCTCCGCGAACTGGCGATTATCACCGTCGGCCGCAATTTCGAGGCCGAATACGAATGGTGGGCGCACGTCAAGGTGGGCAAGAAGGAAGGCCTTTCCGACAACACCATTGAACGCGTGATGAACGGGCAGGTGCCGGAAGACCCTGCCGAGGCGATCGTCTATCGCTTCGTCAGCGACCTGCAGACCAGGAATCGCGTCGACGATGCGCTGTATGCCGAAGCGTTCGAGCTTTTGGGCCAGCAGGGCGTCACGGAACTGGTCTTTCTCGCCGGCTACTATGCGACGATTTCGCACATCCTGAATGCGTTCGAGGTCGGGCTTCCGGCCGGTGTCGATCCGGTTTTTGAAGGCTGATTGTAGGAACGCGTAACCGTCACCCTGAATCACGTTCAGGGTGACGCGAGGCTTGTGTGAATTGCGGCGGGAACCACGTGTCCGGGATTGCCCGGTAAGCTGAATTCTTTTGCCGCCTCCGGTCCCGGCGGCTATGTTTGGCATCATCCACTATTCAACACGCTTCGCCGTTCCACGGAGTTTATCTTGCCGCCGATTGAATTCACGAAACCGCACGACGTATTGGTCCTCGGTGCCGGAAATGCTGCGATGTCCGCAGCGCTGACGGCGCGCGCACGGGGCGCCAGCGTTTTGATGATCGAAAGCGCGAATAAGGATTTGCGCGGCGGCAACAGCCGTCATGTCCGCAACATTCGCTATTCGCACAATGCCGCGACGGACTATGTCACTGGACGCTACGACGCCGACGAGTATTTCAAGGATCTGATGCGCGTCACCGACGGCAACACCAACGAAGAGCTGATGCGCTTCATGATCGACGCGTCGGAGGACTGCGCCGACTGGATGCTGGCGCAGGGCATCAAGTTCCAGCCGCCGCTTTCCGGTACGCTCGGCCTTGCGCGGACCAACGCGTTCTTCCTCGGCGGCGGCAAGGCAATGATGAACAGCTATTTCAAGGCCGCAGAGAAAGCCGGGATCGACATCGTTTACGAGGCCGAGGTCGAGGATATGGAATTGGACGGCGGCAAGTTCACGGCGGCGATGGTTCGTCACGGCGGAGAATTGCACCGGGTCGAGGCGCGCACCGTGGTGCTGGCGTCCGGCGGTTTCGAAGCCAACATCGAATGGCTCAAGGAAGGGTGGGGCGAAATCGCCGAGAACTTCCTGGTGCGTGGTTCGCCCATGAATACCGGCAAGGTGCTGCGCGCCATGCTGAATGCGGGCGCCAAGCCCATCGGCGCACCGGACCAGTGCCACGCCGTCGCCATCGACGGGCGCGCGCCGAAGTTCGACGGCGGTATCTCGACGCGCATCGACTGCGTGATTTTCTCGGCCGTGGTGAACAAGAACGGCGAACGGTTTTATGACGAGGGCGAAGACATCTGGCCCAAGCGCTACGCGATCTGGGGCCGCCTCGTCGCCAAGCAGCCCGATCAGGTGGCCTATGCCATCATCGACAGCAAATCCATGGGGCTGTTCATGCCGACGGTCTATGCGCCGTTTCAGGCAGATACGCTTAGCGATCTTGCCGAACAGTTGGGCGTCGATGCGCCGACGATGGAAAAGACCATCGCCGAGTTCAACGCTGCGGTACAGCCCGGCAATTTCAATGCGACGGAGCCGGACGGCTGTCATACCGAAGGGCTGGAGCCGAAGAAATCCAACTGGGCGCGAAAGATCGATACGCCGCCGTATTACGGTTATCCGGTGAAGATGGGCATCACCTTTACCTATCTTGGACTCGAAGTGAACAAGCAGGCGCAAGTGATGATGAATGACGGCAAATTCGCCGAGAATATATGGGCGGCGGGTGAAATCATGGCCGGGAACATTCTGGGACAGGGGTATGCCGGCGGGACCGGCATGGCTATCGGCAACGTATTCGGCCGTATCGCAGGCGAGGAGGCCGCGCGCCATGCCCGCAACTGAGACCCTGAACGAAGCCAAGCGCGTCATGCAGATCTGCAACGCCTGCAGGTACTGTGAAGGTTATTGCGCCGTGTTTCCGGCGATGAACAAACGACTCACGTTTTCCGACGGCGACGTGACGTATCTGGCCAATCTGTGCCACGGTTGTCAGGGCTGTTATTACGCCTGCCAATACGCGCCGCCGCACGAATTCGCCGTCAATGTGCCGAAAACGTTCGCCGAATTGCGTGGCGAAACCTATCGCGATTACGCCTGGCCCGGCATCTTCAAGGGCCTGTTCGAAGGCAACGCGAAATGGATCGCACTGATTACGTTGTTGCTTGCGGTGGCGGTCACCGCCGGGGTCTTCATGGTGCAGGGCGCGGACGTGCTGGGCGGTGTGCACACCGGACCGGGCGCGTTCTATAAGGTCATTCCGCACAACGTCATCGTGTATCTGGCGATTGTGCCGTTCGCCTTTGCCGGTCTGGCATTCCTGGTCGGATTGCTGAAATTCTGGCGCGATATCGACGGCAAAGCCTCGGGGCTGGTGCATCCGGGCGCGCTCATACAGGCGCTCAGGGACGCCGGACAGATGAAGTACATGGCCGGTGGCGGTCATGGCTGCAACTATCCGAACGACAACTTCTCCATGGGCCGCCGTCACGCCCACCAGATGACCATGTGGGGCTTCATGCTGTGCTTCGCCGCGACGTCGGTGGCGACGGTGTATCACTACGTGTTCGGCTGGGAAGCACCATACGATTACCTTTCGCTGCCGGTGATCCTCGGGACACTGGGCGGGATAGGCATTGTCATCGGCCCGATCGGTTTGCTGATGATCAAAAAGAAAGCCGATCCGGCGCCGCAGGACACCAAACGCACGGGCATGGACATTGCCTTCCTGTGGCTTCTGATTGCGACCGGTGCGACCGGACTTGCGCTTCTGGCGTTCCGCGAGACAGCTGCGATGGGCACGCTTCTGGCGGTGCATCTGGGCATTGTGCTGGCGATGTTCGCGACATTCCCGTACGGCAAGATGGTGCATGCGGTTTACCGGCTCGGCGCGCTGATCAAGTTCGCGCACGAACGGCGTGAATAGCAACGCACCGACGATCCTTTATTGTTGCCGGATCGACAGAAACCGTTGAACCGCACCCTCGGCGCGTTCGACATCGCGGCAGGAGCATGAGATGCACACGATGCACACACTCATCCCGATCCTCGATATTCTGGGCGTCATCGTGTTCGCCGCATCGGGGGCGCTGGTCGCCAGCCGCAAGGAAATGGACCTGATCGGGTTTGGCCTGATGGCCAGCCTGACCGGCGTCGGCGGTGGCACACTGCGCGATCTGCTGCTCGACCGCCCGGTATTCTGGATTGCCGATCCGACGCCGATCTGGGTGTGCCTGGCGATTGCCTTGCTCGTCTATTTTACCGCGCACCGGGTACAGCGGCGCTACTCGGTGTTGCTGTGGGCGGATGCAGCCGGAATCTCGCTATACGGCGTCATGGGGGCGGAACTTGCGCATCTCAGCGGGGCCGGGCCGCTCGTCGCCATGGTGATGGGGATGATGACGGCGACGTTCGGCGGCTTGTTGCGTGACGTTGTTTGCGGCGAGACGCCGCTGATCCTGCGCAAGGAAGTTTATGCCACCTGCGCCGCGTTGGCGGCGGCGACGCATATCGGAATGCTCGCTTTCGGGCTGCCATTCGAAATCGCCGCCTGCAGCGGGATCGCCGCCGGGTTCGTGCTGCGCGCGTTCGGAATCGTCAAAGGGCTGTCGCTGCCGGGTTACAAGCCGCGGCCGGGGCGAGAGTATTAGACAAATCACCCTGGACCCCGGCCTGCGCCGGGGTGACGAAATTGGCAACAAATAGACCGTCATTGAGGCGAAGGCCAGAATCCAGAATTGCCTTGGCTCTCGCGAAAGCGGGAATGAAGAACGGCGCTAAATCACCTCTTCGCCGCGGTCGTCCGTTTCGCCATAGCGGTGCAGGGCGGGCTGCTTGGTACCCTCGTACAGCTTGTCGATGCCGGCCTTGATCTTGGCGTTCTCGCGTTCGAACAGAGAGTTCCCTTCAAGGTCACTGTCGGCGATGAAGGGGCCGAAGTTTTCCACCTCGACCATCCACATCGCCTGCGCGACGCCCAGCTCGTCATACCAGTGCACATCGCGGATCCCCTTGATGCCGCGTCCCAACAACGCGCCCGTGCCATAACCGACCGTGGTCAGGCAGATCGCACCGTTGGGCACGAAGTACTTCTTGTAATCCTTCGACGACATCCCGCCCTTGCCGATGATGATCTTGGCTTTCGAGATACGGAACCAGTCCTCAAGCCACTTCGAAAAGCGGAACGACGCGGTGCCGGTCATGGCGGCGATGGTGAAGCTGCCATCGTCGTTCTGCCGTGCCGCCGGTGAGCAGTGAAAGTTGGCGTTGGAGATTTCATCCAGATGCGCCGGCAGTTGCTCGCCGTCGACGATCACCTTTTTATAGATGCCTTCGCGGGCCGTATAGACGACGCCGTTCAGGTACACCACCGTGCCGATCTCGATGTCCTTCAGGTCATCGGTCGTGACCGGCAGGTTCAGACTGACTGTTTTAAGCTTTCCGCTTCCGGTTCCCATCCGACCGTCTCCCGTCTCATGTAAG
>Ga0209578_10001480_pt1 | contig 21776 bp, 19 predicted proteins | sample tdAd472_FD_187127 | JGI IMG/M metagenome (GOLD analysis project Ga0209578, IMG submission 187127) | Marine sediment microbial communities from the Atlantic coast under amendment with organic carbon and nitrate - tdAd47.2 (SPAdes)... | ecosystem: Environmental > Aquatic > Marine > Coastal >...
CTTAGTGGGTAATGGCAACGTAATATGGTGGCAACGGCTACGAATAGTCGCAGGCAATCGGCTCGGCTGATCTGTAAGCAGTATAAAAAGGCAGCGCCCGCTTGGTTCTTCCAGACTTTTCAATAAGGCATTGGCGGCGCTAATATTTAACGCCTCAGCGGGATGAAGCAAAATAATTTTATAGCCGCCGAGCTGTGCCGTTTGCCCGACAAAGTGATTGATCGATCGAACTTGATCAACCCTAATTGCCTTACCTTCATCTTCCGGCGAGAGCCGTAACAAATCCGGATGTGTCCCAGAGCGCATTAGACAGCAACTCTTACAGCCACCGCAGGCACTCTCCCCTCCCGGCTGAGAACATAGCAGGAACAGTGCCAGTTGAAACCCGAAATGCGCTTTACCGATACCCTGAGGGCCCGTCAACAGTAACGCGTGGGGCAGGTTGTCCTGTTCGTGCTGGCGCAGCAGGTTATGCCAATACGATTTCAGCCAAGGATAGATTTCCGTAGCACTGTTCTCTGACATCCGTTACCCGTTCACCTTATCAGGAGAAAGTATTTGACTGAGTATCACTGCGATACTTTCTTGCACTTTTTCCAGCGCCTGGCTCGCATCAACAATGAATATTCGCTTTGGTTCCAACTTTGCCCGCTCCAGATAGTTCTGACGAATGCGTTCAAAAAAGGCGCTTTTTTCCGACTCAAAGCGGTCCGGAGCTCCTCTTTGTTCAACTCGGGACAACCCTAATTCAACAGGCACATCTAACAGCAGGGTTACATCAGGCCTCAGATCACCTTGCACCCATTGCTCAAGTTGAGCGATACGAGGCATCGATAATTTCCGTCCCGCCCCTTGATAGGCGTACGTGGCATCAGTAAAGCGGTCACAAAGAACACAGTCACCACGCGCTAACGCTGGCTTGATCAATCGATTAAGGTGCTGTGCCCGCGCCGCAAATACCAATAGAAGTTCAGCATCTTCAGTTAGAGGTTCATTGTGATGGGACAGCAGCAAAGACCTGATTTGCTCCGCAATCTCGGTACCCCCAGGTTCCCGCGTCAGCGTAACGCTTATGCCTTGCTGCTTTAAAAAACGGTTGATGAACTCAATATTGGTTGTTTTGCCAACACCTTCAATTCCCTCGACGGTGATAAAAAGGCCTCTATTATTGTGTGCCATGCGCTACTTAACTTCTATTTTTGGTGACGATTGATACTGTTTTGCTCTTTGCCTAATCTGGAATTGTTGAACCGCTTTGGTGTGCTCGGCCAGTGTATCAGAAAAAAAGTGGCTACCATCACCCCGTGCCACAAAATACAGGCTCGAGCCTAGCGCCGGATGCAGGGCTGCCTGTATTGACGCTCGCCCAACTATTGCAATGGGTGTCGGCGGCAGACCTTTTATGAGATAAGTATTATAGCGCGTCTTTTGAGCTAGGTGCTGGCGTTGCAAATTACCCTGATACGCATCTCCCAGGCCATAAATAACGGTAGGGTCAGTCTGTAACCGCATGCCTTTCCGTAACCGTCTGACAAATACTCCTGCAATTTGCTCACGCTCATCCGCTACACCCGTTTCCTTCTCCACAATTGAAGCCATAATCAAGGCTTCATAAGGCGTTTCATAGGGTAAATTATCAGCACGCTGATGCCACTCCTCAGTTAACACTTGCTCAAGCCTAGCGTAAGCACGCTTAAGGATATCAATATCACTATTCCCAGCTACGTACTGATAGCTATCAGGGAAAAACCGTCCTTCTGGGTGCTCCGCTGGCTTTCCGAGCAAGGCCATGACTTCTTGAGTAGAAAGCCCGGTGCTCAAATGCACTAACTTTTCCTGCTGCGCCAACTTATTGAGCACATCAACAAAGCGCCAACCTTCCACCAAGGTGAGCTGATAAACAACTACCCTACCATTGATGAACATATCCAATATTTGCAGCGGTGAGCTACCGGATTGAATTTGGTATTCACCGGCTTTCACTTTTTCCGCCTGTCCAGTCGCCACTGCGTAGACAGTCCACCATTTTGGCTTTCTGATCACATTCTGGCCTTCCAGGTAACGTGCTAATTCGCTGAAGTGCGTGCCTGGTTTGATTTCAACCAAAATAGAAGTCTCAGCATAAAACGCGGAGGTCGTTAAATAGCGATAAAACGCATAGCTAACCGTTACTCCGATGATACAGAGAAAAATCACCATCCAGAGAAGATGTTTGCTTAGACCTTTCATGATTGAGCCACAAAAAGCTTTTTAACCAGCCGCTGTAGTCGGCGTGTTATTTCACCAACCGAATAATCATGTTGATCCCACTGACGAACCGGCCAAATGCCAATGAGACTATTACAAACAAACAACTCTGGCATGGCTTTAAGCTGAGCACTGGAGTAATCACCTTCCAGGACTTTAATATGGTGAAGAGCGGCTTGCTCAATCAAGTACTGACGCATAACGCCCACAACGCCACAACGACTCAATTGAGGCGTCAGCAAATCACCATTTTTATCCACAGCGAAGACATTGCTTCGCGTTCCTTCGATCACCCTATCTTGTTGATCGAGCATGATACCTTCTTTGTATTTTGAGCCCCTCCATTCAGCACTCGCCAGCACCTGGTCTAGACGATTAAGATGCTTTAGACCCGCTAACCTTGTTTGCTGAGCAAGGCGGTAGTCGCAAGTACAGACAGCTATTCCTGCGTTTGTGTATTCGATTGGGTAGTCTGGTAGCGGATAGCGTATCACAATACGCATGGGGGCTTGAGCTTCAGGTATGGCATAACCCAAGCCACCGCTTCCCGCTGTAATAATAATCTTAATCAGCGAATCGGAGCGAGCACAAAGTTCCCCAACCTCTTGCGTTAACTTAACTTCGGCATCTTCTGGCCATGGGATAAAAAGCAGCTCACAACCCGCTTTTAGACGCGTCAGATGTTGTTGCCAGAGTTGCGGCTGGCCATCACATACGCGTATTGTTTCGAATAAACCATGACCATAGGCCAAGCCTCGATCCAGAACAGAGATCTGCTGAACCGCTTGCCCATTAACCAGTATTACCGGGAAAGAAGAGTTCATCTAACTTTAACCTAGGAACTTCTATAGAAGGTTTGACCTATTCAGAAGCTCCGTAACAGATGGCGGTCTTTGACACCGTTATTAAAGCTATTTCAAACGTTGGAATATCAAGGTGCCATTGGTGCCGCCAAAGCCAAAGGAGTTTGACATACTGACATCAATGCGTCTTTCTTGAGCGGTATGGGGAACATAATTTAGGTCGCAGCCTTCATCTGGATTGTCCAAATTAATGGTTGGTGGAGCAACTTGATCCCGAATCGCCAACAGCGCAAAAATAGATTCAACTGCACCCGCCGCCCCCAACAAATGTCCAGTCATGGATTTGGTTGAACTCACTGCGACTTTCTTTGCCGCATCACCCATGATCTTTTCCACAGCCAATGACTCAATACGGTCACCAGCGGGAGTCGAAGTGCCGTGAGCGTTAATATAGTCGACCTGTTCCGCGTTCAGGCCCGCATCGTTAATGGCGTTCTGCATGGAGGCCGCAGCACCAGACCCATCTTCGGAGGGCAACGTCATGTGATAAGCATCCCCGCTCATGCCAAACCCTGAGAGTTCAGCATAAATTTGGGCACCACGTTGTTTCGCGCGCTCATACTCTTCCAAAACCAGCACACCGGCACCGTCACTGAGCACAAAACCATCACGGTCACGATCCCAGGGCCGACTCGCGGCTTGCGGGTTATCATTTCGGGTCGATAGTGCTCGGGCTGCAGAAAAGCCAGCCAACCCTAATTGGGATGTCGCCATCTCGGCACCACCGGCGATCATGACATCAGCATCACCCTGTTGAATCATGCGCGCGGAAAAGCCTATATTGTGCGTACCTGTCGTACAGGCCGTAACAATAGAAATATTAGGGCCTTTATACCCGTACTTAATAGAAAGGTTGCCCGATATCATATTGATGATGCTTCCAGGCACAAAGAAAGGCGACACTTTGCGTGGACCCGATTGCTTGATGGCATCGTAGTTTTTTTCAATCATTGTCAAACCACCAATACCAGAACCGATGGCGACACCAATGCGATGGGCGTTTTCCTCTGTACATTCAAGCCCTGCATCTGTAATAGCCTGCATTGCTGCAATCATGCCATACTGGATAAACAAATCCATTTTACGGGCATCCTTAGTAGACAGGTATGCATCCGTATCCAAACCTCTGATTGAACCGCCAAACCGGGTGGTGTAGCTTGACACATCAAAGTGGTCAATGACAGCAATACCACTCTTACCCGCAACGATATTACTCCAACTATCCGTGATGTTGTTTCCTACCGGAGACAGGATGCCGAGCCCCGTCACTACTACTCGCCTACGTGACATGCTTATCCTCCAATTATCGAGCTATCTTTTTGAACACAGGAAAAATAGTGCTCATTGATAATAAGAAAAACCAACCGACCTAAATAAAAAGCCGCACTAACGTTAGCCAGTGCGGCTTTTTATAAACATTTACAATGTTTTAAAGGTGTTCGTTGATGTAATCGACAGCTAATTGAACTGTAGTAATTTTTTCAGCTTCCTCATCAGGAATTTCCGTTTCAAACTCTTCTTCCAACGCCATTACTAATTCAACGGTATCTAATGAGTCCGCACCTAAATCTTCTACGAACGAGGATGCACTGGTTACTTCCTCTTCTTTTACACCCAGCTGTTCACAAACAATTTTTTTTACTCGCTCTTCAACGGTACTCATAGCCTTCGCTACTCCTATGGAAAATTTAAAGGTCGCAGCAAGATTGGCTGCTTAAAATTCTCTTTTAGTCTTGAAAACCCTGTTTTCGTATTTAGTTATTATGTCACTCATAAAACGAAGTCGCATATTATCAAAGTTCTCAGCTAATACAATACGGATTTTCTATAAAAACCCATTTTCTTATGCCTCTGTATAGCACCAAAAATGGGCGTTTTTTACTCAATTACATATACATTCCACCATTGACCTGGATAGTCTCTCCCGTGATATAGGCCGCCCCATCACTGGCTAAAAAAGCAACGGTAGCAGCTATCTCTTCAGCGCGCCCCAATCTATTTGCCGGAATTTGAGTCAGCAGTCCTTCCTTGTGTGCTTCTGCTAGTCCCTTCGTCATGTCGGTATCAATAAAACCAGGAGCAACGGCATTGACAGTAATGCCGCGCGAAGCAACCTCTCTTGCCAGTGCTCGGGTAAACCCTTCAATACCTGCTTTGGAAGCAGCATAGTTCGCCTGCCCGGCATTACCCATCGCGCCAACCACAGAGCTTATATTAATAATCCGGCCCCAACGCGCCTTGGTCATCGCACGCAATGCTACTTTTGTCACTCGGTAAATGGACGTCAGGTTAGTATTAATAACATCATCCCATTCCTCATCTTTCATGCGCAGCATAATATTGTCTTTGGTGATCCCCGCATTGTTAACAACAATGCTCGGTGCCTCATAGTTTTCAGCAATAAAATTGTAAGCCAGCTTGACCGATTCCGGGTCAGACACATTTAGAACTATACCAGTGCCGGTATTGCCTGCTGCTACCAGGGCGCTTTTTATACTTGTAGCCCCTGACTCAGAAGTCGCTGTGCCAATAACAATTGCTCCTTGAGCCGATAGTTCAGCGGCTATGGCTTTACCTATTCCTCTGGTAGCGCCGGTCACCAATGCTACTTTACCTTCAATACTCATAACGCGTACCCCACCTTTATATTAATACCTACAGCGTTAAAGCCGCATTTAAACCTGCTAAATCGCCAATAGCAGCAAGATCCAACTGCCGATTAATTCGTTTATTTAAACCACTCAACACCTTACCCGGCCCACACTCTATCACTCGCTCAACGCCGTTTGCAGTCAAGGTATTCACGCAGCCAACCCATAGCACAGGTTGATATAACTGTTCCACTAAAGCCTGTTTTATCAATTCCAAATCAGTCAATGCCGCTGCTGAGACATTTTGCACCACGGGAATAAGGGGTTGCTTGATGGTTATATGGGCTAACGCCTGTTCCAGCTGTTCAGCTGCTGGGCACATTAACGCACAATGCGAAGGGACGCTGACTGATAAAGGTAACGCCCTTTTGGCGCCAGCCGCCTTACATAATTCAATTGCCCGCTCTACCGCCTCAGCTTGCCCTGCAATCACCACCTGACCGGGTGCATTATAGTTAACCGCTGAAACCACTTGGCCTTGAGACGCCTGTGCGCAAACCGATACTAATGTTTCATCATCCAGACCTAAAATAGCCGCCATTAAGCCCTTACCTTCCGGCACTGCAGCCTGCATGAAAAGACCTCTTTTATTGACCAGGCCAACAGCGTCACCAAATTCGATGGCTCCCGCTGCCACCAACGCTGAGTATTCACCCAGACTATGGCCAGAAACAAATCCCGGTTGCTGCCCACCTTGTTCACCCCAAAGTCGCCACAGGGCAATACTGGCTGTTAACAGTAAGGGTTGCGTCAAATCTGTCCGATTTAGATCAGCGTCAGACCCCTCCTGAGCCAACTGCCAAAGATCCCGTTGCATAATGTCTGACGCTTCGGCGAAAGTGGTCTGGATAATACTGTATTGCGCAGCCAGATCCGCGAGCATACCCGGGAACTGCGATCCCTGACCGGGAAAGACAAAAGCTAGTTTTTGATTCATAGCGGTATCCTGCTAGTTATTTCTCAGTAACGGCTTGCAAATGGCTAAGAGCCCTTCAAGCCTGGTCAAGTGTAAAATATAAATGACTTTAAATATTTATTTCAGAAATATCTTTCTGTATTAATTGTGGCAGACAACTCGTCGCCTCATGTATGGCGCGCCGGATGGCCTGTTTATAGGCGGCGACATCAGCGTTACCATGACTTTTAACCAACGTACCCTGCAAACCCAACAAACTAGCGCCATTATGCCGTTTTGGGTCTATTTGTTTAACCAGCCTGTTTAATACAGGCTTGCTAAGCATTCCAACCAGCTTGGTATACATATTTTGATGAAAATTTTGGGTCAGTAAAAGACTCACCATTTTCGCCAACCCTTCACTGGTTTTCAGTGCAACATTTCCGACAAATCCATCACAAACAATAACGTCTGCTGCGTCCGCAAAAATATGATCGCCTTCAACAAAACCAATATAATTGATCTGCGAGTTGCCTTGCAGCAAGCGAGCTGCCTCCTTAACCTGTTCAATACCCTTGCTCGCCTCCTGGCCAACATTTAGCAAACCTACGCGTGGATTTGGATTTTTATCCACTACCCGCGCCACAATTGAGCCCATTACGCCAAATTGATACAAATGCTGGGCATCACAGCCAACATTCGCACCTAAGTCCAGCACGTGGCAGTGTCCGGTGAGAGTCGGAATCTCCCTGATAAAAGCTGGACGATCTATGCCTTCATGCATACCAAGCAGTGATCGACTCAGCACCATTAACGCGCCAGTGTTACCGGCGCTCACACAGGCATCAGCATTACCTTGAGCAACGGCATCAATAGCGAGATACATAGAAGACTGTTTTTTGTTACGTAACGCGTGCACAGGCTTTTCGTCCATAGTAACGATTTCACTGCTATGGATAACCTGAATTCTATCTTGTTGGTGCTGCGGGAGCTTGCCTAGGTGTAAACGAATTGCGTTTTCATCACCCACTAAGAGTATACAAATCTCGGGATAATCCGCTAAACACTGGGCGGCGGCGGGGACGGTAGCGCGGGGACCAAAATCCCCGCCCATCACATCAATTGCAATAGTTACTGTTTGCAAAAGAGCCACTGAATAAGTCGTTAAACATTTTCCTGTGGCTTATTAAACTATTCTTCGTCGGTTTCTACTACTTTACGGCCACGATAAAAACCATCAGGGGTAACGTGGTGGCGACGGTGTACTTCACCCGTCATCGCATCAACTGACAAAGTAGCTGAAGTTAACGCATCATGCGAACGGCGCATACCTCGGCGCGAACGTGACTTTTTATCCTGCTGTACTGCCATTTTTATTGCTCCACTAAAAACAAATCGTAAAAATATTGCCTGTCTAAAATAAGAGCTAAAAGATAACTACTTATCTTTTAGCTGCGCCAATACCTGAAATGGATTTGGCGTTGCAGGGGCGTCAAGCGCCGCTTCATCACCATACCTCAACTCAATACTGCACTCTCCCAAGGGGTGCTTAGCAGCGATAGGCAAGTTTAAAATCAGCTCTTCCTCGACCATTTGCCATAAAGCCACTTCCGCCGAACTTAGTAGTAAGGGGTCATAATAACTCGGCAAATTCTTAACGCCATCCTCATTAAACACTAGCCCTAACTTAATTTCAGCCTCGATTTTTTCCAGTACCGGTTGCAAACACCGCTGACATTGCATCATCACTTCAGTCTGCAATGAACCCAAAATGGTACGTATTCCCTGCTCATCTTTACCAAACCGCAGCACAACCGACACTTCGCCGGCATCGTCCAATAGTAAATCCCGTAAACGATGCAGCTTATTCAGCGCAATCTTGCCCTGCAAATCAATGCGTTGTTCCGCCATTTTTAGCGGTTCAACAATCTTGGGAAAGGGTGCTACTGACATAGGCGCGCAATAATAGGGGCAGAGTCCCTATATGTCAAAGAAAATCAAGGGTTTTTATCGCCAAAGCTATCTTCGCTCAGAACGCTTAAACCCTCCCAGCAAGCGGTATAACCTAGCCCACATCGACCAGTGGACTACCGCATTAAATCTCTTAAAACTCAGCGGTTTTCAATAAAATGCCTGGCTGCGGTCTGTATGGTCGGTCATATCCCTAACACCCTTTAATTCAGGAATCTGTTCCAGCAATGTTTTCTCGACCCCATCCTTGAGCGTCATATCTACGGCACTACAGCCCTGACAACCACCCCCGAACTGTAAAATAGCAATATTATCTTCAACCACGTCGATTAAACTAACTTCGCCACCATGAGACGCTAACATTGGGTTAACTTCAGTCCATAGCACATAATTAATCTTTTCTTCTAATGTGCTGTTTTCATTAACCTTGGGTAGTTTCGAATTGGGCGCTTTAATGGTCAATTGCCCACCCATGCTGTCGGCGGAAAAATCAATCACTGCATCTTCCAGGAAAGGAATACTGCTGTGCTGAATACGGACAGGGAAAGGCATATCATCAAGCTCAATATCTCCCTCTTGCTCTTCACCAGGGCGACAATAAGCCAAACAAGTCTCGGCCTGTGGCGTACCGGCCTGCTGTACAAAGACCCGCACGCCAATGCCATCAGTTTCCTGTTTTGCCAACAAACCAACTAAGTAATCTTTAGCGCTTGGGGTAATATCAATAATCTTGTCCATCACAGTCTCTCAAAATGATAACCAATCTCATTGTACGCCATAGCTGGATTCGAATAAATAGTTAGCGTAAATCCTTGCTCAGCCGCTGGCAGCATGCATCAGTGCTCCACTCTGGTAATTTTATCCAGCAGCCCCATGGCAAAAGCAGAAACGACAAAGGTGATATGGATCACCACATACCAAAGCAATTTATCATTGTCGATAGACTCCGCATTCATGAAAAGTTTTAGCAGATGAATCGAAGAAATTGCCACAATTGAAGCTGCCACCTTATTCTTGAGGCTGGCGGTATCCAGCTTCCCTAGCCAGTTCAGCTTTTCACCACCGTCTTCCAAATCCAGCTGTGAGACAAAGTTTTCATAACCCGAAAACATAACCATCACAAGCAGACCTCCTACCAGAGAAATATCAACTAAGGAGAGCACCAGAAGAATCAGCTCCATTTCGGATACCACAAAAATATTAGGTAGCACATGCACCAATTCAGTAAAAAATTTAATGCCTAAAGCCAATAAGGCAAAACTAAGACCCAGATATATCGGCGCTAACAACCACCGACTTGCGTACATAGTGCGTTCAAAAATCTTTTCCATAATTTATCCAATAACCTTTTGTACTAATTGCTCTGTTTAGAATCCGGTTTTAAGCTCGCGATTCTATCGAACCTTGACGTCGGGATCGAGAGGCTGAATCGTTTTCGTTCGATTTTAATCAGCATAACTACCTCATCACCACAATCAAACCTATATCAAAATATTTTGATATAGGTTTGATTAACCTCGCCTCTAATGCTATAAAGTCTCCCTGTTAAAAATGAAACCCACACCTAGCTATATTACTCAACAGTTCCCTTTTAGATTTGATAACATCTTTTCTGCCAAACCATTTTATATATAAAGGATCTTCCATGCCTATCAACACTAATCGAATAACACTGCTAAAAAACGCATTGAAGGATCGTATTTTGATTCTCGATGGCGGCATGGGCACGATGATTCAAAGTCACGGCCTAGAGGAGGCCGATTACGCGGGCGAACGTTTTCCCGATTTTAGTCACTCACTCAAAGGTAATAACGACCTGCTCTCTATTACTCAGCCGCAGATTATCAAAGATATCCACCAGGCTTACCTGCAAGCAGGCGCGGATATTTTGGAGACCAACACCTTTAATTCTAGCCGCATTGCGCAGGCCGATTATGCTCTGGAAGAGTCCGTTTATGAACTGAACTTGCAAGGAGCGCGCTTAGCCCGCTCCGTCGCCGATGAGTTCACTCAAAAGCAACCCAACAAACCGCGTTTTGTCGCTGGTGTTCTTGGGCCGACCAATCGCACCGCCACATTATCGCCAGATGTTAATAATCCAGGGTTTCGCAATGTCTCTTTCGATGAGTTAGCGGCCAACTATCATGAAGCGACTGCAGCTTTAGTTGAGGGTGGCGTTGATATTATTCTGATCGAAACAGTGTTTGATACGCTTAACGCAAAGGCAGCTATTTATGCAGTACAGCAATATTTTGACGAGCAGGGTTTTACATTACCAATCATGATTTCCGGCACTATCACTGACGCCAGCGGTCGTACCCTCTCAGGACAGACAACCGAAGCCTTTTGGAATTCCGTGGTGCATGCAAAGCCACTTTCAATCGGCTTAAACTGCGCCTTAGGCGCAGAAGATTTACGCCCATATTTGGAAGAACTCGCCAATAAAGCAGACACCTACGTCAGTGCCCACCCTAATGCTGGTCTACCCAATGAATTTGGCGAATACGACCAAACCGATCAGGAAATGGCCGCTATCATTCTAGAGTTTGCACAATCAGGGTTTTTAAATATTGTCGGCGGTTGTTGCGGCACAACACCAGCACACATTCGCGCGATTGCCAAAACATTAGAGGGAAAGGCACCGCGAAAAATTCCTGAATTACCTGTTGCCTGCCGCCTAAGCGGCCTGGAAGCCTTTAATTTTGATAAATCCTCGCTATTCATTAATGTCGGCGAGCGCACCAATATCACTGGTTCAGCCAAATTTAAACGCCTAATCCTAGAGGAAGACTACGATACCGCTTTGGATGTTGCGCGAGAACAGGTCGAAAATGGTGCTCAAATTATCGATATCAACATGGATGAGGGCATGCTTGACTCCAAACAGGCGATGGTTAAATTTCTCCATCTGGTTACAGCCGAACCAGATATCTCAAAAGTCCCCATTATGGTGGACTCATCCAAGTGGGAAGTCATCGAAGCAGGGTTGAAATGCATCCAGGGCAAGGCTGTAGTGAACTCCATTAGCATGAAAGAGGGCGAACAAGCCTTTATTGAACAAGCGCGCAAATGTTTGCACTATGGTGCTGCGGTGATCGTCATGGCCTTCGACGAACAAGGGCAGGCGGACACGGCACAGCGAAAAATAGATATTTGCAAAAAGTCCTATGAGATATTGGTTAATCAGGTTCGTTTCGCACCGCAAGATATTATTTTCGACCCCAATATTTTTGCCATCGCCACAGGCATTGAGGAACACAATAACTATGCTGTCGACTTTATTGAAGCAACCCGCTGGATCAAGCAAAACTTACCCTATGCATCCGTATCCGGTGGCGTCAGCAATGTCTCTTTCTCCTTTCGCGGTAATAATCCGGTGCGCGAGGCCATTCACTCCGTGTTTCTGTACCACGCGATTCAAGCCGGTATGAGCATGGGCATCGTCAACGCTGGTCAATTAGCGGTATATGACGATCTCCCCAAGGAATTAAAAAAATCTGTAGAAGATGTGGTATTAAACCGTTCACCCGATGCCACCGAAAATCTACTGAAAATCGCTGACGATTTTCGTGATGATGGTAGCGTCAAAGAAATACAAACCGAGGAATGGCGGGAATGGCCAGTAAACAAACGCCTCGAGCATGCGTTAATTAAAGGCATAACCAACTACATTCATGAAGATACTGAAGAGGCGCGCCTACAAGCGGATAAGCCCATCAAGGTCATTGAAGGCCCGCTCATGGATGGTATGAATGTCGTCGGCGATTTGTTCGGTTCCGGCAAAATGTTTCTACCTCAGGTGGTGAAAAGCGCACGCGTAATGAAACAGTCAGTCGCCTATCTACTACCTTTTATCGAGGCAGAAAAAGATACCTCGTCAGTACGGCGTAAGGGTAAAATTTTAATGGCCACAGTAAAGGGCGATGTCCACGATATCGGCAAAAATATTGTCGGCGTCGTATTGCAGTGCAACAACTATGAGGTGATTGACCTTGGCGTGATGGTGCCCTGCGAGAAAATACTAAAAACAGCACGCGAGGAACAGGTAGACATCATTGGGCTGAGCGGACTAATTACGCCATCCTTGGATGAGATGGTGCATGTGACAAAAGAAATGCAACGATTGGCGTTTGATATACCACTGATGATCGGTGGCGCAACCACGTCAAGAGCGCATACCGCTGTTAAAATTGAACCCCAGTATCAAAACGATGCTGCTATCTATGTAGCAGATGCCTCACGTAGCGTAGGTATCGCTTCCCTGCTACTCAACCAGGAGCAAAAACCTGAGTTTGTAAAAGCCCGTCGCAAAGAGTACGCAGAGGTCCGCGAACGCAACCAAAATCGTCGCCCCAAAACCAAGCTGCTCAGCTATCAAGCTGCCTGTGAAAATGCGCTACAGACCGACTGGACAAGTTATCAACCACCACAGCCAAGCTTCTTGGGCATCAAGGCGTTCGATGATTATCCTTTAACCGAGCTGGTCGACTATATCGATTGGACACCATTTTTTATTACCTGGGAGCTGGGTGGAAAATATCCCAAGATCTTTAAGGATGAGAAGATTGGCGAACAAGCTAAAGTTTTGTTCGATGACGCGCAGCAATTACTCCGACGAATGATTGATGAAAAACTCATTCAAGCCAAAGCGGTGATCGGTCTATGGCCTGCCAACCGTGTGAATAACGATGACATCGAAGTTTATCAGGATGCGTCACGCCAACAAACCACCATCAAGCTTCATCATTTGCGCCAGCAAACAGACAAAGCCAACGATAATCCCAATTATTCCCTAGCCGATTATATCGCACCCAAGGAAACGGGTATTGCCGACTTTATCGGAGGTTTTGTGGTTACCACTGGCATCGGAGTACCAGAGCTCGTGGCGGAATTTGAAGCAGACCATGATGATTATAATGCCATCATGGTCAAAGCCCTTGCCGATCGTCTTGCGGAAGCTTTTGCCGAAAGAATGCACGAACGAGTGCGCAAGGAATTTTGGGGATATGGCGACAACGAAAGTTTAACGAACGACCAACTAATAAAAGAGAGTTACCAAGGAATCCGGCCAGCACCAGGCTATCCCGCCTGCCCTGATCATACGGAAAAAACCACACTCTTTAATTTGTTGTGTGCGGAACAACATACCGGGGTGTCACTTACCGAAAGCTTCGCCATGTCGCCTGCGGCATCGGTCAGTGGCTGGTACTTTTCACACCCGGAATCAAACTACTTTGGCGTTGGCAAAATTGACCGCGACCAAGTTGCGGACTTAGCTGCTCGCAAGAATATGGGCGTAGAACAGCTGGAACGATGGCTTGCTGCCAACCTTGTTTATGAAAACTGAGCTAATAAAAGCCAACGCTAACAACCTAAAACCAGAACAGGAAAATGCAAATGAACGTAAATAAAGATCCCGATAAATTAACATTATGGCAGGTTATTTCGAGTGTCTTAGCCGCCGCTATTGGCGTACAAAGTCACAAAAATCGCGAACGTGATTTCACCAAAGCCAAGCCAGGCACCTATATTGCCGCTGGTATTGTGTTTACCCTGATCTTTATCTTTACTTTAGTGATTATTGTGCGGTTTGTATTGAGCTCAACAGGCGGCTAATCATGGCCAAGCGGGGGCTCGACGAGACCTGTTCACTCTTCCACTATCGATACAAACTGGTTCTAAAGATATAAGAATTTGATGTTTTATAGAATAAGTGGAACCAAGTATGATGCCCTCCCAGCGAGTAATTTACTTTTGAGCATAGGAATTTTGTTAAATCATGTATGTTTACGATGAATGCGATCAACAAATACTGAATGATCGCGTTGCCCAGTTCCGCGACCAAATGCAACGGTTTTTGGCTGGCAAAATAAGCGGTGATGAGTTTCTCCCGCTACGCCTGCAAAATGGGCTTTATATTCAACGGCATGCGCCGATGCTGCGTATCGCCGTCCCCTATGGCATGTTGTCGGTAAAGCAGATGCGCATGTTAGCGCACGTCGCCCGGACTTACGATAAAGGCTATGGCCATTTCAGTACGCGTCAAAACATGCAACTGCACTGGCCCAAGCTCGAACAGGTACCCGATATTTTGGCGGATCTGGCGAGCGTACAGATGCATTCGATTCAGACCAGCGGTAATTGCATTCGAAACACCACGACTGATCAATTCGCCGGTGTTGCCCGGGATGAAATCGAAGACCCTCGACCCTATTGTGAACTGATTCGCCAATGGTCCACCTTCCATCCGGAGTTCGCTTATCTCCCGCGCAAATTTAAGATTGCGGTCAATGCGGTTCCAAGTGCTGATCGTGCAGCGACCATGGTGCACGATATCGGACTCCATATCGTCACCAATCAGGATGGCGAAAACGGCTTTAAAGTGTTTGTCGGCGGCGGCTTAGGCCGCACACCAGTAATCTGTAGTCTGGTACGCGACTTCTTACCGAAAGAACATTTACTGACCTACCTGGAAGCGATTTTGCGAGTGTATAACCGTTACGGTCGCCGCGACAACAAACACAAGGCACGTATTAAAATTTTAGTACGCGCGCTGACACCTGAAAAATTTACGGCAATGGTTGAGCAAGAGTGGGCGCAAATTAAAGGCAGCCCAAGCACAGTCACTGTGGCCGAAATTGAACGTTTAAAATCGTTCTTTACGGAGCCTGATTACGAAACACTACCCGAAATCGACGCCTCTTTTGAAGCCCATAAATCTGAAAATAAGTTTTTTGCCAACTGGGCTAAACGTAACGTTTATCCCCATAAAAAGCCGGGCTATGCCGCTGTCACACTGAGTCTTAAAAAAACCGGCATAGCTCCGGGCGACGCCACTCATGAGCAAATGGACACGATGGCCGATCTTGCCGAACGCTATAGCTTTGGTGAATTGCGTGTCAGCCATGAGCAAAATATCGTTTTGGCTGACGTAAAGCAATCTGACCTTTATGACCTTTGGCAGGACGCCAAACAATATGGCTTCGCGACACCTACTTTGGGGTTGTTAACTGACATGATATGTTGTCCTGGCGGTGATTTTTGCGCCTTGGCAAACGCTAAATCCATTCCGATTGCACAGCAAATTCAAGAACGCTTTAACGATCTTGATTATCTTTACGACATCGGCGACCTTGACCTCAACATATCCGGTTGCATGAATGCCTGCGGCCACCACCATGTGGGTAATATCGGCATTCTCGGCGTCGATAAAAAGGGGGCTGAATTTTATCAGATCTCGTTAGGCGGTTCCTCTGGCATAGATGCCTCTCTCGGCAATATCTTAGGCCCATCATTCAGCGAAGATGTCGTCGCCGACGTGATTGAAAAGATAGTCGATGTCTATATTGAAAACCGTGTTGAAGAAGAGTGTTTTATTGACACCTATCGTCGCATCGGACTTGATCCTTTTAAGCAACAGGTTTACAGCAATGCTTAGTGATATGACAAAACAGAGCATCATCAAAGATGGCGCGATTCAACAAAATAGTTGGCAGTTAATAAACCCGTCAGAGTCGGGTGAATACCAACTTCCTAGCAGCGGTGACATTATCGTCCCACTGAAACTTTGGCAAAACCAAGCGGAACTTCTTGGTCAACATTCAGGCAAAGTGGGGGTCTGGATTAACAGCGACGAAGAGCCGGAATGGATCGCAGACAAGCTGCAAAAACTCCCACTAATTGCCATTAATTTCCCTATTTTTACTGATGGCAGAGGATACTCCTACGCGCGTCTACTGAGAGAACGCTATGGTTTTCAAGGAGAAATTCGCGCCATCGGCGATGTAACGCAGGATCAATTGTTTTATATGCGTCGCTGCGGTTTCGATAGCTTCTCGTTAAAGGAGGGCAAAGAAATCGAGCCCGCTTTAAATAGCCTGGCCTCAATCAGCCACTTTTACCAAGCCGCCGTTGACCAACCCCAACCCCTTTTCAGGCGCCGGTAAACCGACTGATCACCCCGATTTGGCTGGATTACCGGCCAAATTGATTCATATCGCTTGAAATGCCTCTCACCCTATTTATACTGCGGATTAATGCCAAGCTATGATGGCGCGGCAGCAGCCACATTGGTCGACCCAACAACCCTATAGACTTCGCTAACCGCGAGGAGAGTCCGCATGAAAATCAATATCGATATTGACCTCTCACCCAAGGAAGCCCGTGAAATGCTGGGTTTGCCAGACATAGAGCCTATGCAAAAAGCGACGATGAAAAAAATTCAAGAAAAAATAGACCAGGGCATCGAAGAAATGAGCGATCCAGAGTTATTACTAAAGCGCTACCTGCCGCTGGGAATTCAGGGTATCGAACAGTTTCAGCAGTTCATGTCGATGGCGGCAAAAGCGGCCACCGGCAAAAGCAACAAAGACGACTAGTTCTGTCCAAAAACTTCTAATTAATTAGCACAGCATAATGGCCAGACTCTTTCGACCGCTTCCTTTACTTTTGGAGAACAAATGTCGGCACCCCAATACCCCAACTTGCTAACGCCGCTCGACCTCGGCTTTACTCAATTAAAAAATCGCGTACTGATGGGTTCCATGCACACGGGTTTGGAAGAGTTACCAGATGGGCATATACGCATGGCGGTATTTTTTGCTGAGCGCGCGCGTGGTGGTGCAGGCCTGATCGTCACTGGTGGTTTTGGCCCAAATAGGGATGGCGCGATTCACCCCAAAGCCAAGCACATGCAAACAGAAGCGGATATCGCTAACCATCGTGTCATTACCGATGCCGTGCACGAGGCGGACGGCAAAATATGTATGCAAATACTGCACACCGGTCGTTACGCTTACTCAAAAAATCTAGTGGCACCCTCACCTATTCAGGCACCGATCAATGTCTTTGTTCCACACGAGCTGAGTGCTGAGGAAATCGAACAACAAATTCAGGACTTCGTCACCGCCGCCGAAATGGCCCAAAAAGCCGGTTACGACGGTGTTGAGGTGATGGGGTCAGAAGGTTACTTGCTAAATCAGTTTATCGCAGCCCGCACCAATCACCGCCAGGACGAATGGGGCGGTAGCTTCGAAAACCGCATTCGCTTACCACTCACCATTGTTAAACGTATTCGAGAACGTGTCGGCACCAACTTTATCATTATTTACCGACTGTCGATGCTTGATTTGGTTGAGGGCGGCAGTAGCTATGAGGAAACCGTGCAACTAGGGCAAGCAGTTGCCGCAGCCGGAGCAACCATCATCAATACCGGTATCGGTTGGCACGAAGCGCGGATTCCCACTATTGCTGCCAAGGTACCGCGGGCGGCCTACACCTGGGTCACAGCAAAATTTAGGAGTGCCCTACCCGTTCCAGTGATCACCTCAAATCGTATCAATACACCGGAAGTGGCCGAAGCGGTTTTAGTGCGTGGCGATGCGGACATGGTGTCCATGGCGCGTCCGTTTTTAGCCGATCCCGATTTTGTTAATAAAGCAGCAGCCGGAAAGAGCGATGAAATTAATACCTGCATCGGTTGCAACCAAGCCTGCCTCGATCATATCTTTAATGAAAAAATCGCCACCTGCCTAGTCAACCCGCGTGCTTGCCATGAAACAGACTTCATCATTAGTCCTGCCTCCATTAGCAAAAAAATTGCGGTTGTCGGCGCAGGGCCTGCTGGACTTTCCTTCGCGGTAACGTCAGCGCAGAGAGGGCATCAGGTTACTCTCTATGATGCTGAGAACGAAATTGGCGGGCAATTCAATATTGCCAAACGAGTGCCCGGAAAGAACGAGTTTTATGAAACGCTGCGCTATTACCAGCGCCAAATTGAGCTCTCGGGAATTGACCTGCAACTCAATACGCGAATTAGCGTCAATGATTTAAACGCTGCAGACTGGGACGAAGTGGTGATCGCGTCTGGCATTGTGCCACGCATTCCAGAAATCGAAGGAATCAATCACCCAAAAGTTTTGAGTTATTTGGATGTATTAAAACTGGGCAAACCGGTTGGCAATAACGTTGCTGTGATAGGAGCTGGCGGTATTGGTTTTGATCTCTGTGAGTATCTGGTGGATGGCTCGGAAGATACCAGCCTGGATATACCTGCTTTTATGGCTAAATGGGGTGTGGATATGACCTTCTCCACCCGTGCGGGAGTCGAGGGCATTAAACCCAAATCCGCACATTCTCCGCGTGAAATCTACCTGCTGCAACGCAAAACCTCTAAAGTAGGTGAAGGCCTAGGCAAGAGCACTGGCTGGATTCATCGCACCGAACTCAAACATAAGGGTGTGAAGATGCTCTCCGGTTGCGATTATCAGCGTATTGACGATGAGGGCTTGCACCTGACGATTAATGGCAAACCAACGGTATTGGCGGTCGACAATGTCATCATTTGCTCCGGCCAGGAATCTTTGCGTGAACTGGTGGGTGGACTCAATAAACCCTATCACCTCATTGGTGGCGCAGACCAGGCAGCCGAGCTTGACGCCAAACGCGCAATCAACCAAGGCACACGACTTGCCGCTCAACTTTAGACGACACTTTAATTAACAATAAAAAGGTACCCGATGGAAACGACAAACTTTGATATCAGCGCAGCCCAACAGCTACTCAAAGAAGGGTTTGCACCGTGGGTTCAGGAGTTGAATATTCACTTCGACAAGATCGCTGAAGGGCAGGCAATCCTCAGAGTGCCTGCCTCGAAGCAGTTTAATCGAATCGGCGGCACTGTGTGCGGACAAGCCATCATGGCTTTGGCTGACACCGCCATGGTCTTTGCGGTATGTTCGGCGGTAGATGCCTATGTGCCTATGACCACCGTATCGCAATCTTCTTCTTTCCTACGCCCCGCAGCAGATGCAGACCTCATTGCCCACGCTAAAATTATTAAACAAGGGCGTAGCATTGTTTACGGAGAAGTGAACCTTTATACGGAACGACCGGACAAACCCATCGCGCATATTACCAGCACCTATATGCTGCTTTAGCGATAGGCAGATGCTAAAAGGAATGCTCTAACTCGAATGAGGCCGCTGCAGTCCGCTCTTGGCTTTTAGCCATGTTTTAACGCCGCCAATTAACGACTTGAGATCTTCCATAATACGATAGTTCACGGGCACCAAAATCAACGTAATAAAGGTGGCGAAAATCACGCCGAAGCCCACTGAAATAGCCATCGGCATTAAAAATTTTGCCTGTGTAGAACGTTCAAACAGCAGTGGTAACAAACCAAAAAAAGTGGTTAAGGATGTCAGCATAATGGGGCGAAACCGAGACACGCCCGCACTGAGAATAGCATTGTTGATCAACTCACCCCTATTTTGCGCACTCGTCACCACGGCACTTTGTCGGCGTTTATTAATAAAATCCACCAACACCAGACTATCATTCACCACCACACCTATCAGTGCCATAATCCCCAGCACGCTCATAATAGAAAGGTCAACACCCATCAACCAATGTCCCATCACAGCACCCACAGTGCCAAAAGGAATCACTGACATCACAATAAAGGGCTGAGAATAGGACTTAAAGGGAATCGCCAGCAAACAATAAATCACGAACAGGGCGACCAGTGCGCCAATCAGAATACTAGTCAAGGACTCCTGTTGCTCTCTGGCCTCACCTTCAAGTGAGTAGGTGATGCCAGGATATTGCAGTAACAGCTCATCAAGAAAGACCTTCAGGTCCGCTTGCAATACCGTCATATTGGTTACTTCTTTATTAATATCCGCCGTGACACTAGCCGTGCGGTATTGATCGATACGATTAATCGCCGCTGGCCCCCGTCCTGGCACCAAGGTCGCTACATGTAACAACGGAGCCTGCCCACCGCTGGGCAAACTAATCAACATATTCTCAAGGTTGGCAACCGATTCTCTTTCGTTGATAGGAAAGCGCACCAACACCCTTATATCATCACGACCACGTTGAATCCGTTGCGCCTCAAAGCCTTTGAAGGCGCGCCCCACTTGGACAATCACATCGCGCCGGGTTAAGCCCAATGCATGCCCCTGCTCGGTCAACTCTATTTGTAATTCTTCTTTGCCATCTGACAAACTATCGGCGATATCAAACACCGCTGGATAGGTAGCAAGACGCGCTTTTACCTTGTCGGCAATTTCACCCAATGTCGCCAGTGAGGTGCCGCTGAACTGAACATCAATGGGGTCATGCGGGCGGCCAAACTCAGCGCGAAATAGCAGGGATTCTGCACCGGGCACTGCCCCGATAAGGTCTCTCCATTCTCGAACCAGATCACCGGTAGTCACCGCAGATGACCGTGCTTCTGCAGCAATCGTTTCGAAACGCACCTGACCTAAATGTGGACCGCTAGAGCCGCCACCCGCAGCACCGGAAATCGCCAAAATATTAGTGATCAAGGGCTTGCCAAGCAAAGGATCCTCATATTTTTCCTGCAATTGTCTGGCGGCGTCAGCCATATGGACAATGTAACGATCAGTCACTTCTAGCGGCGTACCTGCAGGGAAGGTTAGAGTTGCCGTTGCCGTTTCACTTTCAACACTGGAGAAAAACACAAAACGCGTCCAGCCGCTCATAATAATGGCAAGAATAAGAATTAACACGCCGACAAACCATGCCAGTGTTTGATAACGGTGCTCGACACAGCGTGCTAACAGCGGACGATAGTAACGAATGATGACCTGTTCAAACCCGTCAGCAAAACGTTGCTGCCATTGACTCAAACGTTTGGTCGGCCCCTCCTCTCCATTTTTTAGTCGAATGTGTTTGAGGTGGGCCGGCAGTATGAATTTGGACTCGATCAGAGAAAATAACAGCACCGGAATAACCACCATCGCCAGCTGAGCAAACAGTACACCGCGCCGCCCTTCCACAAAGGTAAAGGGCATAAATGCAACAATGGTGGTCAACACGCCAAAGGTCACTGGGATAGCAACTTCTTTAGTCCCTCGAATCGCCGCCTCTAATCCTGTTTCAGAGGTGCGCAAATGTGTATAAACATTCTCTCCGGTGACAATGGCATCATCGACGACTATGCCGAGCACCAGAATAAAACCAAACAGACTGAGAATATTAAGTGAAACACCCAGTAGCGGCATAAAAATGAAGGCGCCCATAAAACTGATGGGGATACCGAGGAACACCCAAAATGCGATTGATGGCCGCAGGAATAAGGTTAACAACGCCAACACTAAAATACCGCCCTGCACCGCATTT
>Ga0209578_10001483_pt1 | contig 21750 bp, 17 predicted proteins | sample tdAd472_FD_187127 | JGI IMG/M metagenome (GOLD analysis project Ga0209578, IMG submission 187127) | Marine sediment microbial communities from the Atlantic coast under amendment with organic carbon and nitrate - tdAd47.2 (SPAdes)... | ecosystem: Environmental > Aquatic > Marine > Coastal >...
AGGAGTTTTGGAATGTAGCTGACGAAAGTTCTTCACATCATCGATCGACAGGTCGTAACCGGTCAGATGCAACAACGAATAGATCAGCATGGAACCATGACCGTTGGACAGAACAAAACGGTCGCGATCGGCCCACTTGGGATTATCGGGATTATGTTTGAGGTGATCATTCCAAAGCACTTCGGCGATATCCGCCATGCCCATGGGTGCACCCGGGTGACCGGACTTGGCTTTCTGTACCGCATCCATGCTCAATGCACGGATCGCATTCGCAAGTTCTTTACGCGAGGCCATTGCTGTCTCCTGTTTGTGTCTTGAAATCTGGTTGTCTGCCGCCCTGAAAACGGCGGCAAAACAGCCCTCACCCCAAACGGGATGTGGCTGCTCATAAAATTTTTCACTGCGTTGCGGTAGCGCTGAACTCAGCCGCCTCACCTGCATAGCGGGACCCGGCGAAGCCACATTCCCTTATCAAAAAGTCGTCAGCCTGGAGGGTGTCCCGGATCGCGAGCGCGCCATTCTCCAACAGATAGCAGCAGGGAGCAACTATTGATTTCACGCAGCGTCGAATAGTTGACGAGCTACCCGAATAGCCTAAAATAATATCTATACAGGCATTAGTTAAGAGAAGGTCTGATACGAGCCAAACTGGTGTTCCTTTGCGACCTTCGTGCCCCTTGTGGTTGTGACTACAGGAATAAGCGCTAGGCGTTTTCGTGCTTCCATTTTATCGAGCAGCCCATGCTGGGAATCTGCTCCTCTGGCCCGGCACCTGTCCGCGCCACCTGCAACATGGCTTCAAACAGGTCACGGCGCGCATTTTCGGGTGCAGCCTCCTTGCGGCTGGCATCCAGCCGTCCACGGTACTGAAGCTCCAGGTCGGCGTTGTAACCAAAGAAGTCCGGGGTACAAACAGCGCCATACGCCTTGGCAACCTCCTGGCTCTCATCCAGCAGGTAGGGGAAGGGGAAATTTTCCTGCTCCGCAACGACTTTCATGTTGTCAAAAGAATCCTCCGGATAGTCAGCCGGATCATTGGCCATAATGGCGACACTGTTAATGCCTTGTTCCAGTAACTCACGGGTATCGCGCACCAATCGGTCGCGAATCGACTTCACGTAAGGACAATGGTTGCAGATAAACATCACCAGCAGGCCTTTGTCGCCTCGACACTGATCAAGGGTCCAGACCTTTCCATCGACGCCGGGTAGTGCGAAATCAATCGCCGGCGCAGCAAAATCGCAAATCGGTGTTTCCAGGGAAACCATAATACTGTTACTCCTCTCCCGTCTCGTACATAAAGTCGCCCAGTTTAACCCAACTGGGGAGAATGGCACTTACATAAACGAATGCCATGGGAGGAATCGCCACGGAAAGCATGGAAATAGCCACCCTTTATTGCCACATCCGCTTACGCTTCCGGTGCTTGACCCGATCGGCGCTTAAGCCTAGACTTCCAGCCCGAGCGCCGATTTGAATTCAGATTGCGGGCGCTATAAAAATACGGCTAAAGCGAGGAAAGAAAACAAGTTTTCCGAAGCCCGCTTGAGCTGTTGACACGCGGGTTTCTTTATTTACAGGGCATAACTCCATGAACGAACATCTGTTTACATCCGAATCAGTCTCGGAAGGTCATCCAGACAAGATGGCGGACCAGGTCTCCGACGCCGTGCTCGACGCCATCATGGCCGACGACCCACACGCCCGTGTAGCCTGCGAAACACTCGTCAAGACCGGCATGGTGATGATCGCCGGAGAGATCACCACCACAGCAAAGCCCGACTACGAAAAGATTATGCGCGAAACCATCAAGGCTATCGGTTACACCAGCTCCGACATGGGTTTCGACTGGGAGAGTTGTGCGGCAATGACAGCGCTTGGTGTCCAATCCCCGGATATCAATCAAGGCGTGGACCGCACGCGCCCGGAAGACCAGGGCGCCGGCGACCAGGGACTGATGTTCGGCTATGCCACCAATGAAACCGACGTGCTGATGCCCGCCCCCATTACCTACGCCCATCGTCTGGTACACCGGCAATCAGAAATGCGCCGCAAAGGCATCCTCACCTGGCTGCGCCCGGACGCCAAGAGCCAGGTCACCTTTCATTATAAGGATGGCAAGCCGGTCAGCATCGATGCCGTCGTAGTCTCGACACAACACGCACCGGATATCGACCACAAGGATCTGGAAGAGGCGGTCATGGAGCACATTGTCAAACCGGTGCTACCCGGCGACTGGCTCACACGCGACACCCACTACCACATTAACCCTACCGGCGCTTTCGTGATCGGCGGCCCCATGGGCGATGCCGGACTCACCGGTCGGAAAATCATTGTCGATACCTACGGTGGTGCAGCACGACACGGCGGCGGCGCCTTTTCCGGCAAGGATCCGTCCAAGGTCGACCGTTCCGCCGCCTACGCCGGTCGCTATGTCGCCAAGAACATCGTTGCTGCCGGCCTTGCCGACCGCTGTGAGATACAGATATCCTATGCCATCGGCGTGGCCGAACCAACCTCCCTCATGGTGCAGACATTCGGCACTGGTAACATCAGCGAGGAGCGCATCACAGATCTGGTGCGCGAGCATTTCGATCTGCGCCCCTATGGCATCCTCAAGATGCTGGATCTGTTGAACACTGGGCAGATCAAGTACCGGAAAACCGCGGCTTACGGCCACTTCGGCCGCGAGCACGAAGGTTTCACCTGGGAGAAAACGGACAAAGCAGAACTTCTGCGCACTGACGCGGGACTCTGACAGTATTAAGACCAGCTGTGTTCTCTGAGGGGCGCTGCAGCGGGGAATCCCCGCCAGGCTCAGGGATACTGGACACTTCGAAAGAACGGCGCTCATCTTTGTCTTCAGGAGATGACTATGAATGCTGTTTTGGATACCTCATCCGACTATAAAGTCGCCGATATCACTCTGGCCGACTGGGGCCGCAAGGAAATCGCGATCGCCGAAAGCGAAATGCCCGGCCTGATGGCCTTGCGCGAGGAGTTTGCTGCCGAAAAACCGCTGCATGGTGCGCGCATCACCGGCAGTCTGCATATGACCATCCAGACGGCGGTATTGATCGAGACCCTGGTTGACCTCGGCGCCGAGGTCCGCTGGGCTTCCTGCAATATATTTTCCACCCAGGATCATGCTGCAGCTGCCATTGCTGCGCGTGGCATTCCGGTATTTGCGTGGAAAGGCGAGACTATCGACGAATACTGGTGGTGCACGGAACAGGCACTGAGCTGGCCGGATGGCGGCATGCCGAACATGATCCTGGACGATGGCGGCGACGCCACACTGCTGGTTCACAAGGGTGTCGAATTCGAGAAAGCCGGCAAGGTTCCGGGCCCGAAGGCCGACGATAACGAGGAATGGAAAGCCATTCTCGCCGTCCTGAAGCGCACACTGGAAACCAGCCCAGGAAAATGGCGGCAGATGGCCGACAGCGTGAAAGGTGTTACTGAAGAAACAACCACCGGTGTGCACCGCCTCTACCATATGCAGGAAAGCGGAGAACTGCTTTTTCCGGCTATGAATGTCAACGACTCGGTGACGAAATCCAAGTTCGACAATCTGTATGGTTGCCGCGAATCGCTGATTGATGGTATCAAACGCGCCACCGATGTCATGGTCGCCGGCAAAATCTGTGTGGTACTGGGTTACGGCGACGTGGGTAAAGGTTGTGCCCAGGCTTACCGGGGGATGGGCGCAACGGTACTGGTTACGGAAATCGATCCTATCTGCGCACTGCAGGCTTCGATGGAAGGTTACCGCGTTGTCACCATGGAAGAAGCTGCAGGTCAGGGTGACATCTTCGTCACCACCACTGGCAACGTTAACGTCATTACCCATGAGCACATGCTGGCGATGAAAAATGAAGCCATTGTTTGCAACATCGGTCACTTTGATTCGGAAATCGATATCGCATCACTGGAAAAATATACCTGGGAGGAGATCAAACCCCAGGTTGATCACGTTATTTTTCCGGATGGGAAGAAAATCATCGTGCTCGCCAAAGGCCGGCTGGTAAACCTGGGTTGTGCGACCGGCCACCCGAGCTTCGTGATGTCCGCGTCCTTCACCAACCAGGTGATGGCACAGATGGAGCTGTTCAACAATACCGACAGCTATGAAAACAAGGTCTATGTGCTGCCCAAACCCCTGGACGAGAAGGTTGCCCGACTGCATCTGACCAAGATTGGTGCCAAGTTGACCACTCTGACCCGGGAACAGGCCGATTATCTCGGCCTGAAAATCGAAGGCCCGTACAAACCGGAACGCTATCGTTACTGACCGAAACAGCTTTCTGTCGCCAGATACACAGCTAGGGCCTGTTAACACGATGAACGCTGCAGCGTTGCTGCCCCAAATGCGGCCAGGCACCAACAGTAGGCGCTTTAGGCGAGGCACGAGGAGAGAAGTTTAGTGACGCAAAATGAACGACGAGTAACGCCGGCTGGCCGTATTTGGGGCGCAACCCGAAGGGACGGGGCCATTTTTCCGCAGGCCAGCGTTGCCGCTCGCTTATGTACGGCAAGTACACGGCGCTCGCGGCGCCTTGTCCTGCACAAAAATGGCCGCCGTCGCTGCAGCTTTCATAGTGTTAGTGTTAACAGGCCCTAGAGAGCAACCCGATCAATGGAATCGCAGAAGAAACACTCCAGAGTCTACAGCTTCGAGTTCTTTCCGCCAAAAACGGAAAAAGGTGTTGCCAATCTTCGCAACACCCGTGACGAACTGGCCGTTCTCGAGCCACGCTTCTTTTCGGTAACCTTTGGCGCAGGTGGCTCAACACGCGAACGAACGTTTGACACTGTACGCGAAATCCAGCGCGAATCAGGCATCGAAGCCTCACCGCACTTGTCCTGCATTGGCTCCACCAAAGACAATATCCGCGATATCCTGAATCTATACAGGAAGGAAAATATCAACCATATCGTGGCACTGCGCGGCGATCTGCCATCAGGCATGGGCTTGCCCGGTGAGTTCCGCCACGCCAATGAACTGGTGGAATTTATTCGCGCAGAAACCGGCGACCACTTCCATATTGAAGTGGCCGCCTACCCCGAGTTCCACCCGCAGGCACGCAACGCTGACACGGACCTGGCGAATTTCAAACGCAAAGTGGATGCCGGCGCAGACAGTGCCATCACCCAGTATTTCTTTAACCCTTACGCCTACATCCATTTTGTCGAACGCTGCGAAAAACTGGGCATCGACTTGCCCATCGTACCCGGCATCATGCCGATCACCAACTATACCCAGTTAGCCCGTTTTTCCGACATGTGCGGTGCTGAAATCCCCAGGTGGATTCGGAAACGGCTGGAAGCTTATGGCGACAACCGGGATTCGATCCGGGCCTTCGGCGAGGAAGTCGTTACGGAGATGTGCCAGGCGCTACTGGACGCCGGCGCACCGGGTTTGCATTTCTATACCATGAACCAGGCTGGCCCGAGCAAGGCAATCTGGACAAATCTCGGGCTGCACGGCTAGCGATTGCTAGCGCGTACCCCACCACTGATATTGGCCCATCCAGAGTGCCCCGCTTTTATACCGAACAGTCACTTTCCCCGGGGCAGAAGGTCATACTCGAAGAAACGAGCAGTCATCACCTGCTGCGAGTACTGCGCCTTAAACCGGGCGAATCCCTGCTGTTGTTCAACGGTAATGGCAAGGAGTACCGGGCGATTCTGGAAGAAGCGGGTAAAAAACAGGCAACGGTCCTGGTTCAGGACAGCCGGCAACCCGACCGGGAGTCAAAGTTGCACATAACGCTGGGACAAGGCGTCTCACGCGGTGAACGCATGGACTTCGTACTGCAAAAGTCAGTGGAACTGGGCGTTGGATCCATCACCCCGCTGTGGACAAAACGGTCCCAGGTTCAACTCAGTGGTAAACGCCTGGAAAAACGCCTGAACCACTGGCGTGGCGTGATACGTTCAGCCTGTGAACAATCAGGACGTGTTTATCTGGCAAAACTCCACAGCGCGGCAAAGTTACCGGATTGGTGCTCTGTCAGCCGGAAACAGTCTTTACAGCTTGTGCTTGACCCGTCAGCATCCCTGCAGCTGTCCGACCTCACGCCAGCCAGGGAAATTCGCATATTGATTGGCCCCGAAGGTGGGTTGCAGAGCGACGAAATCAGCATGGCCGAAGCCAGCGGTTTCAAGCGCATTCGATTGGGACCAAGAATTCTGCGTACCGAAACGGCCGCCCTGGCAACTGTGGCGGCTATACAGGCGCTATGGGGAGATCTGTCGGGTTAAACGGCGTTTTAAGCCGAGGCTTTTGCCCAGGTCTTTCCAACCAGTGCCTGAATGACGGTAAGATTTGGAATCAACGCTTCATCCCTGCCGATCTGCACACAGTCTGCAACGGTATCCGGCAGGGTTCTCGCTGCCGCTATCGAATCAGACAAAGTATCGGCATTGGCATTGAACAGGCGCGGTATACCGGCGGTAACCATGGCAAAAAACGGCAAATTTGTTTCCGCGCTTACCGAGTTGAGAATGCAGATACGAGAGCCACGTTCGCCCCGGGGCAGGTTGTAACCACATAGACGTTCTATCGATATAACCGGTAATTCCTTATCACGCCAGCGCAAACACCCCAACAGCCAGTCCGGGCCACCCTCAATCAGATCCAGAGGCTGATAGTTGAGAACTTCAGCAATGGCAACATTTGGCACCAGCAGATTCGTACTCTCCAGCGGCAGCCAAAGGCTTCTTACAGATTCAACAACTGCATTCATATCAACAACCCCATGTATGGCTAGTGGGCTCAGACTTACAACGACCGTTCAATGCCTGCGCGAGCTGTTCAGGTGTACCGCTCAATTCCACCTTACAGGAACGCCGCGCCGCTTCCGGCAGGTTTGAAATTACGCAACTTTCCGAACTCTGCGCCCAGACAAATCCACCGCGACTTGAAATCGTCGCACAGCCCTGGGTGCCGTCTTTACCGAGGCCACTGAACATAATCGCCCCACATTGTGCACCAAAGGTTTCAGCAGCGCTGCGCAATACCGCATTGATATCCGGACGCTGCGTGGATTCCCAGGTCCTGTCGCTTCGGCGAATAGTGCCCCCGGCATTCATTTCAATCCTGTGTCTGGCCGGCACCATCCATACCTGCCCTGGCTCAATGCTCTGACCTTCACCCAACATGGCCACAGGCCAGGCACTGCAACGGTCCAGTTGATCGGCCAGCAATCCCTGAAAGGATTCAGATATGTGCTGGGCCAGTAAAAAAGTCACCGGTAATTTATCAGGCAACGCCTGTAAAAAACGGGCAACGGCCTTTGGCCCGCCAATCGATGCACCCAGAACCACCAGCCAGGGCGTTTCACTCTTTCCGGTATTGCCGTCCTGAACTACTCGAAACTCCGGCTGATGATGGCGAGTTCGGGCAATGGTGTTCTGCACTCCCCGCTCAGCCAGGACTCTCAGCTTGCCCACCAGCCGGCGCTGCCAGATCTCACCGTTTCCTATGCCACCCCGGTTAATCAGTACCGGTACCGGCGACTGTTGCAATACATCCTGGATCTGGTCCTGATCCAACTGATCAGGCATTGCAAGCAGAAGCACGTCGGCACCATTCCATACAGCTGGCAGGGACAATCCGGAAACCCCCTCGAGTACGACCTCTATGCCTTGCTTCTCCAGCAGTCCGCGGATCTCATTGCGTTCAACACTGTCTGCCAGTAGCGCAACTCGTAAAGTTGCCCGTGGGGCTTTATCCATGTACGTTTTCTTCCTCGAGCATCAACCGAATATTCTCCATCAGTTCAGCTTCCTGGAAGGGCTTGCCCAGGTAACGGTTTACACCAATCTGCATTGCACGCTGACGATGCTTATCACCGGTTCGCGAAGTAATCATGATGATCGGGATATCCCGGAGACGCGCTTCATTACGAACATGTGTCGCCAGTTCAAAACCATCCATACGCGGCATCTCAATATCGAGCAGCATTATATCAGGGATATTATCCTGAAGTATTGACACCGCATCCACACCATCTTTCGCTGTAATGACCTTCATGTCATTACGCTCCAGCAGGCGGCTGGTGACTTTACGTACTGTAATGGAATCATCGACCACCATGACAGTCACAGCTTCGGTGTGTAGCGGCTGCTGAATCAGTTCCTCGACTTGCGCCATCGCCAGGGAAGCACCGCCACGCAACATTTCCACTACATCGAGGATCATGACCACACTGCCATCACCTAGAATTGTTGCACCGGAAACACCTTTCACGGCGCTGATCTGGGGCCCAACCGATTTCACCACAATTTCACGGCTTCCCAACAGGTTGTCGATGTGAATGGCGACACCGTGATCGCCAATGCGCGCCAACAGCAAGGGAACCTGCTTCGCTGCATTGTCAAGACGCGGTTTGCCCGTCCCCAGCAAGCTGCCCAGGTGACGAACCTCATACTCAGAACCGCCGTAATCAAAACGTACGTCCGGATCGTCATAGTAAGCCTTGAGGTCTTCCAGGCGCATGCGCACAATACCTTCGATACTGGACAGGGGAATGGCGTAAGTATCCTCGCCGACCTCGACCAACAGCGCCTGGTTCAGCGCCAGGGTGAATGGAAGCCGTACAGTAAAGACTGTACCCTTGCCGGACTCCGAATCTATGTGCAGCGTACCACCCAGCTGTTTGACTTCGCTGTTCACCACGTCCATACCCACGCCGCGACCCGCAACCTGGGTCACTTTCTCCGCGGTACTGAAACCGGTTTCCAGAATAAACTGAAGCACCTCATTATCGGTAAGTTCGGACCCGGCATCCATCATTCCACGTTCAATAGCCTTGCTGCGTATAGCATCCAGATTCATACCCGCACCATCATCAGCGATTCGCAACACAACGTCGGAAGATTCCCGATCAAGTAAAATCCTGATGTTTCCAGATTCCGGTTTACCCGCCTTACGACGCTGCTCGGGTATTTCAATGCCGTGTGAAATAGCATTACGCAGCATATGCTCAACTGGAGCGATAATCCGGTCAACCACGGTACGGTCCATCTCACCTTCCGCACCGGATAACTCCAACTCCACTTTCTTGCCCAGTTCCTGGGCAGTCTGCCGAACAATACGGCGCAGGCGCGCTGCCAGACCATTGAAAGGCACCATGCGCGTACGCATTAATCCTTCCTGCAGCTCGGTGTTCACCCGTGATTGTTGCAACAACAGGGTTTCAGATTCGCGGGTAATGTTGTCCAGCAGATTCTGAATGCTGCTCAGGTCGCTGATACTTTCCACCATAGAGCGTGACAGCTGCTGCATCTGTGAATAACGATCCATTTCCAGAGGATCGAAATCTTCGTCTTGTATGTCCCCTTCTTTTTCGTAGCGGAACAGCACCTGCGCCTCGGTCTCTATCTCGAGCTTGCGCAACTGGTCCCGTACGCGGGATACGGTCTGATCCATTTCAACCAGGTTGAATCGATAGGCGCCAATCTGCTGTTCCAGACGGGAGCGGTAAATACTGACTTCACCGGCGAAATTAACCATGTTGTCGAGCAGGTTTGATTTTACCCGCACCAGTTCCTGGCTTGAGCGGGACCTGGCCCGGCGTTCCTCATGCTCGGTCTTGTCTTCGACAGCCACAGCCCGCACGGATTTATCACTTTCAACCCTTGAAATGGGCGAATCCGGTATCACGAGCTGTAGATCAACTTCCTTGCCGTCGCACAGTAATTCCAGACCGGCTACTATTTGGGAAGCTGCTACCAGCGGCTGACGCTTGCGAACCAGCTCTATCATGCCGGTCAGACTGTCGTGTGCCTGCTCCAGTACGGCAAACATGGGCTCGCTGGCGCTGATCTCACCACCAGAAACTCTGACCATCAGCGATTCAACGCTATGGGCAAGATCCCCAATGGCAGTGATGTCTGCCATACGAGCGCCACCTTTCAGCGTATGCAGCTCGCGCTGTAACTCCGCCATCAAGGATTGATCGTCGGCGGCACGTTTCCAGGCCCGCAGCGTCTGCTCGGTGTGATCCATGATATCGCCGGCTTCTTCCAGAAACACTTCCAGCAATTCAGGATCAATCTCGGCATACGGGTCGCCCGAAGACGTATCCGTTTCGCCGCCGGATTCCGTTACCGGTTCTGTATCTTGCGGCCGGGCAACAAGCGGCTCATCCTGAAGCAATTCTACCGCAGCGGCAGAGGCCTGCTCCCTCAGACCATCCAGCCGGGCTATCAGCGCGTCTGCTGCGGCAAGCGGTTTACGGGTGCGAACACTGTCCAGCATATGCGCCAGACTGTCCTGGGCGTGTTGCAGGTCATTCATCGCGTCATCACCTGCGCCGCAATGACCTTCAACAGTAGCGATAATCAACGACTCGACAGCGTGTGCCAGATCACCAATCGGGCTAACACCTGCCATGCGCGCACCGCCCTTCAGCGTATGCAATGCGCGTTGCAGTTCGGCAAGTGCCTCGCTATCATCTGGCGACTCCCGCCAACGATGCAAAGCGGAATCGCTCGCTTCCAGGTTCTCCGAACCCTCTTCCAGGAAGATATCCAACAGCTCTTCATCGCATTCCGCGTAAGAATCGCCACCCTCAGCTATCGCCTCCTGCACCGGTTCGGCGTCGACCTGTAAATCATTTGCTTCGACCGCCTGACAACACTCATCATCCTCGACTATTTCGGCCAAGGTTTTTTCAGCGCTGGCAACGGGAATCGCTTCGTACAGCGATTGGATCCTATTCAGCAGATTACCGAATTCATCCGGCTTGGTGAGCGCGTAAGGCAGACCAGACAACATACGCTCGATTATTCCGGCACTGTCCTCCAGCACCTTGCAGTCTTCTTCCGACAACGCCTTTCCGGCAGCCATCAGTGCTTTGGTCCAACGCTCCAGCTCTCCCGCCAGATCGGCAATAGCGTCCGCTTCCGCCATTCGTGCACTGCCATGCAGGGTGTGCACAGCACGCGCCAGCGGCTCGTCGACCTTAGTCTCAGCGAGCACTGTCTGATTCAGAAACAGACGGATAACGTCAAGATGGCCTTGTGTTTCCGTATTGAAAATATCGTAGAGCATCGGATCCATGACACCGCCATAGTCCATTTCCTCTTCTATAGACTCAGCTGTTTCAAGCACCGCCTCGATCGCTTCAACCTCGGGATTAACTTGTTCGCCAGGCAGCGTGGTTTCACCTGCTTCAAGCTCAGCTTCTATCAGGATATCGTCCCTCTGTTCCGGCACAGTGTCTTCTTGCGGCTCCACATCAGCAGGCTCGTTCACCGGCATAGCTTCGCCCCTGCTGAGTGCGTCGGCGCACTGCATCAGGTGGGCAATCGGCTGTCGGGTGGGAGTACTGTCCTTGATCTGCTGAACCAACTCGGGCAAGGCACTCGAGGCGGATTGAAGAAGATCGCTTATTTCCGGGCTAAGCGAGACAGTGCCATCTATCAGCCTGTTGAGTAAATTTTCATAAGCCCACGCGAACTCGCCGATACGCATGGCACCGACCAGACGCCCGCTGCCTTTCAATGTATGGTAGGAGCGTCGAATATTACCCAATGCCTCTGAGTTCCCGGTGTCCTTAATCCAGGCCGGTAGCTGTTCGTTTATACTGGCCGTCTCCTCCTCGGCTTCCTCGATAAAGATCTCCAGAATCTCTTCATCTAACTCCTCGCCTATAACTGCCAGACCGTCGCCTTCTTCCTCAAGCCGCTCTGCTACGGCTTCGGTCTTGTGTTCAGCAGACGACTCAACTGTTAGAGACTCTTCAACGCCCTCTTCGGCTCGCTCTGATAGCAGCACTTCTTCGCCGGGATCTTGCGGCTGTTGCGGTTCAGCCGAGTCCGCATTCGTGCTATCAGGCACGTGCTCGCCCATGGATGCGGACTGTGCGTCGCTGCCGTCGGCGCATTCTGCCGCTTGCAGATTTACAGCGGCTGCATCGTCCAGCACTTCGACGCCAGCGGCACCGGTAAGCTCAATGCCATCTGCTTCATTTGATGCATCCTGTTGTTCTGTTTCCCGCGCCGGATAGCCCAGTTTGTCAACACTTTCCTCGGCCATGTCCATCGCCGTGCCACCGGACATACGATGTTCCCTGCGACCTTCCAGGTAATACTCGAGACCGCATACCGCATCCGCGAGTGAATCCAGTTCATGCTGAGGTGGTTGCCTGTTCTGCTGCAACAGATCGCCCTCGATATAACGGCTGACAGAATCGATCAGTGCAGCCGCGCGTGTTTCACCCACCAACACCAGCCCCCCTTTGAGCTGGCTGAACAACTGTGGGACTTCGCTCAGTTTTTCGCTGGCACTGTCAGCTTCGGTATAGGCAATAACCGCCTCCTTAGCACGTGTCAGGTCGGTGATCGCCTCCTGCATAACAACATCCATCACCTGGGTGAACTCTGATTCGGCCATTTGATTTTCAAGCTTGGACGCGCTATCAGGTATAGCATGACCACTGCCCAAATCTTCAACCGAGGATTCGACCAGTAGCAGTATGCTGGCCACATCCATCAACAGGGTATCTGTCGGCACTTCTCCGGAATCCACGTACTGTCGCAAATCATCCGCCTTGGACAACACCGCTTTTCGTGGCGCATCCAGACTCAACATACCCAGAGTGTCTCCCAAAGAACGCAAAGAAACGATAAGCGGCTCCAGTTCCTCCATATCCCTGCAGCCATTACGCAACACGATATCCAGCGAATCCTTCAGTCTAGCCAGCTCTTCTTTAACCGCGATGGCAACGGTATCAAACAAATCGGCGTTCTGCCCAGACAGGCTTTCCCGGGCGGATGCCAGTTCTTTTTCTCCCGGAAGCATATCCGTTAAACGATAGGTAGACTGAATTTCAACAACCCGTTGACCGGTAGTTCGTGCCTGCCCTACATAAAACAGCAGGTTCTTGAAAAGCTTTTCTGATACATCCTCTGCCAGTGCATCCTCGCCATGATCCGTGACACATTTAATTTGTCGATCCACCTGCCCCATCAAACGCTTGATGGAGACGCTGTTTTCCAGTGCATTGTCTTTAAGCGCATCGGCAAGACCTGCGGCAACCCACCACAGGCGGGCAACATGGTCGCCGGAACTTATGTTCTGCAGGGATTCCAGCACATCAGCCATGGAGGCCAGGGCGTCCTGTGTATTATTCCCCCTGAACAAGCCCAGCAGTCCAAGCTGAAAACGATGACGGAGATCACCTGTCTGCTTCTGGAAATCTCCTCCATTATTTCTATTGGTGACCGAATCCGGCAACTCAACATTCAGATCAGGAGAGAACATGAAATCTTCGGACAGCGGACTCTTGCCGCGTACAGCTCGCAAATCGTTCAGAACCGGTAACAGAACAAGAGGAATATCACGGCCTCCGGAAATCAGCCTGTCAAGATAATCGGGCAACTGGAGAATTGCCCGCATCAGGATTTCACAGGCATCATCGTGCCGGATTACAGAATCGTCTGCTATCGCCTTTGTGACCCGCTCCATTTCCTCGGCCAGCAGCGATGCACCGAAAAGCTCGACCATCTGCAAGGTCCCGTACACCTGGTGCAAATAGGCTGCCAGAAACCCCAGCTGCGTCTTGTCCTCCGGGTTCTCAACATAAGTTTCCAGTGACTGGTGCGCTTCCTTGAGCGTTTCATCCAGTTCCTTTTTAACCCACGACAGTGTGCTGAAGTCGATTACCTGATTCATTGTATATCCTTTCATTCCGCACTACGTGCTCTTAGTCTGCGCGTCGATACGCCAGCGTATCTTCATAACGCACTTTTTCCATATCCGGATGCTTCCAGTCCAGCAGCTCTCCTGGGCCCAATATCAACACCCCTCCGGGCCGAAGAAATCCCACTAACTGGTTGACGATCTGCAAGCGCCGTTCGCGGTCAAAATAAATCAACAGATTCTGACAATAGATCAAATTCAAATTGGCAAACGGTGCCTTTTTCACGTCTCGAAGATTGAATTGGGAAAAACACACCCGCTTGCGCAACTTCGCTTTAACCTGGAAACGACTGTTCGTGACCTTTTGACAATATTCATGCTGGAAGGCTTCCCTGATATCAGAAAGCCTGTGATTGAGGTACATCCCTGCCCGCGCATGGTTCAGAGACGACAGACTGATGTCGGTACCTGTTACCCCGAAATAGCTATCACCCGACTGCTTTGAATAGCAGGCATCTATCGTCATCGCCAGACTGTAGGCCTCTTCGCCGGTAGCACAACCGACACTCCACACATGGAAACTTTGTTGCTGATCGAGCGCAGCCGGAAGCACCACCTCCTGAACCAGCCTCATCGATGATTCATGCCGAAAAAAACAGGTTTCATGCACCGTCAGGCAGTCTATAAGTTGTGACCATTCCTGTGCCTGAGGACTGCCGTAAGACAGGCGCCTGAAATACTCTGAATATTCCCTGCACCCTGTCTCACGCATACGCGAGCGTATTCCGCCAGCCAAAAAGGATCTGCGTTCAGGCGCTATAAACAAGCCGACACGGCTTTCCAGCAATTGTGTCCACATGGCAAATTGCTGATCATCCATTTCCAGCGAAACCCCGGCCTGAGACCGGGATTCACCGTAGGCTTGCACATGTCTGGCCGTTTCTGCCACGTGCTTGCGCCTCTTCTTACTCCGGCAGCTTGAAGCCAGCGACCGAATTACCCATTTCGTCAGCCAGGCCGGTGAGGTTTCCGATGGAGGCGGCTGTCTCGTTGGTACCCGCTGAAGTCTGCGTTGTGATCTCCTGGATAACGTGCATGGTTTCGGAGATACTGGCGGCGGCCTTGGACTGCTGACGGGCAGACCCTGAAATATTTTGAATCAGGCTGGAAAGATCGTCCGATACCTTCATGATCTGATCCAGGGCTTCACCGGACTCCTGTGCCAGACGTGCACCGTTAACAACACCAGCGGTACTCTGTTCCATTGATATAACCGCTTCATTGGTATCCGTCTGAATGGTTTTAACCAGTGCTTCAATCTGCTTGGTTGCGTTACTGGAGCGTTCCGCGAGGCGCTGGACTTCGTCAGCAACCACCGCGAAGCCGCGTCCCGCTTCACCGGCCATGGCGGCCTGAATCGCGGCATTCAAGGCCAGTATGTTGGTCTGCTCGGCAATATCATTGATAAGCTCTACGATATCACCGATTTCCTGTGAACTTTCACCGAGACGTTTTATACGTTTGGACGTTTCCTGGATGGTTTCGCGGATGCGGTCCATGCCTTCGATGTTACGACGTACCGTATTACCACCTTTCTTGGCGAAGTCTACGGATGTCAACGCCATGTTCGCCGTGTTCTCCGAATTCTTTGAAACATCGTCTATTGAAACCGCCATTTCGTTGATGGCAGTGGTGGCGGACGTGATTTCCTCTGCCTGGTGAACACTCGCCTCGGTTAGATGTTGTGCGGTTTTCTGCGTCTGCTGGGCGGCTGAGGATACATGTCCCGACGTGTCATTGATGGTGGTTACCATGTCACGCAAGGCATCAATGGTATAGTTAACCGAGTCCGCGATTGCACCGGTGAAGTCCTCGGTGACTGTTGCATATGTGGTCAGGTCACCATCGGCGAGGTTCCCCATTTCATCCAGCAAACGCAGGATCGCTTCCTGGTTGTTACGGTTTTCCGCCTCCGCATACTTGCGGCGTTTTTCCTGATCGCGGTAGACCTGCATACCCAGCAAAAACAGCACCAGCAAGCTGATAGCGCCAAACATGTAGGCCATTTCCTGCTGTAGCGGGCGTGAATCAGCCGCCAGCGCGTAGGCGTTCTGCAGACGCAGAGTAGTAGCGTACAGGTCATCGGACTGGGATGCCAGGCTGCGTGCTGACTCCTGAATACTCAGCAGGGCAACGGATATATCGAGCAATTCCTCGACGTTGTCAGCAACCGTCTTGAATAGCATGGAAGTTTCGAATAATTTATTCTGGACGTCCTGGCTCTTGACCCTGCTGATGAGCTCGTTACCTCGCATCATTCCGTCCAGCACAGTGCCGTATTCTTCGACGTCTTGCGTAAAACGCTCGATCGCCAGCGCTATATCTTCACCACTCAAGGCTAGTTTAATGTTGTTAACGATACGCTGACTAAGCATCAACTGACGGGTTGCCAGGTTGATAGTAGAGCGGCTGGACTTGGCCTTCAGAAGAATCTCAACAACTTCCTGGTCGTAGGCCTGCAGTTTCGGCATGAGCGAGTTTATAACCCGACCCACCTCTGCGACCAAGGATACGGTTTCCTGTCCTTTCAGTATGAAATCGACGTTTTTCCGGAAGCCTTCCCAGTTCTCCTCAACGGCGCGCAACTCATCTTCGACCGAGTCCCTGCTCGACAGTATACCGATCCCGACATTACCGTTACGCTGGTTAGCGAGCGTCTCCTCGAACCGACCACGATAAGCAGCCAGCTGTCCAAATGCCCGCTCCCGGCCCAAAGAGGCTTCAAGTGCGTTCTTCGCCAACTGTTGCGACAACACCTGTTGCTCACCTGTATAACCGATATATTCCTTGTCGTAATCGGCCTCGATGCCCACGTACCAGAATACGCCGACCATGGCGCCGAGCGACAGCAGCAAGGCTGCAATCAGGTACATTGTCCTTTTCTGTGAACCCACCTTGGCGTGGGGCTGTTTCGTTGTACTCATGCTTTGTCTCCTGACCTAATCGGCTGATCTACTTCCCCAAGGATTAATACCCCATTAAAACTGCTTACCTGTACCTACACTGCAGCCTTCAAGAATTTTGGTGTTTCGGCGAGAGCATGCATACTGAAAACACCCCAGTGCTCACCATCAATCTTGAATCCGTGTGTCATGTATTCGTGGATGCATTCATCATCACCTGGCAAGTCATCACAACGCTGGTCCTCACTAAAATGCCTCAGGCCCAGAACAGCGTCCACGACCAGTCCCGAGCAAACGCCTTTGTGGTTAACCACCAGGATACGGCTACGCCGGTTCAGGGATGCCGGCTGGTCATGCAAATACGCCTGCAGATCCATAATCGGCATCAGGTTGCCACGAACATTGGCGACACCACATACCCAGGCTTTGGTACGTGGTACTTTGGACAGAGTCAGCGGCGTCATAATCTCGGCAACCTCGCCTAATGGGGCAACCAGATTCAGTTTGCCGAGCCGAAACCCGATACCGCTCCATTCTTCTTCGGACTGTTCCTGCTGCGGAAGCCCACACGCATTGTCCAGACATAACTGCTCCAGGTACGACAGCCACTCCAGCGGGGTTTGGCACGAGGAATTAAGCATGCCTTTGATCCTCAAGCTGCCGTTAAAACAGCATTGACCTTCTCCATCAATCTTTGCTCGGATACCGGCTTGGTGAGAAAATCCTTGGCCCCCTGACGCAATCCCCACACCCGATCGGTTTCCTGATCCTTGGTGGTCACAATAATCACGGGAATATTCGACGTTTCAGGATCCTTAGTCAGCTGACGTGTCGCCTGAAAACCGTTCAGTCCCGGCATCACCACATCCATAAGGACCAGATCCGGTTTAAATGCTTTGGCACGCTCGATACCTTCGGCACCGCTCTCAGCTATTTCGGTTTCGAATCCGTTTTTTTCCAGCATGCCCTTTAGAACATGCGCTTCGGTTGGTGAATCATCTACAATCAGAACTTGTGCCATTGGTCTAACCCCTTGGTTGCTTACTACTCCATCAATCGCATCGCCGCTGGCGGCAGCGCATTCGGACTCGATCCCCTAATGAACGTGCGCGCGAATGGCGCCCAACAATTCGTCTTTGGTGAATGGTTTGGTCAAGTACTGGTCTGACCCCACAATTCGGCCCCGTGCGCGGTCAAACAGACCATCCTTGCTCGACAACATGACAACCGGTGTTTCCTTAAACAACTGGTTATTCTTGATCAGCACACACGTCTGGTAACCATCAAGACGCGGCATCATGATATCGACGAAAATAATGTCCGGTTTACCGTCGGCAATCTTGGCCAGCGCCTCGAAACCATCAGTCGCGGTAACGACTTCGCAGCCCGCCTTCTTCAACAGGGTTTCCGCAGTTCGGCGTATGGTCTTGGAATCATCGATGACCATCACCTTGAGACCAGAAAAATCGCCATCGACAGCTGTTGCGGTGTTTTCCGCTGTTTCTTCAGCCTGCGTCTGGATTTCTTCTGTTTGCGTCGGATCTACAATACTTTGCATACGGCTCTTACCTGACCCACTGAATGTCCTGTTTTCGCGCCTGGCTGCAGTTTCCCGTCTGTACCGGCCCTGCCGGAGAACCCAAGCACCCGATTTGCCGACAAATTTGCGATATAATGGCGGCTACTGGCTTCTATCGTCCGTTGACCAGTAAACTTTACATCTATGAATTTGTTCACAAACTGAGTAATCAAACATTCATTGCCCGAGATCTCATGAGCATTCGTCTTGGCATCGTGATGGACCCGATCGGCGCGATCAAAGTCCACAAAGACAGCAGTTTCGCCATGCTGCTGGCCGCGCAGGCCCGCGGCTGGCAACTTTTCTATATGGAACAGGCGGATCTGTATCTGCGCAATGACCGTGCATTCGCCTCCATGCGGCAACTGAGGGTGCATGACCGGAACAGCGACTGGTTCGAATGGACTGAGCCGGAAGACCTGCCCTTGTCCGGGCTTGATATCCTGTTGATGCGTAAAGATCCGCCCATGAACATGGAGTATCTTTACACCACCTTTCTTCTGGAGCGCGCCGAACTGGAAGGCCTGCTGGTACTCAATCGACCGGCCTCACTGCGCGACAGCAACGAAAAACTGTTTACCGCCTGGTTCCCCCAGTGTTGTGCAGCCAGCCTTGTCAGTCGTGATGCCGCACGCCTCAGAGCATTTCTCGTTGAGTATCGAGACATCATACTCAAACCCCTGGATGCCATGGGCGGCGCATCCATCTTTCGCGTACGCGAGAATGACCCCAATATCAGCGTCATTCTGGAAACTCTCACCGGGCTGGGCCAGCGTACTGCGATGGCCCAGCAATTTATTCCTGAAATCGCCCAGGGCGACAAACGTATCCTGATGATAGACGGGAAACCCGTGCCTTATGCGCTGGCACGTATCCCGGCCAAGGGCGAAACCCGCGGTAATCTGGCTGCCGGTGGCCGTGGCGAAGGCGTTGAACTCAGCGACCGGGACCACTGGATCTGTGAACAGGTGGGGCCGGAGCTCCGCAAACGCGGGCTTGTGTTCGTCGGCCTGGACGTCATTGGCGATTATTTGACGGAAATCAATGTCACCAGCCCGACCTGTATCCGTGAACTGGATAAACTGTACGGACTTGATATCGCGGGCCAACTCCTGGACTGCATTGAAGCCGGACTGCAGCCCGAATCCTGATACCTGTTGCACCCGCCCAGCCGTTAAAAATCGGTATACTTACCATATGTGGACGATAAGCGAATGCAGCCGTTAAACTGATACTGTGACCGCCTCGATACCACCACCTTTAGAATCCCCGGCCGTCGACAGACTGGCACTGACGCTGTTTATTGCGACAGCATTTCATGCCCTGATCATTCTCGGTGTCGGCTTTGAGGCCTTTGACCAGGATCCACCGGACAAGACAACACCCACGCTGGATATCACTGTGGTCAACCCTACAAAGGCTCTGCCACCGGAAGACCATGACTACCTGGCAGAATCCAGTCAGGATGGTGCCGGCAATACCGAGGAAAAAGTACGCCCCCAGCAACAAATGATCGAACAGGCACCTGCCGTCGTGCCTTCTGAAGGCAAGCCTGCACCCGTACAAGCGCTCACCCGTGAAGACAGCCGTCAGAAAATCGAGAAACCGGCTGAAACGGAAACCGATAAGAAATCCGAACAACCCAATGCGACGGAATTAGTCAATCGCAGCCTGGAAATGCTGGCGCTGGACCGGCAAATCAACCAGTCATTGCTGGCCTACTCGAAGAACCCGAGAAGTAAATTCATATCCGCGCGCACCAAGGAATTCAAATACGCCAGCTATATGCGTGACTGGGTCGCCAAGGTCGAGCGTGTCGGCGAACTCAATTATCCAGATGCCGCGCGCCGCCAGAACCTTTCCGGCAAACTTATCGTTCAGGTCGCCGTTTATCCGGATGGCAGTGTACGGGACATTACCATTCGCAAACCCTCCGGACACAAGATCCTGGACGACGCAGCGGTCCGCATTGTCAAGCTGGCAGCCCCTTTTGCACCGTTCCCGGACAGCATCAGCAAGGATACGGACGTCCTGTATATCACCCGCACCTGGGTTTTCACCAGCAGCAACCGGCTGAAAAGCAGGTGAAAATCGGTCAAACCGCGCACTGTGTAAGCGACCGGGCAGGGCAATGCATCCATCAATACTGCCGGCGCAGCCTGAATACCGCGATTTGTCGTAACAACACGTAATTATTGGTTGCCCGGCAATGAAAAACTATTGTCTAGCGGATATAATTCCAGCATGAGCGACTCCCAACACCTGACCAATCAGTTCCTGATTGCCATGCCAGGCCTGGAAGACCCGAATTTCTTTCATTCTGTCACCTATATCTGCGAACACAATGAGCAGGGTGCACTGGGCCTGGTTATTAACAGGCCGCTGGATATGCGGCTGGGTGAAATTCTGCAGCATATTCAACTGCAACATTCAGAGCCCGAAGCACGCCAGATTCAGGTCCATCTCGGTGGACCGGTGCAACAGGATCGCGGCTTTGTGTTACACGAACCGCTGGGTGGCTGGGAAGCCACCCTGAAAGTCACTGACCGCATTGGCATTACTTCTTCGATCGATATCCTGCAGGCCATCGCCAAAAATGAAGGACCGGAACGCTCGCTGATCACGCTGGGTTACGCGGGCTGGGGCGCAGGCCAGCTGGAACAGGAGATGGCGGAAAACGCCTGGCTGAGCGGCCCTGCCGATCCCGACATTCTGTTCAACAGTCCTGATGAGGAACGCTGGAAGGCAGCGGCGGCGTCGCTCGGTGTCGACCTGGACTTACTGTCAGGAGAAGCAGGTCACGCTTAATCCGCGTTAATGGCGACGACTCACCAGACACTGCTTGGTTTTGATTACGGACGCAAGCGTATCGGTGTGGCCGTTGGACAACAGATCACACGATCAGCGACAGCATTGACCACAGTGCGTGCCCGCGACGGCAAACCGGACTGGCCCGCAATCAGCCATTTAATCGAAGAGTGGAAACCGGACGCACTGGTGGTCGGAATTCCGTATCATATGGACGGCACTGAACAGGAGATGACCCTCGCTGCGCAACGTTTTTGCCGTCAGCTCGAAGGCCGCTATCGATTACCCGTGTATCAGGCGGATGAAAGATTGACTTCCTATATTGTCGAATCCAGTCTGCCGGGAAACAGCAATGCCCAACAGGACATTGACCCGCTGGCAGCACGGCTTATTCTTCAGGATTGGCTGCAACAGAAAGAACCGCAACAGTGAGCAAACAGTACGATATCCCTGCACTCATCGATCAGATAGCCGATGAGCTGGAGCAGAACCTCGACATCAATGAGCAGACAGCTATGGTAGGCATTCATACCGGTGGCGTATGGATTGCGCGGCGACTGCACAACGCACTAAAAATACAGCCGCCTCTCGGTGCCCTGGATATCTCATTCTACCGCGATGACTTTACACGTATCGGTATGAATCCCCAGGTCAAACCGTCCGATCTTCCGTTTACGCTGGACGACCGGAATATCATCCTGGTGGATGACGTGTTACATACCGGGCGCACCATCCGCGCAGCG
>Ga0209578_10001486_pt1 | contig 21745 bp, 19 predicted proteins | sample tdAd472_FD_187127 | JGI IMG/M metagenome (GOLD analysis project Ga0209578, IMG submission 187127) | Marine sediment microbial communities from the Atlantic coast under amendment with organic carbon and nitrate - tdAd47.2 (SPAdes)... | ecosystem: Environmental > Aquatic > Marine > Coastal >...
GGATAGTGATGTCGAAATGGAAGAAGGCCGCTGTGATCGTGGTATACCCCCGAAAGGGAGTCAAAGCGGGTTCGACCGCTCGGGGGTATACCGCGATTGCAGTGGCCGCTCAGCTGGAACGTGACTATCCACCAAGCAACCCCGATAGTCTGCGAAGAGCCAAAAAAAAAGGCCCCGCACATAGTGCGAGGCCAGACGCCATCAGACCGTAGGTGAGCCGGTCAAATGGGATTCGCTCAGAACTTGTAAGCAATACCGATGTTGTAAACCCAGGGGTCGATATCTACATCGAACTTGACCTTGGCATTGCCGGCTTCGCGCAGCGTCACTTCAGCAGTGGTATCAATATCGATGTACCAGACACCGACGTTAAAGGCCCAGTGCTCACCAAGCGGAATATCCACGCCAGCGGAGGCCGCCAGACCGAAGGAATCGTCCAGATCCAGATCCGCCTTGCCGACAATACCTTCCAGGTCACTGTCCGCTTCCTCGTCAAAGAAAATCGTGTAGTTCACACCCAGTCCGACATAAGGCTGCCAACCGTCCTTGTCGCCCCGGGGATACCATTGGATAGACAGTGTGGGTGGCAGGTGCTTGGTTTCGCCGGCCTCAGCGTTGATTTCATTCACGCTGATATCATGGCTGAAGGGCGTTGCTGCGAGCAGTTCAATACCAAAGTGTTCGGTCGCCATGTAGGTACCGATAATCGACAACTGGGTATTGTCGTCCACATCTACAGTCACCCCCAGAGATGGCACAGTGTCGCTGTCTGCGTCAGGGGCTACTGTAGCCGCACCTGCGCGCACTATCCAGTCACCGGCCTCATAAGCGTGTGTCATTGCGGCGCCACCAGCGAGCGCTGCGGCAACGGCGAGGGTAAGAACTTTCTTCATGATTCACTCCTGTCTATGGATATCGATACAGGAGTTTCATATACCCCTGTATCAGCTGCGGCTATGGTAGGGTCAGCCCGCAGTCGAGACATTGATGTCAATCAAGAGAAGCGTGGGAGGAGAAGTACGACCTTGGTAGTATTACCAATACTCGCTATTCCCAGGGGTGATCCAGCTCGCGGCCACAACCCTGGTAACTGCGTTCATTTATCTGAACCACCACGGCATAGGGGAAAGTGTCACCCTTCATCGTGTCAGTGCAATCGCTTTCCGTCACTGTCACAGTAAGGTCACGGCTCTCGCTGCGCGCCGTATAAAAAACCTGTTCACCGTCTTCATTGCGCTGCACGTCGCGAAACAGCATCTTGCTGGCGCCGTAGTCGCCAACGAACAACAGGCTCTCGGAGCCGCGCACTTCCAGATGCCAGCCTGGCTCATTGCCTGTCGCACGGAAGTCTACGCCACGACGACGGGCGTCTTCCCATGGTGCACGCGCAGGGTTGAGCCTGCAGTTCCGGTAAGTGCGCCCGGCAATCTCCAGCATTGCCTCATCACCCCTGGACCAGAAGACTATATCCCCTTCCTGGTACTTGCTGCCGGAAGCGGAACGGACCTGGGGCAACACCGTGTACCGGTCCTCCAGCCACAGGGCCATTTCACCCGGGCCCAGGCGGGTAACAAAATCAATATCGTCGCACTCATACACCATGGTCCTGGCGACTGGCCTGCTATCGGGCATAAAGTCGCTACCGGGGGAAGCAGGCTGCTGCCCGGCATGCCCCGCGCAGGCCGCCAGGGAGCTGAGCAACAAAACAGTAAACACAAAACGCATCTGGAATCTCCGCACAGCACGCCGCAACCGATAGGGCAGGGAAAAATACCAGTAGTGATCGTCACCTACAAGGCGAATCACGTTGGCTCCGCAGGGGGCATCTCCAGCATGCGCTCATCAGGTAAAGGGAAGCGCAATCATGCGCACTGCGAGCAAGGTGACCAATAGTTTGAATGCGCGCAAGAAATCTCCCTGCGGCACAAACCGACGCAGCCACGTACCCACCCATGAGCCCAGCGTCACAGCTACGACCAGCAACAAAACCAGGGGCCACCACGGGACGAAGCTGAACCCCATAGCTACGAACGCCGCTACTCGCATGATGTGACTGAGACTCATGTACACGGCCGTATTGACCACCAGCCAGTCACGCTGCTGCTGGCGCCGCGACATCACTGCAGCGCCCAGCGGGCCCGTTGCGCCCGCTACCATCCCCAGACCCGTCTGGTAGAAACCCAGCGCCGCCAGACTCACCTGGCCTTTACCCGGCAGCGGAGGCAGCGGTAGCCAGGTCAGCGTTAAAATGATGACACCGACGATAGCGGGTAACCACTGCAGGTTGAGGCTGGCATAAACACTTCCGCCCAACCAGGCCCCCAGGAGTGCACCTGCGGCGATGGGCGGCACCATTGCCCAATCAATGTGCCGCCAGCCAAAGCCTGCGCGAGACAGGTTACTGGCCAATTGCGTAGAGGCGTGGATCGGGAAAATAGCGCTAACCGGCACCAGTCCCGGCATCACCGCGATCAGCAGCACGCCGCCTCCCATACCGAGAACGCCCGCCACCGCAGAGGTGACGAAGGCGACAGGCACCAGAGCAAACTCAATGGGCATAATATTGGCACTCTCCGGATATATAGTGGGCACAGCCAACGCCATCGGCCCACTTGTGCGACTCTACAGCATGTTGGACTACCGGCACTGTAACATCATCCCTTGCGGTAGACGGCAAGGTCCCAAAGCAACTAGCAAAGTGGAGGCGTGGCCGCTGTGGTTGTGCTAGTTTTGGCCGCTGTCGATATTTTTTAGCAATCGTATACACAGGAGGCGTGTCATGCTGGACCTCACAGGGAAAACCGCACTGATTACCGGTGCCGGGCGCGGAGTTGGCCTGGGAATAGCTCACGTACTGGGGCAACAGGGGGCAAGGCTGCTGATTAACGACCTGTTTCCGGAACGGGCGGAACAGGCATGCAAAGAACTTACCGCAGCTGGCATGTCAGCCAGCGCCCTGCCCTTTGACGCAACTGACTATGAGGCTGTGGCAACGGCGCTTGCGTCATCACCCGTGGTTGATATTCTGGTTAACAACGCTGGCGTGCCCGGGCGTGAGGGTATGCAGTTACAGGCTTTTGAAGACACGGCACCATCCGAATGGCACGCACTGGTAGACGTCAATCTCTATGGCACGCTCAACTGCACCCACGCGGTGCTGCCGGGCATGCGTGAGCGGGGTTGGGGGCGCATTCTGGTGGTAAGCTCAGACGCCGGACGCGTGGGCACCCGCACTGGCGTGTGCATCTATGGCGCCTGCAAGGCGGCAGCCGTGCACTTCATCCGCAACCTGTCGCAGGAAGTGGCGCGAGCGGGTATTACCGCAAATGCGGTTGCTCTGGGGCCAATGGACAACCTGGCTGAGGATATTGTCGAGCTGGTTGCCAGGGGTGTGCCGGTTAAACGACTGGGCACGGGAGAAGATGTAGGCAATGCCATTGCCTACCTGGCCAGCGACGAGGCAGCATGGGTAACCGGGCAGTTATTGCCGGTAAATGGCGGACTGAACCCGTCCTGAAGGCATTGCCTCGCCCTACCCGGCCTGGCAACAACAGCGAATTCGGGTTTTACTATAACCCACACAAAACGATAAGAAGGGAGTTTATCTTATGGCCTCACTACGCAGCCTACTATCCTGCCTCTTGCTGGTTGCCGGCTCATGCTACGCCAGCTTCAGCAGCGCCGCCGACAAACCCAACATTCTGGTCATCTTTGGTGATGACATCGGCTACTGGAACATCAGCCGCTACAGCATGGGAATGATGGGTTACCCAACGCCAAACATTGACCGTATTGCCAACGAAGGCATGATCTTCACCGATTACTACGGCGAGCAAAGCTGCACTGCAGGCCGCTCTGCTTTCATTACCGGCCAACACCCGGTGCGCACGGGCCTCACCAAGGTAGGCATTCCCGGCGCTGACATTGGCATTCAGCCCCAGGACCCGACTCTGGCTGAGTTGCTCAAGCCGCTTGGCTATGCCACTGGCCAGTTCGGCAAGAACCACCTCGGTGACAAGGACGAGTTCCTGCCCACCAATCACGGCTTCGATGAATTTTTCGGGAACCTTTATCACCTCAACGCTGAGGAAGCGCCCGAGGACCCGGACTACCCCAAAAGCCCCGCGTTCAGGGAACGGTTTGCGCCGCGCGGGGTAATCCGCAGCTTTGCCGATGGCAGCATAGAAGACAGCGGCCCACTGACGCGCAAGCGCATGGAGACTGTAGATGAAGAATTTCTTGGCGCTGCGCTGAAATTCATGGACAAGGCAAACGCCAGCAACAAGCCATTCTTCGTTTGGTTTAACTCAACGCGCATGCACTACTACACCCATGTTAAAGAAGAGCAACTGGGCGCTTCCGGCCAGGGTTTCTACAACGACGGCATGGTTGAGCACGATGGACACGTGGGTCAGCTCCTGGCCAAGCTGGATGAGCTGGGTATTGCCGACAACACGATTGTCCTCTACTCCACAGACAATGGCCCTCACTATAACCAGTGGCCTGATGCTGCCATTACGCCGTTCCGCGGAGAAAAGAATACCAATTGGGAAGGTGGGTTCCGCGTGCCTGCTATGGTGCGCTGGCCGGGGAAAATCGCAGCCGGGCAAATCAGTAACCAGATCATGTCCCATCTGGACTGGGTACCTACCCTGATGGCGGCCGCTGGAGATACTGACACCGTAGCCAGGCTAAAGCAGGGTAAACGCGTGGGCAGCAAAAACTTCAAGGTTCATCTGGACGGCTATAATTTCCTGCCCTACCTGACCGGACAGGAAAAGCAAACACCACGCAGGGAGTTCTTTTACTTCAGTGACGACGGCCACCTGCTGGCAGCCCGTGTAGGCGATTGGAAAATCGTGTTCGCCGAGCAGCGCGCGCGCAGGTTCGATGTGTGGCGCGACCCCTTCGTTGACCTGCGTATTCCCAAGGTGTTCAACCTGCGGCGGGATCCCTTTGAGCGCGCCGACACCGACTCCAACAGCTATAACCTTTGGTGGGACAAGAAAGTAGCGGGCATAGCCATGCTGGGCAACGCCGCAGTAGGTGAGTTCGTCAAATCACTACAGGCCTTCCCGCCACGGCAAAGACCCGCCTCGTTTACAGTCGATCAAATTATGGAAGGGGTCTACAAACAGTAGCAGCGCCTGGCGGGGCTTATCGCCCCATCTGCCGCAGGTACGAGGTATTGAACATCTTGTGACGCAGGGGCGTTGTTGCCATCCTTGAATTCAAGTTGAGCGTTGTACAGTGCCTGGCCTGCAGGTCAATCATCGAGACGGCGTCAGTAATCACGCCCTGCCAGTCCACGTTCCCCGGGGTGTGATAGCCTGAATGACTTAACGCTACCATGCCCAGTTTCCACAGCTTGCCGCTGCGGTCGTAGATACGAGTAAGTACCGGGCTGAACGTGGCTGCATCAATAATATAGTGGCGTTTTGATAAAGGATGGCGGGGATCGCGCGGCACAGCCTGCAAGTGCAGCACCTTGCGCAACTGCCAGGTGACATCAGGAAAGCACGTGCCTGCACCCGCGAAAGGAATATCCCTGAAACCGTCCTCACCGGGTTCCTCCCCGTCCAGATCAAGCTGACTGTGGGCATACATGGGCAGCAATAATTCATCGCTCCCCAGCAGCGTCCACTCCATATCCATTATCCTCCCATTGTACCCCAGGAAGTCCTCAATCATGATGTCGCTGCCAAGAAACGCGTCGGTCTTCTGCCCGGTAGCGATGCGTTTTACCCGCCGCTGGGTATTCAGATACAACCAGGCCTGCTCCGGGGCCGTGTCTGCCAAAGCGCGGTGTATCAACAGCTGCGTATTGCGGATATCCAGGGGACTGTTAACGCGCAGGTAAAGCGCTGAGAAAAGGTTCGCGGGATTGTCTTCCAATGCGGGCACAGGCTCGTGGGAGTGGCGGTGAGAATAGCGCAGAATCGCACCGTACATGCTCAGAGTGCGTTCGAGCTTGCCGCTTACCATATCCCGATAGCGCCAGATAAAGTGTGCTGTCTCGGTCTCGTCCGGGGCGTAGGCGTAGCGCATATTCCAGGCCGCCTTGACGCCAGCCTGCGGGTCACTTGTACTCAGGCCGGGGAACGGCCTGCCTCCAGCGTACGCCGTCAACTCCCCGGGTTCTGACTCCAGGTCAGTATTACCGGCATGGCTTTCAGTAGCCTGAACGTAGCGCGGATGCGTAGGGAATTGCAAAGCAGGCCCCAGGGCAATCTGAAAATCGCCGGCGCGAATTCGTTCAACAACCACCTCATCCAGCCAACGGCTGTACTGATCGAGGTTCCGCGCGTCGATGGTAGCGCCGGCCGCCAGTAGCGGACTGTCGCCGTCGGCGAGAACCGGGGAAAACTCGGTGCTCAGAGCCGGTGTATCCTGCGCAGACAAACCCGGCGCAGCTGACAGACAACACAGCAGAAGCAGGTTGAACACAATTTTTTCCATTGGAAGGCTCCGGTATTTTCGAGGTTTTTGTCCAGGTGTGCTATGGACTAGTTTACCCATACAGCCACGACTTGAGCAGACGTGTTACCCGTGGCATGACCACGTAGGTCATCAACATGACCTGCAAAAACACAGCGACAAATACCCTCAAGGGCATTGACCAATCCGACACGAATGGCCCCAGTAAAGAATTAATCGCCAACACCAGAACAAAGACAACCACGAGAAGCACAAGGGCCATTTTGTGCGGAGATGGGTGTGTTGCAGGGAGTTCCGGGAGACTGAACCAGAATTCCAGTCCGGTAGCCTTCTGGACGGCGTCTTCTCCCTCGGTAATGCCTGCCATGCGTGCCAGCCACTCAGCGCGAATGGCAGACTCCTCCCAGTCCATGGAGTGCTCGTAGGTATCGAATCGAAAGATCGTAACGTATTCTGTGGAAGGTGGTGTCGGACGGATAACATTCACACCCATGTGGCCGGGAAATTTTACCGCCTCGGCAGTAATGCCCTGAACCCATTGCTCATATTGTTGTTCTTTGCCCGGTTTCACCCGGCGAGAAATCGAGATAGTTACGGGGCCACCGGCTTCGTTTCTTTCATTCATACACTGGGCCTTCATAAAGCAGGCCCGGGTGCGGCCAGTCGTTACAACAGGGTCCGGGTCTGCGGTTACTGTCTTCGGGCGGATTCGATAAAGCTGAGCAGGCTCTAAGACCTGCTCCTTTTCTTCGCCTTTCGCCAGCCGGCTCAGATCGTTCCGCGTTCCTTTGCCATATCCAGCGCCAGATCCTCGATCATGTCTTCCTGGCCGCCTACTGTGCGGCGCCGACCCAACTCGACCAGGATGTCACGGCTGGAGAGGTTGTACTTCTCGGCGCTGCGCTTGGCAAACAGCAGGAACGACGAGTACACACCCGCATAACCCAGCGTCAGCGCATCGCGGTCAACGCGCACCATATGGTCCATCATCGGCACGATCAGGTCCTCGGCAATGTCCATCGCCTTGAAGGTATCAACGCCGGTTTCAATACCCATGCGATCACACACCGCAATAAACACTTCCAGCGGCGTGTTGCCAGCACCGGCGCCCAGGCCCGCCATCGAACCATCAATACGGTTGGCACCCGCCGCCACCGCAGCAACTGAATTCGCCACGCCCATGGCGAGATTATGGTGGCCGTGGAAACCCAGTTCCGTCTCCGGCTTGAGCTCGGCGCGGGCCAGCGCAATACGCGCCGTCACGTCATCCGGCAGCATGTAACCGGCAGAATCGGTGATATACACGCAGTTGGCGCCGTAGTCTTCCATCAGCTTGAGCTGTACCACCAACTCTTCCGGCTCAATCATGTGCGCCATCATCAGGAAGCCCACGGTATCCAGGCCCTTGATGCTGGTCGCCATGGTGATGTGCTGCTCGGACACATCCGCCTCGGTACAATGCGTGGCCACACGGATGGTGGAGATCCCGCAGTCCACCGCCATTTTCAGGTGATCCACCGTACCGATACCCGGCAACAACAAGGCAGATATCTTCGCGTTTTTCATTTCCTTGCACACTGCGCTGAGGTATTCCTCGTCGCTGGCGGCCGGGAAGCCGTAGTTCACCGAGGTGCCACCCAGGCCGTCACCGTGAGTCACTTCAATCAGTGGTACACCGGCGTCGTCCATGGCTTTGGATATGGTCACCATCTGCTCGACAGTGATCTGGTGCTGTTTCGGGTGCATGCCATCGCGCAGGCACATATCGTGAACAGTGATTTTCTTTCCTTGCAGATTCATTGCGTCAACTCTCTTGGTTTGGCTCCGGGCAAGGCCACGGTGCTGTAGTGCGTGCACCAGGACCCGCCGTGAATACATCCATGTAGGCTTGGGCTCGGCATCCATGCCTCGCACAGTCCTGGTGCACGCACTACAGCCCCGCGGCCCTCCATCTCACGCTAATTCAGGGTTAAAGTTTCCTGCGAGTATTTCTTCCGCGTACATTTCCGCCGTACGCAATCCCGCTGCCGTCATGATGTCCAGATTGCCCGCGTACTTCGGCAGGAAGTCACCCAGGCCTTCCACTTCCATATAGATGGATACCCGCTTGCCGTCGAATACCGGGCCGTTCTTCAGGGTGTAACCGGGCACATACTTCTGCACCTCGGCAATCATGTCATGGACTGACTGCGTAATCGCATCCTGGTCCGGGTCGTCATGGGTCAGGCAATGTACGGTGTCACGCATGATCAGCGGGGGCTCGGCGGGATTGATGATGATAATCGCCTTGCCGGTGTGGGCGCCGCCCACTTTCTCAATGCCGCTGGCGGTGGTGCGGGTGAATTCGTCGATGTTCTTGCGGGTACCGGGGCCGGCTGACTTGGAGCTGACCGTGGCGACAATCTCGCCGTAGGTCACTTCCTGCACCCGACTCACGGCTGCTACCAAGGGAATAGTAGCCTGGCCGCCGCAGGTGACCATGTTGACGTTCATGGCTTTGGCGGCCACGGCGTCAACCAGGTTTACCGGGGGCACGCAGAATGGGCCGATGGCAGCAGGCGTGAGGTCTATCATCACCGCGCCCTGCTCATTCACCTTGCGGCTGTTCTCGGCATGCACGTAGGCGGAGGTGGCATCGAAGCAGATCTGCACGCCATCCTCTCGCATGGTCGGCAGCATGCCGTCCACGCCGTCAGCGGTGGTCTTCAGGCCCATCTCGGCGGCCCTGGCCAGGCCGGGGGATTCGGGGTCAACGCCTACCATCCACACGGGCTCGATCACTACCGAGCGCTGTGCCTTCATCAGCAGGTCGGTGCCGATGTTACCGGGGCCGATGATGGCCGCTTTGATTTTGTTGCTCATGTTTTGTCTCGTTTAATTGTTCAGGTATTAACTCGCACGGTGCTTGAATAATTTTTTGCTGTTCCATTCACGATCGCGCACCGCGTTATACAAACTTGCAGCTACAGCCACCGATGCCCTCGATTTCCAGCGACATTTCATCACCCGCGACGACAGGGATCAGCGGCACCAGTGAGCCAGAGAGAATCACTTCACCAGCCTTGAAAGGAATGCCGAATTCACCCAGGGTGTTGGCCAGCCAGGCGACTGCGGTGAGCGGGTTGCCCTGTACAGCGCTGCCCATACCCTCGGAGTGTACTTCGCCATTTTTGTAGACGGTCATTTTCAAACTGGGCAGGTCATAGTCGCGAGGGTCCACCTCATTTTTACCCAGCACGTACACACCGCAGGAGGCATTGTCTGCCACGGTGTCTTCGATCTTTATCTTCCAGTCATCAATGCGCGAGTCGACAATTTCAAAACAGGGAATAATCGTCTCGGTGGCAGCCAGCACATCTGCCTCGGTCACGCCGGGTCCGATCAGGTCCGCCTTCAGACGAAAGGCGATTTCGCCCTCGGCGCGGGGGGCGATGAGGTTACCCGCTATGGGTATGTTTGCGGCATCCGGGTATTCCATGGCATCAGTCAGAAATCCAAAATCCGGTTGGAACACGCCCAGCATCTCCTGAACAGGCTTGCTGGTAACGCCGATTTTCTTGCCGACGATAAGCTCTCCGTCGTCTTCGACACGCCTGCTGACCATGCGCTGACTGATGTGATAAGAATCCTCGATCTGTATATCGCTCTCACGGTCGGTCAGCGGCGCCAGGGTGCGACACTCTCGCAGCGCTGTGTAAAGTTCATCACCAAGCGCCTCAATTTTCGTCTTATCCATCATCGTGTTCACCACCTCATTTCGACAGGGCGCACTATACACGCCCGGAGTAAAACAACCGGTTCAAATATTTATCTATTAAGTACTACTGATAAATCCCAGGGGGTAGGCCTGCTGCCAGGTATCCCCCGCCTGTACTCGCGTATACCAGGACACCAGCGCCGGGTGCCGCTGATCAACTGCTGCTCCATAGGCCTCTGCCACGCCGAAGCGCGCTGCCAGCGCGCAGTCGGCCATGCTGAAAGCTGTGCCGCCAAAATAGTCAGCCTGCCCCAGTTGCACCTCAAGGTAATCCTGGCATTGCAACCAACGTTGTTCACTGTCAGCAATCAACTGCTTGTTCCACTTAGCCGTTGTTGTTGAGCGCTTCTCAAACACAAGATCGCGCAGGGCCGGCCCAACGCACTTGTCCGAGTAGGCGTGCAGCGAGCGCACTCGCGCCGCCTGCGCCGCCACGTCGGGGAGCAAAGTACTCGTTGCACACTTGTCATGAAGGTATTCGAGCATGACGGAAGATTCCCAGATAATGACACCGGCGTCCACCAGAACGGGTACCGTACCCGTTGGGCTCAGTTGCTTCACCTGTGGATTCACTTCTCCCAGACCCACTTCCACTGGGTTAAAAGGCAAAGCCAGTTCAGCGAGTGCAAGGCGCACCTTCCAACAGAAGGGGCAATCTGTTCGTTGGTAAAGAGTGATCATCGGCTCAGTCAAGATAACGCGCAATCTTGTGCCACATTGCGCTCCCTTGCTGCTGCAGGTCCGCTGTCACATCCAGCGGGAAATCGGCCGCCACCCCTGACTGGTAGGAGGGCCGCGCCTGACACCGTGCAAACCAATCGGCCACTCGTGGGCAATCGGCCCTATACAGTTGCGTCCAGTTAAACTGCAGCAGTGTTTGAAAATACGGTGCCAGACACACATCCGCCAGGCTGAACCGGTTTCCTACTACCCAGTCTCCCTGTTGCAGTGCCGTTTCCATGTCGAGAATCGTCTTGCGGTAAGTGCTCACCGCATCGGCAACATCCGGGGCATCAAGCCCGAACTTAAGCAGACGCTGTTGCCGCTCCCGGCGCGGCTTCTCCGGAACTTGCGCCAACAACGCCTCACGCTCTGCCTCCGACATCGCCATCAGCGCAGGTCGCATGACCATAGGCCACTGGATGGTGCCGCAGGATGGGTGCAACTTGATATCCACATGTTTCATCCAGAAACGCATACGGGCCACTTCCCAGGTATCCGTGGATTTCAAGCTGGGTTCAGGGAAGGTGTCCTCAAGATATTCACAGATGATGCTGGACTCAATCACGACACGTCTATCGTGTACCAGAGTTGGCACTACACCCAGAGGATTCAACTTGAGGTAGTCTTCGCGCAGGTTCTCCTTTTCCTGCAGATTGACGTGATGGGCCTGCCATTCCAGGGATTTTTCGGCGAGCACAATGCGCACCTTCTGCGCGCAGGGTGACATGGGGTGCGTGTACAGTTCCAGCATGTCAGATTCTGCGCAGGCGCAGCGAATTCAGGTGATCAAGCACATATTCAATACGGTCCGACCCCCAGAACAGCTCTTCACCGACCTGAAAGCTGGGTACCCCTATCAGACCCAGTTCCTGCGCTTCCTCCCAATTGCTTTCCATCTGCTTCAGGTATTTCGCTTCGCTAAAAGAAGCTGCAAGCGATTTCCTGTCCAATCCGATGGCCTCGCCGACGTCACACAGTACCTGCTCATCGCCTATATCCAGGCCTTCTGCCCACTCCGCACGCATTACTTCAACAATCCATTCACGTAACAGCCCCTGCTCTTCAGCCAGTAATGACGCCGCACCCGCTTTGGTGGGTTCAGTCGTGATCGGTGGTGGGTTCATGGGAATACCCATCCTGGCGGTGATGCGCCGCACATCCTGGCGAGTGATGGGAATCTTGATCCTGGCGCGATCAGGTGCCGAGCGACCGGACCACCCGCCCAACGGCCTCCATACCAGCTTCGCGTGATAGTTATCGTATATTTCGAACAGCGTCTTGGAGGCGATATAGCAGTATGGGCTGCGAAAATTGAAGAATAGTTTTACATCTACTGATTCTGGCATCGAAGTAGTTACCTTGAAAAAGGCCAGCACCCGCCCGACCAAAAACGGCCGGTCAAGGCGCTGGCTAACACTCAGAGAGGCTTAACGACCCTTGGCCCGCATATTCTGCACGGTGAAGATCTTGACCTGGTTCAGTTCGGGATCAACCTGGCCTTTGAACTGTCCCGTAGTGCAGTGACCAGCCTGTATGTCCAGCATGGAGAATGCGTCATCTATGGCAACACCCGTGCCCTTGTTCTTCTCCATATGGTGATCGGGATGGGCCTGTCCAATCAACCATGACTTCCACAAATCCCCTTTGCGGTCGTAGACCAGAGTGCGCGGCAGCGTGAAGGTCTGTGCATCCACGTAGTGGGTCCGCTTGCTGATCGGGTGGTTTTCATCTATCGGGTCGGACTCAAGCACGTATACCTTGCGCAGTTGCCAGGTGATATTCGGGAAACAGCCACCCTTTCCACCAAAGTCAACGAACTGGTAACCATCGCTCTCTTCGAGATCGGTTGCCAGTTCCAGATCGTTGTGATTGAAGAATGGCAGCATAATGTTTTTGGTACCCTTATAACTCCAGTTCATGTCGGAGATACGGCCGTTATACCCTTCGAAGTCCTCGATCATGATATCCGCTCCGAGGAAGGAGTCGGTGATCTGGCCCGAAGAGAGACGACGCACGCGACGCTGAAAACCAAGGTACAACCAGGTATTGTCTGCCGTCTGATCATCTGATGATCGATGAATCAAAAGCTGGGTGTTTTTCACATCAAACGGCTCGAGCACCTGAACATAGATCGCGCGAAACAGGTCAGAGGGATTGTCTGCGAACTCGGGAACAGGTTCGTGTTGCACGCGATGTTTGTAGTTCAGGAAATGGAAGTTGAACTTCAGGGTCCGCTCCACCTTTCCCGACTCCAGATCACGGTACTTCCAGTAGAAAGGATAAATCGCTGCGCTATCGCCCCAGTTGTAGCCATACTTGTAGTTCCACGCAAGCTTCTCACCCGCACGCGGGTCGTCCGCGCTTGGCTCTTCCGGGAATGGCCTGCCTGCAACGAAGCCGTTGATCTGGCCCAACTCGTCTCCCAGCGACACCTGGCCGAGGCTTGCTCGAGTGGCGTCTACGTAGCCAGGGTAGAGGTCAAAGGAAGTGGTCTCGGCAACTTTCATCTCCCACCAACCGTTCTTGAGCTGCTCATAAGTGGCCGGATCGAGAATATCCTTAAACTGGTCCGCATTAGCAGCGTTGATGGTCATTCCTACGGTCAGACCATCAGCTGAGGGAGTGCCGTCCTTGTAGGGATAGAAGGAATTGTCCACCACGTCAGCATTCGCTGTGGCAACGGCACCCGAGCCCATGGCAAAAGCCAGGGCAAGGGAAACTGTGGTTCTCTTAATCATTGTCATATCTCCTGATTGTTATCTCGTTTAGAAGCGGTAGCGCAGCGTGACCTGGAACTCGTCTTCTTCGCTGGCACTGCCCAGGGGGCCGGAACGGAAGCGACCCAGGGGTTGGATACCGCTAAGACCTACAGAGCCAGATTGCAACGGGTCAGCATGGGCAGGGGTAGCAGTAAAGGGCGGGAAGGGATTACAGGTGCGGCAGTCGTCAAACTCCTGGTCACCCATGCCATCACCAAACTTGATGTTGAAGCCCACGATCAGACGCCAGTTATCATTGATCAGCCAATCGACCGATGGTGCAAATGTACCGGCCTCAGCCTCGTAGTCATAAGCAACAATAACCTGCGGGCTGATGGTGTCAGACTTGTACCAGCCTTTCACCAGCAAGGTCATGATGTAGTTGTCTTCCCAATCGGGCATACCCACATCGCCCAATGGCGCCTTCTCAACCTCGTGATCCAGCAGGTGCTGACCGAACACCTGACCGGAGATCAGGAACGCCCTGTTCTTATTCAGGAAGGGGATGAACGTATTGCGGTCCACACCCAACACCCAGCGGAATACGTCGGAGTCGGAATACAGGTCAGCCTCCAGCGTGTTGGCAAATTCCTCACCCTGCGTATACGTCGCCTCTACACGGAACACGGTTTTGATCGAGTCCAGGTAGAAGTCCAGGGAACCGCCAAACAGGTCTACTTCCGGGAAATCGATATCAAAGGCAATAAGGTGACTCCAGTCCGCTACTTCCCCTGTGAAGGCGTTGGTGGACTGGATATCTCCGCGCAGTACGGGCAATTGCTGGTAGTAATGGTAGTAGTTCAGAGAGAAGCCGACACTCTTGTAGACACCCTCCAGCTTGATCCCGCCCTGGTCGTGACCATCAGGCAGGTTCACCTTGCGAATGCCAATAACTCCCGGAGCAAAGTCCGCGGCGATGAGGCCAGGGTCATCCAGGCCAATCGCACCAGCCGGGACAAAGTTGGAAACAGTACAGCCGTTTTCCCAGCAGTTGTTCATAGCGCGAAAGAACGATCCTGCATCGAGAATGGAGTAAGGCGTACCGCCCTGACCCAACGCGTTGGGGCGGAACTCATCGAAGTTCCAGACCGCCTGCAGGTTCAAGTCCTCAAAGATTTCAGTAGCGCCCCAGCGATACTCCGCCGATGCGATCCATTGTGGAATACGGATATCCTCCAGCTCGTCGTAGATGTTATGACGAGAGAAATCCACCGGATTGATTACGTCGAGCACCCGGAACAGGTCAGTCCGACCCCATACTACCTGCTGCTTACCGACACGGAAGAACCACTCGGACATATCACCAGTGGGTACACTGCCTTCCACATACAACTCGCGAATAAAGTCCAGGTGGTCGTTGAACTCTGGGAATCTCAGGTCATTGGTGTCATAGTCCATGTAGTCCTTGAGCCCACAACCACGGCTGTCCTTGTCACAGGGCCGCACCGGCACGCCGATCGTTACACCACCCATGGGGTCGTGCATATCCTCACCAAGAACCTTCAGGCCTTCGTTAGGGTTGCGGCTGACGTCAAACAGAAAACCGGGGGGGACAGCTCCGGGAGGACCGCCATTACCCAATATGGATTGCCCCCAGGGAGAATTACCGTTGCCGCCGTAGATTGCCTGCGCGGTGGTGCTACCGAAGTTCTGGAAACTCCGCGAGCCTCCGGCATTTTTGCCAAACTCGTCATCGTTCAGGTCGTAAACAGCATCATAGGTGGCGCGCAGGGTGCCACTGACACGAAAGCTGTTCATACCAAACTTTCTGCCAAAATCTTTACTGAATTCGAACTGACCCGTGTTGCGTGATTTCGATATTCCCACGCCGTCACGGTAGAACGTCGCGTTCTCGACAAATCCCGCGGTATCCCACTTCTCGTCCTGGGCGTTTGCGATCGTTGCCGAGCCGAGGCCGGCAATAACTGCGGTACCGCCCAGGGCCGTCAGAATCCTGCTTATATTTCTCATATGATTCCCCTTTTCAGGTGTTGGTGTAAAGCCGCCCGGATTCCCCTCTGGACGACCCATTCACGTTTACTAAGCCCTAACCGGCTGTGCATGAATTTCACTAATCTCATCATCAAGCAGTTCCGCCTCGACAATGAACGCAGGCTTGAAACGCACTATCCAGGCGGGCACCAGATTTGCAGCGGCCCACGCGTTGAGGATAAGCATTACTACCAGCAGCAAGGCCGCATCGGCCTGAAAACGCAGATCCGAGACGAAAGCCCACATCACAATGCCACCTATCAAGGCAGTCGCGGTGAATGCAATCGCCTTCCCTGTGGTGGCAATGGCGTGACGAATGCCCTCACCCAGGTCGCCATCGGCCCTGGCGGTTTCTTCCCTGATCCGGTCCATCATGTAGATTGAGTAATCGATACCGACACCGATACCCACGGCGATAATCGGCACCGTATTCACATCAATACCGATGCCGACGATGCCCATGTAGGCGTAAGTGGCCACGGTGCAGAATGTCATCACCATGAACATCAGCCACCCGGCGTGCAGCGACCAGTAAAACAGCGTGACAAACAGGAAAATCAGCGCCATCGCGGCCGGGATAATGACTATATTGCTCTGGAAAGCGGCCTCGTTGATTGCCGCAGTGACACCTATGGGACCACCGGCCAGACGGATCTCCAGCCCCTCCACCTGATTGGCAGGGTCATCAATCCATTCCTTGGCCATATGGATGGCACGCCGCAAGGTCTCGCCCTTGTGATCCTTGTAGAAAAACACCAGGTTGGCGGTCTGGTCGTCAGTGTCTACAAATTCCTTGAGTGCGCCGGGTATCGGACTGGAAGCCATGAAGGCAAACATCAAGCCACCGACATAACTACCCTCGTCAGGAATCACGGCCCAGCGCGGGTCGTCGTTGTGCAGGATGCGATTAACCTGCTTCACCAGATCCGGCATGCCTTTGGAGCCTCCCATTTCCGGGTCTTTGAGCATATGAATCTGGAAATCCTGCAACGCGCGCAAGACTTCCGGGCGCTTTATTCCGCCTGGCTCATCGGTATGCGCAACCACATACATCTCCTCCGAACCGGGGAAGTTGGAATTGATGTTCTTGGATGACACGTTGTAGTCGTGATCCGGATAGAGGATGGGTGAGCCAGGCTCAGACTCCCCAATCTGCACCCGCGAACTGAGCGCGCCGCCTCCCACATACACACACAACGCCAGTAAAAGCACCGCCAGAGACCCGCCGCGGCTGGTTACGAAACGCGCCAGGGCCGCAAAAATACCTTGCTGCGCAGCGTCGGCAGCATCCCCGCTTACTTTGCTCAGCGGCAGCAGTGAAAGGATAAGCGGCACTGTCATCAATACAGTGATCACCACAGTGCCAGCCCAGATAGACGCATAAATTCCGAGTTTGACGTTGATCGGGGAGGAGCCGAGGGAAATCAGCAGGAGGCCAACCGCATCGGACACAATACCCAGGGTGCCCGGGCGAAACAGCGTCTCAAACGTGCGGCGCGCAGCATCGTGGTTGTCTTTCGCGTGATGCGCTTCAACGTAATAGCGTTCAACCAACTGAATGCCATGCGACATCGCCCTGGCAGTAATCAGAAAAGGTATGACAAGCGTCAGTGGGTCCAGGTTGTATCCCAGCAGCGAAACAATGCCCAGACCCCAGGTAGCAGAGATGAGCACGCCGATCAGCGGCAGCAATATGCCGTAGCCCCGGGTGCGGAAATACGCCACCAGAAGAGCCAGCAGGATCGCCATCGTGAGGAAGAAAATCTGCATAATCTGGCTCAGGTAGCTGTAGACCCAACCCATCAGCACTGGCTGCCCCGTCGCATAGATTTGCACGGCAGGACCGGCGCCAGCACCTGGCTGCTGCTCTATTTCCTGTTTTAACACCCCTAACTGCTGGAAGATTTCCACATAGTCGAGCTGGCCTTCATTGAAGGTGCCGCGAATCAGGGCAGACTTGAGGTCCGGAGAGACCAGCAGTCCATAAACGGTAGGATTGGCCATGACATCCAAACGCATCTGAGAGAGCTGTTCTTCCGTCATGTCCGGATAGAGCGGATCGTAATAGGCCTGCGAATTCATGTTGCCCATTTCGGTCAGCCAGGTCTTGCGCACCGTACGGTGGGTCAGGCTGCGTACCAGGTTGTGGTTGACGCCAGGCAGAGAATCGACACCCTGGGTCAGCTGGTGAATGCGCGACAGCGTGTCGGAGTTGAAAATATCCCCCTCCTCCACGGAAATGGCGATTACCACATTGTTTGCGCCACCAAAGGTATCCTTTACCTCATTGTGCAGCTGAATATAGGGATGCTCCTGCGGTAGCAGGTCGGCAAAATTGGAGTACATTTCCAGATAGGGGATGCGGCTGGCGAAAAACACCGTTGCCAGCAGAATGACAGACAGAAAGGTCTTGGGGTGATAGAAGACGAATACTTCTATCATCCTGAAAAATCGACTGATTACGCTATCTTTTTTCACTTGGAAACCCTTAGTTAGCCGTTTCAGGCATCACGACCAGAAAGCGGTATTACCGCCAACGTGCCACCGCCACCTGCTACCAGTAGCGCTCCGTTATCTAGCGCATCCAATCCGCGCATGAATGCCAGCACCTCGGGAGCGCCAACAAAGTTCTGCCACTGGCCGCCACGCAGCTCCACCAGTTTGGCGCTGCCGCCCACGGCAAATACGCCGTGTTTATCAGCGTGAATGTTGTAGATCGGCGCGGAGGTAACAGACTGCTGGCGCTGCCAGCTGTTGCCGCCATCCCGGGTCTCCCAGATCACACCATCGAGACCGCCAACCCAGCCGGTGTTCTCGTTCAAAAAGTCCGCCGCCATCGGATAGAATTCATTCGGAATCCCGTCGCGGCGCTCCCAGTTGTCACCGCCATCGGTAGAGACAATGACTGTACCGAACTCACCGAGCGCGAAGCCGACGTTTTCGTCAACGAAGCGCACCGCAGTGAATTGCAGGTCCTCATAAAGGCTGAATTCATTCCATTGCTGCATGTCACCTGCAGACCAGAACAGCGTACCGAAGCTCGCAGACACCCAGAGCCGGCCATTGGCGGCGCAATGGATGGAGAGTGTGTGCTCCGCTGTATCGATGGCTGAAGACTGCCAATCACCAGCAGCCGTCTGACGCCATATGCGGCGTTCTGCATCCAGCGCAAAGAAGTCACCCGAGGGACACGCTGTAACATCAATCAATTGGGGACGGCCGCTCAACTCAGTCCGCTGCCAGCTGGCTCCGCTGTCCTCGGAGCTGATGATCGCGCCGATGGAACTGACCACCACGGCTCGCTGGCCGCTATGAGCCGCTGCCTGCAGTACGTCATAGCGCCTGAACTCCCGCGCCTTCTCTGCCTCCACCGACGCCAGGTCGAGCGGTGCTTCACAGCCGGCAAGCAACACTAGCGCAAGCAACACAAGCGATGCCGCGCGTTGTGCCGGGAGGAGCTTCTGGGTCATATCGCTGTTCATTCTTATCATCTTGAAATCCGGGTCTGCCTGCAGCGCAAACGCGCTAGACAAACCTCATGCTGATCGATCCCATCTCGTGATACCGCACGGTGATGTTGTCACCGGCCGCTACCGCCACTGCGGCGGTTACGCCGCCCGTCATAACAAAAGTTCCAGCCGGAATTTCCTCACCCCGTTCACCCAGCATGTTGGCCAACATAGCGACGCTGGCTGCGGGGTCACCCAGTACTGCCGCACCCACGGACATATCGACGATTTCGCCGTTCTTCTCCAGGATGACGCCGGTTGTGCGCAGGTCCATATGCCCCACCGGCAAGCTGCGACCGCCGGTAACGAAACGCGAGGAAGAGCTGTTGTCCGCTACAACACTCTTGATATCAAATTTGAAATCACGATAGCGCGAGTCGATTATTTCGACAGCGGGGAGAACAAAATCGGTGGCCGCTATGACATCTGCCACGTGCACTCCCGGCCCTTTGAGAGGGGCGTTGGTAACGAAAGCAATTTCCGCCTCGACCTTGGGGTGTATTAATTTTGACGTATCGATAGCAGCGCCATCGGGGCAACTGAAATAATCAGCCAGAAAACCATAGCAGGGTTCTTCGACTCCCATCTGCGCCATCTTCGCCCAGGAGGTCAGCCCCATTTTCATACCCACAATTTTGTTGCCTCTGGCCTCCTTGCGACGACGGATCTCCCACTGGATGTTGTAGGCATCCTCAAAATCCATCTCGGGGTAGTCATCCGTTATCTTGGTGACGTCGTGGGCCTGCAGTTCAGCGTTTTCCAGGTGTTCCGCCAACTGCCCTACAACTTCGTTACTCAGTGTGCTCATGGTGTTTTTCCAGACTCAATATTCAGATTTTTATGCAGACATTCTGCATTTCAGAGTAGAACTCAAGAGAGTGCTCGCCGCCTTCCCGGCCCATTCCCGATGCCTTGGCACCACCAAACGCGGTACGCAGGTCGCGCAGGAACCAGCTGTTTACCCAGGCGACGCCACAATCAATCTGAGTGGAAACACGCAGTGCACGAGAGGTATTCTCAGTCCATATAGCGGCGGCAAGGCCGTATTTCGTATCGTTGGCCAGCTTGATCACTTCCTCTTCCGTATCGAATGGACGGATGTGACAACAGGGGCCAAATATCTCCTCATTGACCACCCGGGCATCGTCGGGCAGTCCGGTCCAGATGGTAGGCTGTATCCAGGCGCCACCAGCCAGTTCATCAGGCATGTCAGGTATGCCGCCGCCGAGCACCACGGTGGCGCCTTCGGCAACCGCCAGCTCGTAGTAGGACAGAACTTTTTGCTGATGTTCGTGAGAAACCAGCGGCCCCATGTCAGTATTGGCGTCCTCCGGCAGACCCAGTGTGAATTTGCCCGCCTCACTGGCCAGCCGGGAAACAAACTCATCAAAGATGGGACGTTCTACATACACCCGTTCGGTGCCCAGGCAAACCTGGCCGCAGTTGGCAAAGACAGAACGCAAGGTCCCCTCGATTGCCTTATCCATATCACAGTCGGCAAAGACCAGCGCAGGATTCTTGCCGCCACACTCCATGGACACGTCACGCAGACCAATCGCCGCCGCCTGCGTAATAATCTCACCGGTACGCGTTTCACCGGTGAATGTAATCGCATCAACCTCCGGATGCTCAGTCAGGAACGCACCTGCAGAGTCAGGGCCAAATCCGTTCACCACGTTAAACACGCCGGGCGGCACGCCAGCCTCGTTCATGACCTCACCCAGAAGAGAGGTGGTAGTGGGCGTTTCCTCTGAAGGTTTGACGACAACAGTATTGCCGCAGGCGAGGGCTGGACCGACCTTCCAGGTCATCAGCAACAGTGGAAGGTTCCAGGGGCTGATGACCGCTATAACCCCCTTTGGCTTGCGAACCGCCACATTGAAGGCGCCTTTACCATCTGGCGTCGCCATCTGGAACGCTTCGGTGGCAACGTTCTTTACCGCATCTGCGAATACGCGAAAGTTGGCTGCACCACGTGGAATATCTATGTGACTGGCAATATTGTATGGCTTGCCCGTATCGGCGCATTCGGCCGCCAGGAATTCATCGAAGCGCCTGTCAATCCCATCCGCCACAGCGTGCAGAATCTCGCCCCGCTCTTCATCACTCATCCTGCCCCAGGGGCCGGAGAGTGCCTCACGCGCGGCTTTTACTGCGGCATCGACATCCTCTCGGGATGCTTCGTGCACAGAGCTGATAACCGCGCCGGTACAGGGATTGATGTTGTCGAAGACCCTGCCCGCAGCAGACCCACGATATTCGCCATCAATAAAGTTTTTTACGTCGCTCATCACTGCGTCTTCTGTCGATTGTTGGGCCAGGGACATAATCAGGTCACCACACCCAGGAATGCCTCGTTGAGCACCCTGTCGTGGTAGAAAATTGCCTTGCCGATCTGCTCCGCGTCCCAGGTCACAACGGGGTGATCCGGATAGGTGTAATCGCCACCGCAGAACACCTCGTTACGGTTGCCAGACGGGTCGAAGAAATAAATGGTCTGGCCATGAGTCAGGCCGTGACGGGTGGGACCGATATCCAGTGACATATCGTGCATGGATATAAGGTCG
>Ga0209578_10001488_pt1 | contig 21725 bp, 21 predicted proteins | sample tdAd472_FD_187127 | JGI IMG/M metagenome (GOLD analysis project Ga0209578, IMG submission 187127) | Marine sediment microbial communities from the Atlantic coast under amendment with organic carbon and nitrate - tdAd47.2 (SPAdes)... | ecosystem: Environmental > Aquatic > Marine > Coastal >...
ACTGATCAACTTTGTCAGCCTAGGTTTAACGGTACTTGGCAGTTTAGCCCAATCCATTCGCATTCACATTCATGTGGGACCAAAAGCCGCAACACGCAAGGGGCGGCGAACCGGCTGCGCGACCCGGATTTTCCGCGCGGCTACTGGGTGACGCTCTTCAGATAGGCGATCACGTCGGCGCGCTGCTCGGGCTTCTTCAGGCCCGGAAACGCCATGCGGGTCTTCGGCACCGTCTTGCGCGGGTTCTCCAGATATTCGGACATGGTTGCCTCGTCCCAGACGATCCCCGATGCCTTTAGCGCGTCGGAATATTTGTAGGCCGTCGGCCGCGCGCCGGCGGTGCTGCCGAAGATGCCCCACAGGTTCGGCCCGACCTTGTTCTTGCCGCCCTCGTCCACGGTGTGGCACGCGGTGCAGCGACGGAACACCTTCTTGCCGGCCTCCACACTCTGCGCATGCACGAGGGTCGGGGTTGCAACGGTAATAAAGGACAGGGCGACGGAGGCGATAAGTGTTTTCACGGGACCAGTCTCTGCAGGGTAAGGGAATGACGTCGCCGTTCATAAGACAGGCTCGATGGGACCGGCAACGCAGAATCGATCACCTTCGCGTGCGACCTATGTACACATGTAATTGCGGCTATTCGGCGGCGGCGAGTTGCAATGCTCTGGCGCGGGCGGCGTTCAAATCGGCGCGCATGCGGATCAGCAGCATGGTGACGAAGTAGGCCATGAAGGCGAGCCCCATCAGCAACAACGGGGTCAGCATGGCCGGGTCGATCGCCGGCCGGTCGAGGCGCGTCAGGCTCGCGGGCTGGTGCAACGTGTTCCACCAGTCGACCGAGAATTTGATGATCGGGATATTGACGAAGCCGACCAGTGCCAGCACGGCGGCGGCCTTGGCACCCCGTTGCGGGTTGTCGAAGGCGTGGGTCAGGGCGATGTGGCCGAGATAGAGGAAAAACAGGACCAGGACCGACGTCAGGCGCGCGTCCCAGACCCACCATGTGCCCCAGGTGGGTTTCCCCCAGAGACTGCCGGTGGTGAGCACGATAACGGTGAAGCCCGCACCCAGGGGGGCGGCGGCGCGGGCGGCGATGTCGGCCAGCGGATGTTTCCAGATCAGCGAGGTCGCACTCATCACGGCAATAAACGTGTAGCAGGCCATGGCCATCCAGGCCGACGGGACATGCACATACATGATGCGCACGGTGTCGCCCTGCTGGTAGTCGGCGGGTGATGCGAAAAGTGCGAAATAAATCCCGGCGACGAACAGCAGCCCGGTCAGGGTCGCCGACCATGGCAGTACCCGCGCGGCGATGCGCGAAAAGCGGGCGGGGTTTGCGAAGCGATGGAGCAATTTTATATCCGTTTGTCGAGGTCGCGCATTCTACTCGATCGCCTGCCGGAGTGCAGCCGCCGTTGCCCATGGGGCGAGCGCCAGTGCTGCCAGCAGGAAACCGCCGAGGATCATGAGTTGTGGTGCGATATCCCGGCCCGCAATGGCGCCGTCGATCGCACCGGCCCCGAATATCAGCACCGGGATATAAAGCGGCAGCAACAACAGCGCGAGCAACACGCCACCGCGCCGCGCGCCCAGGATGAGCGCCGCCCCGATGGCTCCCACCAGGCTGAGGGTGGGTGTGCCCAGCAGCATGGTGGCCACCAGGGGCACGAACGCCGATTGGGGCAGATTGTAGAGCAGCGCCAGAACCGGGGCGGCGATGAGTAGGAGCACGCCGGTCGTCAGCCAGTGGGCGATCGCCTTGGCGAGGGCGAGTTGACCGAGTGAGACGGGAGACAAATAGAGCAGGTCGAGGCTGCCATCCTCATGGTCTGAAGCAAACATGCGCTCGAGGGACAGCAGCGCGGCGAGCAGGGCGACCACCCAGATGATGCCGCCACCGATGCGCGGCAGGATGGCCGCGTCGGGACCGACGCCGAACGGAAACAGGATGGCTGCGAGCACGAAGAAGATGACACCCATCATCGCGTCGGTGCCGCCGCGGAATGCCAGGCGTAGATCGCGCCGGATCAGAATCGCGAGTCCGATCATGCCTCAAGCTCGCGCATATCGAACCGGTCGGCGTGAGCATCGAGCAGTTCGTCGAGGCGTCCGCCATGGGTCGAGATGATCGCCACGCCCTCGTTCGACAGATGGGCGAGGATGGTGTTGGCCAGCATCGACACGGCGCCGGGGTCGAGGCCCGTCGCCGGTTCGTCGAGTAGCCAGAGCGCGGGGCCGGCTTGGGAATTCTGGCCGAGTGCCAGGCGGGCCAGGGTCACGCGCCGGCGCTGTCCGGCCGACAGGTAGCGCACGGGTACATCGGCGAGTGTCTCGATTGAAAATTGGAATAATGCCGGCTCGACATCCGGCTCGAAACCATACAGTCGCGCCCAGAAAGACAGATTTTCCGCCGCGGTCAGTGCCGGTTTGAGCGGATCGGCGTGGCCGATATAGGCCACGCGCGCACGGTGACCGTCACGGTCTTGCGTGATGCCGGTGCCTTCCCATTCGATGCGTCCCGCCGCGGCGGGCAGCAGGCCGGCGAGCACCCGCAAGAGACTGGACTTGCCGCTGCCGTTCGGGCCCGACAACAGCATGGCCCGTCCGGGGTTCAACGCCAGATCGAGCCCGGCGAAGACCGCGCGTTCGCCGCGAATGCAACCCAGCTTATGTGTGGTCAGGCCCTGCACGTGTTCTCGCTTGTCCTTCGATGTGCCGGCACGCCGGATTGGCCGCGGCGCGCGAACCTAGCAAAGTGTTCGGCGTCTGCCGAGCCACCTTGTCGAGATGGCGCGGACGGTCAACACTTTGGTGTCACGGAACATTTCCAGATCAGGGGGAACGACGCTATGTCGCTGGAAGACAACAAGACGGTCGCGCGGAAATTTTTTGAGGAGTTTACGGAGGGCAACCTGCAGGCGGTGGCCGATCTGATGCATGACGATCACGTGTTTCACTTCCCGCTTTTGCCGGGCCCCGTGGACAAACCGGGGCATGTCGCCGGGCAGGTTGCGGTGAAGGCGGCATTCCCCGATTACGCGATGGTAGTGAAGGAGCAGGTCGCCGAGGGCGATATGGTTTTCAACCGGCTGCAGGTCACCGGCACCCATGAGGGTGAATTCATGGGGCGACCGGGAAGCGGGAAGACCTTCGAGATCGCGACATTCAACATCATGTGTATTCGCGACGGTCAGGTTGTCGATGAGTGGGACGAGTTCGACACTCTCGATTTCCTCGCCCAGCTGGGGATCGTTGAGAAACCCTGACGGGAATAAAGGGTGCGGATAGAAAAAGGCCGCCGGTTGGGGGTTCCGGCGGCCTTTAAGGGCCTGGATCAACGTCGGCCCGAAGGGGATCGGGACGACGCATCGGAGGCTGACCGAATGCGTTGATGGGGGACGCTATCGGTCAGGCTTCAATGTGGGGAGCCAGTTTGGCGAGAGATGGGTCGCAATGCGGCGGAAATGTGGTTTCTGCGTCGACCCGCAATCGGGCGAGATCACGTGCCTGTGCTGCCCCACTGACGTCGTCGATTACCCCATGAGTCAGTCCGATGTCGCGCAGAATGCGCGTATCCAGGGCGTGCAACTCCCGGCGCCACCGCGCATGGGCCCGCCTGGCCAGCCAGAGGTCATGACGGTTCGCGATGAACCGAAGAAACATGTTGCCGCGCGGCAGGGTTGAGCGCGGTGCCGGCCGATGGCGGCGAAGAGAAACGCTGTTCATATCCATACCCCTATCCTTTGTTGTGTCAGTTCCAAGGGCTTCCACGTGGTCTGATGCCCGGCCGCTGGATCCGGCTCCGGGGTGGCGCCATTGCCGACCTCTGAATCGGCGCGTATGTGCACGGTCGCCAGAAATCGTCGGATATGCCCCCCCATGAAGATCACGTCTTTGCTCGCGTCGTTCGATTGTCATGGGAGACAAATGCGGCCGGCTGGGAGTTAAATCCAACGAATAGTATTGATTGAAAACATCAAGATTATTGATATGATGTGTCTCATGCGTGAGACCCTCGATATCCCTTTGCTGCGCACGCTTCTGGCCGTTGTGGATTCCGGCAGCTTCACCCGGGCGGCGACCCATGTGCATCGGACGCAATCCGCAGTCAGCATGCAGATCAAGCGCTTGGAGGAGGTGGTTGGACGCAGTCTGTTCGAACGGGCCGGTCGGCGTTCTGCATTGACGCGCGAAGGCCTGGCGTTGACCGAATACGCGCGGCGAATTCTGCAGCTGCATGATGAGGCGCTGACCACGATCAGCGAGCCGGAAATCGCCGGCGCCGTGCGGCTGGGTGTGCCCGATGACTATATCAGCGGGTTCCTGCCGCGGGTGCTGTCGGCATTTGCGGAGTCTTATCCGATGGTGGAAGTGGAACTTCATTGCGCGAGCAGCACCAAGATCTCCCATGCCCATGAGGCAGGAGAGGTGGATATCGGGCTTGTGACCATCGAGATGGTCGACCAGGAATGCCAGCTGGTCCGCCGGGAGCCCGTGGTCTGGGCCACGTCGCGACGTCATGTGGTCCACGAGCGCAACCCGGTGCCGCTCGCGGTGTTCGAGCCGGGCTGCGCGTTCCGCAAATGGGCCGTGGAAAGCCTCGACGGGGTGGCGCGGCCCCACCGCATCGCCTATTCGAGCGAAAGCGTGGCGGGGCTCGTGACCGCCGTGGAGGCGGGCCTTGCGGTGACGGTTTTGCCGCGCAGCGGCATGCCGGCAGATTTTCGCGAGCTTTTGCCTGACGAAGGTTTTCCGGTTCTGCCCGCCGTCGATATCGGGCTGATTCCGCCGCACGCCGACGCCGGGCCTGCGGTCCACGCGCTGGCCAAGCACATCGCCCAGGGGGCCTCGTCATAAGATTTATGGCGTCCTGAAGCTTGGAGTCACCGGGCGTTTGGCCTATAACCGCCCCAAATTGGCGCTGCTCGGGTCACCACCCGCACGCCAGCTTCCGCAACATCAGATGAATTCCCTTTCGGGAAGGAGAAAACGTCCATGAGCGTCACCGGCCAGGACAGCCTCAAGACCCGTCGCACCCTGAACGTCGCGGGCAAGAGCTACGATTATTTCAGCCTCGAAGCAGCCTCGGAAAAACTCGGCGACGTTTCGCGTCTGCCCTATTCCCTGAAGGTGCTGCTGGAGAACCTGCTGCGCTATGAAGACGGGCGCACCGTCACGACCGACGATGTGCAGGCCCTGGCGGACTGGCTCAAGGAACAGCGTTCGCCGCGCGAGATCGCCTACCGGCCCGCGCGCGTGCTGATGCAGGATTTCACCGGCGTGCCGGCGGTCGTCGATCTGGCGGCGATGCGCGACGCGGTCGACAATCTCGACGCCGACCCCCGCATCATCAATCCGCTCTCGCCGGTTGATCTCGTCATCGACCATTCCGTGATGGTCGATCATTTCGGTGATGACGCGGCGTTCGGTAAGAATGTCGAGCTCGAGTTCGAGCGCAACGGTGAGCGCTACGAATTCCTGCGCTGGGGCCAGGGCGCATTCGACAATTTCCGCGTTGTCCCGCCGGGCACCGGCATCTGCCATCAGGTGAATCTCGAATATCTGGCGCAGACGGTCTGGACCGCCGAGGAAGACGGCAAGACCATCGCCTATCCCGACACGCTGGTCGGCACGGACAGCCACACCACCATGGTCAATGGTCTCGGCGTTCTGGGTTGGGGCGTGGGCGGTATCGAGGCCGAGGCCGCGATGCTTGGCCAGCCGATATCGATGGTGGTGCCCGAAGTCGTCGGCTTCCGTCTCGACGGCGAGCTCAAGGAAGGCATGACCGCGACCGATCTGGTCCTCACGGTCACGCAGCTGCTGCGGGCCAAGGGCGTCGTCGGCAAGTTCGTCGAGTTCTACGGCGACGGTCTCGACCATCTGACCTTGGCCGATCGCGCGACCATTTCGAACATGGCGCCGGAATACGGCGCGACCTGCGGTATCTTCCCGGTCGATGAAGAGACCCTGCGCTACATGCGCTTCACCGGACGCAGCGATGAAACCGTGGCGCTCGTTGAGGCCTATGCAAAGGCCCAGGGGATGTGGCGAATCAAGGGTGAGTGGAACCCGGTCTTCACCGAAACCCTGACACTGGACCTGTCCACCGTCGAGCCGTCGCTCGCCGGACCGAAACGCCCGCAGGATCGCGTGGCCTTGTCGGGCATGGTCAAATCGGCCGAGACCGCGCTTGCGGATATGGGCGCCGGCACGGCCACGCCCGTCGAAGGCACGGACTTCGACATCTCGCCCGCCGACGTGGTCATCGCCGCGATCACCAGCTGTACCAACACATCGAATCCATCGGTCCTGGTGGCTGCGGGTCTGGTCGCCAAGAAGGCCCGCGAACGTGGCCTCAACCGCAAGCCCTGGGTGAAGACGTCCTTCGCGCCCGGCAGCCAGGTCGTCACGGATTATCTCGAGGCGGCGGGTCTGCAATCCTATCTCGACGAGGTCGGCTTCGATCTGGTCGGTTATGGTTGCACCACCTGCATCGGTAACTCCGGGCCGCTGAAACCGGAAATTCACGAGGCGATCGTCGAGGGTGACATCGGTGTCGGCGCGGTCCTGTCCGGCAACCGGAACTTCGAAGGCCGCGTCCATCCGCTGACCAAGCTCAACTATCTGGCTTCGCCGCCGTTGGTGGTTGCCTATGCGATTGCGGGCTCAATGCTGGTCGACGTCTACAACGATGCGCTGGGCCAGGACCAGGACGGCAACGATGTGTTCCTGAAGGACATCTGGCCGAGCAACGCGGAGATCCAGGATATTCTCGACAATGTCCTGACCGCCGAGATGTTCCGCCGCCGCTATGACAATGTCTTCCAGGGTGACAAAGCCTGGCAGGACATTCGCACGTCGACCGGTCTGACCTATGAGTGGAACGACGGTTCAACCTATGTCCGTCACCCCAGCTTCTTCGAGGATATGGCACCGGAGCCCGGCGAGATGTCGGACGTTATCGGCGCACGGACACTGGCGATCCTCGCCGACAGCGTGACCACCGACCATATCTCACCGGCGGGCTCGATCAAGGAAGACGGCCCGGCCGGCGATTACCTGAAGATGCATCAGGTCCGGCCGGTCGATTTCAACTCGTTCGGTTCACGCCGCGGCAATCACGAGGTGATGATGCGGGGCACGTTCGCCAACATCCGCATCCGCAACGAGATGGCGCCGGGGACGGAGGGGGGCGTGACTGTCCACTATCCGTCTGGTGAGCAGATGTCGATCTATGACGCCGCCATCCGGTATCAGGCCGACGAAGTCCCGCTGGTCATCGTTGGCGGCCGCGAATACGGCACCGGCTCGTCGCGCGACTGGGCCGCAAAGGGCACACGTCTTCTGGGCGTGAAGGCTGTGATCGTGGAGAGCTTCGAACGTATCCATCGCTCCAACCTGGTCGGGATGGGCGTGCTGCCGTTGCAGTTCCCGGACGGGATGACCCGCAAGACGTTCGACCTGACGGGCCGGGAGATGTTCGATATCGTCGGCGTGGCCGAGGGTCTCAAGCCGCGATCCAACCTCGGCTGCACCATCACATATGAGGATGGCGCGACCAGGGAGGTCGAGTTGCTCTGCCGGATCGATACCCTCGATGAGCTGGAATATTACCGCCATGGCGGCATCCTCCAGTATGTGCTGCGCAATATGCTGGCCGCCGCTTGAGGGGTTCGTCACCGTCAGTTGATTGGTCTGTGACGGTGCGTGCATCCATATTCGTGCCATGTCGCAGATATTGATCAGGTCCGTGATGCGTCGCGCGTTTCGTCACGCCGTTTGTTGTGCTGGTGCCGCGCTCGTGCTTTTGGCGGGATTCGGCCAGGCATCTCCGGCCCATGCGGATTCGCGCCTCACGGTGGTCGAGCTTTACACCTCGCAAGGTTGTCCGGCCTGTCCGGCGGCGGATGAACTGCTGGCGGAACTCTCCGACCGGCCGGATATTCTGGCGCTGAGCTTCCACGTCGATTACTGGGACTATATCGGCTGGACAGACCCGTTCGCGAACGAGGTCTATTCGGCGCGTCAGCAGCGCTATCTGGAACAGCTGCGGCTGCCATATGTCTATACGCCGCAAATGGTTGTGGACGGCAAGTTGCACGCGTCGGGGAATCGCCGGCATGAGGTCGAGACCAACATCGCACGCGCGCATGATTTGAAGCAGGGGCGTGTCGAGGTGTCCGTGACGCGCATTTCCGACGGTCAGGTGCGGATTCAGATTCCCGGCAGTGATGCGCTGTATCGTGGCGAAGCGGACATCATGCTCGTCCGTTTCGACGAGAAGCATGTCACCGACGTGACCCTGGGCGAGAACAAGGGAAAAACTCTCACCAATCACAACGTCGTTCGGTTGCTGCGTCCGGTTGCGGACTGGAACGGCGAGGCCGTCGATTTGGTGATGCGTCTGCAGGATATCGGCGGGGCAGATCCGGCCTATTGTGCGATCTTCGTGCAGGAGCGCGGCCAGGGACGCATCCTCGGAGCCTCGGTCGTCGATATGCGCCCGCAATCCTCTCCGGTGCCGCCGCGCGGCTAGAGTATGTTCTAACCGGCCTATTCCGCCGACAGCCGGATGATCCCCAGTTTTGCCAGCCACAGGATGGACCGCCGGGTTTCCCGCGCGTCTATTGTGTCCTGCGCCAATGTGCGCGTCTTCGCCAGCAGGGCGCCCACGTTGATGCCCTCCTCGGGGATGGCGGAAAGCAGCGCCTGCAATTCGAGGCCGCTCAGCATCAGGCTGGCAGCTGCCTTGTTCATGCGGAAGCGGGCCAACCCCTCGAGCACGCCGTCGGGTGTGCGCCGCGCGATACGCATGTCGTCGTGCAGTGCCGCGCTCGGATACCCGGCGAAGACCCGGTAGGGATCGTCGCGCAGGGGGTCGCTTGCCCGGCCGGGTAGGGGCGTTGCGACCTCGCGATCGTGGGCGCGCCTCTGCGCCAGATCGCTCCACAATTCCTCGTAGGCGGGGATGATCACCGACCAGTCATAGACAGACCGTGCGCGGGCTTTGCCTGCCGCCCCCATTTTTTGTCGCAGGTCCGGGTCGGCGATCAGCCGGGTATAGGCCGCGGTGGCCGCGTCGATGTCGACCGCGGTGAATTGCGCTGTGCGGGCGATGTAGCCGCCATAGCTGAAGCGCCCGCTGCGATAACGCGAGACGATGTCCAGGCCGTCGCCGGGTGCGGCGGCGATCGTCGGGATCGCGATCCCCTGCACGCCGTCCTCGAGGGTGTCGCGGTAACCGTTCCAGTCGGTGATGACGACCGGCAGACCGGTCGCCATGGCTTCGACCGGTGTGAGCCCGAATGTTTCCTGAATGTTGTCGGACAGGGAGGTGAAGAAATCCGCAGCGGACCATGCTTGGCGCCGTGTGTCGGCGTCGCGCCCGTCGACGATGTGAACGGGCACATCCGGGCAGGTCTCGCGTGCGAGTTCCTCGATTTGATGGCGCTCGGTGTCGGTCTCGAACCAACCCGCAAGAATCAGATGCACCGCGCGGCCGGTCTCGGCCCGAGCTGCCTGCAACGCCAGGAACATGGGCAGCGGATGGGCCTTCGCGATGGCCGAGATGCGGCCGAGGAACAGGGCTGCGATGGCGTCGTCGGCGATGTCATGTGCGGCGCGGAACGCCGCCCGGGCATCGTCGTCGGGGTCGAACGATTTGGTGTCGATGCCCAGCGGGATAACCGGCAACTGCAGGGCGGACGCCGCATGCCCAGCCCCGGTGGGGGCGCCAAGGCGTGATTCGAGATAGCCGCCCCACTCGTCGAGTACGCCCGTCAGAGTGTCGCGAACGGCCTGCGAGGTGCAGATCACCGCGTCCCAGGCTTGCAAGGGCGCGGTGGCAAAGCTGCCGATTGCTTCCATCACGGTGTCGCTTGCGGTGGTGTGGGTGATCCCGCACAGACTCCACCCACGCTGGTCATGGGCACGGCGTAGCCATGCCTGATCGGCAAGTGTGGGGCTCGGATAAAACAGGCAGCCGGTTTCCGCGAGACGTTCGGGTGCGTCAAAGGGAATCCAGCGCGCACTGCGCAGTGGGCGCGGCCCGTCCTGGGCCGCCTTGCGCGTGGTGTCGGCGAATTCTTCGGCCGCGGCCCTGTCGGGCGCCATGCAAATCAGGTCGCGCGAGCGGCCGTGCCGTGCGAGGCCGGTCAGAAAGCTCGCGCCTGCCGATTGGCGGCCCATCAGGCGTTCGCCGGCCATCGTGTAACCGTCGGACTTGTAATAGACGACGACGTCGCTCGCGGGGCGCGCACCCGCAGGGTCTGGTCCGGGTGCGCCGCGTCCCTCGGAAGAATCGATCGTCATGTGGGTTGATACTCCTTCGTCGGAGATTGATTCTAGTCGGGGCATGTGACCGGTTGCAATCGGTCGCGGGAGTGGGGATGCTTGGGCCATGTCCGTACTCACCTCACGCCCCGTCAAAGCCGTTCTGGGGCCGACAAACACCGGCAAAACTTATCTCGCGATCGACCGCATGCTGGGCCATGCCAGCGGGATGATCGGGTTTCCGCTGCGCCTTTTGGCGCGCGAGAATTACGACCGTGTGGTGCAGATGAAGGGCGCCGCCGCGGTCGCGCTGATCACCGGCGAAGAGCGGATTGTGCCGGCCAATCCGCGCTATTTTTTGTGCACGGTTGAGGCGATGCCTCTCGATCGGCAGGTGGATTTTCTGGCGATTGACGAAGTGCAGCTCTGCGCCGATCCGGAGCGCGGTCATGTCTTCACCGACCGTCTGCTGCGCGCGCGCGGGCGTGAGGAAACAATGCTGTTGGGCGCGGAGACGATGGCGCCGATTATCCGCCGCCTGATCCCTGATGTGCAGATCGAACGCCGTGAACGTTTCTCCAAACTCAGCTACGGGGGATTCCGCAAACTCACGCGGCTGCCGCCGCGCAGCGCGGTTGTCGCGTTTTCCGCGGCGAACGTCTATGCGCTGGCCGAATTGCTGCGTCGCCAATGCGGCGGAACAGCCGTCGTCCTGGGCGCGCTCAGTCCGCGTACCCGCAATGCCCAGGTGGCGATGTATGAGGCGGGTGAGGTCGATTATCTGGTCGCCACCGATGCGATCGGCATGGGCCTCAACATGGGAATCACCCATGTCGGCTTTTCCGCCATGACCAAGTTCGATGGCCATGGATTCCGTCGCCTGACGCCGAGCGAGGTGGGACAGATCGCGGGCCGCGCGGGCCGGTATATGGAAGACGGCACCTTCGGTCCGACGGCGGAGTTGGCGCCGTTTGAACCGGAACTCGTCGCCGCCGTTGAGGCGCATGAGTTCGATCCGGTCTCGTCGATCTTCTGGCGAAACCCGAATCTCGATTTTTCTTCCGCCGATGGTCTCAAGCGCAGCCTGGAGGTGCCGCCGCGGGACCGCGAACTGCGCCGCGCGCCGCCGACGGATGACTACAATGCGCTTCTGGCCATGCGCGAGCATGGCGATATCAAGAACATGGCGACCAATCCTGAGGCGGTGCGCGCCCTCTGGGACGTGTGCCAAATCCCGGATTTCAGCGGTGATCTGTCGGGCAACCATACCCGCCTTGTTGCGCGGATATATCGTTTCCTGATGGCGGAGGCGGGTCGCATCCCCGCCGACTGGATCGAACGTTCGATCGGTCAGTTCGATCGCGTCGACGGCGATATCGATACGTTGATGGCGCGGATCGCCGGGGTGCGCACTTGGTCTTACATCTCTCATCGGCACGCCTGGCTTGACGATCCCGATGGATTGCAGGATCGCGCGCGTGCGCTTGAGGACCGGCTGTCCGATGCGTTGCATGAATGCCTGACGCAGCGCTTTGTCGATCGCAAGGCATCGGTGATCACGCGTGGTCTGCGTGAGAAAGACAAACTCCTGGCGGGTGTTTCGGGCGACGGGACGATCACCGTCGAAGGTGAAGAGGTCGGGCGGTTCGATGGGTTTCGGTTTGTGCCGGCCGATGATGAGGTCGCGGCGAGCCCGCGGTTAATGGCGGCGGCCAACCGCGCTGTGCGGGAGTCGATCGGCGCGCGCATTGCAGCGTTGGCGGGTTCCGACGACGAGGCCTTTTCGCTCGACCGTTCGGGCGCCAGGATCATTTGGCAACAGGCACCGGTGGCCAGATTGATGGCGGGTGTCGACATTCTCCATCCGTTGGTCGACGTCTTGCCGAGCGAACTGCTCGATGTGCCGCTGCGGGAAGATATGCGGGTGCGGCTGCAGGGGTGGCTCGACGCGACGCTCGGCGCGGACCTGGCACCGTTGTTTGCGCTGACGCAGGCGAAGTTCTCCGGATCTGCACGGGCACTTGCATATCGGTTGAGCGAAGGCTTGGGATGTACGGTGCGTGTGAAGGGTGACGATCCGGCAAACCATCTCACCGACGCGGAGCGTAAGGCGTTGGCCAAGGCCGGCGTTCGCATCGGTGTCGCTTCGGCCCATTTACCGGCGCTGCTCAAGGGCCGGGTGATGGAACTCAAGGCGATGCTGTATCGCATCCGCGCGAACACGGAGGCGGTGGAAGCCCTTGAGGCAACATTGCCCGATGGCGGCGCCACGGCCATGCCGCGCTCTGAATTGATTAACGATCTCTGGTATCTGGCGCTGGGATTCTGCCCGGCCGGGCCGGTTGCTGTGCGTGCCGATGAGTTGGAACGTCTCCTGGCGGCTATCCGGCGGGGCACCAAGGAGGGGGTTTTCACCGTAAGCCCGGATCTCCTGTCGCGTATTGACGCGCCCGCGGATGTATTTGCGCGGATGATTCGCAGCTTCGGCTATGCGGTGCGCGAGGAAGACGATGCCATCAAGGTCACGCGCCGTGCGGCAATGCGCCGACCGGGGAAACAAGCTCATGGCAAACGTCCGTCTGACAAGCGCAGAAGTCCGTCAGACCCGAAAGGGCCAGGCAAGCCGAGAACGAAGAAGGCCAAGCCGGCGTTTGACCCCGATTCACCTTTCGCGGCACTCGCGGTCCTGAAGGAACGAGGGCGTTGAGCGAAACGGATACGGGGATTTCTTCGGATGGAGCCGCCGAGAAGAAGGAAGGCGCGCTCCGCCTCGACAAGTGGCTTTGGTATGCGCGGTTCTGCAAGACCCGCAGCCTGGCGACGGCCATGTGCCGGGCCGGGGATGTCAGGGTCAACAAGGTGCCGGTTCGAAAATCAAATCAGTCGGTGCGGGCGGGTGATGTTCTGACATTTTCGCAAGGCACGCGTATACGCGTTATCCGCATCACTGCGCTAGCAACACGTCGTGGCCCCGCACCCGAAGCGGCCATGCTTTATGAAGATATTTCGCCGCCGATGCCGCCGCGTGATGCCCGCCCGTCGGCAGTTGCCTTGCGCGATCCAGGTGCCGGACGCCCGACCAAACGCGACCGGCGGGCGCTCGATCGTCTGCGCGACAATTGAAGTGTTTGCTGATTCCGGCTTTGCACGGATCGGGAAGCAGCGCATCACGGCGCTGTTGGTTGTTTGCGGCCCGCCGGGTCATGTAAGGATGCGCGTTTGAGGAGTGCCTATGCTTGATCGACTGAAATCCATGTTTTCACCGGACAATGGCGGCGCTGCCGCGCGCGCCCACGGCCCTGATGATTTGCAGCTCGCCGCCGCGGCATTGCTGGTTGAAGCCGCACGGATGGACGATGACTATGACACCGATGAACGGACGCTGATCGGACGGTTGTTGCGCGACCGTTTCGACCTGGACGCGCCGGATACGGAGGCGTTGCTCGTGGCGGCCGATGCCGCGACGGAGGATTTGGTTGAGGTGTATGGGTTTGCACGCTTGGTGAAGGATTCATTCGAACATGATGAACGTGTGCAGATGATCGAGATGCTGTGGGAGGTGGTTTATGCCGACGGTGAAATTCATGACCATGAGGCAAATTTGTTGCGACGCGTTGCGGGCCTCATCTACGTTAGCGACAGGGAGAGTGGGGACGCTCGCAAACGGGTGCTTGACCGAAGGCGCACAGCTTCGTAAGTCCTCCCTCAAGATTGGCCAAAAGGAATTCTGAAGATGCCGTACGTCGTCACCGAAGCCTGCATCAAGTGCAAGTACACGGACTGTGTGGAAGTCTGCCCCGTCGATTGTTTCTATGAGGGTGAGAACATGCTGGTGATTCACCCCGATGAGTGCATCGATTGTGGCGTGTGCGAGCCGGAGTGCCCGGCCGAGGCGATCATCCCCGATGTCGAACCCGAGGCGGAGAAGTGGCTTGAGTTGAATCGCGAATATTCGGAAGGCAAGTGGCCGAATATCACCGCCAAGAAGGACGAGGCGCCGGACGCGGACAATTTCAAATCCGAAGAGGGCAAGTTCGACAAGTATTTCACCGCCAATCCGGGAAGTGGCGACTGAGCGCCATCGCCTAATTGGCGCGGCTACCTACCAAAACCGCGCAATTTCTGTTATAATCCACGTTATTCGAGGGACGGCCGTCGCCGTCCCTTGTTCTTTGATTCTACGCTGGAATACGGCTAACCCCATCGAATCGCACTGATTTCGCGGTCCCCATGCGGTTTGACTGCGTTTCGGCAGGCAGGTAACGGAACTGAACATGGCGAAAACGACGAAACCCACCAAGGCGACAAAAAAACCAGCGGCGAAGGCCAAATCGGCAACAAAAACGGCGGCGAAGAAACCCGCTGTGCGATCGGCGGCCGCGAAGAAGCCGACCCCGAAGGCAAAACCGGCGGCCAAGAAGCCGGCGGCGAAAAAATCCGCCCCGGCGGCAAAGGCGGCTGCGGCGAAGCCGGCCGCCAAGAAGGCCGCGGCACCCAAGGCCGTCGCCAGCAAGACGGCTGCACCAGCAAAACCGGCGGCCAAACGCACACCGGCAAAGAAGGAAAAGCTTGAATTCGCGGCGGGTGACTTCGTGGTCTATCCAACCCATGGGGTTGGTCAGGTGACCGCGATAGAGACCCACGAAATCGCGGAACAGAAGCTCAAGCTCTTCATCATCAGCTTCGAACGTGAGCGGATGACCCTCAAGGTTCCGATCAACAAAGTGAAAGACTCGGGCCTGCGCAAGCTTTCGAATCGCAAGGTCATCGACACCGCCTTGAAGACGTTGAAGGGCCGCGTGCGGATCAAGCGCACCATGTGGAGCCGTCGCGCCCAGGAGTATGAGGCCAAGATCAATTCCGGCGATCCCATATTCATCGCCGAAGTCGTTCGCGACCTGCACCGCAAGGAAGATCAGCCCGATCAATCCTATTCCGAACGGCAGATGTATCAGGCCGCTCTGGACCGTTTGGCGCGCGAACTCGCGGCGGTCGAAAGCTCCGAGCATGATGATGCTGTCGAGAAGCTGGAGCGCATCCTCGCGACCTAGATGATCGGGCGCGCGCACACGCGTCGTGTCATTCAAGAGCCGGGCGCTACTGCGTCCGGCTCTTTCGTTTTCGGGCGCGAGTCAATCTCTCCTTGCCGCGACGCGTCGCGCTGATTCATCGTGCCGGCCGAGGAGTTCTGAATGTCACAGATGGTCGTCAACCAAGACAAGATTGCCGTCCTGCGCGGTGGACGCAGAGTTTGGGCGGTTGGCGCGGTGCATGGCGAGGCCGATCGATTGCGACGCCTGCATCGCATGATCGCAGACCGTTTTGAGCCGGGTGACCGGCTGGTCTATCTCGGTAATTTTCTTGGTCATGGCGAGGCCGTCGCCGAAACCGTGGATGAAATTATCTCGTTCCGGTCCGCCGTGATTGCCGCACATGGAATGTTCGCGGCCGACGTGTCCGTATTGCGAGGTGCGCAGGAAGAAATGTGGCACAAGCTCTTGCAGCTGCAGCTGGCGCTGAACCCGGCGGACGTACTGACCTGGATGCTGGACCAGGGTGTGGGTCCCACCATAGTGGCCTATGGCGGTAGTGCTGACGAAGGCCTGATTGCCGCGCGCGCCGGTGCGGCGTCATGCGCGCGCTGGACGTCGGAAATGCGTGATCGCGTGAATGCATCGGCCGGCCATACCCAAATCATGTCTGCGCTGCGCCGCGCCGCGGTGAGCATTGGCGACGATGGACAGTCCCGGATGCTGTTTGTGAATGCAGGCATTGATCCCGCGCGACCGCTCGAGACCCAGAAGGACAGTTTCTGGTGGCCGCCAGCCGATCTGGATGATTTCACGGAACCATACGAATCCTTTGCACGCGTCGTCTGCGGCTATGACCGTCTCAACCGCGGCCTGCGCGAGTCGCCGTTCATGGTCTCGCTCGACGGCGGCGCGGCCCGGGGCGGGGTTCTGGTCGCCGGCTGTTTCGCCGCCGAGGGTGCGCTGGTCGAGACCCTCGAAATCTAATTTTGGTTCGGCAGGTTTTCTATTCCACGACGACTTTAACGACCTGACCGGGGACCGGCTCTTGGCCGGGCTCCATGCCGTTGAGCACCCGAAACCATTCATCCTTGGGGCCCTGCATGGGCATGTTGCGCGCGAGATGCGCAACCGTGTCGTTGCGGCGCACCACGCGCATTTCAATTCGCCACGGGCCGTAGCGGGCCCTGTCGGCCGAGGTCAGTTGCCGGAAGCTGAAGGTCGTACGCCGCAGCTCCTCATTGAGCGCTGCCGTTTGGGCGGGCCGGGTGAGGAACATGAACCTGTAAATATTCTCCGGGTCATGGCGGATCGCGACCAATCGCGCATCGAAGCTGCCAGTGCGGTTGCGAATGCGCGTGCGCCCCGTCGCGCCCTGCATGCCGTTGACGTCGATGGTTTCCACGTCGGCCAGGGATGTGTTTTTGGCCCAAACGCCCGTGAGATAGGATTCCATGCCGCCGCGATGGGGGATTTTGCCGCCGCTGAACAGGATCAGGGAATCGTTCGGCCCTCGCGCGGCGACCTGCTGGGCGCCGTTGAACAGGTTGAAACCCTGCGGCACCTCGAAGATGAAGTTCGCGGGTTCATGGACGAAGCGCTGGCCACGCACATAGCCTTCCTGCTCGGAGTCGCCAAAAACGATCCCGTCTATCGCACTCAGATATTCGCGTGTCCCGGTTTTGGGGTTGGCGACCGGTTGGACGTTGGCGGCCCGGGTGGCCGCGGTCACCCGGTCGCCGGTGCGCGGATGCGTGGACATGATGTTGTAGCGCGAGGCGGGGTCCGGCAGGCCGCTGACCTTGGCTTCGAGTGCGCTGAACGCCTCAAGTGAAGACAGGAAGGATGCCATCGCACCGGTTTCGTAGCCGGTGTTCGAGAGATAGCGGACGCCGAGTGTGTCCGCTTCAAACTCATGCTCGCGTGAGAATCCCTGCAGGTACACGCCGGCGCCCTGGCCGACCGCGTCACCCACCGCCGAGGTGCCGAGGAACACCGAGCTGAGGATGCTCACGCCTGCCGTTCCGATTCCGGCGAGGACCGACTGGCTGTAGCGCTGCGCGGAATGGCGCCCTGTAACATGGCCGATCTCGTGGCCCAGGACGCCCGCCAATTCTGCTTCGGTATTGGCCAGTCCCAGCAGGCCGCGGGAGATATAGACAAAACCACCAGGCAGGGCGAAGGCGTTCACGATATCGTCGTCGAGGACCGTGAATGTGAAATCAAGATCGGGAAGCTCGGAGACCTGGGCGAGACTCTGTCCGACGCGATCCACATAGGCGGTGACCTTGGGGTCGCCGTAAACACCACCGAATTGCGCGATGATCTTGGGGTGTTCTTCGCGCCCGATCTTCAGCTCATCTTCAGGCGACATGAAGGCGGTAAAATTTCGTTCGCCGGTTGCCGGATTGACTGAGCAGGCGGCAAGAAACAGTGTCGCTGCCGCAAGGATCAGACGCGTCGCGCGCGCATTTCGGCGGGGGGATTTTGTCATTTCGGCAGAACCTCGATTTGCTCCGGATGGGTGACGTCGATCATCGGGCCATTCCTTGACTTTAACCAACCCCGCACGCGGATTCGACGCCCACGATAGTCATCGGCGGAAATTCCGGCCTCGTCGAAGCGGCGCCAGTCGCGCGCGGCGATCGAGACCGTGAAGTCGCTTCGCCAGTCAGACCCGAAGTTGAGGAATGTCCGTCCCCGGACCACTGCGACATCCGAAACCCGTCCCACCACCAACGCATACTGGTCGAGATGGCGCGCGCTGGCCTCGGGGTCGAGCACGGCATAGTAGGGATGAGACCAGATTCCCATCCCCGCATCCCGCGAACCGCGTTCGCGCACCAGCATGTCGTGCACCAGGGCGCGGTTGTCGGGAAAGCTGTAGACCCGCGCAAATCCGGCGGCCAGCAGCGCTCCTTGGACCCAGATCCCGTCGTCGGTGAACAGATGCGCCAGCAACCGGTCGTGGCGGTCGATGCTTCGGCCGCCATATCCCAGCGACACGCGCTTTCCAAGCACCAGCTCCTCGAGTGCGGTTTTGGCCTCATCGGCAAGCGGCCATTTCACAAAACCGGTCCGGCCCAGCGGAAGTTTCGGTGCCTGAATCCCCACCAGACGCACCTCGCGCGCGTCATCGAGAATGACCGTATCGCCGTCGATGACCGCGACCACCTGCGCCGTACCGCCGCGTTGCAACCCATCGGGCATCTGCGCGCCGGCATTCCCCGGACCGGTCATGACGCCGGACAGGATCAAAACGAACAGGAGGAGGCTACGGGTGGTTGCCATTGGTGGAGTATAGCGTTTGATTGCGCGCAGCATGCCCCGGCATTGCGGCGGCAAGATGGCCGCCGATCCGGTTGACATCTCAATGGGGCCGCGCCCTCATGCTGTGGTTCCGCGACAGGAGAGAGTGTTTTGCGTACGGATTTGTTTCCCATAATCGAGGCCCGTGAAAGCGGCATGCTCGACCTGGACGGAACCCATGTCATGTATTGGGAGGAGTGTGGGAATCCGGACGGGGTGCCGATCCTGTTTCTGCATGGGGGGCCCGGAGCCGGAACGATGGCCGTGCACCGCCGGTTCTACGACCCGGAGTGTTTCAGAATCATTTTGTGCGATCAGCGTGGTGCGGGCCGATCGACACCCCATGCCAGCATCGACGACAACACGACCGATCATCTGCTATCCGACCTTGAGGCCCTGCGCGTTCATCGCGACGTCGAGCAGTGGCATCTGTTTGGTGGCTCATGGGGCTCCACGCTGGCGCTCGCCTATGGACAGGCATTTCCGCAACGATGCCTCGGCATGGTCTTGCGCGGGGTGTTCACCTGCTCGCCGCGGGAGGTCGACTGGTTTCTCGCCGGCATGGGGCGAATTTTCCCGGAGGCATGGCATGGGTTTTCCACACACATTCCCGAGGCGGAACGCGACGATCTGTTGTCGGCATATGTATCGCGATTGAATGACCCGGAGCCCGCCACACATCTTCCGGCGGCGCGCGCTTGGGCGACCTACGAAGCCCGGTGTTCGACCCTGCGACCAAACCCTGACGCGGTGGCGGCGATGTCGGACGCCCAGGGCATGCTCGCGCTCGCCCGGATCGAGGCACATTATCTCGCGCATGGTGCCTTTTTGGCGCCGGGACAGCTTTTTGAGGGCGTTGACCGCATCCGCCATCTGCCGGCCACGATCGTGCAGGGCCGTTACGATATGGTGTGTCCGATCGAGACGGCGGACCGGCTTGCCCGCGCCTGGCCCGAGGCCGAGTACACGATTGTACCCGATGCCGGGCATTCGGCGCTTGAGCCGGGAACCCGTGCGGCGCTGTTGCGCGCGGTAGAAGGGCTCAAGGAACTCACATGAGCCTGTGGATCGGGAGTTTTCGTCGCGGCTTCAATCTCGTATGGTAGTCGGCACGCAGGAAGGTTCTTGCGGTCGATACAGGGGGATGAATTGCGCAAAGTAACAATCATGCTGGCGGTGGCGGTTTTGGCCTTCGCGATCAAGACCCCTGCGGCAATTGCCGACGATCCCGATTTCCTGGTGATCGGCGGTGGCTGGTACGACTGGAACGACGACAAGGATGCGTTCGATTTCCGTGCCGAGTATCGGTCGGATTACAAGCTGCTCGGTTTTGCGAAACCCTGGGTCGGTATCGAGGCAACGAGCGATCAGGCGGTCTACGCGCTCGGCGGTATTCTCGTTGATCTGTATTTCGGGCGGCGTTGGGTCTTAACGCCCAGCTTCGGGGCCGGTGCCTATGCAGATGGCAGCGGCAAGGACCTCGGCCACACGATCGAGTTCCGTTCACAGTTGGAATTCGGCTACCGGTTCGACGATCGTTCGCGCGTATCCCTGGCGGTAAGCCATATCTCGAATGCGGGTCTGGGTGACAGCAATCCGGGCACCGAGATTGCGACCTTCTACTATCACATCCCTTTCTCAGACATTATCGATTAGCCGCCACGGGCGCATGAACCATGGGTGAGATGGGCGGCGCGTTGATCACGGGAGCGGCGCTACGGATCGGCCGTTGCCTGGCAGAAACACTTGCGGCAGCGGGTTGGTATGTTGTCGTCCATCACAATCAGTCGGCAAGTGACGCCGAGGATACGGTGCGCGCGATCACCGAGGCCGGCGGTCGGGCCGGCGCCCTGGCTGCGGACCTGTCGGACGCGACGGCCTGCGCTCGGCTGATCGACGAGGCGCGCACGCTGACGGGTGGGCTCGGTTGCCTGATCAACAATGCGTCTGTGTTTGTCGAAGACACGGCGCAGGATGTCGATGCCGAGACATTCGATCATGTCATGGCGGTCAACTTGCGCGCGCCGGCGATCCTGTCGCGCGCCTTTGCGGCTCAACTACCCGAGGGTGAGGACGGCGTGATCGTCAATGTCCTGGACCAGAAGCTGGCCAATCCCAATCCGGATTTTCTGTCCTACACATTGTCCAAACATGGGCTCGCCGCGCTCACCGAAATGACGGCCATGTCGTTTGGACCGTCTGTCCGCGTGTGTGCCGTCGCGCCCGGTCTGACCCTGCCGAGCGGCGATCAGCCCCGGTCGCAGTTTGACGCGGTGCACGGTCGCACGCCGCTCGCACGGGGTTCGCAGCCCGAGGATATCGCGGGCGCGGTCATGTATCTGCTGGGTGCCCGGGCGGTGACCGGAGAGACGATCCTGGTCGATGGCGGGCAGCATTTGGTGCCGAGTGCGCGGGACGTTATGTTCCTCGATCCGACCCAAGCAAAGGATTTTGGTGAATGAGTTTGCCCGTGAGCGATATGGCGGTGACCGATCCGGTGGAGCAGCGCCTGCTCGACCGCTGGCCCGAGGTGCGCAAGATCTTCTTTCGCAATCTCCAGGTAAATATGCATATGGGCGTGCATGAACATGAGAAGGGGCGCACCCAGCCGGTCCGGATCAACATCGTTCTCTACATGAATGCGGGGTTGGTGCCCGTGAACGATTCGATTGCCGAGGTGTTCAACTATGACCGCATCCACGGTGGCGTGCAGACGTTGATCGAGGGGCGACATATCAATCTTCAGGAAACCCTCGTCGGCGAGATCGCGGCCATGTGCCTGGAGTTTGACGAGGTGCTGGCGGTGCGTGTGTCTACCGAGAAGACGGATATCTATCCCGATGTGGACGGGGTGGGTTACGAGCTGGTGCGCGTCCGGCCAAACTGACCGGACGCGTTGAACGACAGGTGCGCGCCTGCGGCGCCCACGACAGGGAGAGTGATATGAGCCTCGATTGGCCAACCGACCGGATCGATTTTGTTCCCATCAATGACCGCCCGCCGCTGCCCCTGCCGGAGGGACGCAAGGTCGTGGTGTGGCCCTGCATCAATGTCGAGAATTGGGTGATTGAGAACCCGATGCCGCGCACGGTCGTGAACCCGCCG
>Ga0209578_10001492_pt1 | contig 21657 bp, 19 predicted proteins | sample tdAd472_FD_187127 | JGI IMG/M metagenome (GOLD analysis project Ga0209578, IMG submission 187127) | Marine sediment microbial communities from the Atlantic coast under amendment with organic carbon and nitrate - tdAd47.2 (SPAdes)... | ecosystem: Environmental > Aquatic > Marine > Coastal >...
TAGGGATGGTGGCGCTGATCGGTGCCTGAACCCCGTCAATATATTGGATTGGTGTAAAGCCACGGATCGTAAGGAAGTCGTAGCGCAGGTCAGGCCCGTAATTTTCGCCGACGATGCCTGCTGTGTACCGCACGGCCTGTTGCACATCGCTGAAGTTGAGAAGGTCTATCTGGTCACGCGTGACGACAGAAACGGATTGCGGTGTCTCGATCAGCGGAGCGCCCGTCTTGGTGGCGGACATGCTGGCCGTTGGCACATAGTTGCGGGCGGTGACGATGATTGCGTCTTCGCCGTCAATCTGTGTGCGCACCGTGTTATTGGGGGTGGAGGATGCCGTGCCTGTCTGTTCTCCCTGCGCCATGGCCGGGGCGGAGGACAGAGCGAGCATTGTGCCACATAATAATGATACGCGACTGGCGAATTTAGACTGTTTACCTGTGTACGTCATGGAAACCCCCTTTTCTTGAGCGCCGCATTTTGGTGTGCGCATATTATCGCTGATGCTATGCCTGTTCCTGAAATGCTGCATTGGCGAACGGGCCGTTTGTCATCGCAAGAGGGCCACTTGCATATTTGAGAATGAATTGCAATAGCGTTTTCTTGGAGGCGATGGGCATGGCTTCATAATCGCAGGATAGTGGCTAAAAGGGCGCGCAGGGTGGTGATCCGGCACTGATGAACCTATGATGATGGTGCGGTAATGATGTTGCCGGTCATTACCCACTATCGTTTCGCACTTACCCGGAATAGTGCTGCCCAAAGCCGTGGGCAGGATGGACTTGCTCGGTAGCGCATGACAGTTTCTCGCATATGAGATGCAGGAGGGGGTGCACATGGCCAGTCAGTTTTCGGTGAAACAGCATTGGCCTGCTGTGCTCTGTGTGCTTCTGCTGGCGGTGTGGATTATCCGGCCCATCGGGATGGAAGCGCCGCGTTCGGTCGCGAGCGACTTTGATGGTGACCGCGCCATGGGCCGGTTGGAAACCATCCTGGGCGATGAGCAACCGCACCCTGCTGATAGTGACGCCAGTGATGCGTTGCTTGTGCGGTTGCTGGGTGAAATCCGGCAGGCGGGGTTTGCACCGGAAGTTCGTGAGCGTTTCCATTGCAATGATGTGCGCCAAGGTGCGGCGATATGCGCCCGCACGCGTAATATTATTTTCTGGGTTACGTCGCCGGGGGATGATGCCCTGTTGATCGCCGCGCATCATGATTCCGTGCCAACCGGGCCGGGCGCAGCGGATGATGGCATGGGCGTTGCGATAGCGATTGAGGTTGCGCATATTTTGCGGAAGGAAAATCCGGGTCGGCCCACTCTGGTATTGCTGACCGATGCTGAGGAGGCTGGGCTGGTCGGGGCAGCGGCTTTTGCCAAACATGACCCACTGGCTTCCAAAATTGGTGCGGTGATCAATCTGGAAGCCAGAGGCACAACCGGCAGCGCCAGCATGTTTCAGACGAGTACGCCCAATGGCAGAGACATCAGCGCCCTACAGGGCGGTGAGGCCTTGCCATCGGCCAATTCACTGGCGAGTGATTTATACCGCATTCTGCCCAATGATACGGACCTCACCATGCTGTTGCCGCTGGGCATAGACGCTGCCAATTATGCGATTATTGGTGGCGGCAAACGCTATCATACGCCGCTGGATAATCTCGCCAATCTTGACCGTGCGTCGTTCCGTCATATGGGGGCAAGTGCGCTGGCGGCGGCGCGTGGCTTTGCGGCCAATACACATGCAAAAAGCCTTGATGAAGCCGAAGCGAATATGATCTTCACCGACCTTTTGCAGCGGGTGCTGCTGGTTTTGCCTGCGCCTTTCGCTCTTGTTGCTCTGTTATCAGGGCTGGTCGCCGGGGCTGTGCTCTGGATGTGTAATGGAGGCAATAGTCTTAAACGAAGCCTGTTTGCTCCGCCCGTTGCCTTGCTGCTTGGTGGCGGGTTGGCCATTGGTGCGGGCGTGCTGCTGGCGGCGCTGCGGCCGGAAGCTGCATTCGGGTCGGCATGGCCGGTCATGCCACGGGCTGTATATGCGGCGGCGGCTCTGTTTGGGGCCTGTATCGCTTTGTGGCTGCTGCGCCCGGCGCATGGCATGGCGGTGGCTGCTGCGACATGGGTCTGGCTGGCGCTCTTGCTATTGGCGTCGTTTGCGTGGTTGCCGGGGCTGGCGACAACAGGCGCATGGGCATTGATGCTGGTTCTGTGCGCCGGGCTTGTGCTTATATTTCCCAAAGCCCGCCATTTGGCGCGCTGGTTGTTGCTGGCTGCCGCGCTTTTATATGCGCTCATCGCATTGCCTCTCGCTGGCGGGATTGAGAACGGGCTTTTCGTGGAATATTCAGCCCCGGCAACAGTGTTCCTGATATTCCTGCTGCTGATGTTTCTGCCTTTTGACCATGCAGGAGGGCGTGTGGTTTCAGCACTATCTGTTTGCGGTGTAGCGCTGGTGATTGCGTTTGTTGTGGCCCTGCTTGTTCCAGCCTATTCCGTTGATACGCCACGGCATCTTTCCATCGTGCATGAGGATGATGGGAAGCAAGCCGCTTTTCTGATCGAGAATAACGGGCCACTGCCATCCAGGCTCGCGGCTGCGGCGGCTTTCGCAGCCAGCCCGGACCCGCAAGGAAACTGGCGCGCCACTGCACCCAGAATCGCCAATGCAGGGCGCATTGCCATCATTTCGGACAGCACAGAGGCCGGACGGCGCACGATCCGGTTTCAGGCATCTGCGCCTTTCGCCAATATACAGGACTTTACGGTTGAAAAAGGCAAGGGCGTTCAGAGCGTCACCGTCAATGGCGCAAAACCTGAGATAACCGGGCCGCTGCGCTATATAGGGTGCACGGGGCGCAGCTGCCGCACTCTCGATATTACGCTTGTTCTGGACGCCGCGCAGCCTCTGCCGGAATTGCGATGGCAGCAATATATTTATGGCGCTGGGGCAGCGGCTGAAACACTGGTCGCCGCGCGGCCCGCAGATGCGCAGCCTGTACATACGGGAGACAGGCGCATGCTGGTGCGCGAGGTAGACCTGGCCAGTGGTGCAGTGCGCCCGGCAAAAGTAAAGCCGAAACCATGATGGCGCGGTCTCAATGGGAAGAGTCTTCCTGATTGGACCCCATAAATATCATGGATTGGCGGTTTTGTGTTCCAGCCGGTCATTGTAGCGGTTTGGACTATCGGCTCATGTCTTATGGGCGTGTCAGGGAAAGAAAGGCCGTTATATGAGGCAGGCAGGTTTGATGAGCATTTCAGCATTGTCTCTCATCATGGCCTCTCCCGCAGTGGCGCAGACAGAGGCGCAGCGCATGGATGCGCTTGAGCAGCGGTTGCTGGAGCAGGAAGTGCGGATCAAACAGCTCGAAGCCATGCTGGCACAGGCACTCGGCCAATCGCCTGCTGGCCAACAGGCTGTGACGACCACAACTGCGCCCGTTCAGGCTGAGGCAGGCACCCCATCGCAGCCATCTCAAGCGCTCGCAGCAGCGCCATCACTGGCGCAGCAAGTCCCTGCGGTTGCCGAGGCTTCTTCGGACCTCGATATTTCCGGTGATCTGCGGTTGCGGCAAGAGTTTAACTGGTCGGATGGCAGCGCGCCTGACCGGTCCCGCTCGGCTATACGCGGGCGGATACGCGCGCGTCTGGCGTTGAACAATGCCCTGACTCTGGGGGCGGGCCTGACCACGGGCGACCCTGACGATCCCAACTCCACCGACGTCACCGTTTCCGATTTTGTGGACGATCTGCAGGTCAGCCTCGACCAGCTATATGCCCGCTACACCACCGGCGGCCTGACATTATGGGGCGGAAAGTTCCCGCAGATTGTTCGGCGCACAGATTTGTTGTGGGATGGCGATTTCAACCCGCAGGGCGTGGGACTGGATTATGTGCTGCCATTAGGAGAAGCTGTTTCCGTCGATGCGCACGGGCTCTATCTGATCATTGATGAGAATTCCGCTGGCTCCGGCAGCGCGATGGTCGGCGGGCAGCTTGGCGTGACGTTCTCGCCAAACGCACGCTGGAGCGCCAATCTGGCGGCCTCTTATTATGACTATCGGCTGGACGATGTCTCCAGCGCCGATGCTGGCGATTTTCGGGGCAATCTGCTGACACCCGGCGGGCAATATCTGTCCGACTTCAACCTGATGGAACTCTATGCGAGCTTGCAATATTCTGGGTTGGGCGAGCGCTGGCCGGTCGGCATAGTGGGCAATTATGTGCATAATTCCGGCGCGGCAACAGGGGCTGACACCGGCTATCTGGCCGGGGCCTTTGCCGGGCGTACGTCGAAAGCAGGGGACATCAAGCTCGGCTATTCCTATCTCAATACGCAGAGTGATGCCGTGTTTGCTGCATTCTCGCATGACAATATTCCGCTATCGACGGACTATATCATGCATGCCGCCTCGCTCGATTATGTCTTGCGAGCGAACATGATCCTCAATGCCAGCCTCTATCATTATCGCCAGCGCAAGGCCGGTGGTTTGCCTGTCGATTGGCGAGACCGCCTCAGGATGGCCATTCTCTTTAAGTTTTGAGTGTACGAATTTCATAAGACGGGAGATACCAATGCACGGAAAATTATGGCTCGCTTTGCCTCTGCTCGCGCTTTCCAGCCCCGCTCTGGCGAAAGACAAGGCCGTCACAACTACTGAGGCACGCGGGGCCGAGGCTGTCGAAATGACCACGCCAGTTTTTGAGATGTTCCGGCTGGCACCGGGCAAGACAGAAGATTTTATCCGCAGCATGGCCGTGTGGGACAAGGTCAGCATAGCAGGGGGACAGCCTCCCACGCAGCTATTCCTGCATGCAGGGGGCGAAGGCTGGGACGTGCTGCTCTACAAACCCGCTCGCCCCAAGCCAACACCTGCTCAGGAAGCGGCCATGGCAGCAAAAATCAAGGAGCTGGGCCTGCCCACTGGCGCGCTCTATTTTGTGACAGTGCGGGAGAAAATGGCCGATCATGTGCATTTCGACGCTACAGGGCCGACCACCGCTGCAGAATGGGTCGCGGAGCTGGACCGCAAGCGTGCCGAGATGAAGACAGCGCAATAGCAGGCTTTGCCAATAGGGCGGCATTGACAGGCATAAAAATGGCGGGTGGGGCAATAGCGCCGCACCCGCCATTTTATGATCTTGCTTATGGTTCAGCTGGCTGCTTCGTCTTTGCGCTGGCGGAAGAACAGGATCAGCCCGATTATCGTCATGGTCATCAGCCAGAAGCCCAGCAGCAACACCAATACTCTCCCAATCGGGCCGGAAATTTCTCCCGTGTGCACAGGGTAGGGGAGCGCCATGAACTTATAAGCCGGGCTGGCTTCCTGTAGCGGCCAGACGCCGCGTATGCTGCCGTCATTAGAGTTTACGAAGACGAGGCTGCCACCATAGCCACCCTCACGGAAATATTCGCCCGGTTCATTGACCCATGCGCGATAGGTAGCGTCTTCACTGGTCGGCAAAGTCGTCCCCACGAAACTGCTGCCCGGTATAGAGGCTTCAGCGGCGCTGGCGGCTGCGGCAAACCCTACGCCATCCCCTTCAGGCGCAATGGCAGGCAGGAAGATCAACGGTGCGCCAATTGCATCCTCAATACTATGCTCGAAAAAGATTATGACGGACGCGCTGACGACGATGAAGGCCGGGACTGCGCCTATAAGGCCCAGCGTTCTGTACCATGAGCGGAGGCGCTCTGTCTGCGTTCCCTCGCGGCTGGGTTTCAGGGCATCGGCCCAGCGCTCCTTGCGCGGCCACATGCGATAGAGGCCGACCAACAGGTTACCGAGCAGGACGATACCACTGATCGCGAGTATCCATTCCCCGGTCTTGCCGGATGCAAGCGACAAGTGCACTTCGCGGGTCCACTCAAGGAATGTAAATTCGCCTTCGCCTGTATCAAGCAATACCGCACCGTCGCCTGCAACGCGTGCGTTTCGGCTGCTGCCGTCCTCTGTCGTATAATTCACGAAAAAGCGGCCTTCCAGTCCGGCAGTGGTCCATATCCAGTTTGCTTTCGCCGCGCCGCCCTCAGCCTCAAAACTCTCTATGGTTTTTTCGATGGCGACATAGTCTTTGGGTGCTTCAACGGAGGAGAGGAGCGTGTCATTAATCTCGAAATAATAAGTGAGCAAAATTCCGGTGACAGCCTGTAACAGCCAGATGAGCGCGGCTATTACCCCCAGCCAGCGAAAGGCCGATAGTAAAAGCGAATTACCTGACTTTGGTGCAGCTATGGAAGTATCGGACATTGTATGCGCCTCCCTGTTGAAATACCATGGAGCACCGACTTGTTGGTTTCGAGAACCTCCAATTTAAGAAAAGTGAGGGGGCCAATTTCGATAGCGGGTTCATCCAGCTTCCGGGGTGAACAAAGGCGACTCTGTAGCCAGATCTTGATCTGCCTTTGAACATCTATCCCCATAGTGAAATTGGAAAGGGTGAAAGGGGGCAGGCTTCTGGACCCTGATTTCTCCTTTTCCTCTCCTTTTCAACGGTAAGTCCGGTGACTAAATCTCTTTCGATAGAGGCTTTTGCCACCATCGGCACTCTGCTTTCTCTCATGCCGCTTTGAGATCAGCCCTGCATTGTTGAAAGCGCACAATAACAATTTCGATATTGAAAACCATTTGCAATAATGACGCCCGTGTGCAAATGACGCTTTCAATTGCGATTGATTCGCAATATAATAAGGGGAAGTAGCAATGCTACGTAGAATCATCTTGGTTGGAGCATCGCTCGCGGCAGTGGGGCAGGCATATTCTTTATCAGCCAGCCCTCCGACCGAGAGTTTTGATATTCCGACCAATCTCTCGGTTGGCGGCATGTTCGCTCAGGCAGACTGGGTTGTAAAACTGGTAATGATCGGGCTGATCATTGCGTCAGTTGTCACCTGGACCGTTTTCATCGCCAAACATGTCGAGCTTCGCAAGGCCCACCGCGAAGCTGATGCGATGCTCAGCACTCTGACCAAGACCCGCTCGCTCGCAGAACTGTCAGCAACTGCGGATAACAATGAACTCATCCGCCAGGTGCGCGAGGAAATATCCCAATCGGTGGATGCGCTTCAGGATCATGATGGACTCAAAGAGCGCATCATCTCACGCTTCGATCGCTATGAAGCTCTGATCGCGCGCAAGATGACGCAGGGCGTCACCATACTTGCGACAATTGGCGCAACCGCCCCTTTTGTAGGCCTCTTCGGCACAGTCTGGGGCATTATGAACGCCTTCATCGGGATTGCCGAAAAGCAGACCACCAATCTTGCAGTGGTCGCTCCCGGTATTGCCGAAGCGCTGCTGGCGACTGCGCTGGGGCTTGTCGCCGCGATACCGGCGGTGGTCATCTATAACCATTTTGCCCGCCAGATTGCCGCGCATCGTGCAACCGTCAGTGACAGTGCGGCTGCGTTGCTGCGCCTCGTTTCCCGTGATCTCAGTCGTGGCATGCTGCCAGCCGGAGAGGCATGAATCATGGCGCTACGTCTTGCATCGGATAGCGAAGATCTGGCTATCGCGCACGAGATCAACGTGACGCCGTTCATCGATGTCATGCTGGTGCTGCTTATCATCTTCATGGTGGCTGCACCGCTGGCGACCGTGGATACAAAGGTAGACCTGCCCGTATCGAATGCGCATCCGGCGCCGAGGCCGGAACAGCCTGTTTACCTGTCGATCCGGTCAGATGGCTCAATGACTCTGAATGACGCCGCCGTTACGCCGCAGACTCTTGGCGAGGCTGTTTCGAAAGCGACCGGCTCAGACCGTGAACAGCGCATCTTCCTGCGGGCGGACAAGACGATCACCTATGAAACGATCATGTCGGCGATGAATGCCTTGCGTTCGGCTGGGTATCTGCAGGTCGCGCTGGTTGGCGCGGAATCGGGGCAGGCCGAATGACACTGATGTTCGATCTACAGGCAAACCGCCGGTGGACATTTGCTGGCGGGGTTGCACTTGCCGGGCATATCGGTGTCATTGCGCTGGGAACAACTCTATTTGTGAGCCGGAACGATCCGCCATTGCCGGAACCGGTGATAATGCTGGAACTGCCGCCGCTTGCCGCTTCCGCTGCGCAAGTCGCACCGATGCAACCTGCCCAACCGAACATCACATCTCCCCGTATCGTTACGCCTCCAATCGACGTTCCACAAATGCACGCGCCACTGCCAAGCGACCCAGTAACCTTGCCGCCTCCGCCTTCACCACTGCTACAGCGGCCAGCTGCTGCTGCGCCTGCACCGATTGCCGTACCGGCTTTAAATCCGGTCAATATTGTGCGCACAGAGACCGGAACGGGAACTTCGGCAACCGCAGGCAGCGATCCGAAAGCGAAGGCCGCCGAGGCCGACTATTTCTCGCTCGTCAGCGCTCATCTTAACCGTAAGAAAAAATATCCGAGCGAAGCGAAGAAGGCACAGCAGCAAGGCATTGTCACGGTTCGCTTTACGGTCGGTCGGAATGGCACTGTGTCCAATGTTATGATCAAGAAGAGCAGCGGTCACGCACTGCTCGACCAAGCGACGCTTGACCTGATGCAGCGTGTCGCTCCGCTTCCGAAATTTCCGAAATCCATGACCAGGGACAGCGTCACATTGTCGCTGCCCATCGATTACTCGCTTAAGACCAGTTGAAAGGAAGGTACAGCATATGAATACCAACACCAGCAAGGCGGTTTTGCGACCGCATAGCCTGAGAAATCGTAGCGCAGCCGCCGCAATCGGCTTGTCGGCTGCACTTATGACGACGCCTGCAATCGCACAACAGGCCGATGACGAGATTCAACTTGATACGCTCAAGATCGAGGATCGCACGGCGGACGTAAACCCGAATGCTGAACCGGGGGCGCCATATAAAGCGCGCACTTCGGGCGATGAACGTCTGACCCGTCCGATCGCCGAATTGCCACAGACTATGACGGTGCTGACCGAGGAGCAGATCGAGGATTCAGGCTATACAGATCTTGCCCGTATTCTTGACGCTCAACCGGGTATCACTGTCGGTACCGGTGAAAATGGCAATGCTTTTGGCGACCGCTATATCATCCGCGGGCAGGAAGCGCGCAGCGATGTGTTCGTTGATGGCCTGCGCGATCCGGGCATGACCACGCGCGAAAGCTTCGCGGTCGACCAGATCGAAATTTCGAAAGGCCCGAGCAGCACGTTCGCTGGTCGCGGAACTGCTGGCGGCGCAATCAACCTGATCACCAAGCAGGCAACGACCGACTATGACTTTGTGAAGGCCAGCGTCGGGCTCGGTGAAGATCGCTATGTGCGCACCACGCTTGATGCTAACCTCGTTGCGAGCGACCAGTTCGCGGTTCGTGCAAATGTGCTTTATGGCTACACCAAGATACCGGACCGCAGCCCCGCAGATCGCGAGCGCAAGGGTTTTGCCGTGTCAGGCACCTACATGCCGACCCAAAGCTTCGATATTACCTTTGATTATTATGGTTTAAGGGCAGAGGATAATGCCGACCTGGGTGACTATCTGAGCGGTAGTGCGACCGATGGTGATCGCCGCCCGGTTAAGACCCCAGTCTATGCGCAAAAGCAGGACTTCCAGAAATCGGATGTTGATGTATTCACCGGCCGCCTGCACTGGCAGCTGTCTGATAATATCCGCCTCACCAACAAGATGCGCTATGGCATGAGCGATAATGGCTATGTCTTGACGGGTGCGCGGGGGACCACGACAGACGCCACCGATCCAAACGGTGTTTATGATACAATCTCCTTCTCGACCCACCAGGGTTGGCAAGAGGTCGATTATTTCGGCAATCAGGCGAACCTGCATATTGAAAGTGAGATGCTGGGCGGGAAGAACGACCTTATCATCGGCGCGGAATACACCGACCATCAGGTCGTGAACGGGACCTATTCTGTCAACAACACCGGTATGACCAATTGTATTGTTTCTGGCCGGGGCGGCACGAGCCCGAGCTATTGCGGTATTGGGCCGGACGGCCAAGGCGTCAATGGGCTAAACACTCTGCTGGGACGCCAGATTACCAAGGATAGCTGGGATTCGGATTGGCAGGTGGAAACCGTCTCCCTCTATGTAATGGACACGATAGACCTGACCGAGGCGCTGACCATATTCGGTGGCGTGCGCTGGGATCACTTCGATTACACGCTGAGCACCCAGTCCGTTCCCCGTGGCAGCCCTCCGGGAACCGTACCAACGATTACCAACTATGATTATAGCGATAGTTTCTGGAATGCGCAGTTTGGCCTGACATACGAAGTGGCCGAGGGCGCAATGGTCTACGCTTCCTTTGCAACCGCAGCCGATATTAACGGTGGCGAGTCAGACCTTGGAACAAATGCCGGTTATGGCGGCCTGGTGGTCATCAACGGCGAGTTTCGCGGCGGCAAACCGGAACGCTCGGTCAATTGGGAGCTTGGAACTAAACTCAACCTCTTTGACGAGAAGTTCCTGCTGACTGCAGCCGTGTTCCAGACGACAAAGAGTGATGTATTCGAAGCGTCTGGTGGCGGCTACACGCCTGATGGCACCGGCAACACTGGCAAGAACCGCGTGCGGGGCCTCGAGCTGGGCCTTGCCGGTAACATCACCCCAGAATGGTCGATGCAGGGTGGACTGACTGTTCTCGACACCGAGATTCTAAAATCTGCATCGAATCCGCTCAATATTGGCAAAACTTTGTCGAACGCCGCCAAGTTTCAGGCATCGTTCCAGACAAAGTACCAGATTGGCCCGTTCGCGCTTGGTTTTGCTGTCAAGCATAAGAGCAAGCGCTACGGTGGTCAGCCCGATACCGCACCCGGCTTCTCAACACTTGGTGACGGCAGCTTCGTCTACAGCCAGCCAGTACCGGCTTATACTGTTGGTGATCTCTTCGCGGAATACAGGTTCAACAAGAATCTCGACTTCCGTCTGAACGTGAATAATATTACTAACGAAGACTACTACCTCACGGTCTATCGCAGTGGTTCGTTTCTGTACAAGGGCGACGCGCGGCAGGTCGTAGGCACACTGAACCTGCGCTTCTGATCGGGGGAGGGGAGGCGGTCCCTCTCTCCGCCTCCCTGCCACATATGTATAACTGAATGAGAGAAGTTCATGTTGACCGTTATCGAAAAGCTCCTTGACGCTGATGAAGCCCGGCAATTTCGCGAGACCCTCGTCACTGCGAACTGGAGCGACGGAAATCAGACGGCGGGCAGCCGCTCCGTCGCGGTCAAGCAAAATCTTCAGCTGGATCGGCAGGATGAAACCGCGCGCGCGCTTGGCAATCTGATCCTGCAAAAACTTGGCCATCATCCGACTTTTATTTCCGCTTCGTTGGCGGAAAAAATCTGGCCTCCCGTCTTCAACCTTTACCAGAATGGCGGCCATTACGGCACGCATTCAGACGCCGCGCTGATGCGCTTGCCCGAGGCCAACATGACCCTCCGCAGCGACCTTTCGGCGACTCTCTTTCTGTCCGAACCCGAAGACTATGACGGCGGAGAACTTCTGGTCGAGGAAGCGTTCGGTGCACAGGCGGTAAAGCTGGGGGCAGGCGATATGGTGCTCTACCCTAGCTCCAGCCTGCATCAGGTTGCACCGGTCACGCGCGGCCAGCGCATTTGCGCCATTACGTGGATGCAAAGCGCGGTGGCGGATACCTCTGCCCGGTCGCTTCTTTTCGACCTTGACCAGTCAATTCAGACGCTCGCTATGGACCGCGCCAAGGACGATCCCGATATCGACCGGCTGATCCATGTCTATCACAACCTCGTGAGACGGTGGGCCAATCCGTGAGGCGAGGAGACGTCGCCCGGACATTTTTATGGATTGTGCTGGCCATTCCGGCGGGTCTGATGCTGTACAATCTGGCACGTGGTCATGTGCTGGCGATGGACTTGCTGCATCCCAGTGGGGAGATGTCAGTCCGGCTGATGATCCTGGCCCTGCTACCGGGGCCGCTGGTAAATTTTTTCGGACGCAATCGTTTCTTGCAGGGCTGGCTTTCGATCCGGCGTAATTTCGGTGTTGCAGCCTTTGTTTATGCGATGTTGCACCTCGCCATCTACATCTTCGACATGCGCCTGCTTTCCGCTATCCTTGATGAGCTCGAACTGCCCGCGATCTGGACAGGATGGCTGGCCCTGTTCCTGATGATTCCGCCCGCCGCGATCAGCTTCGACAGGGCGATGCGAGCGCTCGGCAGGCGTTGGAAACAGGTCCAAAGGCTCGCATATGCAGCATTGGGGCTGTCTCTTATTCATTGGCTGCTGCTTGATTGGCACTGGCAGCCAGCGCTCGTTCACCTCACACCGCTTATGATCGCGTGGGTCTTGCGCTTGATCGGTAACAGCAGGAATCGCACACTCGAAAGGTCAGGAATATGAAATCAGTTCGCACTATCTTGGGGCTTGGTCTTGTAGCTTCAGTCGGTCTCTCACTCTCCAGCCCCGCACATGCCGATGGAGATATCCTCTGCAATTCGGGGCCGCAGGAAAAGTGGCAACCCGTTAAGAAGCTGAAGAAGCAGGCATGGCTGGAGGGATGGGAGTTGCTCAAGGTGCAGGTCGAAGGGGACTGTTATGAGGTCTACGCAAGGACCGAAAACGGCCAAGCCATCGAAGCCTTTTTCCATCCCGTAACGCTCAGGAAACTCGTCGTTTTCCGTCGAGGTCAAGAGATTTATCGGGCGCCTGATTAATGGGGCATGACCCCTAAGGGTTGAAACAATGCCCCTGATGCTTCCAGCCCGGGTTTCGTGTGGGCAAGCGTGTTGGTTCCAAGATGATCATCCAAACGAAGCATCGCCGCAACGGGTCGTTGATATAGCGACCCGCGATGTAACCAATATTTTTGTGCGTTTTCCCGGAATTGCAACAGTAAAAAACCAAAAAGGGTTTTTCTGTCAGGAGTTATCCGCGAGGTCAGGGGTTATTGCCGATGCGATCGCATCTAAAATCATGCTCAGGCCAATATCGGATGGATCGACATAACTTGCGAACAGAAAGCCGAGTGTTCTTGTCAGGTTGAAGCCCGACAGGCGAGGGCGCACAATTTCAGCATGTTCGAAACAGTCCGGCATGACTGTAATGCCCAGCCCTGAGCGAACATAGGTGAGGGCGCGGCTCTCGTCCGTGGTGCGCGCAGCGAAAAAGGGGCGCACCCCATGAGCCGTAAAGAACCGGCTGGTATCCACCAATGCCTCACAGTGCCGTCGGACGATCATCGTTTCGCCTGTTAACTCTTCGGGCTCAATCTGCTCTCGGCCCGCCAGGCGATGCCGCTTGCTCATGGCCACAGAGTAACCCTCGGTGAAGAGTGGCTGGCAGGCAAAGCGGTTTTCACTTTCCTGGATAAGAGTTAGCGCCACATCTATTCGGCTACGTGTAAGCCGTTCAACGAGATCGCGCTCTCTCCCTTCAACAAGTTCGATTCTGCGATCGGCCTGCAGGCTGGAAAGAGAACCGAGAAGGCTCTCAGTCCATTTGTCTGGTGTGCTGGTAAGAAGCCCTATCCGCAGTGTCGAGGTATGACTGGTTTTCGATACTTCTCTTTCGGCATGTGCGAATTCAGCTTCGATCCGGCGCGCTAGCGGGGCGAGGCGCGCACCGCTCTCCGTCAGCTCAACCCGGCGATTGGTGCGACGAAACAGTGTCTGACCAATATTATTTTCAAGCTTGGCGATGCCAACTGACAATGTCGGCTGAGAGACATTGCAGATCATTGCGGCTTTCGAGAAATTCCCCTGATCTATCACTGCCAGAAAATAGCGGAGGAGATAGCGTTCTATCATAGATACTATCTATGATATGCTTCTATATATTTCAATTTTTCTTTTGGTTGAAGATGCCGTATTTCGCAAGGAAATGAAGGAGAGGCACAAGCATGACCGATTTCGATTTTGCTCTGGGTGAAACTGCCGATATGATCCGCGAGAGTGCTGCGCGTTTTGCCGACACTAAAATTGCGCCGCTGGCCGTAAAGATCGATGCAGAGGATTGGTTTCCGCGCGACGAGTTATGGTGTGCGATGGGCGAACTGGGCCTGCATGGTGTTACCGTGGCGGAGGCCGACGGTGGCTTGGGGCTTGGTTATCTGGAGCATGTTATCGCGTGTGAGGAGGTGAGCCGGGTTTCAGCTTCTATCGGCCTTTCCTATGGTGCGCACTCGAACCTGTGCATCAATCAGATCGCGCGCTGGGCCAGCCCGGAGCAAAAGGCAAAATATCTGCCCAAACTCATTTCCGGCGAGCATGTCGGTTCGCTTGCCATGTCGGAGGCTGGCGCAGGGTCGGACGTGGTTTCAATGAAACTGAAGGCGGAAAAGCGCGGTGACCATTATGTGCTCAACGGCACGAAGTTCTGGATTACCAATGCGGCATATGCTGATGTGCTGGTGGTATATGCGAAGACGGGCGAAGGGGCGAAGGGCATCACCGCTTTTCTGATCGAAAAGGATATGCCCGGTTTCTCCATCGGACAAAAGATCGACAAAATGGGAATGCGCGGATCTCCGACCGCTGAGCTGGTGTTCGACGATTGCATGGTTCCTGCGGATAATATCATGGGGCCGGAAAATGGTGGCATCGCAGTGCTGATGTCTGGTCTCGATTATGAAAGGACGGTTCTTTCAGGCATTCAGCTTGGCATTATGCAGGCATGTCTTGACGTGGTGCTGCCATATGTGCGCGAACGCAGGCAGTTTGGTAAAGCAATTGGCGCTTTTCAGCTCATGCAGGCCAAAGTTGCGGATATGTATGTCGCGCTCAATTCGGCGCGGGCCTATGTTTATGCTGTAGCGCAAGCGTGCGACCGGGGACAAACAACCCGCTTCGATGCTGCGGGCGCAATCCTGCTGGCGAGCGAAAATGCGGTGAAAGTTGCGCTGGAAGCCGTGCAGGCGCTGGGCGGGGCGGGCTATACAAAGGACTGGCCGGTCGAACGTTTCCTGCGCGATTCTAAACTGCTTGATATCGGCGCGGGAACGAACGAAATTCGCCGGATGCTGATCGGGCGGGAGCTGATCGGCGTATGAGCGGGCCGATCCTCCCTACCGCCTATCGCGCGGAAGATCCTGAGACGCAGGCGCGCGCAACTCACAATCGCGCGCTGGCGGAGGAGTTGCGTGCACGGGTAGCGCAAGCGGCGTTGGGCGGGAATGAAAAATCTCGCGAAAAACATATTGCGCGAGGCAAGCTATTGCCGCGGGATCGCGTGGAGCGGCTGCTGGATGCGGGATCGCCGTTCCTTGAAATCGGACAGCTTGCCGCCAATGGGCTGTATGGCGACGAAGTGCCCGGCGCCGGGATCATCGCCGGGATTGGCAGAGTATCGGGCCGGCAGGTGATGATTGCCTGCAATGACGCCACAGTGAAGGGCGGTACATATTTCCCCCTTTCGGTTAAGAAACATCTGCGGGCGCAGGAGATCGCAGCGGAAAACCGGCTGCCGTGCATCTATCTGGTCGATAGCGGCGGCGCGAACCTGCCTAATCAGGCAGAGGTTTTTCCTGACCGCGACCATTTCGGGCGTATCTTCTTCAATCAGGCAAATATGAGCGCGCGTGGGATCGCCCAGATTGCCTGTGTCATGGGAAGTTGCACAGCGGGCGGCGCCTATGTTCCTGCTATGTCAGACGAAAGTGTGATTGTACGGGAGCAAGGGACAATCTTTCTGGCCGGGCCGCCTCTGGTTCAGGCGGCGACGGGAGAAGTGATTACAGCCGAGGATCTGGGCGGTGGGGATCTCCATGCGCGCAAATCAGGCGTGGTCGATCATCTGGCAGATGATGACGAACATGCGCTGACTATAGTCCGGGATATTGTGTCGACTTTGCCTGATGATCATGTGGCCGACATCGCGCTGCGTGAGGCTCGCCCGCCCAAATACGCCGCCGAGGAGCTTTACGGAATCATTCCCGAAGATGTTCGCGCGCCTTATGATGTGCGCGAAGTGATTGCGCGGATCGTCGATGGGTCGGAGTTCCATGAATTCAAGGCGCTATATGGTACTACGCTTGTCTGCGGATTTGCCCATATTCATGGCATGCCAGTAGCAATCCTTGCCAACAACGGCGTGCTGTTCAGCGAAAGCGCGGTCAAGGGCGCGCATTTCGTTGAGCTGGCGTGTCAGCGGCGTATACCATTATTGTTCCTTCAGAATATCAGCGGCTTCATGGTTGGCGGCAAATATGAGGCGGAGGGTATCGCCAAGCATGGAGCCAAACTGGTGACGGCCGTGGCAACCGCGAGTGTGCCCAAGATCACCGTGCTGATCGGCGGCAGCTTTGGCGCCGGTAATTATGGTATGTGCGGGCGCGCCTATTCGCCGCGCTTCCTCTTCACATGGCCCAACGCGCGCATTTCCGTGATGGGTGGCGAGCAGGCGGCGAGCGTGCTCGCGACTGTCCACCGCGATGCCAGCAAATGGAGCGCGGATGAGGCTGAAGCGTTCAAGGCACCGATCCGGCAGCAGTTTGAAGATGAAGGCAACCCCTATCACGCCACAGCGCATCTTTGGGATGACGATATCATTGACCCGGCGCAGACCCGCGATGTGCTGGGGCTGGCCTTTGCGGCTTGCTTGAATGCGCCAATCCCTGAGCGCGCGTCGTTCGGCATTTTCCGCATGTGAGTTGATCCGGAAACAACAAAGATATTTCTGATGTTTAAGGACGTAATATGATTGATGACGTTGTCCTTCTTTCCGGTGTTCGCACAGCGATCGGTAGTTTTGGAGGCGCACTCGAGGATATGGTTCCGGCAGAACCGGGATGCGTTTGTGCGGTCGAAGCGATCAAACAGGAGGGGATTGCCTCAGATGACATAGGGCATGTCATGTTCGGGCAGGTGGTCTCAACGCGTCCGTCGGATGCTTATCTTGCGTGTGGTATTGCTGTGAATGCCGAGATTCCATTGGAGACGCCGGCAATGACCGTGAATCGTTTGTGCGGCTCAGGTGTGGAAAGGCGCTTTCATAGCCAGATTGTTCCGATAGCAGTCAAAACGCGCAAGGGTATCCAGCAGTTCGATGTTGCCGAAGCGAACGAGGCATGTGCTTCTCAGGCTTGCGCAGTGTTGCAGGAACTGAGGCTTGACCCGGCCAAGACCAACGTGAACGGTTCGGGCATTTCGCTTGGTCATCCGGTTGGCGCAACAGGCGCAATCATCCTCGTCAAATTGCTCTATGAGCTGGAGCGTTCTGGCGGGCGACATGGTTTAGCTACGATGTGCATCGGCGGCGGTCAGGGGATCGCATTAATCATTGTGTGTTTGTAACAACGATGCTTTCTGTCCAGGAATTTACAAGAGAAAGAGGCTGATGTGCTCAGATCTGTTCTGATTGCCAACCGGGGTGAAATCGCCTGTCGCATCATTCGTACCGCGCGGCGCATGGGGATAAGCACCGTTGCGGTTTATTCCGATGCTGATGCAGGGGCGCTTCATGTCCGTTCCGCCGACGATGCCGTCCACATCGGGCCGTCATCAGTGCGTGAAAGCTATTTGGTGGGTGAAAAAATTATTGCTGCTGCACTGGCTACAGGTGCGGAGGCGATCCACCCCGGCTATGGCTTCCTTAGTGAAAATGCAGCGTTCGCGCAGGCGGTAATCGACGCAGGGTTGATATGGGTCGGGCCAAATCCCGCCAGTATCACTGCCATGGGCCTGAAAGATGCCGCCAAGGCATTGATGCAGGCGGCGGGTGTTCCCGTCACACCGGGCTATATGGGCGAGGATCAGGCGCCCGAACGGCTCGCAGCGGAGGCCGATGCCATTGGCTATCCTGTGCTCATCAAGGCGGTCGCTGGCGGCGGCGGCAAGGGGATGCGTAAGGTCGATGGTGCAGACGATTTCGCTGATGCGCTTTCTTCTTGCCAGCGCGAGGCGGTGTCATCCTTCGGCAACGCGCATGTGTTGCTGGAAAAATGGATCGACAATCCACGCCATATCGAGGTGCAGGTGTTCGGCGACACCCATGGCAATGTTGTGCACCTGTTCGAGCGGGATTGTTCACTCCAGCGGCGACATCAGAAGGTGATCGAGGAAGCGCCAGCTCCGGGCATGGACGCGGCCACCCGCGCAGCGATTTGCGATGCGGCAGTACGCGCGGCAAAGGCGGTCGATTATGTGGGAGCCGGAACGATCGAGTTTATTGCCGACGGCTCCGGACCACTTAGTGCTGACAGAATCTGGTTCATGGAAATGAACACGCGGTTGCAGGTCGAGCATCCAGTAACTGAAGCGATTACCGGTCAAGACCTTGTCGAGTGGCAGTTGCGTGTCGCGTCCGGCGAAATCTTGCCCCGGCAACAGGATGATCTTGCCATCAACGGCTGGGCCGTGGAAGCGCGCCTCTATGCGGAAGACCCGGCCAAGGGGTTTTTGCCCAGCACCGGGCGATTGAGTGTTTTTCAGCCAGGCCAGGGGTGTCGCATCGATACCGGAGTTGAACAGGGTGCGGAAATATCCCCTTATTACGACCCGATGATCGCCAAGGTGATCGCTCACGGTGAGAATCGTGAGGCGGCGCGGATCCAGCTTTCGCGTTCGCTTGGCAGTACCGCTATCTGGCCGCTCAAGACCAATGCGGGGTTTTTGGTCAAGGCGCTTGAACATCAAGATTTTGTTGCCGAGCAGCTTGATACCGGTTTGATCGGACGGGAAGGAGAGGCGTTGCTTCCGCCAGCCCGGCCCAGCAAGGAGGCATTGGCTGCGGCCGGGGCGGATTTGGCGATCGGCGGCGAACTGGCGGGCTTTCGCTTGAATGCGCCAACGCAGGCTGGCGCGCTCTTTTTGCTGGATGGTGATCCTGTGAGGGTGAGCTATGATCCGCGTAAGGGTAAGGCTGTTCCGGGGAATGAACAGACGCTGGTGAGCGAAGGGGGGCAGGTTTGGAGTCTTTCGACTTGGCGTGTTAATGGAGTTGCTAACGGCAATGCGTCTGACGGTGCTATTCTGGCACCGATGCCGGGCCGTATTATTGCACTATTTGTCACAGAAGGCGACGAGGTCAGTAAAGGTCAAAAGTTGCTGACGCTTGAGGCGATGAAGATGGAACATACTCTCCTTGCTCCGTTCGATGGGAGAATCGTCAGTTTCAGCGCGTCTCAAGATGGTCAGGTTACCGAAGGCGCACTCCTGATCAAAATCCAACAGTCGGAGATGGCGTGATGGCAGGTAAGTTTTTTGATCAATGGGTTGTTGGGGAAACGATCCATCACGAGATTCATCGCACGGTCACTGAGACGGATAATCTCCTTTTTTCTACAATGACCCACAATCCACAGCCGCTTCACATCGATCGTGAGGCGGCTAAAGCAAGCGAGTTCGGTCAAATTCTGGTGAATGGCACCTTTACCTTTGCCTTGATGATTGGCCTGTCGGTTGCCGATACCACGCTGGGCACATTGGTCGCTAATCTGGGTTATGATAAGCTGGTAATGCCGTCGCCGGTTTTCTTGGGTGATACATTGCGGGCTCAAAGCGAAGTTGTTGACCTCAAACCAAGCAAGTCACGTCCCGGTTGCGGCATCGTGACTTTCAAGCACCAAATGACTAACCAACGCGAAGAAATCGTGTGTCAATGTTTGCGGATGGCGCTGATCCAAGGAAGTGCGACATGAGGTTACGCTCGCTGTTATTTGTCCCGGCCGATCGACCCGAACGTTTTACCAAGGCTGCAGCCAGCGGTGCGGATGCGTTGATTATCGATCTTGAGGATTCCGTTGCGCTGGAAAGGAAAGCGACAGGGCGCGCGGCTGTTGCCGAATGGCTGGCTGGGGAGCGTTCGATAAGGACCTTCGTGCGCGTTAACCCATTGGATGGCGAGCTTGTCGGCGCAGATCTCGAAGCCGTTATGCCTGCCCCACCTGATGGGCTGGTTTTGCCCAAGGCGGAGGGGAGCGCAAGTGTGGAAGCGCTAGTAGCCCTGTTGAATGGGGTCAAGATTCCGATCATGCCGATCGCGACAGAAACGCCTGCATCGATTTTCCAACTTGGCAGTTACAGTTCGGTTGGACAATTTCTTGCGGGCTTGACCTGGGGAGCGGAAGATTTGCCGGCAGCCATCGGTGCGTCAACATCGCGCGAGGACGATGGTAGCTATACCGCGCCGTATGAAATGGTGCGTAGTCTTACTTTGTTTGGTGCCCATGCGGCCGGAACTGCCGCAATTGAAACGGTGTTCCCCCGGATCGATGCAATAGACTCTCTAAAGCGCTATGTCGCCCGAGCGCGCCGCGACGGCTTTACCGGAATGATGGCTATCCATCCCTCGCAAATCGAGACGATTAACGCAGGCTTCTCTCCCGATGAGGGCGAAATTGCGCATGCGCGCGCAGTGATCGAAGCCTTTGCCGCAAATCCTGATGTCGGCGCGCTCAACCTTGCTGGCAAGATGGTGGACCGACCGCATCTTGTACAGGCGCAACGGATTATGGACATGATCAGGTGATGGCCGACTCTTGCAGCACCTAGGTGGTGTTGACATTCAGAAGATGCCGTGACGAAAATGCTGGTTTTCTGTGCTGCCGATGCTCACGTAGCTGTAGTATGCTGCGCTCCGGGTCACAGAAAAGCGGCGTTTGCAGACCGGCAGGACTGAATGTCGATCCGGCCTAGTGTTGCTGGAAAATTGGTGGAGCCGAGGGGGATCGAACCCCTGACCTCTACACTGCCAGTGTAGCGCTCTCCCAGCTGAGCTACGGCCCCATCCCTGTTGCCGGTCTGGTGTCCGGCGAGGATAATGCACCATAGTGCATCATGATATGCCTGCACTATGGAGGCGCTGCCTTTAAGCGAGCAGCACCTCTAAATGCAAGTGGTTAATTCTCAATTATCGTCGTCTTTTTCTTTGTCGGCGGCATCGACGCCCAAGTCGTCATCGCCACCCAGATCGACATCATTGTCCGGCGAATCGTCATCATCATCGATGTCGATATCCAGATCATTATCGACCTCATCATTCTCGGTTTCCTTGGCCTCCTTCTGCTGTGCTGGCACAACGGCTTCATAAGGAAGCGGCTGTTTGGATTTCAACACAGGCTCAGGATCCCATGTTACGCCGCATTCTATGCAGGTAACTGGCGTTTCATTGCCAAGATCGTAAAAGCGCGTTGCGCATTTTGGGCAAGTCCGTTTTGTGCCCCATTCAGGCTTCACCATGTGCCGCCTTCCATCCTTTTTTAAATCTAAAGCGAATTCGCAAAACCCGCATAACAACGCTTTTGTTATGCGAAGAGACGCGCGCCTTGCCATAGCATTGCGGCGCTGTCAAAAGCCGTTGCTAAATTGGTGCATAATTTTTGTAAGAAAGCCTGTTTTCCCCATGACTGCCTCTGCTTCTTCTTCCGTTCCGCGCCCTGCAACATTTTGCGCGCCAACCAAAGGGCTGGCAGGGCAGGCGGATGTGCCGGGCGACAAGAGCATCTCGCATCGCGCTTTGATGTTCTCGGCGCTTGCTGTCGGGAAAAGCAGGGTTGAAGGCTTGTTGGAGGGCGAGGATGTGCTCTCAACAGCGGCCGCGCTCCGGGCTATGGGGGCGCGGATTGAGCGCGATGATGCAGGCGTGTGGCATATAGAGGGCGTGGGCGTAGGCGGTTTGCTACAGCCGGAAACCGCGCTTGATATGGGCAATAGCGGTACATCAACGCGTTTGCTGATGGGCCTGCTCGCCAGCCATGACCTGACCGCGA
>Ga0209578_10001501_pt1 | contig 21549 bp, 16 predicted proteins | sample tdAd472_FD_187127 | JGI IMG/M metagenome (GOLD analysis project Ga0209578, IMG submission 187127) | Marine sediment microbial communities from the Atlantic coast under amendment with organic carbon and nitrate - tdAd47.2 (SPAdes)... | ecosystem: Environmental > Aquatic > Marine > Coastal >...
CAACCGCGCGGACCTAGTCCGCTCGCTCGACGATGTATTGCGCGAAGTCCTGACCACGCCGGCCAGCGCTTCCGGGGGGGCCGTGCGATGAACAACCGGATCGCCTTCGACAGCACCAAGAAACAGGCGATCGAGACCGCCCGCACCCGCCTTCTGGTCGGGGGCTCCCTGATGGCGGCCGCCTTCTTCGTCGTCGGCGTGCGTCTGTTCGACCTGGCCGTGTTCAACGAAACCGAGGATCTGCGCCGCGCCGCGTCGCGCGAGATCGCACGCCCGGCGACCATGGCCCGCGCCGATATCGTCGACCGCAACGGCGTCTTGCTCGCCACCAGCCTGAAGACCGCATCGCTGTTCGCCGATCCCCGCAAGATCTCGGATCCGGCCGCCGCGGCGCGCCGGCTGATCGAAATTCTGCCGGACCTGAGCGAGGAGGTCGTCGCGGCCCGGCTCGGTTCGGGAAAGAGCTTTGTGTGGCTGCGGCGTAACCTCACGCCGCGCCAGCAATTCCAGGTCAACCGGCTGGGCATTCCCGGCCTCGACTTCGAAAAAGAAGAACGCCGCGTCTATCCCCATGGCCGGCTCGCCGGGCACATCGTCGGCTTCACGAATGTGGACAATGTCGGGCTCGCCGGTATCGAGAAGAGCATGGATGCCGCCATCGCCGGCACCACCTCACCGCTGCGTCTGTCCATCGATATCCGCGTCCAGCAAATCCTCCGCCAGGAACTCGCCAGCCAGATCGAGAAGTTCAAGGCCATCGGCGGCGGCGGCATCGTCCTCGATGTCGAGAGCGGCGAGGTCGTGGCGATGGTGTCGCTGCCGGACTTCGACCCCAACGCCGCCGGACAGGCCGCCGACGACACCCGGTTCAACCGCATGACCCTGGGGGTCTACGAGCTCGGCTCCGTCTTCAAGATTTTCAATCATGCGATCGCCCTGGAAACCGGGGTGGCCACCTTTGCCAGCAGCTACGACGCGACGAAGCCGATCCGCGTCGCCCGGTTTACGATTTCGGACTTCCACCCCGAGAAACGCTGGCTGACGGTGCCGGAAATCTTCCAGCACTCGTCGAACATCGGCTCCGCCAAGATCGCCCTGGACATCGGCTCCGACGATCAACGCAAGTATCTCGGCCATCTCGGCCTGCTGCGCCGGACGAGCATCGAACTGCCCGAGCAGGCGCAGCCGATGTATCCGGCGCGCTGGCGCGAGATCAACACGATGACGATTTCCTTCGGCCACGGGATCGCCGTCAGTCCGCTGCATCTGACGAGCGCCGTCGCGGCGGTCGTGAATGGCGGCATTCTGCGCCCCGCGACCCTTATCAATCACGAAACGACAACCGGTGACGGCGTGCAGATCTTCTCCGCCGAGACGTCGGACCGGATGCGCCGCCTGCTCCGCCTCGTGGTCGAGACCGGGACCGGCCGCAATGCCGATGCCAAGGGGTATCTGGTGGGCGGCAAGACCGGCACCGCCGAGAAGCAGGTCAACGGCAGCTACAAGCGCAACGCGCTGATTTCATCCTTCGTCGGCGTCTATCCAATCACCGCACCGCGCTTCGTCGTTTTCGCCATGCTCGATGAGCCGAAGGGCATCAAGGAAAGCTACGGCTATGCGACCGGCGGCTGGACCGCCGCGCCGGTCGTGCAGGGGGTCGTGGCCCGCATGGCGCCGCTGTTCGGCATTGCCCCGCTCGACGAAACCGCGCCGGACATCCGGCACGCCATCAACATCAACGCACAGCCGGCAATCGGGAACCGGTCCGATGCGGTTAATTGAGCTGGCGGTCGATATGGTGATGGTAGATCCGCGGATGCACGACACGGAGATTTCCGGCCTCACGGCGGACAGCCGCCAGGTGCAGCCAGGATATCTGTTCGCGGCCCTGCCCAGCGCGTCGGAAAACTCCGGCACGGACGGGCGCGACTTCATCAAGGAGGCGGTCGCGCGCGGCGCGGTCGCGATTCTGGCGCCCGACGGCACCCAGATCGACGGCCTGCCCGCCGATACGCCCGACGACACCCCGTATCTGATCACCGACGAGAACCCGCGCTGGCGCCTGTCGCAGTTCGCGGCACGATTCTATGAGCAGCAGCCGCGCCATATCGTCGGCGTCACCGGCACCAACGGCAAATCCTCTGTTGCCGGTTTCACCCGGCAGATCTGGGCTCTTCTCGGGTATCCGTCCGGCGCCATCGGGACACTGGGCGTCGACGCCGACGGGTTCGACGCCGGACCGAGTCTCACCACGCCCGACCCGGTGAACCTGCACGCCACACTTGCCAAGATGGCGACGTCGGGTATCGACCATCTGGCGCTCGAGGCCTCGTCGCATGGCCTCGACCAGTTTCGCCTGGACGGGGTGAAATTCTCCGCCGCCGCCTTCACCAACCTCAGCCGCGATCATCTGGATTATCACGGCACCGAAGAGGCGTATCTGGCCGCGAAAATGCGCCTGTTCCGCCATCTGCTGCCGGTCGACGGCGCGGCGGTTCTGAATGCGGACTCGCCGCATTTCGACACCGTCGCCGAGATTTGCCGGACCACCGGCCATCGGGTGCGCAGTTTCGGCATCCAGACCAGTGATATTCATATCGCCGACGTGTCCGCACTGCCCGACGGGTTGCGGCTCTGCGTGACCGTGAAGGACCAAAGCCTCGAGACCCGCCTGAATCTCGTGGGCGGCTTCCAGGCCTATAACATCCTCGCCGCACTCGGCCTCGTGGCCGAGACGGACGGCGACCTGATGGACGCCTTCGGCACCCTCGCCCATCTCAAGGGGGTGCGCGGCCGCATGCAGCGGATCGGCGCCCTGGAAAACGGTGCCCAGGTCTATGTCGACTACGCGCACACGCCCGACGCGCTGCAAACCGCGCTCGGTGCGATCCGGCCCCATGTCGGCGGCAAGCTGCATCTGATTTTCGGCGCCGGCGGCGACCGCGACGCGGGCAAGCGCCCGATGATGGGCGACGTTGCCGCCCGCCACGCCGACCGGGTGATCGTGACCGACGACAACCCGCGCCGCGAGGATCCGCAAACCATCCGCCGGCAGATCCTGGCGCGCTGCACCGGCGCAGAGGATATCGGCGACCGGGCCGCCGCAATCAAGGCCGGTATTTCAAGCCTGCAGGATGGCGACATTCTGATGATCGCCGGCAAGGGCCATGAGCAGGGCCAGATCATCGGGACGGAATCCCAGCCGTTCGATGACGCCGCCGTTGCCGCCGAAATTTTGAGCAGAATGGGCGGGGAGGTCGTCACATGATGTCCACCAACCCCATCTGGACCCGCGATGAAGTTCTGGCCGCCACCCAGGGGCAGATCGGCGCCGCCGGCGGCGACTGGGCCGCCACGGGCGTGTCCATCGATAGCCGCACCTGCCAGCCGGGCGATCTGTTCGTCGCCGTCAGCGGCGATAATTTCGACGGCCATGATTTCATCGCCGATGCGTTCGCGGCGGGTGCTGTCGCCGCCATCACCGGCCGGGACACCGACGATGCCGATGCCCGTGGCGCCGCGCTCATCCGCGTCGATGACGGGATGCACGCGCTGGAAAATCTCGGCCGCGCCGCGCGCGACCGCACCGACGCACCCGTCGTCGCCATCACCGGTTCCGTCGGCAAGACCGGCACCAAAGAGGCCATGACCCTGGCACTTGGCGCGCTTGGGCCGACCCATGCGACGGCGGGCAATTTGAACAACCATATCGGCGTGCCGCTGACCCTGGCACGGATGCCGCGCGACGTGGCCTTCGCGGTGATCGAGATGGGCATGAACCATGCCGGGGAGATTTCCGATCTCTCCAAGCTCGCACGCCCCAATGTCGGCGTGATCACAACCATCGCGGCTGTGCATCTGGAATTCTTCGACCATGTCGCAGGCATTGCCGACGCCAAGGCCGAAATCTTCGACGGCATGTGCCAGGGCGGCGCCGCCGTTCTCAACCGCGACAATGTCTACTTCGCCATCCTGGCCGCGCGCGCCTGGGCGCGGGGGCTTGAGAACGTCGTGGCCTTCGGCGCGCATCCCGAGGCCGATGTGCATCTCTCGTCCTGCAAGCTCGGTGACGACGGCAGCGACATCACGGCCCGCCTCGGTGACCGGATCATCCGATACCGTCTCAACGTCCCCGGCCGGCACTGGGTGCAAAACTCCCTGGCCGTTCTGGGCAGCGTGTCCGCACTCGGCGGCGATCTGGACCAGGCGGCAACCGCGTTGGCGGATCTGACGCCCCCCAAGGGCCGGGGCGCGCGCATCAGCGTGCAGATGCCCGGCGGGCTCCTCACGGTTATCGACGACAGCTACAACGCCAGCCCGGCCTCAATGCGCGCGGCGTTCGCCGTGCTGGGCAACGCCCAGCCACAGGCGGGCGGGCGCCGGATCGCGGTGCTTGGCGACATGCTCGAGCTTGGCGCCGCAAGCGCGAAACTCCATGCCGCGCTGGCCGGCGACCTCGAATCCAACCGGGTCGATCAGGTGTTTTGCGCCGGCCCCGACATGGCCGCCCTCGACGAATTATTGCCGGCCGCCATGCGCGGCGGATCGGCGGCAGATTCGAAGGCGCTTGCGCCGCAGGTTTGCAATGCCGTCAAGGCCGGCGATGTGGTCCTCGTGAAGGGCTCCCTGGGCAGCCGGATGGCCGCAATCGTGGATGCGCTTTGCGCGCTGGATTCAAATGGCGGGCTGGAGGCCAATCATGCTGTTTAACCTCCTCGCCCCCCTCGCCGATCAGTTCATTCTGTTCAACCTGTTCAACTCTCTGACGTTCCGCGCGGGCGGCGCGGTGGTGACGGCCCTGGTCGTGGCGTTCCTGTTCGGCCCCAAGATTATCGGCTGGCTGCGCCAGCAACAGCCGGAAGGCCAGCCCATCCGCGAAGACGGGCCGCAAACCCATTTCAAGAAGGCCGGCACCCCCACCATGGGTGGATTCCTGATCCTGCTGGCGATCATTGTCAGCACACTCCTGTGGGCGGACCTGACCAACGGGTATGTCTGGGCGCTGCTCCTGATCACCGTCGGGTTCGGCGCCATCGGCTTTGCCGACGATTATCAGAAGCTCACCCGGTCGAAGTCCAAGGGCATTCCCGCCCGCGTGCGCCTGCTGGCCGAAATTCTGGTCGCCGGCGTCGCGACATTGTGGATCATGCGCCTCACGCCCGACCCGCTGGCCACCACGCTGGCGCTTCCCTTCGTGAAGAACTTCCTGATCGAGCTGAGCTGGTTCTTCGTGCCGTTCGCGATCTTCGTGATCGTCGGCGCGTCAAACTCCGTGAACCTCACGGACGGGCTCGACGGCCTCGCCATCGTGCCGGTGATGATCGCCGCCACCTGCTTCGGCCTGATCTCCTACGTGACCGGCAATCTGGTCTTCTCCAACTATCTGCTGATCTTCGCGGTTCCGGGCGCCGGTGAGCTTGCCGTCTTCTGCGGCGCGCTGGTCGGTGCGGGACTGGGCTTTCTCTGGTTCAACGCGCCGCCGGCCATGGTCTTCATGGGCGACACCGGCTCGCTGTCGATGGGTGGCGCGCTCGGCGGCATCGCCGTCGTGACCAAGCATGAGCTGGTCCTCGCCATCATCGGCGGCCTGTTCGTGCTCGAGACCGTCTCGGTCATCGTGCAGGTGGGATCGTTCAAGCTGACCGGCAAGCGCGTGTTCCGCATGGCGCCGCTGCACCATCACTTCGAACAGAAGGGCTGGGCCGAGCCGACCATCGTGATCCGGTTCTGGATCATCGCAACCGTCCTGGCCCTGATCGGCCTCGCAACCCTGAAGCTGCGGTGAGGCGATGACGGCGACCCCTAACATGCTCGACCTCAGCGCCTATGATGATCACGCGATCGCCGTGCTGGGGCTCGGCGTATCGGGATTGAGCGCGGCCAGCGAGCTGCACCGGGCCGGCGCGCGCGTGCTGCCCTGGGACGACAGTGAGAATCGCCGCGACGGCGCCGCCGCACGCGGATTGACGCCGTACGACCTCGAGACGGCCGAATTCGCCGACATCGACATGCTGGTGTTGAGCCCGGGCATTCCCCAGGGCCACCCGCACACCCACCCGGTCGTCGCGCGCGCACGCGCAGCCGACTGCGAGATCCTGTGCGACATCGAGTTGCTCACCCGGGCCGCGCCAGACGCGCGCTATATCGGGATCACGGGCACCAACGGCAAATCGACCACCACGGCGCTGATCGGCCATATCCTGTCCGAGCTGGGCGTTGCGAGCGCCATCGGCGGTAATATCGGCGCCCCGGCCCTGTCACTGGATGCGCTCGGGCTCGACGGCGTCTATGTGCTCGAGCTTTCGTCCTACCAGCTCGATCTGCTGCCCAAAGCCGTGTTCGACGTGGCCGTCCTGCTCAACATCACCCCCGACCATCTCGACCGTCATGGCGGGATGGACGGCTATGTTGCCGCCAAACGCCGCATCTTTGACGGCCAAAGCGCCACGCAGACGGCCATCGTCGGAATCGACGATACCTATTCACACGCGATCTTCGACGCGCTGCGCACCGGCGGCCCGGCCGCGGTGACGCCGATTTCGACCCGCGCCGTGTGCGCCGGCGGCGTTTACCTCAAGAATGGCTGGATCGTCGACGACCGGGCCGGAAGTGCCGAGCCGATCATCGACATGGGCGCATTTCCGGCGCTCCCCGGTGACCACAACGCCCAGAATGTTGCGACGGCCTTCGCCGCCGTGACCGCAATCCTGGACGACATATCGTCTCAGGCCCGGACCGAAATCGTGGCGGCCATCGCCAGCTTCCCCGGGCTCGCGCATCGACAGGAACTATTGGGCGCGGCGGGTGCGGTGCGCTACGTCAACGATTCCAAGGCGACCAACGCGGAAGCCGCGGCGCATGCCCTATCGGCCTATGAGAATATCTACTGGATCGCCGGCGGCATCGCGAAGGAGGGCGGCATCACCGCGCTGGAGCCGCACTTCAACCATGTCCGGCACGCCTTCCTGATCGGCGACGCGGCCGAGGATTTCGAAGAGACCCTGAACGGCAATGTTCCGGCGACCATTTCCGGTGACCTTGTCACGGCCACACAACAGGCGAGCGACATGGCGGCCGGCAACGATGCCGCCGTGGTTCTACTGTCACCGGCCTGCGCGTCCTTCGACCAGTTCTCCAGTTTCGAGGCCCGCGGCGATGCTTTCCGCACCGCCGTCGCCGCCATTCCGGGCTTCGTCCCGCACGCGACAGGCGGTGCCGCATGACGCCTTTCACACGCGCCGACACTTCAATTCTCGGAGAGTGGTGGTGGACCGTCGACCGCTGGAGCCTCGCCGCGATTGCCGCGCTGATGGCGTTCGGCGCGTTGCTCGCGGCCGCCTCCAGCCCCGCCGTGGCCGAGCGGATCGGTCTCGACGAGTTCTATTTCATCAAACGCCACTTCATGCTGCTGCCCGTCGCCATCGCGATGATCCTCGCAGTGTCGGCGATGACGCCCACCCAGGTGCGACGCATGGCTGTCATCGCGTTCCTCGGTTGCATCGTCCTGCTTGCCGCCACATTGCTGCTCGGCACCGAGATCAAGGGCGCGCGCCGCTGGCTCTCCGTCGCCGGCTTCTCGCTCCAGGCAACCGAATTCGTGAAACCCATGTTCGCCGTCGTTGCGGCCTGGCTGTTCAGCGAAGCGGCCCACGACCCGCGCTTCCCCGGGCGTCTGATTTGCACCGGCCTGTTCGCGACGGTCATCGCCCTGGTCATTGCCCAGCCGGATCTGGGACAGGCCGTGGTGATCACCGGCGTGTGGATGGCGCAGTTCTTCCTGGCCGGCCTGCCCATGTGGCTGGTCGGCGGACTGGTTGTACTCGGCGTATCCGGACTGATCGGCTCCTACTTCACACTCTCGCATGTCGCCAGCCGCATCGACCGCTTCATCGACCCGAAGTCGGGCGACACCTATCAGATCGAGCGCAGCATCGAGGCGTTCTCGAGCGGCGGGCTGTTCGGCCGCGGGCCGGGCGAAGGCCAGGTCAAGCAGGTCCTGCCCGACGCGCATGCCGACTTTGTGTTTGCCGTGGCGGGCGAAGAACTCGGCCTGTTCGTCGCGCTGTTCATCGTCACGCTTTTCGCCTTCATCGTGCTGCGCGGCATGACCCGCGCCATGTCCGAACAAAACCTCTTCATCATGCTCGCCGTCTCCGGCCTGCTGGTCCAGTTCGGCATGCAGGCGCTGATCAACATGGGATCGAGCCTGCAGCTCATTCCGACCAAGGGCATGACCCTCCCCTTCATCAGCTATGGCGGCTCGTCGCTGCTCGGCGTCGCACTCGGCCTGGGCATGACCCTCGCCCTGACGCGACGGCGACTGGGATCGGGGGTATCCACATGAACACGCGCCAGCACCCCGTTCTGATCGCCGCCGGCGGCACCGGCGGCCACATGTTCCCGGCGGTCTCGCTCGCCAGCGCGCTCGCGGCGCGCGGGCACTCGATTCTGTTCGTCACCGATCCGCGCGGCGGCGGCGTGACATCCGAGGTGCTGGGGCTGCCCAAGACGGTGATGCGCCACACGATCTCGGCCCGCAGCCTTGGCGGCGGCCCGAAGGGGATGGCCGCCGGCATCAAGGCGCTGGCCAAAGGGTTCTTCGAATCCCGGCGCCTGATCCGTGAATACAGCCCGGCAATCGCGGTCGGGTTCGGTGGCTATCCGACTGTCCCCCCCATTCTCGCGGCCGGCTTCGCCGGACTGCCGACGGTGATCCACGAGCAGAACGCGGTCCTCGGGCGCGCCAATCGGCGCCTGGCCCGGGGCGCCAAGGCCTTCGCGCTGAGTTTCGCCCAGACCCAACGTCTGAAATCCGCCGGCCATGCGCGGGTCACCGTCGTCGGCAATCCGGTGCGTCCGGACATCGCCGCCCTTGCCGCCCGGCCCTATACGCCGCCCAGCGGCGTGATTGATTTGCTGGTCGTCGGCGGCAGCCAGGGCGCGCAGGTCTTCTCCAAGATCGCTCCCGCCGCCTTCAAATCCCTGACTGCGCCCCAGCGCGCCCGCTTCCGCCTCGCCCAGCAATGTCGCGCCGAAGACATCGACGAGGTCCGGGAAATTTACAAGGCGCTGAATATGCCGGTCGAGCTGGAGACCTTCTTCGACGACATGCCCGCACGCCTGGCAGCCGCCCATCTGGTGGTCGGCCGTGCCGGTGCCTCCACCGTGGCCGAACTCACGGCTGCCGGGCGTCCGGCGCTCTATGTCCCCTATCCCCATGCGATCGATGACCATCAGATGGCCAACGCGCGCGCGGTCGAGGCGGCGGGCGCCGGCTGGGTCATGGCGCAAAGCGAATTTACCCCCGCCGCCATGGCGGGATGGCTGGAAGCCGCACTCGAATCCGCCGACGCGCTGGCACGCGTGGCCGCGGCGGCGCGGGCGCTGGGTCACCCAGACGCCGCAGACCGTCTGGCGGATCTGGTCGAACATCTGATCCCGGCCAACGGCAACGGCATGGGCCTCGATCCGACGGGCCTGCGGGAGGCAGCGGAATGAGAGCGCTCCCCATCGACATCGGCCTGATCCATTTCGTCGGCATCGGCGGTATCGGCATGAGCGGCATCGCCGAGACGCTGCACGCGCTCGGCTATCAGGTGCAGGGCAGCGACCTATCGGAGAACGCCAACGTGCTGCGTCTGCGCGATCTCGGCATTCATGTCGACATCGGACAGCGCGCCGAGAACATCGAACGCGCCTCGGTCCTCGTCGTCTCGACGGCCGTGAAAAGTGATAACCCGGAAGTGGTCGCCGCCCGCGCGCGCCTCGTCCCCGTCGTGCGCCGCGCCGAGATGCTGGCCGAACTGATGCGCCTCAAATGGTCCATCGCCGTCGGCGGCACCCACGGCAAGACGACAACGACGTCGCTGATTGCCGCGATGCTCGATTCCGCCGACCGCGATCCCACCGTGATCAACGGTGGCATCATCAACGCCTACGGCACCAACGCGCGGCTGGGCGAAGGCGAATGGATGGTGGTGGAGGCCGACGAGTCCGACGGCACCTTCATCAAACTCCCGGCGGCCATTGCGGTGGTCACGAATATCGACCCCGAACATCTGGATTTCTACGGCACCTTCGATGCGGTGCGCGAAGCCTTCGCCACGTTCGTCTCGAATATCCCCTTCTACGGCTTCGCCGCGATGTGCATCGATCATCCCGAAGTCCAGGCCCTGATCCCGCAGCTCAAGGATCGGCGGATCGTGACCTACGGCTTCTCGCGCCAGGCCGATGTGCGTGGCGTGAACCTCGAGACCGACGCGGCCGGCATGCGCTTCGACGTGAATGTTGCCCAGCGCGCCAACAGTGCCGCGCGCACCATCGAAGGCATTCAATTGCCGATGTTCGGCGCCCACAACGCCCAGAACGCGCTCGCCGCCGTCACCGTCGCGCTTGAGATGGACATTCCCGACAGTGTGATTCAAACCGCCTTCACCGGTTTCGAAGGGGTGAAACGGCGGTTTACCAAGACCGGCGAGGCCGGCGGCATCACGGTGATCGACGATTACGGCCACCATCCCGTGGAAATCTCTGCCGTGCTGGATGCCGCGCGCAGTGCGACACAGGGACAGGTGATGGCGATCTTCCAGCCGCATCGTTTCTCGCGCGTGGAAAGCCTGTTCGACGAATTCTGCACCTGCTTCAACGACGCGGACATCGTTTTCGTGTCGGACATATACCCGGCCGGCGAGGCCCCGATCGAGGGAGTGGACCGCAACGCACTGGTGGACGGGCTTCGTGCCCGCGGCCACCGGGACGTGCGGCCCCTCCCCGATCCGGATCGCCTCGCCGAGCTGATTGCCGCCAGCGGCTCGAACGGGGACATGGTCGTGTTTCTCGGCGCCGGCACAGTGACCAACTGGGCCCAATCGCTGCCCGACGAGCTCAACCAGCTGATGTCGCGTGACACGGGGACGGAGGGATGACCATGGCGGCCATTTCACGCACTCCCTCACTGCTCGACAGGCTACCCGCCGTGCGCGGGCGATACGAACCCGGCGGTGCGATCGCACGCTACACCTGGTTCCGTGTCGGCGGCCCGGCGGAAATTCTGTTCCGGCCCGCGGATGTCACAGACCTGGCGAACTTTCTTGCCGGCAAGCCCGACGATGTCCCCGTGACGGTTTTGGGGGCCGGTTCGAACCTGCTGATCCGCGACGGCGGCGTGCCCGGCGTCGTGATCCGGCTCGGGCGCCCCTTCTCCACCATTCGCACCGACGGCGTTTCGGTCCAGGCCGGTGCGATGGCGCTCGACTACAATGTCGCGAAGGCCACACGCGACGCCGGTATTGCGGGTTTCGAATTTATGGCCGGCATCCCCGGCACCGTCGGCGGCGGATTGCGGATGAATGCGGGCGCCTATGGCCGCGAATTCAAGGACGTGGTTCGCGAGGCCACGGCGCTCACGCCCCATGGCGATATTCGCGTGCTGAGCCCCGAGGATTGGGGGCCGCGCTACCGCGGCTCCGCCGTGCCCTGCGACTGGATCTTTGTCGGCTGCGTCATGGAAGGCGTGTGGGGCAACAAGGACGAGATCGAACGGGCGATGACCCTGGTGCAGGAATCGCGCGAGGAAACCCAGCCTATCCGAACCCGCACCGGCGGCAGCACCTTCAAGAACCCGAACGGGCACAAGGCCTGGGAACTCATCGATCGCGCGGGTTGCCGCGGGCTCAAGCTCGGCGGCGCCCAGGTGTCGGAGAAGCATTGCAACTTCCTGGTCAACACCGGCGGCGCCACGGCCGCCGACATCGAGGGGCTCGGCGAGGAAGTTCGCCGCCGCGTGCGCGAGACGACCGGGATCGAACTGACCTGGGAACTGGAACGGATCGGCGATCCGGCGGGGGGAGAAGCATGAATGCCCCCACACACAAACGCGTGGCCGTCCTGATGGGGGGCACGTCCGCCGAACGCGACGTCTCGCTGGAATCCGGCCGCCAATGCGCCGAGGCCCTGCGCGAGGCCGGTTACGACACGTTCGAGATCGACGTGACCGCCGACATCAGCGCGCTGCTCGACGCGCTCGAACCGCGGCCCGACGTGGTGTTCAACGCCTTGCACGGCCGGTTCGGCGAAGACGGCAACATCCAGGGCCTGCTGAACCTGCTCGCGCTGCCCTATACCCATTCCGGCGTGCTTGCCTCCGCGCTCGCCATGGACAAGGCCGCCGCCCGCACAATCTTCGAGACCGAAGGCCTCGCGATCGCCAAAGGCATGCTGGCGCGGCGCGACGACGTGCTGGCCGGCGACGTGATGCCGCGCCCCTACGTGATCAAGCCGAACAGCGAGGGCTCCTCGGACGGCGTCCAGATCATCGAGGACGGCGCCAACGGGCCGGACCCCGACGCGCTCGAGACCGACACGCTGCTGGTCGAGGAATTCATCCCGGGCCGGGAGTTGACCGTAGCCGTCATGGGCGCCGCGGGCGAAGCCCCCCGTCCCCTGGCCGTGACCGAGCTGCGCCCGACCAAAGGCTTCTACGACTATGAAGCGAAATATACCGACGGTGTGACCGAGCATCTGGTGCCGGCCCCCGTCAGCGAGGGTGTTTACGACCAGGCGATGGCCTGGGCGGCCCAGGCGCACAAGGCGCTTTACTGCCGTGGCGTCACCCGCGCCGATTTCCGATACGACGACGACCGCGATGCGCTGGTGATCCTCGAGGTCAACACCCAGCCCGGCATGACGCGCCTGTCTCTGGTGCCAGAGCAGGCCACCCATTGCGGCATCGCATTCCCAGAACTTGTGAGTTGGATGGTGGAGACCGCGCAATGCGATTGATCCCGAAGATCGGCGCCTCGAAAAGCAAAAGCACGCGGCGGCCCCCCGTCAATCGCCGGCGGCGGCAGTTGATCGTCGCCGGTGTTTGTGTCGCGGGTGGCACGGCGCTGGCCGGTGGTGCGTGGCAATTGTCCGCGAACGGCTGGATCGACGCGCGGATGCACGCGATGAGCGCCTCCGCCCTTGAGGTCTCGGCCGATGCGGGCCTGCGCGTGGGCGATGTCATTCTCAGCGGCCGTCAGAACGCGGACGCGGCGGAGATTCTCGCGGCACTGGATATCGAGCGCGGGTCGCCGATTTTCGCTATCGACATGAATGCCGCGCGGGACCGCATCGAATCGCTCGGTTGGGTCCGATCGGCGGACATCGCGCGTCGGCTTCCCGACGTCGTCTTCGTACGCGTCATCGAGCGCCAGCCCCTGGCCATCTGGCAGCATGAAGGGCAGGCGGCCCTGGTGGATCGCTTCGGCGAGACCATTCAACGGTCAGGCCTGGACGCATTCGCGCATTTGCCGCTGATCGTGGGCGACGGTGCGCCAGAACATGCCGCGCAGCTGATCGATCTGCTGCAAACCTACCCGACCATCGCCATGGCGATCGAGGCGGCGGTCCGCGTCTCCGAGCGCCGGTGGAACCTCCGCCTGCGCAACGGGATCGACGTGCGGCTGCCCGAACAGAACATCTCCGCCGCGTTGACCCGGCTTGACGATTTCCAGCGTGAGCACGCCCTGCTCGACCGCGATGTCGTCGCCGTCGATCTGCGGGTTCCTGATCGTTTGATTGTCCGTGTCGGCCGCGACAGCGCGCCCCGGCCGAAAGCCGAGGGAAAAGACACATGAGCATGGATTGGGGGACCGGCGGATTGCCGAAGAAGCTGACCAAACCGCGGACCGGTACATTTGCCGTCCTCGACATCGGCACCAGCAAGGTGTGCTGCCTGATCGCGCGGGCCGGGCGCCATTCCGCGGACGGCAACGCCGCGCCGAGTGCCCAACCACGCGTAATCGGCGCCGGCCACCAACTCAGCCGGGGCCTGAAAAACGGTGCGATTATCGATATCGACGCCGCCGAAGACGCCATCCGCAAGGCCGTACACATGGCCGAGCAGATGGCTCAGGAAACCATCGGTTCCGTCACGGTCAACCTCAGCACCGGCACCCCGCAATCCGAGATCCTCGGTGTCGACGTGGATATCGGCGGCCAGCAGATCGACGAAATGGATTTGCACCGCGTCTTCCAGCACACCCACACCGTTCGCCAGGCCAACAACGGCGTCAACGGAAGCGGAAACGGCAAGGAGCGCGAACTGATCCATTCGATCCCGGTCGGCTTCGCGATCGACGGCCAAAAGGGCATCGACGATCCGCGCGGGATGTTTGGACAGAAACTATCGGTGAACATGCATCTCGTTTCGGCGTCTGCAAACACGGTGCGGACGATCAGGGCCGCGGTCGAACGTTGCCATCTCAGCGTCGAGGACTTCGTGCTTTCGCCCTATGCCGCGGGTCTGGCAACGCTGGTCGAAGACGAAGCCGATCTCGGGGTCACGGTCGTGGACATGGGCGGCGGCACCACGAGCCTGGCGATCTTCTATGACGGGCAGATGATGTTTGCCGACACGATCCCCGTCGGCGGCAATCATGTCACCTCGGACGTCGCGCGCGGTCTGTCCACGACCCTCGCCAACGCCGAACGCCTGAAGACATTCTATGGCAACGCGCTGGCCACCGAATCCGACGAGCATGATTTGCTCGATGTGCCCCAGGTCGGCGAAGAAGAACATAATGCGGCGGTGCAACTGCCGCGCTCGCTGCTGAACGGAATCATCCAGCCGCGCATCGAAGAAACCTTCGAACTGGTGCGCGCCCGGCTCGACGACAGCGGCTTCGGGCCGCTTGCGGGCCGCCGTGTCGTTCTGACCGGCGGCGCCAGCCAGCTTCAAGGCGTCCGCGACCTCGCAGGACGCATTCTCGACAAACAGGTTCGTATGGGTCGGCCCCTGCGTGTCCGCGGACTCGCGGAAGCAATCGCCGGCCCCGCATTCGCCACCGGCGCGGGTCTCATCGCCCATGCGGTCGACAATTCGTCGTCGCTGACGATGCCGTCGCCGGTACGACAGGGGGAACCAGGCCGCTTCACAGGGCGGTTTGGTCAGTGGTTCCGTGAACATTTCTAGAAATCTCTCCCCCACTCCCCCGACCCAGAGTTTCGGCATGCGCCGGGACGGTGGGTCACCGTTCCGGCCATGTTTGGCCGATCTTCCCATGAGCTCAATGCTGTAAAACTGGAGGCAAAAATGACGCTCAATCTCACTGCTCCCCCACCCGATTCCCAACTCAAACCACGCATCGTCGTCGTCGGCGTCGGTGGCGCCGGGTCGAACGCGGTCAACAATATGATCGCGTCCAATCTGGAAGGCGTCGAATTCGTCGTCGCCAACACCGATGCCCAGTCATTGGCGATGAACGCATCCGAGCGGCGTATCCAGCTCGGCGCGAACATTACCAACGGGCTTGGCGCAGGTGCGCGTCCCGACATCGGCCGCGCCGCCGCGGAAGAGGCGCTCGATGAGATCATCGATCACCTGCAAGGCAGCCACATGGCGTTCATCGCCGCCGGTATGGGCGGTGGTACGGGCACCGGCGCCGCGCCGGTCATTGCACGCGCCGCCCGCGAACAGGGCATCCTGACGGTCGGCGTCGTGACCAAGCCGTTCCAGTTCGAAGGGCGTCATCGGGCCACATTGGCCGATGAGGGGATCGAAGAGCTGCAGCACTTCGTCGACACCCTGATCGTGATCCCGAACCAGAATCTGTTCCGGATCTGCAACGAGAACACCACCTTCGCCGATGCCTTCTGCATGGCCGACAACGTGCTCCATTCCGGCGTGCGTGGCGTGACCGACCTGATGATCATGCCGGGCCTGATCAACCTCGACTTCGCCGATATTCGTACGGTGATGAGCGAGATGGGCAAGGCGATGATGGGCACCGGTGAGGCGAGTGGCGATACACGCGCAATCGAATCCGCCGAATCCGCGATCGCCAACCCGCTTCTCGACGACGTGTCGATGCGCGGGGCACGTGGTGTTCTGATCAACATCACGGGCGGTCCCGACATGACCCTGTTCGAAGTTGATGAGGCGGCAAACCGGATCCGTGAAGAAGTGGATGCCGATGCCAACATCATCTTCGGCTCGACCTTCGATGAGAAACTCGAGGGTATGATGCGGGTCTCGATCGTCGCCACAGGGATCGACGCAAACGCCGACGCAATGCCGCGTTCGCCGATGATTTCCCTGGTCCACGATTCCGAGCAGTCAAAGGCCAAGCAGGTCGAGACGGCGCCCGAATCGGCGCCGGCGACGGACGCGACCCCACCGGCGGCACAGGCCTCGGCCCCGGAAGCGGCTCCGGCCACACCGGCGCCGCAACCACAGCCGGCGGCCACCGTTGCGGAAGCGCCCTCCACGGCGTCTCCCTTCATCCCGCCGAAACCGGTCGTCGAGGAACGTCGCCCGGCACCCCGCGCCGAGGCCCAGCGCCCCGACGCATTTGCCGAAGCGGCAATCACCAACGCCGGAGTCCAGGCCGAACGCCGTCGCGGTCGCAGCCTGTTCCAGAAAGTGACGGGGGCCGTCAATCGCGCCATGACCGAGGATCAGGCCGAAGCCACACCAAAAATCGTGGAACGGCGTGAGCCGGTTGCAGCCAAGCCGGCCGAAGTCGCGCCCGCCCCTGCAGCCGCAGCGGCACCAACCGTGACGCCCGAGCCGGTCACCGAGCCCGCGGCCGAGACGCCCGCAGCCGAGACACCCGTTGTCGAAGCGATCACAGAGCCGATCGTGGAGCCGGTCGTCGAGGCCGCGGTTGAACCGACGCCCGCACCAGTCACGCAAACTGTTGCCGGACCGGTTGAAGAGACTGTGGTCGCACCTGTCGTGGAGACCGTGGAGGACGTGAAAGCCGAAGCAGTTGTCGAACCGGTCGCCGAGACCGTTGCGGCGGCGGCCCCGGAACCGGCTCCTGCCGCCGTTGAAACCGCGGTGGCTGCCCCTGTTACGGCCCCGGTTGCGGCCCCTGCGCCGACGCCGGAGCCTGTCGCCGAAGCGCCGACCCAACCGACCCTGGCCAATATCGAGCCTGCTGCACCGCGCGAGACCGCTCGCGAGGATGAAGACATGCTCGAAATACCGGCGTTCTTGCGCCGCCAGGCCAACTGATCACCGGGATGGACGAAGCCGCGGATTTCTCCAGTAATCCGCGGCTTCGATCCGCAACATTCTGTAACAAAGAGTGATTTGTGACGGCCCAGTCGGAGTTGTTACACCCGGTGACAGAAATTGGATCCTCGCGGGTACCGCGCGACCGAAATGAGAGATAAAGAGCAGATGACTTCTACCCCGGATATCGACTTGGGCCTGCAGCACACGCTGAAGAGCGAAATCGGCTGCAGCGGCACAGGCCTGCACACGGGCGAAACAGTTTCAATCCTGCTCAAGCCGGCCCCGGCAAATACCGGTGTTGTTTTCCGCCGGGTCGACGAAATCGGTAATGGCGCCGAAATTCCGGCCCTGGTCGAGAATGTCGTTGAGGCGACCCTCTGCACAACCCTCGGCAATGAAGACGGTGTGACCGTTGCGACGGTCGAGCACCTGCTCGCGGCGCTCGCCGGTTGCGCGATCGACAATGTCTATGTCGAGGTCAGCGGCTCCGAGCTTCCGATTATGGACGGCAGCGCCGCCCCCTTCGTATTCCTGATCGAATGCGCCGGTGTGGTGTCACAGGACGCACCGCGGCGGTTCATCGAAGTTCTCAAGCGGGTCGATGTTGCCATCGACGGCCGCGAAGTGTCCCTCTCTCCCGGCTCGGGTTTCTCCGTTGGCTTCGGGATCGACTTCGATTCCGATGCGATCGGCAAACAGGACATGAATGTCCGGCTGGTGAACGGCACCTTCAAGGGCGAAATCTCACGCGCCCGCACATTTGGCTTCGCCGAGGAGGTCGACCAGCTCCGCCGCATGGGCCTCGCGCTTGGCGGCAGCCTCGACAATGCGGTTGTGGTCAGCGGCAACGAAATCCTCAATGACGAGGGCCTGCGCTACAAAGACGAGTTCGTGCGCCACAAGATCCTCGACTGTGTCGGCGACCTTTATCTCGCCGGTGCACAGATTTCGGGCCACTTCCAGGGCTATCGCTCGGGGCACGCCATGAACCATGAGATCGTACGGGCCCTGTTCGCCGACCCCAGCGCCTGGCGTTATGCCGAGTTGCCGCAGGAAGTTCTTGAGCCGGAGCCCCTCGCCGCAACAGCCTGAGTATCCGGTTTGAACGGACGGGTTTGAACGGGTCGGCTTTGTCGGCCCGTTTTGCTGTGAATCCGTGAACGGCATGATATAAAAGGCACGCGATGATCACGCTTGAATCCGCAGCCAAACGCCTGTGTGCGGCCGCCCAGACTCGCGAGATTTGAAGATTATGCCGAACAAACACTCCTGGATGAAACACCGTGGCATCGGCGCCGCCCTGCTGGCCGTCCTGATTCTGGCCGGCTGCTCGTCCAATGATGCACCCGAATATGTCGAGCGCCCGGTCGAGGAGCTCTACAACGAAGCGGTGGACCAGGCCGAATCCGAGGCATTTGCCGAAGCGGCGGATACGTTCCTGGAAGTCGAGCGCCAGCACCCCTATTCGATCTGGGCCACCAAGGCGCAGCTCATGTCGGCCTTCAGCTACTATTCCGACGGCCAGTATGACGACGCGATCCTTTCAGCCGACCGGTTCATCCAGCTTCACCCGGGCAACCGCGATGTCTCCTACGCCTATTATCTGAAGGCCCTGAGCTATTACGAGCAGATCACCGACGTGGGGCGCGACCAGCACATCACCGAACTGGCTCTGCAATCACTGGATGACGTGGTTCGCCGGTTTCCCGATTCCCGGTATGCGAAGGACTCGCTACTGAAGATCGACCTGACCCGCGACCATCTTGCGGGCAAGGAAATGGAGATCGGTCGCTATTATCACGAGCGTGATAATTACCTGGCGGCGATCAACCGATATCGCACGGTGATCGAAACCTACCAGACGACCACCCACGTGCCGGAAGCCCTGCACCGACTGTCCGAGGCCTACTCGGCCCTGGGAATTGAGCCGGAAGCGCGATCCAGCGCAGCCGTCCTCGGCCATAACTTCCCGGGCAGTGAGTGGTACATCGACAGTTACGAACTTGTCGAAGGCAAGGTCGTACGTGACCTGGATGGCGACGGTGTACCCGATCCTGTCGAAGAAGACGGGTTCTTTAGCCGCCTCTGGCCGTTCTAGCCGCGCATGCTGCAACATCTGTCGATCCGGGACGTCGTCCTGATCGATCGGGCCGAACTGTCGTTCGGCCCTGGTCTGAGCGCACTGACGGGCGAGACAGGCGCCGGTAAATCGATCCTGCTGGATGCCTTTGGCCTGACGCTCGGCGCGCGGTCCGACGCCGGCCTCGTTCGGCAGGGCGCCGAACAGGCATCGGTCACGGCGATATTCGATGAAAACAGCGCCGCGGCCCTCAAAGACCTGTTCGACACCCACGGGATCGAGATTGATGCCAGTGAGGAGCTTATTCTCCGCCGCACGGTCGGCGCCGAAGGCCGCAGCCGCGCCTTTCTGAACGATCAGCCGATCAGCATCGGCCTGCTGCGCCAGATCGGCGATTCCCTGGTTGAAATCCACGGCCAATTCGAGCGGTTTTCGCTCGCCGAGCCCGTCAACCAGCGCCGCGCGCTGGATGCCTTCGCGGACAGCGACACCGCACGCAAACGCGTCGCCGAACGGTTCCGCACATGGCGCGACACCGTTGCCAAACATCACGAGGCCCAGCAGGCGCTGTCCGCATCGGTGGACAAGGCCGACGAACTGCGCGCCGCGCTCGAAGAGCTCGATCAGCTGGAGGCGCAGGTCGGAGAAGAGACCGAGCTGTCCTCCCGGCGGCAACTGCTTCAGAACGCCGGACGGCTGGTCGAGACCCTGAATGAGACATCCGATGCCCTGACCGGCGAAAACGGTGCGGAGACAATGCTCCAGCGCGCCGCAGGCCGTCTCGAGCGCGATGACGATATTTCCGGCGGCCGCCTGGCTCCCATCATCGCCGCGATCGACAAGAGCAGCGCGGAACTCGCCGAGGCGATCCAGGAGCTCAACTCCGTCGCCCATGCGCTCGATACGGACACCGGAGAGGTCGAGACGGTCGAGGAGCGGCTGTTCGCCATTCTGGCCGCCGCGCGCCGGCATCAGGTGGCCGCCGACGAGCTTCCGGTGTTGCGCGAGAGCCTCGCATCACAGCTCGCGGCGATCGACGGACGTGACGATCATCTCGACACGCTGGCAAAAAACGTCGAGGCCGCACGGCGCGGCTATTGCGAGGCCGCCGAGCGCCTGTCGCAGACGCGTCAGAATGCGGCCCGGAAGCTCGACAGCCGGATCGCCAAGGAATTTCCGCCCCTGAAACTCGACAATGCGACCCTGGTCACCAGCGTCAGCCCGCTGGATGAGGCCGACTGGGCCGAACATGGCATCGATGCCGTCGCGTTCAACGTTTCGACCAACCCCGGCGCCACGCCGGGACCCCTGGGTCGGATCGCGTCAGGCGGCGAATTGAGCCGGTTCATGTTGGCTCTCAAGGTCGTGCTTGCGGGCACGTCGGGTGCGGGCACCATCGTATTTGACGAGGTGGACACGGGCATCGGCGGCGCCACGGCCGCAGCGGTGGGCGAACGCCTGGCGGAACTGGCCGGATCGGGCCTGGAGCAACAGATCCTGGTCGTCACCCACAGCCCGCAGGTGGCGGCGGCGGCGGGTGAACATCTGCGTGTCGAGAAACGCACGAGTGGCAATGCGTCCGCCAAGACCGTCACGACGAACGTTGCGCGGCTGGACGCCGCCGAACGCCGCGAGGAAATCGCCCGGATGCTGTCCGGCGCAGATATCACGGACGAAGCACGTGCCGCGGCGGACAAACTCATGGACCGCAAGACCGCCGCCTCCCAAGTGACCGCCTGACCGGCGCACCTGCATGACGCCGCAAAATCGCGAACGCATGGTCGGTGTCATCTGGGTCTGCGCCATCATCGTCATCTGGTCCGCATTCCACCTGTCGGGCCGGCTGTCCGTGCAGTTCACGCTGACACCCTTCGATTTGACGACGCTGCGGGTCTGCGTCGCAGGAACCATTTTCTTTCCCTGGCTTTTGAAATACGGCCTGGGCGGGATCAGCTTCTGGCAGGCCCTGCTCCTGGCGCTCACGGCCGGGCCCGGCTTTTCGGTGTTTGCCTTCGGCGGCTACATGTTCGCCCCCGCCGCCCACGGCGCGACGATCCTGGCCGGGACTCTACCCCTGTTCACCGCACCGCTCGCCTGGTGGCTGATTGGCGAACGGATGGGGAGCTGGCGGGTGGTTTCGGTAACGATGATCTTCGCGGGCGCGATGTTCCTGGTCCTCGACGCCTCCGAGAGCGGTGCGGCGAATGAATGGCTGGGCGACCTGTCCTTCTTCATCGGAGCCGCCTCCTGGTCGCTGTTCGGCGTGCTGGCGCGCAAATGGAACGTCAGCCCCCTGCGCAGCGCGGCTATCGTCGCGACCTTCACATTCGCAATCTACACCCCGATCCATCTCCTCTTCCTCCCATCGGGCCTGTTGCAGGCGTCATGGGAGGAAATCACGGCGCAATGGATCTTCCAGGGCCTGATCGTGTTTATGGGCTCAACAATCGGCTATCCGCGCGCG
>Ga0209578_10001510_pt1 | contig 21457 bp, 16 predicted proteins | sample tdAd472_FD_187127 | JGI IMG/M metagenome (GOLD analysis project Ga0209578, IMG submission 187127) | Marine sediment microbial communities from the Atlantic coast under amendment with organic carbon and nitrate - tdAd47.2 (SPAdes)... | ecosystem: Environmental > Aquatic > Marine > Coastal >...
GCGTGGTGGCTGGGCCGTGTTGGGGGTGATTTCATGGGGCAAAGCATGAATTGTCAGCGCCGCCTACGTCAAGGGGCTCGTAGGCTGTCGTTTCCGATAATTCGTAGAAGCCCATTATTTTCGCGCTGTTAACATTTGTGTCCAACCTGTTTCGGTCACGACACTCGCTGCAGCTGCCGGCACTTGGAGGTGTAATAGGACTGCCAGAAGTCGTCGATCTACACCACGATTATGAGGGGTTTCGCGACCCCCGGGTTGAGCGATGTCTATATTGTTATCTTGACAGTACCTATACGAGGACATGCTTATGGCAAGCAAGCTGTATTTGCTCCCGGTCACGGCGTATCTGGCAGCGCTGTTCCTTGGCGCCTGTAACGAGGGGGCGCTGCCGCAGGGTTCAGGCGCGCAGCCGCGGCCGGTGAAGGTGTTGAAGCTCGCCGAGCGGGATTTCCGTCATGAGTCGAGTCTCACCGGTTCGGTCAGTCTTTATCGCGAGCAACGTATCGGTTTCGAGGTCGGTGGGCGGATCCTGTCAGTGCTGGATGTGGGGCGGGAAGTCACCGGCCCGGCCCTCGACGAGGCAGGTGTACTCGTGCGTACTGGCGATCTTATCGCGGCCATCGATGACACGCGTCACCGTATTGAGGTCGAGACCCTGCAGGCACGGCTCGATTCCGAGAACCAGAACCTCAATTCCATAGACGCCGAGCTTGAGCGTGCCCTGAAAACCCTGAACCGGCAGAAGCGCATACTCAAGCAGGGTGCCGGCAATCAGCAGGCGGTCGACGACGCGACCAGTAGCTATCGCAGCCTGGCAGCGCGCCAGGGCCAGCAACAGGCGCGCGTCAAGGAAACCACCCAGCAGCTATATCAGGCCAGGGAAGACCTGGAAGACACGGTTCTGCGGGCACCGTTTTCGGGGCGTATTACCGGCATACACGTGACGCAGGGCGCCGTGATCGAAGCGGGCACCCCGGTAGTGACGTTGACACTGATGGATCCCATCCAGGTGCAGGTCGCGGTGTCCGCGGACCATGACCGCAGGATTCAGACCGGTGACCGCGCCTTCCTCTACCCGAAGGACCCGCTCGACCCCAACGGCAAGACAGTGGAAGTGCCGACGCTGGTATTCGAGAAAGGCTCGGTGGCGGATGCCGACACGCATACTTTCCGCATCGACCTGATGGCGCGCAACCAGCGCCTGGGCATCGAAGCGTTCCAGCCGGAAACCGCAGGTCTGCCGCTGGTCGATGAATTCCTGCCTGTCGCTCGCCGTTTCCAGGGCGATACAGGCGCCTTGTTCGTGCCGGTCGACAGCGTTTACAGGGAAGATGATAACGATTACGTGTTACGCCTGCCGGGGGTCGGTTTCCGGGACGACACGCGCGGCGATGCCGTCGGCAAACATGTTCCTGAGAAAATCGCCGTAGAACTCGGTGATGAGTATCTCACAGTCGTGAAGTGGAACTTTCGCAGTCTGCGACAGGGCGGCGAACTGCGCGAAGGCGATTTCCTGGTGCTGAAGCCGCGCGCGGAATACCTGAGCGGGCTCGCCATCGGGCGGCCGCAATGGCTGTTGCGGCCGGGCGACCTGGTGCCGGTCCGCTTTCTGCTCGATGCTACGCCGCTCGGTTTCTATGTGCCGGTGAACGCCATTACCACGGTGAATGACAGGCAGACTGTGTTCGTTGTCGAAGCGGGTGTCGCACGATTACGCACAGTCACCGTGCACGAGTCCTACCAGGAGTTGCGGCGTATCCAGGGTGAGGGTATCGGAACCGGTAGCCGGGTGATTACCGGTGGTATGCACTTTGTCTCGGACGGTGAAGCGGTGCGTATCGTCGAAGTCGAAGGTGAAAGGTCGTGAACCTGCCCCGTTTTGCCCTGTCCCACAGGGCCGTTGTGCTCGCCTTTCTCGGCGTGTTCCTGGCGGTGGGCGTGTTCAATTTTTCGAGTATGCCGCGCCGCGAGGATCCGGAAATCACCATTCGCGATGCGCTGGTACTCACACGCTGGCCGGGCGCCTCGGCGCAGCGTGTCGATGAACTGATTACCGATCCGCTGGAAGAGGTGCTCGCCCAGGTCGCGGAAATCGACAAAATGCGCTCCAAGTCGATGACCGGGATTTCGGTGATCCAGCTGACCGCCGAAGACCGTATCAGGAATACCGATCAGGTCTGGGACGACGTGCGTGCCAAGGTCGAGTCAGTGCAGGTGAAGCTGCCGCCGGGCGCAGAGCACTCTCTGGTGAATTCCGATTTCGGCGATGTCTATGAAATCGTCTTCGCCCTGCACCAGGTGCCGCTGGAAAGCGACACCGGCATCGGGCATTCATACACACCACGGCAGCTCGAGCGTTTCGCCGAACGCATCGAGGACGAACTGCAACTGATCGCAGCGGTTGGCAAGGTTGATTTCTGGGGTGTGCAGCAGGAGCAGATCTACATCGAGGTCGACAGCGCCGACTGGGCCAGGCTGGCGCTGACACCGCAGGCCCTGAGTGACATTTTCACGGCGCGCAATATCGTCGATCCCGGCGGCGAACTCGACACCGAACGGGCGCGTTATGCGATCAATACCTCGGGTGAGTTCAGCAGCGTTGCCCAGATCGAGGACTTGATCGTCGACCGCCGGCTGGGCATCCTGCCGGTGCGGCTCGGTGACCTGCCGATACGCGTCGACCGGCGCTACCAGGAACCCGCAACTTCGTTGACGCGCATCACCTCGCCTACGCTGGCACATCAGCCGGCACTGGTCATCGGTGTGTCGATGAAAAGCGGCAACAATGTGGTCGAACTCAGCCGCTTAGTGGACGACACGCTGGCCAGGCTTACCGCGACCTGGTTACCGCCTGACATCAGGCTGACCCGTGTCAATGACCTGCCACGCCAGGTCGAGACGCGGATTACCGATTTCCAGTTCAACCTGCTGCAGGGGGTGCTGATCGTGCTGGCTGTGGCGCTGCTCGCCATGGGTTGGCGTCCGGCGCTGATCATGGCCGCTGCCGTGCCCCTGTCGATGATTGCGGCGTTTGCGGTGGTACGCTTCTTCGGGATCGAACTGGAACAGTTCTCAATTGCTTCGCTGGTGATTTCCCTGGGCATGGTGGTCGACAGTGCAATCGTGGTGTCAGATAACGCGTTTCGCCTGATGCGTGACGGCGTGGCGCGGCGTGAAGCCATCATCCGTGGCGCGCAGGAACTTGCGATACCGATACTGGCCTCCACGCTGACCACTATGTTTGCCTTTCTGCCGATGCTGACCATTGCCGGTAACGTCGGTGAGTATGTGTCCAGCCTGCCCGTCGTGGTCAGCCTGACGCTGGCCGCGAGTTATTTTGTGGCACTGCTGGTAACACCGATCATGTGCTGGTGGTTTCTGTATCCGCCTGTACAGGATGACGCAACATCCGCGGGTATAGCGGAGCGTTTTTTCGATGCCTATGAGCGGCTCATGCAGTGGAGCTTGCGGCGCAAAGGCGCGGTGCTGGGTCTGGTTGGGATGGCGTTTATCGGCAGCCTGACATTGATCCCGGTGATCGGCTCACAGTTCTTCCCGGCCGGTGCGCGTGACCAGTTTTTTATCAAGATCTGGTTGCCCGAGGGATCGACCATAGAGTCGACCTCGGCGGTCGCCAGACAAGTCGAGGCGATGGTGCTCGACAGCAGCCCGATCGAGACCAAAGCAGGAACTCGTGAGCGCCTAGGCAACGTGGTGTCTTATATCGGTGTCGGCGGCCCTCGCATCATGCTCACCCAGGAACCCGAATATGATTATCCCTACTACGCCATGTTACTGGTAAATACCGCCGACCCTGCAGATACCCCCGGCCTCGCAGCAGAAATCCGTGAGCGGGTGCGTGATATCTATAGCGCCCGGATTACGGTCGACGAGTTCATGCTCGGTCCGCCGATCAAAGACCCGGTGGCGTTCCGCCTGAGTGGCCCCGACCCCGATCTTCTGCGTGCAAAGGCAAGAGAGATGGTCAGGCTGTTCAAGGACACCCCCGGGGTCATCGGTTCTTACGGCAACTGGGGCGCGACCGCCTACGCTGTCGATCTGAAGGTCGACCCTTACGCTGCCAGCCTCGCAGGCGTGACGCATTCCGATATTTCCAATGCCACGCGCACGCTGCTTTCCGGTTTGGTGCTGACAAGCTATCGGGAGGGCGATCACCAGATGCCGGTAGTACTGCGCACGCTGCGGGAAAGCCGGCGTGAACTCGCGGACCTTTCCGGTATCTTCGTGGATGGCAAGTTTGGCAAGGTGCCGCTGAATTCACTGGCGGAGATCGATGCAACCTGGCAGCCGGCGGTCATGGCGCGGCGTAACAAACACCCTACCGTGACGGTCGGCGCACGGGTTGCCCCGGGCATGCTCGCCAACTCGGTGGCCGCCGACATCGAGCCCGGCCTGCAGCACATGCTGCGGGAACTGCCACCGGGTTACTTTATCGAACAGGGCGGCGAACAGGAGGAAACCCTCAAAGCGCAGATCCAGGTGGTGCGCGCCGTCGGCATCGCCATGCTGCTGATGACGCTGGTGCTTATCGTGCAGTACAACTCGCTGTTGAAGCCGCTGGTGGTGCTGATGACTGTGCCGCTGGCGATGATCGGCGTGCTGCTCGGCTTGTGGGCGACCGGCTGGGCAATGGGTTTCATGGCCATGCTCGGTCTGTTGGCGCTGGGCGGCATCGTCATCAATAACGCTATCGTGCTGATCGACTTCATCGAACGCGCCAGCGCCGATGGCATGCCGCTGCGTGACGCAGTGGTCAGGGCGGGACGCTTGCGCATACGTCCTATCGTGCTGACCAGTCTGACGACCATCGGTGGACTGTTGCCATTGTCACTGTTCGGTGGTGCACTGTGGGCGCCGATGACCAATGGCATGATCTTTGGTCTGGCCGTGTCCACTGTGCTCACCCTGATTGTGGTGCCCACCGTCTATGTATTGTTCGTCGAAAAGTTCAACATGCGCGTAGCGGCATAGTGTGCGGGTGCTGAAGCATTAAATACATCGTTGCAGGAGTTTTTACCCGAGCTGGCGAAGTTATGTATTGACAACGGTTTCTATCAGTCCGTTGATGACTGCAGCCGGCGCGGTGATTGAACCTGCAGGTGAGGACGCAGTCCAATCGTTTATTCGTAAACCTTGATTGGACCGCCTGATTGAGCCGAAACATAAAACTGCTCCGCAACATCAAACCGCTTTCTTCACCCTGGGTGCGTTGGATGATTTATCCTGTGCTGGTTACGGTTTTGCTGTTTTATTTCGGACCGCGAACCCTGCATGGGGCTGCCGACAACGGCTTTGATCTTAGCCGTTCTTTGATCCCGGTTGCAGAAATTCATCACGGAGGGCCGGCGCGGGATGGCATTCCGGCTATCGACCGGCCCCGGTTTGTTAGTGCGGGCCGGGCAGATTATTTACAAGACCGCGACCGGGTGCTGGGAATTAATCGCAACAGTGTCACAAAAGCCTATCCGATCAAGATCTTGAATTATCATGAGATTGTTAACGATCAATTCGGCGGAGAAGCTGTTGTCGTTACCTATTGCCCCTTGTGCGGTACGGGCATGGCGTTCATCGCGTCCATAGACGGTTCAGTACGCGACTTCGGTGTGTCGGGGCTTCTATATAATAATGATGTGTTGCTTTATGACCGTGAATCCTTATCACTCTGGTCTCAACTCATGAAGCAGGCTGTTACGGGTCCGATGCGCGGCACGCGTTTGCAACAGGTGGCGATGTCCCATACGACGTGGGGTGACTGGCGCCGGCGCTATTCAGATACGCTTGTACTATCGACCGACACAGGGGCGCGAAGGGATTATCAACGCTCTCCTTACGCCGGTTATGCCGGCAGCGAGGATGTCTATTTTCCGATGGGCGCAATGGATCGCCGTTATCACCCCAAGGAGCAGGTTATCGGTCTCAGCCTGGGCAACAACAGCAAGGCGTATCCATTCGCGGAGCTCTCCCGCAGGCATGGCAAGTTACGCGATAGTTTTGCGAACCGGGAAATTTTGATCCGGTTCGATGCTGAAAATCGCAGCGGGGCCGTGTTCGACGTCGACGGAGAAGAAATACCCAGCACCATCAGTTACTGGTTCGCCTGGCAGGCATTTCATCCTGATACCGAAGTGTATACGGCACCGTGAATCCTGTGGTCTGCTGAATTCATGCAGGCCTGATTCTGCAATTTTAACAGGCCATCAGGCTGGAACACCGTCCATCCGGGTCTTGAGCTCGTTCCACAATGACTGGTAGGCATCGGCAATCTTGCTGCTGTGGGCATAGGTCGCCAGGGGAGCCCGTTTTACACCCATCTGTTCGACTTCGCTGGCATAGGGGATGTCGTTCGCCAGAAACCCGCGTGTCGTCTTGGGTGGATCTTCCACCATGCCCCGGTGCAGGATCTTGCGACGGTCCACCATCGAGAAGAAGGGTAGGATATCCAGGTGTTTATATTTCCTGTTGTCGCAGAAACGCAGTAACTGATAGAGGGTGCGTATGGATAAGGTGGTGGGAATGGTGGGGACCAGCACGACGTCAGCCGCCTGGAACACATTTTCCGAAACCAGCGAAATGTTAGGCGGACAGTCCAGAAACAGATAGTCGTAGTCAGACTGCATCGGTTTGATCAGTTTTCGCAGCCGGGAGGTGGATTTCCTGAGTTGCTCCAGGGTCAGATCCAGGTTGCGGTAGGAGAAGTCTGCCGGGATAAGGTCCAGTTGATTGTAGTCGGTGGCCTTGATGGCGTCGTCCAGTGGCCGCTTGCGCTGGAACAACCTGCGGGCACCGCCTTTCACTTTGGGTTTTACACGAAAATAGAAGCTGGAAGCACCTTGTGGATCGAGATCCCATACCAGTGTCGAGTTTCCCTCCCGGGCGGATAGATAGGATAGATTCACAGCAGAAGCGGTTTTACCGACCCCGCCTTTAATGTTGTAACAGGCAATGACCTTCATGGTGTTATCTTCAGACCTGGCTCGGGTTTAACTGGCTCGGGTTTAAATAGCTCTCGGAAGTGTTTTTCATTGGATTTGCAGGCAAACTGCTGGAAACGGCTGTCGAAAATATCACGGACTTCCTGCATCCTGGTCTCCAGGCTCTTGAGCAGGATATCCATGGCCAGCTCTGTTCGCGGCGTCATATCACCCTCCTGCTTCATCTGTTCGCTGTATTGTTTCAGGGTCTGGATCTGTACCTCCAGATCCTGGAAGTCGCCGAGATTCTCCTGCAGCCCCTTAAGCTCCTTGATCAGCGCACGTATTTTCTTTGCCGGATAAATACGCTGGAAGAACTCCATCATATAGCGGAGCTTTTTGCAGGATTTACGCAGTTCGTGCAGGTCCTCTGCGGGTGAATCCGGTGTTATCGCCTGACCTTCCCTTAGCACGCGTTTATACATGCGCCAGGTACGTCGGGGGCCGACTTCGCCGATTGAACTGCGGGCATCGCCGGTAGCGGGACGCTTTGGCAGAGGAGAAGTCAGGTAACGACGCCACTGGCTTTTCAGTTGCCGGTATCGGGCCGTCCGCAGCTCTCTGGACAGTCTGGTCTGTTCCTGTTCATGATGCCGGTTGAGAAATGTCCGCAGCGGTTCCAGGTCTGCCTGCAGGGTTTCCGGTAACTGGTTCCGGTAGTTTTCGAACTTGAGCAGATATACGTCCAGATCCCGGGTCGGGCTGGTGATGGATCCCAGCCAGGCGAACTTATCGCGGAAACGGGCGAGCGTGGCCGGTGGATAAACAGGTTTCATTTGTCCCAGCGCAGAGCGCGTGCGGCGCACGGCGACACGGAAATCGTGCAGGAACTCGGAATCGAGGTTGGCGATTGTACCCGCTTCATTGACTTCCATGGCTTCCAGCAGGGTCAGCAGTATACGCCGCATGGCCGCATCGGCACGCAGCTCCGGCTCCAGCGGAATGGCGAGTTTGGAGCTATAGCCGCCTGGGATTATGTGCATGCCGGCGAGTGCCAGGTTGAGGAGATCCTGCTCCTGCGGACACAGGCCAAGCTCTTTTTCCAGGAGGTTTATCACTTTTTTTGCGGTTTTTGCATAGCCTTGCAGGGGTACCACTCGTATTCGTTTGCACAAAGTGCTGTGTTTGCGCCCCGGCTGAACGAGTCTGTGATGCTCCAGATAAAGTCGTAAGCGGGTTTTGCCTTCTTTATCTATCCACCGCGAGGCAAGGCTGCGTGTTTCAATGGTGGCAACAGGCAGGAACGCCCGCAGGCCGAGCAGATTATCCAGTTCCTGCCTGAGTTGCCCCGGCGGGAGGTCAGCTGCAAATCTGCACGGTTCCTGTTCCAGGTGGATAGCCGTTCGCGTGCTGTTTTCTCCCGTGCCGAGTAAACACAGCTGAGAATCAGCGTTTTGTTGCTGCCATGTCAGTAGCTTGCCGGCCTGGTACAGCCGCCAGTCGAAGCTGTCGTAGTAATGTACCTGGTATGTTTCCGGGGCGGCGGACTCGAGGGGCAAGCGCTGTGACAGCTGGTCACGCCAGCGTGGCAGGCTGTCGCTGTTTGCCAGCGGATAGTGTAACGGTCTTTGCATGGGGACGGCTTAAGAAGCTCTTGACCGCATTGCACTGATCAGGGCCGAACCCGCTATCCTATTTCTTTTCTTTGTCATCGAGGTAATCACGCATCACTTTCAAAATCATGTTGGATACGCTGCGTTGCTCCCTTTTTGCCTGTCTCTTCATGCGTTTTTTGAGTCTCTCGTCGATACGTATATTTAAACGATCGGCTTTGTTTGGCATTACAGTGTACTCACAATGGGTATACCCTGAACTTGGCGACCAGTATACTTGAGCATTGCTCACATAGTAAGTGCCGCGAATCAACTCCGTTCACCAGCACACAAGCCTGTGGGAATTTGTCAGCCTCGATCTTCGACGACCTGACGCCCATGCCGGCCAACTTCCGCAATCATAAGTAATATTCCACGGCATCCAGGATTATAATACTCGATAATCGGTCGGTGAGGAGCAGAACATGGCAAACAACGCAGCATTCGACACCAGGGATCCTGTACTGGCAGACGATGGACATCCGGCGGGAGGGAACCCGGGATCATGAAGAAGAACACGCGGCGAATGATTGCCGATATCGAAGGCGAGGTGAGATATACGCGTAGTATGATCGGTACGGATGAACTCGATCCAGAGGTGATGGATGCGATGGCCCGGGTGCCGCGTGAGGAGTTCGTGCCGCCTGAACTGCAGCACGCGGCCTTTGATAACGGGCCCTTGCCTATCGGCTACGGCCAAACCATCTCTCAACCGTATATCGTCGCTTTGATGACCGACCTGCTACAGCTCGAGCCCGATCACCGGGTGCTCGAGATCGGTACCGGTTCCGGTTATCAGACCGCGATCCTGTCACTGCTGTGCGAGAAAGTCTACACCATGGAAGTGGTAAAAGAGCTGAGCGAGGCAGCGGCAATACGCCTAAAACGGCTCGGCTACAACAACATTGAGACCTGTACCGGCAGCGGCTATGACGGTTGGGCCGGGCATGCGCCCTATGATGGCATTATCGTCACCGCGGCCGCCACGCACATTCCGCCGCCATTGATCGACCAGCTCAAAGCGGGCGGCAGGCTGGTCATTCCTGTGGGGCAACCCTACAGTCACCAGGAACTCATGCTGGTCGAAAAAGACCGGCAGGGTGAAAGTCACGCCAAAAGCGTTCTCGGGGTTGCCTTTGTTCCCCTGGTGAGTGGGGAAGCATCCCACCGATAATGACCGAACATTCATCGCGACGACCGGTCTGGCACCAACAGTCCGTGCACGACGTGCTGGCCGGCTTGCGCGTCGATCCACAGGCCGGGCTTGGCGGCGACACGGTTAAAGCGCGCCGTGAGCGCTATGGCCCGAACGAAATCAAAGAGACGGGCCGGCGCGGTCCATTGCGAATCTTTGTCAGCCAGTTTGCCGATTTCATGATCTTTGTGCTGATTGTGGCGGCGATCATCTCCGGCATTGTCGGAGAAGCGCAAGACACCATTGCCATCGTCGTCATCGTTCTGCTCAACGCGCTCATCGGTGCCGTGCAGGAGTTTCGCGCCGAGCGGGCGGTTGCAGCGTTGCGCGCCATGGCGGCACCAGAGGCGCAGGTACGCCGCGACGGCGTGAATCGTTCGATCCCGGCGACGCGCCTGGTGCCCGGTGACATCGTTTTGCTCGAGGCGGGCCGGGTTGTGCCGGCGGACCTGCGCTTGCTGGATGGCGCGGAACTCAAGGTGGATGAAGCAGCGCTGACGGGTGAATCACACGCCGTGGAGAAGCACAGCGACGCCTTGCCTGCTGCGGCGGGTATGCCCATCGCCGATCGCCGCAACATGGCGTACAAGAGCACGCTGGTCACCAGCGGACGGGGTTCGGGTGTTGTTGTGGCGACCGGCATGGACTCGGAAGTGGGAAGAATCGCCGCACTGTTGCACGAAAACGAGGTGCCGAGGACGCCCCTGCAACAGCGGCTGACGGTATTCGGGCGGCGCCTCGGCATCGCGGTGCTGGGGGTGTGTGCGCTGATTTTTGTCTTTGGCCTGTTGCGTGGTGAACCTGCGGCGCTGATGTTTCTCACCGCGGTAACGCTCGCCGTGGCAGCCATCCCGGAGGCATTGCCTGCCGTGATCACGGTTTCCCTGGCTATCGGCGCGCACAAGATGAGTGCTCGCCACGCACTCATTCGCGCACTGCCGGCGGTCGAAACGCTCGGTTCCGTCACCTATATCTGTTCCGATAAAACCGGCACTCTGACGCAAAACAGAATGAAGGTGGATGCGCTGGTTGTCAATGCGCAACGTCGCTCAGAGCTCCCGGGCGCAGACACGGCGGCGTCGCCATGGCGCCTGCTGGGTCAGGCGCTGGTGCTCAACAATGACGCCCGGCAGAAACCGGAGCAGGGAGTCGCCGGTGATCCGACCGAAGTCGCACTCTTCAACGCGGCCCGCGATGCCGGTTTCGACAAGACCCGGCTCGAGCAGGACATGCCACGTGTCGCCGAGCTGCCCTTCGACGCGGAGCGCAAACGCATGACCACGCTGCACAGAAGCGCCGAAGGCTTCATCGCCTTTGTTAAAGGGGCGCCCGAGCAAATCCTTGCGCTGTGTGCAGACGCCATCACCATCGACGGGTCGACCGCTCTGGATGCGCGGCAACTGCGCGCTGAAGCCGAGGCGCTTGCCACCGAGGGTTACCGGGTTCTGGCCTTTGCAGTCCGGCCGCTGGATGAGGTGCCCGACAGCCCGCAACCCGAAATCCCCGAGCAGGGATTCAGCTTTTTGGGGTTTGCCGGACTCATCGACCCGCCGCGCCCCGAGGCCGCTGAGTCGGTCGCACTGTGCCGCAGCGCCGGCATTACCCCGGTCATGATCACCGGCGACCATGCCGGCACGGCGCGCGCGATCGCTATCCGCCTGGGAATCGCGCGCGACGGTGACCCGGTCCTCACAGGCCCGGAGTTGGAACAGCTGTCGCCGGAGCAACTGCAGAAACAGGTATCCGGTGTTCCGATCTATGCTCGCGTCACCCCCGAACAGAAGATCAAGATCGTGCAAGGACTGCAGGCGCGTGGCGAGTTTGTGGCGATGACGGGCGACGGCGTCAACGATGCGCCGGCGCTGAAGCGGGCGGAGATCGGTGTGGCCATGGGGTGCAAGGGCACCGACGTTGCCCGTGAAGCGGCAGACATGGTTCTGCTCGATGACAATTTCGCCACCATCGTCGCGGCGGTGGCCGAGGGGCGCCGGATATTTGACAATATCCGAAAATTCATCAAAGACACCATGAGTTCCAACTCCGGGGAAATCTGGACCCTGTTTCTCGCGCCATTCTTTGGTTTGCCGATACCCCTGTTGCCGATCCATATACTGTGGATCAACCTGGTAACTGACGGCCTGCCCGGCCTGGCGTTCACGGTGGAGCCGGCTGAGCCCGGTATCATGCGGCGCTCGCCGCGTCCGCCACAGGAAAGCATTTTCGCCCATGGCATGTGGCAGCACATCCTCTGGGTCGGTTTATTCGTTGGCGCACTGTCTATCGGTGCCCAGGCATGGGCCTACGGCCGGGGTGTGGAATACTGGCAGACCGTGGTGTTCACGGTGTTGACGGTATCACAGCTGTTCCACTCGCTGGCTGTACGCAGTGAAAGTGCCTCCCTGTTCAGCATTGGCTTGACCAGCAATCCCGCCATGCTAGGCGCTGTGACAGTGACCCTGGGGTTACAGCTCGCAGTTATCTATGTGCCTGAACTCAATCCAATATTCCATACGCAGCCATTACCTTTGGCCGACTTGCTGGTGTGTCTTGGACTGTCTTCACTGGTCCTGGTGGCGGTAGAATTCGAGAAGTGGCTGGTTCGACGTGGCCGTCTGTATGGGGCGTGAATATGCTGGTGTACTGATCAGATCTCGCATTAGTTATTTTTCACCACGAAGGGCGCGAAGGTCATAAATCGTTACTCAGTAACCTTCGTGTCCCTTGTGGTCAAGGGGTTTGAGAAACCCACGCGGCAAACTCGAAACAACACCCGCAACTGTTAGCGGGTGCGTGTTTGCATCACAGATATTCGCGGACAGTTTCGGCCGGTTTCTGGACAAGATTCTTGTCCACCTGGTTGGACACCATGGCCATAACTTCCTTGCTCAGATTATCCCGTAACAGACCGAGAAAGGAGGGTGGCGCAACAAGAACCAGCTTACTGAATTCGCCCTTGTTTCGTGCGCTGTCCAGGCGATTGGCCAGGTCCCTGGCAAAGCCGCAGGCCTCCTGTTCCTTCGCGCTGGTCTTATCGTTCATGATATGTCGCCCCTGTCCAACACTCCCGCCATCGCTGCCGGCCGAGTCCGATACGAGATCGCCCTCGTGCAGGCGACCTTCCGGGTGAGCAAGCGCTTCGATTTCAGTGATCGGCGCCGCCCGGTTTTTGGCTGTATAGAATTTTGCCCGGCTGCTTTCTGCGACTAATACCCATATAATTGCCATACAAGCACCTCCTCTTATTGAGAATCTGATTATCGAGATTCTGATTCTATTTTGATGGTACCAGCCTATCGGGGCATTGATCCAGGTCAGACAACTGGGCATGCACAGATACATAATTAATTAATAAAATACTGAATAAATTATATTATTTGGCTGTGGCATAGCTGTTGCCTATTTGTGTCCCGCACTGCCGATTGGGTAAGCACCTGGATATCTGCCTGCCTGGTGACCAATTTTCAATGCACAAGCTGGTTGGATGGAGCCTGCTGATCCGGGTAGCCATTAAACACAAGGCCGTCGAAGCGCACAGCGCTGTGAAACTCTTACGGACCACTGGCAAGAGTTGTTGTTATGTTCTAGTCTTTGTCACTTGACGTGTGATCCCCGCAACTGGGATACAAAACCCCGATTTTGATTGGTGCAGCTAAGTTGAGTCCATTTCTCGGTATAAATCTGTCCGGTTTGCGGGATGCTATCCATCACAGGATGCAGGAAAAGGAGGCCCGGCAAAGCCGGCGTACTGAAATCCTGAACACCGTGGAAAGAGTTGTGGAAGGTACGGACAGCAGAATCAGGCTGGTGAACAGTTACGATAAGAAATTACAGGGGGCTGTAAGCAGTTCCCTCGAATATACCGATGATCTGATTGACCAGATTCCCGAAGCCATCGAAGTTAGTGCCAATACATTCGTCTCCGACGCCCATGTCAATGCTTTTTTCGTCAATGTGTCCGATCTGCAAACGGTCTTCAGCCACAGTTCCGAAGTACGCCAATTCATGGAGGATTTCAGCAACTTTGATACACCACAGTGCTGCGCCCTGTTGTGTATGCGAAAGTCAGAGAAAACGGTGATGGGGGTGGAACTGGCAGGAGAACTGCTTAAAAGGGATGTGCGGCAGACGGCGGTAAGCTTTTCGGATCACCGGATTTATTCGCCAACCCCGAGCGAAGCAGAAACCCGCAAGGGGCTCAAGCAGTGCCTGTTCGGGGGCTTGGTAACCAACGCACTCGAGCACATTGTGCAGCTCAGACTGGCGAGCCATCGACTGGAAAAAGAGCGCCAGATATTGCAGGCAAGGCTGAGACGCTACCAGCAAAACAAGGGCGGAGCAGAACGAAATGCGCGGCCTGCGGCCGAGGTGGCGCAAGAAATCGAAGAAATCCGCCAGAAGCTGAGTATGGTCGAGGAAGAGCTGAAGAAAACACATCCAGTGACACCGCAAGAGTCGCTGGAGCAGGTCAATGCCGTATTCAGCCGCCCCGATAAATTTGTCAGGTTTAAAAAGTGCTCGCTCCGGCTCAACAAGATGGGGATCAAGATCGACGCCGATTCGCGGCAAGCGTGCAACGAGATCAGGCTGGCCGAAGTGAGAATCGGTGAAGAGCCACCCCGCGTGGTTACCCTGGCGAAATTCCCACGTGACGAACTGCTTCCCCGCAGGGAATTCCTGACGCAGGATAGGTTGTCATAGTATTAATAAGGCTAACTTCCGTACTCATAAGTAACAGGCTCTTGGACAGCCTGCACTTCTAATGCAATAGGCAGGTTAAACAATGCTCAGGGCCTGCACCGGGCAGGCGGCCACACACATGCCGCAGCCGTTGCAGACTTCCGCATCGACCTGCGCCCGGCGCTGGTGGACGGTCGTGATGGCGTGGTAATCGCAGCGTCCGCTGCAGGCCATACAGATTACCTCGTTCCAGGCGATGCAGGCCTCCCGGTTCAACTGTGCCTTGCCGATGCGTGGCATGGCCGTACCTGATTTCATTGTTTCATCCAGGGGACAGGCTTCGACACAGGCCTTGCAGAAGGTGCACCCCGATGTGTTGAAATCCAGGTACGGCAGGCCGGCCTGGTCATGATTTTCGGGATGCAGATGGATGATGCCCGGATCACAGGCCGCCACGCAGGGGTGTGTACAGCCGGGACAATGTGTTTCCAGCGCCAGGCCCTGGTGCCAGGGTGGGGGCGGCCCCAGCGGCCGCTGCCGCAATACCTCCTCGGCACGGCCTGCACGGGTCAGCAACGTTCCACGCAGAAAAGCCCGGCGTCCTCCATCCATGGATTTCAGCGAAATGTGCTCTCTACCAGCGGCGTGGCATTCGACTGGGGTACGTGACACTGCGTGCAGTTGAAGCGTGCACCGGCCAGCTCTTCCATATCGCTGCTTGCATAGTGATCTTTCGACATCGGGCTCTTGCTTTTCACCGACCGGTCCATGTTTTTGGGCTTGTCAATATATTTGGGCACATCATGGCAGTCCAGGCACTGATTGTCCTCGGCACTGACGGGCAGGAATTCATCCACTTTGTGCGGGATCTGGGGGGGGGCATTTTCCCAGGCACGTGGCAGCGGGTCATTCCAGCCAGGTTTGGCATTGCTGTAGTTGTAGGCGGCCGGGGTCGGGGTATCAAACACGCTGGTCTTGCTCAGGCCCATGTTCAGTTCGTCAATGGCGTCACCGAAAGCAGGTCCGGTAAAGGTGGCTATCAAGCCGAGTGTGGCGAGGAACGAGATGGTTTTCATGCTGCTCTCCTTTGGCGGGATTCGGTTGAGTCGGTTTTCTGTCGGGTGTTGATGAAGTGTCGCAGATCAAATTGCAGGGTGTCCTCCGGGCAGATGGTGATACAGCGGCCACAGTTGGTGCATTCACCGGAGGCGATCATGCCGGTGGCGGACGCCGCCTTCAAATTCATGACCTGGGGTTCCGGACACACCCTGGCGCACTCGCCACAGTGCGTACAGGTTGGCGTATCAAAACGGATGCGCACTTGCGCCAGCTTGCCCACCAGGGCATAAAAAGCGCCCAGCGGACAGAGGTGTCCGCACCAGCCGTTGCGCAGTATAAACAGATCGAACAGAAATACGCCCAGCACCGCGGTCCAGCCGAGACCGATACCGAAAATCAGTTCCCGGTGCAGCATGCTGATGGGGCTGATCCACTCGAAGGCGGCAATCCCGGTCAGTGCCGACAGCGCCAGCGCCAGTGCCAGTACGGTGTAACGGATGTTGCGGCTGAGCCGAAACAGGTCGCTGATGCCCAGCCGGCGGCGCAGCCAGGCTGCCAGGTCGGTGACCATATTGATGGGACACACCCATGCGCACCAGCTGCGCCCCCCCAGTATCAGGTAGATCAGCAGGATAATGCCGGCCCCGGTCAGCACCTCGGGTTGCGGCAGGTGGCGGGTGAGGATGATCTGCAGGACTGCGAAGGGGTCCGCCATCGGGATAGTGCCGAGCAGCTCCGAGGCGCTCAGGTTGCCGGACAGCAGGGGCCTTCCGGCAACCTCCCAACCCCAGCGTACCGTGCCCAGGAACAACAGCAGTAATCCGAGTTGCACCGCCCGGCGCAGCAACAGGTAGCGCCAGACCCGGAGTTTGCCGGGGAGTGATGCCGGCATCACAAACGGCCTGACCGGCCGGCCATTGGGCCCGGTTTTTACGGTATCTCGGGGCGTGCTCATGGCGACCCCTCATTCAGATAATCCAGTCCGGCTGCAGGAGCGTCGGAGTCGACCGTTGCGCCGCCGGCTTTGAATTCACGGGTAATCGGCGTATCGCTGGTCCAGCCGAGGCGGTAGTGATCACCGATCATGCCCTGCACCAGGTCCGGTTGCAGCACGCGAATGGCCGCCTCCTGGGTGGGGCAGGCCTTTTCACAGATGCCGCAGCCGGTACAGGCGTCACTGTGCACCACCGGCACGAACATCGCGTGCTTGCTGAGCCGGCGCGGGTGATGTTCGACCGTGATGGCCCAGCCCTGCACGGGGCATTCGCGGAAACAGATCTCGCAACGCAGCCCCTGCCAGGACAGACAGTTCTCGATATCGATAACCGCCAGTCCCATACGGGAGCCCTGGATGTCTTCCAGGGCGGGATCGAGCGCCCCGGTGGGACAGGCCGCGATACACGGGATGTCGGTGCACATATAACAGGGTATTTCGCGGGGGATAAAATACGGTGTTCCGATCGGGATGCCGGCATCCGCGGTGGCCAGTTTCAGGGTGTCATAGGGGCAGGCGTCCACACACTGACCGCACTTGATGCAGCGCGCATTGAAATCCGGCTCGTAGCGTGCACCCGGCGGGCGAATGGCAAACGGTGTGGCCCGTGCCTGTTGCTGCAGCAGGTACGACCAGATCAGACCGCCGGTGGCTGCCAGGGCCGCCCCCTGGGCGACCCGGGTAAAAAAGTCACGGCGCGAAATCGTCGTCATATTGGCCATGGATCATCACTCCGGCGGCCGGCACGCCTGCCACAATAACAACCGCCCTCAGGCCTTGTAGACTTTGATGGCGGCTTTCTTGAAGTCCTCTTCCTTCGACATGGGGCAGGTAACGTCCAGGCAGACCTTGTTGACGAACACGCCCTCGTCGAAGAACGCTGCGAAGGTATATCCCTTCGCCGGACGGTTGCGGCCCTGGGTCTCCACCACGACCTTGATCTTGCCCCGGCGCGACTCGATCCAGACCACGTCATTGCGCTTGATGCCGCGCGCTTCGGCATCGGCCGGATTCATGAACAGCTGGGCGGTCGGTACGGCACGATGCAGTTCCGGTACCCGCCGTGTCATGGTGCCGGTGTGCCAGTGTTCCAGCACACGGCCGGTGGAGAACCACAGGTCGTAGTTTTTATCGGGCTGCTCCGGCGGGGCTGCATAGGGCCGGAAAAAGATCTTGGCCTTGTGTGCCAGGCTGGTCTTGTCCGGGCTGGTGACCTTGTCCAGGTCACCGCTGGGCAGGGCCTTGAGTGCCTTGCCGTAGAAATCGAAACCGCTGCCTTTTTCACAATACGGGTCATATTTCTCGTTGAAACGCCACTCGGTCTCCTTGCCATTGACAACCGGCCATTTGAGGCCGCGGACATCATCACGGTAGTAGACATCGAACTCCGCCAGGTCATGCTGGTGTCCCACGCCGAACTGACGGTATTCGTTGAACAGGGCCTTTTCCGGGAACCAGCCATCATCCAGTTTTTCGGCAATATGGTTGCCGTGGCCACGGGCCACCGATTTGTCCGGCCACTTGACCTTGCGGTTATCCGCATTGGCGAACAGCACGTCGTAGAGGGTGTCATCGGGCGAATAACCCATCTTCTTTGCCTCGGCCAATACGTCCGGCAGCTTACCGTCCTCGAAACCATCGGCCTTGAGTCCGGCTACCGGGTGTTCGCCCCAGACTTCCTTCAGCTTGAAGCGCTTGGCAAACTCCAGGCCCTGCCAGACATCGCCCATGGCTTCACCCGGTGGGGCGACCTGCTGGCGCCAGGCCTGGGTGCGGCGTTCCGCGTTACCGTACAGCCCCCATTTTTCGAAAATCATGGCGGTCGGCAGTATCAGGTCCGCCACCTTGGCCGAAACGGTGGGGTAGGGGTCAGATACCACGAGGAAGTTGTCCATTTTGCGTGCCGCCTTGAGCCAGTGATTGGCGTTGGCGGTGGCCTGGAACGGATTGTTCACCTGTACCCAGGCCCATTTGACCGAGCCGTCTTCCAGATCGCGCATGATCTTGGTGATGTGGCTGCCTACCTTGGGATTGAGGGTGTTGGCCGGCAGCTTCCACAGGTCTTCACTGAAGGCGCGGTGCTTGGGATTGAACACCACCAGGTCCGCCGGCAGGCGGTGGGCAAAGGTGCCCACCTCGCGGGCGGTGCCGCAGGCCGATGGTTGGCCGGTGAGCGAAAAGGCGCCGTTGCCCGGCTGCGCCTGCTTGCCGAGCAGCAGGTGGATGGCGTAGTTCTGCTCGTTGACCCAGCTGCCACGGTAGTGCTGGTTGAAGCCCATGGTCCAGTAGCTGACCACCTTGCGGTTCTTGTCCATATACAGTTGTGCCAACGTCTGCAGCTTCTTTTTGAATGACGCCAGGTCTTCATCCGGGTCGCCCTTGGCCAGTTCCGCGACAAAGTCCAGGGTGTAGGGCTCCACGCCGCGCTTGAATTCATCAGAACTGATCAGCCAGTGTTTGACCGGCTTTTTGGTATTGTTCTGCTTGACTTTTTCGCCGGGTTTCCTGCGCTGGGCGACGGCTTCGTCCGCATCCAGCGTAACCACCAGTTCCTTGGCCTGAATGTCCTTTTCGGCGTCGAAGGCGTATTTGGAGGTGCCGCGCATGCCGTAGCCGATATCGTAAGGGCCGGTTGCATACACACAGTGCTTGTTGACGAAATCCTGGTTAACCGCGTCGTTGTTGACGATTTCACGCAGGATGTAGTTCTGGATGGCGAGGTCGGTGCCCGGCTTGAAGATGATTTCCAGATCGGCGATGTCGGAGGTCTGGTTGCTGATCGTGGTCAGGTTCACCAGTTTGACATTGTCGTTGCTCAGCCGCCGGTCGGATACCCGAGCCCACAGGATGGGATGGCACTCCGCCATGTTGGCGCCCCAGGTGACGACGGTATCGGTGTGCTCGATGTCATCGTAGTTGCCGGCCGGTTCGTCGATGCCGAAGGTCTGGATAAAACCCACCACTGCCGAGGCCATGCAATGCCGGGCATTGGGATCGATGTTGTTGCTGCGGAATCCGGCCTTCATCAGTTTGGCCGACACATAACCCTCCGGGATGGTGTACTGCCCGGAGCCAAAGATGGCGACCCCGGCCGGTCCCATGTCCCGGTAGGTCTTTTTGAACTGTGTTTCCATTTCATCGAAGGCCCGTTCCCAGCTAACCGGCTGGAACTTGCCTTGCTTGTCGAATTTGCCGTCCTTCATGCGCATCAACGGCCGGGTGAGGCGGTCCTTGCCGTACTGGATCTTGCCGTTGAAATAGCCCTTGATGCAGTTGAGCCCCCGGTTGACCGGCGCATCCGGATCGCCCTTGGTAGCGACAATACGGCCTTCTTTGGTTGCCACCATGATGCCGCAACCGGTGCCGCAGAAACGGCAGACCGCCTTGTCCCACTGCACATCAGCATCGGCCTCTTTGGACTTGGCAAGGGCGGCCACGGGTACCGCGATGCCGGCCGCAGTGGCGGTGGCCGTCGCTGCACTGGTTTTGAGAAAATCTCTGCGTGTCAGGTCCATTGCTGTCTCCTCGGATATGGTTTGGTTCTGATGCCGGTAAGTTTAGATTATTCGTTCAGGCTGGCGGGAACGCTGCCCGATTCCAGCACCTCGTCGTCAAGTTCTGCGGGAATGGCATCCATCAGCTCACGGTCTTCTTCGAAATAATGGCAGGACATTTCCGCCAGAATGATGTGGGGCAGGGCACGGATACGTTTCAGGCCATCGACTTCAGCACCGATGGATGCGGCTTCCTGGGTGATGACAATACGGCCCGTCGCGGCATCGACATAGTGGACATCGATGCCGGTCATACTCTTTAACCGTTCGATGACATCCCCGCTATGTTCCGGTGAGGTGATAATCAGAATGCCCGATATATTCATTATTGAAATGCCCCCGGGGTACGGCTGATCGTCGCGGTCAATGCGCAGTTGCCATCACTGCGCTACGTAGTATTCGACGATAGCCATGCGCACCCTTTAGTCTACTGTTCTGCAGGTAAAAGTGCCGTATATTACCGGTATTACTACAGTTCTTGGCTGGCAACCGGTCTTTTAAGCCGTCAAGCCGGGTTCAGACAATAGGCTAGTTCGACCGGCTGTTCCATGATCTATGTCAAGAACCCCCTTTTTTCGATCAATACCGGTCCTGCCTGTTGCAGCCCCCTGACAGGAAGAGGTGAGGGCATTCCGCCCCCACCTCATCCTGGTGGGCTTCCAGACGCGTTATTGTTTCTTCATTTCCTTGTCATGCTCAGCGCGCATACGCTTTTCTTCTTCGAGAATGGTATTGACCGCGGTTTTCAGCGGCGCCCACCCATACCAGTGCATGTAGTCATTGCTGGCATGGAAGGCACCCTGGAAGGTGCGCTGCCGGTATTCCAGCATGATCAGGTACAGTTCCTGCTCGATCTTGGTCTTGGCATCGTAATACTGCAGCAGGTCCGGTGCGTACTTCCAGCCTTCCGGTTTCTTCAGAATGCCGTCATGATAGAGACCCTGCACAGCCTGTATGGCCTTGGCGAACTCGTGGTCGGCAGCCTTGATGATCTCATCCGAGGCTCGCATATGAGTGTCTACGAAACCCATTGAGTGGCACTTGTTACAGTTGGTCTTCATCTGGGTACGGAGCTCATTGAACTCATCCGGACCCCGTGCCGCCTGTGCCTGCACAACGATCTCAACGAACCGTTCGGTTGGTTGCAGGTTGGCATCCAGAATACCCGCAGCCTGCAGGATCAAGGCACGGTCGAAAGTCCACTCCGGGTCGTCATCCACATCGATGTAGTTGCCGGAGGGCAGAGCCGCCGCAAGTTTGGTGAGTTGTGGTTTCAAGGATGGCGCGACATCGATCAGCGCCAGGACATTTTCCTTGGTCGGGATACGCAGCGCCAGGAAGCCCCAGGGTGTCCTGACGCTGTGGTTGCCTTCCATCATATGACAGTTCTGGCA
>Ga0209578_10001511_pt1 | contig 21440 bp, 21 predicted proteins | sample tdAd472_FD_187127 | JGI IMG/M metagenome (GOLD analysis project Ga0209578, IMG submission 187127) | Marine sediment microbial communities from the Atlantic coast under amendment with organic carbon and nitrate - tdAd47.2 (SPAdes)... | ecosystem: Environmental > Aquatic > Marine > Coastal >...
ATAGAGATACGCCCAGCTCGGCTCCCCATGAAGGCAAAGGAATGTCACATCGGCGTCGGTGGGGCCTTCGTCCACGTAATGCATGCGCAAGCCTTCATAGCCCGGCAGATCATCGATGTAGTTGGGGATAAAGTCGTATCCGGAAAGGTTCTCGAAACGATCATCAGGGGTGCGCAGGGCATCGGGGCGGGGGTCAGCCATGGGACAGGCTCCTCTTTCGCGAAATGGATTGGCGGGTAAGATAGGCGCAAGCGACGCCTGTCTACAAGGATGCGGCGGCTTCACGTAGGGGAAAGCCCATGACCATCAAAATCTACGGCATGACCTGCGGCTGGCTCAACATGCCGTTCGGCGATTTTTTGAAAGGCGAAGAAGGGCAGATCCGCGCGCCGGTGCTTTCCTACTTGATCGAGCATCCCAAGGGCCGCATCGTTTTCGACAGCGGCATGCACAAATCCATGCAGGACGACCCCAAAGCACGCATTGGAGAGTGGGCGGATTATTTCGGCATTGAGTTCCAAGTGGGCGAGGATCTTGCCGCGCGGCTTGGCCAATTGGATGTGGCCGTTGAGAGTGTCGATTACTTAATCAACTCGCACCTTCACTTCGATCATGCGGGCGGTAATCACGCCATGTGCGATTGTCCTGTGGTGGTGCAGAAACGCGAATGGGAGGCAGGGCAGGACCCCGATATCGCAGCCGCGAACGGACTTTCGAAAGCGGATTTTGATCTCGGCCAGGACGTGAAGCTCGTGAATGGCGAACACGACGTCTTCGGTGATGGATCTGTGGTGTGTATCCCCACCTATGGCCACACGCCGGGGCATCAATCGCTTATGGTGAAAACCGACGGGGGAGACGTGCTTCTCACGGGCGATGCGTGTTACTTGCGGCGGAGTTTAGAGGAATTGCGGCTCCCAAGCGTTGCCCATGATGAGGTGCAAGCAATGGCAAGTCTCAAGAGAGTAAAAGACCTTGAGGCCCGCGGCGCAAAACTCATCTTCGGCCACGACGCCGATCAATGGGAAACAACGGAGCCCACGCGCATCGCATGAAGCAAGCCACCAAATCAATTTCGATTTCAACGAACGGTCCCGGCCTTACTGACTTCACAGGCACTGTTGCAGATTGGGTGAAGGCCCAAGGCATGGACGAAGGTCTGTTGACGCTTTTCGTCAAGCACACGTCCGCGTCGCTTTTGATTCAAGAAAATGCGGACCCGGACGTGCAGCGCGACTTGCAAACGTTTTTTGAGCACCTCGCGCCTTGGGATCTTTCACTATACCGCCACACGGCCGAGGGCGAGGATGATATGCCCGCGCATATTCGTTCGGCGGTCACGCAAACATCATTATCGATCCCTATCATCGACGCGCGGCTCGCGCTCGGCACCTGGCAGGGGATCTATCTCTTTGAACACCGCGCCCAAGGGCAGTCGCGAAACGTCGTGCTGCATTTGATGGGCAATTGACCCGCTGGAGACACCCTTATGGACTTCCGCATTCCTGAATGGATTGAGAAAAAACTCGAAGAGCTCGATGAGTTCATCGCCAAAGAGATCAAGCCGCTCGAACGCGAGCACGACAACATCCGCTTTTTCGATCACCGCCGCGAACACGCGCGCACCGATTGGGACAATCAGGGCCTGCCGCGCGAAGAATGGGAAGACCTGTTGCGCGAGATGCGGGCCCGCGCCGATGCGGCGGGGCACCTGCGGCTCGCGCTCCCCAAGGAATATGGCGGCGAGGAAATCGGCAATCTCGCTATGGCCATCATCCGCGAGCATTTGGCGGCCAAGGGCCTTGGGCTTCACAACGACCTGCAAAACGAAAGCTCCATTGTGGGGAACTTCCCGCAAGTTCTGATGTTCCGCGATTTCGGCACTGACGCGCAGAAGGAAGAATTCATCAACGGTATGCTCAATGGCACGCATAAGATCGGCTTTGGGCTTACGGAGCCAGATCACGGCTCCGACGCCACATGGATGGAAACCCGTGGCGAAAAATCCGTGCGTGATGGGGTGAACGGCTGGCTCATCAATGGTGAGAAGATGTGGAACACGGGGCTCCACATCGCAAACTACGACATGATCTTTGCGCGGACGAGCGGTGCGGATGGCGAGGCGCGCGGTATCACGTGCTTTCTTGTGCCGACGGATGCGGAAGGCTTCAAGGTTGAGGAATACCTTTGGACCTTCAATATGCCCACGGATCATCCGCGCATCTCGCTCACCAATGTGTGGGTGCCAGAGAGTGGGATCTTTGGCAAAGAGGATGAAGGCCTCGCGCTCGCGCAGCACTTTGTGCACGAAAACCGCATTCGCCAGGCAGCATCATCGCTTGGCGCTGCGCAGTACTGCATCGATGAGGCAGCGGCCTACGCCCGCAAGCGCAAACCGTTTGGCAAACCTCTGGCGCAGAACCAGGCGATCCAGTTCCCATTAGCTGAGCTTCATACGGAGGCCGCCATGGTGCGCGCGCTCATCCGGCAGACCGCTTGGGAAATGGATCAGATGACCCAGAAAGAAGTGGCGATCAAAATCTCCGACCGCGTGGCCATGTGTAATTACCGCGCGAACCGGCTTTGCTGTGAAGCGGCGGACCGCACCATGCAGGTTCACGGCGGCATGGGGTATTCGCGGCATAAACCGTTCGAGCACATCTATCGCCATCATCGGCGCTATCGCATTACCGAGGGGGCGGAAGAAATTCAGCTGAGGAAAGTGGCAGGGCATCTCTTCGGCTATATGGGCCGAGGAGAGAGCTAGAGCCCGATATCGCTCGAGAGGCTTTCGGGTCGATTGAGGATTGCGTCAAGGCTGCCATCATCAAGGTGTATCCAGCCGAGCGGCACGCCATATTCGATGAGCACATTCAAAACCGCCTGCATCCGGCCCATGGCGAGATCAGTGGTCAGCGATGCGCCCGATGATATCCACACGACCGCCTCACCTTGGTCTTGCGCGGCGATCGCGGCCAGCGCTGCCATGTCTTCGGCAGGCATGGTTATGTGGTCCGAGCCGCGCGGGAAATAGATGGTGAAAAGGTCGTCGTAGTTTTGAGCTTGTATGGAGATCTGCACATTCGTTCCCGCGCCCGTGGTGGGACCAAGGAACGGCACGGCAGCTTCTTCAACTACGAAAACCGCGCTTTCGGCTTCGGGATTATCGAGCGCTTCGGGCACGAGTGCACATTCGGCTTCGGCGAGAAGCACATCACAAGGCGAAGCGGGCACGCTTTCCGGCTTTCCCGCTTCAGACGGCACGGCCAGAGCCGGACTGGCTATTACGCCTGCCGCCAACGCAACTGTCGCAAGAAGGTTTCTTCCCCGCGAAACACACATAGTCCCAAATCCCCCGGGAGCTATTGAACACGAGAACGATTGATAAGCAGTGAAAGGGGCCGGAGGCGGGCCCATTAACGGTCTGGAAAGGACGATTTCGAGGCGAATCTGTGGCACGCGCTTCCGTTGACGCAAGGATAGCCATCAGGAATCGCCAAACGGACCCGATGTGCGTATGGTTACCGACGAATTGTCAGGTGGTTTGCCGTCTGACGCTCAAGACAATTATTCCAGGAATTAAAGGAGCAAGACATGCGCGAAGCTGTCATCGTTTCCACCGCGCGTACGGGGCTCGCCAAGGCGGGCCGAGGCGGGTTCAACATCACCCACGGCTCGGTCATGGCAGGGCACACGCTCAAACACGCGATCGATCGCGCGAAGATCGAGCCGGGTGAGATCGAAGATTACATCGTCGGTTGCGGTAACCCCGAAGGCGCCACCGGCATGAATGTGGGCCGCATCGCGGCGATGCAGGCGGGCTGCCCGGTATCTGTCGCAGGCACCACCGTGAACCGTTTCTGTTCCTCGGGGCTTCAAGCGATTGCCATGGCAGCGAACCGGGTGACCGCGGAAGGCGTGCCCATCATGGCGGCGGGCGGTGTTGAAAGCATCAGCCTTGTGAGCCGTGGTCAGATGAACACTTCCAACATTGTCGAGCCCGAACTTTTTGGCCGTATGCCGGCGCTTTGGATGGCGATGATCGAAACCGCCGAGATCGTGGCCGAGCGCTACAATGTTCCGCGCGACTATCAAGACGAGTATGCGCTCCGCAGCCAGCAGCGCATTGCCGAGGCGCAAACCTCGGGCAAGTTTGACGATGAGATTGTTCCCCTGCGGACCAAAATGAAAGTGGTCGACAAGGAAACCAAGGAAGAATCGATCGTCGACTACGTTGTTGAAAAAGACGAGTGCAATCGCCCGCAAACCACTCTTGAGGGGCTGCAAAGCCTCGCGCCGGTCTTCAAGGACGGCATTACAGTCAAGGAAGGCAAGTACGTCACGGCCGGGAACGCTTCACAGCTTTCCGATGGCGCAGCTTCGGTGATTGTGATGGATGCAAAAGAAGCCGAGAAGCGCAACTTGGAGCCCTTGGGCGCCTTCCGCGGCTTTGCGGTTGCAGGCTGCGAGCCTGACGAGATGGGCATCGGCCCAGTTTACGCGGTGCCGCGTCTTCTTGATCGTGTGGGGCTCAAGGTGGATGACATTGATCTTTGGGAACTCAATGAAGCGTTCGCGTCGCAATGTCTTTATAGCCGCGACAAGCTCGGCATCGATCCCGAGAAGTACAATGTGAACGGCGGATCCATTGCCATCGGCCATCCGTTTGGGATGACGGGCGCACGCTGCACCGGGCATATCCTGCTTGAAGGTAAGCGGCGGGGCGCGAAATACGGAGTTGTCACCATGTGCATCGGCGGCGGCCAAGGCGCGGCGGGTCTCTTCGAAATTTTCTAAGAATCCTACCACTGAAATCTAGAGAGCGCCGGGGTCTTGGGCCCCGGCGTTTTCTTTTAGACCTCGGCGCCCGATTCCTTCGCCACGTCGCGCCAGGCTTTAGGCACTACGTCAAAGGCAAAGCTGATACGCAAATCATCGCTTTCAAACGGGATCGTGCGGTGAAACAAGTAAGAAGGGAAGAGAACGATCAGCCCTTCCTCTGGCTTCACAACGCGCACGATTGGCTCTTTTGTGTGCGGAAGATGATAAGCGGGGCGGCCAAATTCGATCCAACCCTCATGCGCATCACCTGAAGTTTCCACACGATCCGGCACCCGCGCGTAATAACAGCCTGAGAGCCAACCTTGCGGGTGGAAGTGCGGGAGCTGATGGCCCTGGCGGTGCATGATGTTGACCCAAAGATCGATCTCCACCTCGCCCGGTGGCGGCGCAATGGCAAACGGCCCATCGCTTGCGTCTTTTGCAAGATGATCTTGCATCCCCGAAATGGCACCTTCAATCATGCCGCCAAAATGCATCATCAGCGGCGAAGGATTGTCGAGCAAGTTTGAGACTTTACGGCCATGACGCGTGGCGCGATGGGTGGGTGCGTCTTCGATCTCGGCGTGCCCCAACATCTCATCGCAGATGGCATCGTTAAATGCGCTAAGCGAATCAAATCCCTCAGGCGCGCTCAAGGTCAAAGGCCATACGTAATCCTCCAACCGGCCGATTGAATTTGCTTCTTCATCGCGGCCGAGCTCACGCAGAGCTACTTCTTTGTAAGCGAGAGCCTTGTTTGCGAACATCCCGCCGTCATTCATCTGATCGAAATACCCAAGCGCTTCATCAGCTTGGCCTGCCGCGAGCAGCGCTTTGCCGAGCGTATAGATTGCGTTTCGATCGCCGGGGAGGCCTGACACCGCGGCGCGTGCCGGGGCTAGGGCTTCCTCGTATCTCTGAGCTTCGTAACAAGAAATTGCAAGATTGCGTTTGGATTCAGGGTTGCCGCCGGTCAGGCGGTCGACCGTTGTGAAAGCGTCAACAGCTTCATCGAACCGGCCGACGCGATTCATCAGCATACCAACCGTAAAGAACCCTTGGGGGCTTTGTGGGTTGGCGCTCGTAAGCCGCTGGAAAATTTCAATCGCTTCATCGTGGCGGTTGGCGGCCATTAAGATCGTGCCATAAGTTCCCAGGATGTTGGCGTTTGCGGGGGAGAGCTTGGCGGCGCGCTCCGCATGGCTAAGCGCTTCGTCGGTGCGGCCTTGCTGATGGCAGGCGATTGCCTTGAAAAAATGTGCGTCGGGATGCTGGGGCGCTGCTTCGAGCACCGGCGCAATGGCAATCTCAACCTCGCGAAGCCGTCCGGCTTGTAAATGCTGCGCGGCGGTGCTGAGCGCTTGGTGAATTGCATTAGCGTCCATCAGGCTTTGCCCTCTATTTTTCGAAACATTACGCGTCGGGAGGCTCTAGGCAAAGGCGCTCAATGTCGCGGTCGCTTCCGCGGGCGAGGCGTTATTGTTCGCGCGCATAAATTTCAGGCTATCCCGAAAGGTGGGCGCCAGAAAGCGAACGGGCCACGCAATTGAAACAATGACGCTCACATGGCTCACGCGCGGATAGGCGATGTGCTGGGCAACCCCGCCTGCTTCGGTAATTGCCTTGCAAAGGTTCTCGCTGTTTTCCAAGTAAACTGTTTTATCTTTTACAGGATGCAACAGCAGCATCGGGGGGGCCGAACCGTGGGCGTGCTTGATTGGCCGCGCTTTGTCGATGTCCGCTGCTGTCTCAAATATGTGCTTGGTGCTATCCCATTCTAAAGGATTAAAGCTGTAAGGCCCGGCAATTCCGGTGAAGCTGCAGAACATAGTGGGCGATAAATCCACGGCACCTAGGCGAGAGGGATCGAGCGCCAGGAGCGCACCAATATGAGCCCCCGCCGAATGCCCCATCAGATGAACGCATTGAGCGTCGCCCCCATGATCGCCAATGTTTTCCGCAACCCATTTGAGCGCGAGCGCCGCATCTTCCATGAAGTCGGGGTAGCGCACTTCGGGGTAGATCCGGTAATCCGGGACGACCACCGTGAAGCCTTTTGCGGCATATGCCTGGCCTAAAAACCGATAGAGCGAGCGATTGCCGCTGTCCCAGCCCCCGCCATAAATGAATACAAGAACGGGCGCGGGCTCACCGCTGCGGCTGCGCGCCGGGTAAATATCAAGCCCTTGGCGCTCATGTGGCCCATATTGTGCGGAAAGCGGCAATTCCTCTTCACCCTTTATTGTCTGCCCGGCGCCTGTTACAGAACGCCGGGCTCTGGCATCAATAAATCCAAGCATATGTTGGAAATTGCTGCGCGGAAACAAGGGGAACCATCCAACGTGTATCAGGCAATGCAGACCGGATGCGGGATCGTCTTGCGGGCGGCCATATTGGCCAGCCTTGCGCTTGCGTTCCTGGCGCCCGGCGCGCTTGCCGCCGCAAGCTTTGAGACCGAGCGGGTGCGCGTTGAGCTGATGCCCGAGGAAGCCGGTCTCCCCGCTGAGGGGGGCACGGTATGGCTCGCGCTCCGTCAATCCATTGCGCCCGGCTGGCACACCTATTGGCAGAACCCTGGAGATTCGGGTGAACCCACCGATATTGAATGGGATTTGCCGCCGGGATTTGTTGCCGGCGATATCCGGTGGCAACCCCCCGAACGCCAGCCCTATGGGCCGCTGGTCAATTTCGGATACGAGCATGAAAATATCATGCTCATCCCGCTCGAAGTTCCTGCGGGGCTCCGGACGGGTTCGCAAGTTCCAATCCGCGCGCATGTCTTTTGGCTTGTGTGTGCGGAAGTTTGTATTCCCGAAGATGGTCCCGTGGAACTTTCCTTGCCCATCGTCGCGGGCGGCGGGGTGCGAAATTTTGCCGCCGTTGACGTTTTTGCCCGCGCACGCGAACGCCTTCCCCAGCCATCACCATGGGCCGCCCAGTTTGAGGAAGTTGAAGGGTTTCTCCGCGTGGCTTTGATGGGGCTGGCCTTTGCAGGCCCCCTTGACGAAGGTCGGATTACATCCGTTACGTTCTTCCCGGAGATAGCCGGGCTCATCGACAATGCAGCGCCGCAGGAAATTCGCTTCGGTGCCGAAGGGATGACGCTATCGACGGTTTCGGGCGCACGCTTTCGACGCGACGCTGTCCCGGAGGTGATACGCGGTTTAATCAGGCTCGAAGAAGAAATCGGGGACGAGAGCGTATCCAGGGCGTTGGCGATCGAAGCCACCGAGGCGCCCATTCCTACCGCTGCCATGTCGCGAAGCTTCGTCCCACAAGGTGCCTATAACGGCATCGGATTTGCGCGTGCGGCGCTCTTTGCGATTCTGGGCGGGCTTATCCTCAATCTCATGCCGTGCGTTTTCCCGATCGTATTTTTAAAAGCGCTGACGTTCGTATCCGTTGCTCATGAGCGGCCCTGGCGCGTGCGCAGTCACGGCATGGCTTACACGGTAGGCATTCTTGTGAGCTTCAGTCTGATTGCGCTTTTGCTCATGGCCTTGCGGGCAAGCGGCGCGCAGATCGGTTGGGGCTTCCAACTTCAATCGCCGATCGTGGTTGCGAGTTTTGCGGCGCTCTTGTTTGCGATCGGGCTTAATCTCTCCGGCGTCTATACGATCGGCACATCAATCATGGGCCTTGGTGGCAGCCTTGCCGAACGGCGCGGGATTTCCGGCTCGTTCTTCACAGGCGTGCTGGCGGTCATTGTTGCGGCCCCGTGTACCGCACCGTTCATGGGACTGGCGCTCGGCTTTGCGCTCACGCAGTCGGCGATCGTAGGTCTTGCGATATTTGTTGCTCTCGGGTTTGGCATGGCATTGCCGTATCTTGTGCTTAGTTTTGCGCCTACGCTTTTGAGATATTTGCCGCGCCCCGGCGCTTGGATGGAACGTTTAAAGCAATTCCTGGCGCTGCCCATCTACGCTTGGGTTCTCTATCTCCTTTGGGTGCTTGCGCAACAAGCGAGCTTCTCGATCGTGTTGACGACGCTGGCTGTGCTGCTGACGCTTGCACTCGGCGCTTGGGTCTTTGATATGGCGCGCACAAAAGTGCCCGCGAATTTAAGCCAGCTTGCGATGTTGATATTGCTAGTGGGCGTGATGGGCGGCGCTGTTTCGGTACTGCCGCGCGCGGGCGCATCGGGAGATGCCGTGCTGAGCAATGACGACGCCATTCCATCGGTTGCCTATTCGCTCGAAGCACTGGAATTACAGCGCACTAACAACAGTACGGTGTTCGTGAATTTCACCGCGGCCTGGTGCATAACATGCCTTGTCAATGAGCGAGTTGTCTTTGCCGATCCGCGTGTTGAGGCAAGGCTCACGAGTGAAAACGTGGTCTATATGAAGGGTGATTGGACCAATCGCGATGCGGAAATCGCCCAAGCGCTTGAACGCTTTGGCAGGCCCGGCGTGCCCCTTTATGTGGTCTACCGTCCGGGCGAGACACCGCAGGTACTGCCACAAGTGCTGACGCCTGATATACTGCTTGGCGCGCTTGGTGAGGATTGAAGGGGAGGGAGATTTCAATGAGGCTTATCGCAATATCCGCGTTTCTTTTAATGTTTGCACCGGTTACAGCGTTGGCGATGCCGGTCGTGGGCGAGGCGGCGCCGGATTTCACCCTCATCGACAGCAATGGGGCAGAGCGCTCGCTTTCGGATTTTGCCGGCCAGCGTGTCATCCTCGAATGGACCAACCACGATTGTCCTTACGTGCGTAAGCACTACAGCAGCGGCAATATGCAATCCCTTCAGAGGGAGGTGACGGAGAGCGGGGCGGTCTGGCTTTCCATTATTTCATCCGCTCCCGGACGACAGGGCTATGTGAGCGGGGAAGAAGCGAATGAGCTAACCGCGTCCCGCGGTGCTGTTCCGACGGCGGTATTGTTTGATCCCGATGGGATTGTGGGCCGCGAATACGATGCCCGCGCAACGCCGGGCATGTACCTCCTCGATGAGGCGGGTGTATTGCGCTATATGGGCGCAATTGACGATCAGCCCACAACGCGGCGGTCTTCGATTGAGATTGCGAATAATTATGTGCGTCAGGCGATTGCCGATCTAGATGATGGGCGCGAGGTTCAAATTTCCGAAACCACACAGTATGGGTGTAGCGTCAAGTATCGGTAATCTTTGAGCCACTTGGGAGCGACGCATGAGCCTCGATAATACCGCAGGTCACTGGGGACCAGTCGCCAAAGGGCTGCATTGGGCGATCACCCTTCTTGTTTTTGTGCAAGTGCCATTGGGGTTTTATGCGCACAAACAGAAGCAGGACATGATTGCGGCGGTGGACATGTCCCGCATCGAAGACGTGGTCGCCATTTTTGACCTGCACAAATCAATTGGCATTGTGATCGCGCTATTCGTGATCGCCCGAATCATTTGGCGCGTGACGCATTATGTGCCGCCGCTCTCGGGCGAATTGCCGCGTTTCGTGCAGCTTCTGGCCCATACGACCCACGGCGCACTATATGCAGTTCTGCTGATCCTCCCGATAAGCGGGTATGTGATTAGCGCGGGTTCGCACATCGAGATCGATTACTTTTATCTCTTCCACATTCCGAATTTTATTTCCGTAAGCGAAAGCACGCGCCATGTAGCTGAGGCAGTGCATCTTGTTTGCGTGTGGATGCTTATCTTGCTGACGGTGCTTCACGTAGGCGCCGCGGCGTTTCACCATTACGCGCTCAAGGACGATACGCTGGTGAAGATGTGGCCCGCGTTTCTAGGGGGTCGTGGCGGCCCGGCGCGGCCTGCCGGTTAGTCTCAGCCATCTCCGCGCTTTAATCTGCGAATTGTAAATCGCGCGGGGTGTATCGCGTGCCGCGCCTCACGATCAATGGGCAAGGGTGTACCCAACACATAGGCTGCGATGACTTCGCCAAGGAGCGGGCCGGAAACAAACCCGCGCGAGCCAAGTGCGCTCACAACGAGTAATCCGGGCTCGACAGAGGCAGGGGCAAGCCCATGCGATTGGCCGTTCGCGAGCGGCGCGAATGCCTGCCGAAGTGTTTTAGCGTCCGCGATCGGGCCGACGATTGGCAATTGATCGGGTGTGGTTGCTCGAATGCCGACCCACTTGTTAATGATCTTTGCACTCTTGCGAAGTTCTGGCAGTGCGTTAGCGAGCCTCGCAAGATTATCTTCATCTGCGTGCGAATCAAATCCGGGCTCGGCGTTTCGGTCGATGGGAGTATGGGTTGCGCCGATCCAGGTGCCCCCTTCCGTCGGCGCTGCGTAGCCGCCAAACGAAACGGGAAGGGCGAGAGTGTTTGCCGATTTGATCTTGGTGAGTTGTCCGTGGCGCGCTTCGATGGGCCATTCGGCGTGGTGGAACAAAGTGGCGGCTGCCACACCGCAGGCGAGGATCACCGTATCAAAGGGTCCGATCACATCACCATCGGATTTTATGAGGCGCCACACTTCATCATCTTCGTCGCGTTTAAGACCGGCAATGGCGGTATCGCCGAAAAAGGGAATGTCGGCGAGTGCAGCCTTCAGATAGTCAGAGCTCCTCAATTGTCCTGCATTGGCAAAGAAGAGCGCGGGCGAGGTGACATTGCAGCCCGCTTTGTCGCTCGCATCGCCGTCTTCTAGCAATTCGAGATCGTCAGCATCAAAGAGGCCAGAAGTTGCCGTGCGTTCAAGTCGTCCAATTTTATCAAGATCGGATGCCAGACGAAGACCGCCACATTGCGACAACACACCCTCGGCCTGGTACGCGCGCACCGCCATATGAAATGCCGCGGCATTGAACCGCGCGGGCGCATCAGGTTCCGCACTAAGGCGCGGCAATACCAAGCCGGATGGCGCGCCGGACGCACCGCTGCCCAGGCGGGGACCTTGGTCAAACACCGTTACGCTGCATCCATAGCGGTGCAGCGCCTGGGCACACGAAGCACCCGCGATGCCGCCACCGATCACGGCAATCCGCCTACCGGGCCTGCACAAGGGCAGATGGAACCAGGGTGCTGGATCAATTGCGGGCTCGCCAACAAAGCGCGCTTTTAACATCTCGCGCTTCTGACCAAAGCCGGGGGATTTTTCGACCTCAAAGCCATTTTCTGAAAGTGCGCGGCGCACATCGCCCGCAACGGTGAAAGTGGCGAGGCGTGCTCCCCGAGCGGAGCACCGCGCCAGCTGAGCCATAACTTCGCCGGACCACATCTCAGGGTTCTTAGAGGGTGCGAAACCGTCGAGGAACCAGGTCTCGATTTTAGCTTCGAGACCTTCGAGCATCTCCGCTGCATCACCAAAAAGAAGATGCAGCGTCACATGCTGCGATAATCGAATCAGATGATGGCCGCGGGCGCGTGGCGGGTAGGCCTCACGAAGTTGTGCAGCAAGGTGAGTGAATTCAGGGAACGCTTTATGAGCATTTGATAATTGCTCGGGTGTCAGCGGGCATCCTTCGATGGAGACATAGTGCAAATGCGCCCTCGGCGACCGTGCTTGTTCCCAAAGCGCCCAGGTTGCGAGAAAATTCAGGCCCGTGCCGAAGCCGAGCTCGCCGACGGTGGCTGTGCGGTTTCCATCCCAGCGGGTAGGAAGGTTGGTTCCATCGAGAAAGACGTGCCTTGCCTCGGCCGCGCCATCGTCTGGATTGAAATAGATATCGCCGAATTGTTCCGCAATAGGTGCACCGTCAGCCCAGCCAAGTTGCGCGAGGGGAAGCGGGCCGCGATCCGTCATGAACGCTGCGGAAAATTGGGTTGGCGGATTAAGTTAGCGGGCCCGACCAAAGGGGAACGAGATGCTGAAAATGACATCGGATGATTCAACATTTTCTGAGTGGTCGCCAAAGTCACCATCGGTTGTCGCGAAGTAACGGTATTGAGCGGCCAGCATGATGCCATTGTCAAACTCATACCCGAGCCCTGCACCGAATTGGTAGGCGAATACCGCAGCATCTTCTTTAAGATTTGCACTAGGCGTTCTGAAGGTTGTCGATGTGGTCGTGGTCGTAATTGTGGCGCTACCCGTTGGTGTTTTCACGGTGCCCAAACGATCGACAATGTACTCAGGGATAGAGCTTTGAGCCAAAAAGTCATAGCTCAATGTCAGGTTCGCAACGCCGATGCCACCGCCAACAAATGTTTTGAGACCCGAGTCGCCAATGGGGAAATCGTACCAAAGGTTCGCCATCAACGAGAATGACGTTAGCTCACCATCCACTTGAGCCGGTGCGTTCGTTGTCCCTGCTACCGCTACCAGGTCGGCCCCAGCAAACGACGAGACAAAATTCTTTTGGGTTGTCGTGAGGATCGTTGTTCTTGTGCCGGTGCTTATCGGAATGATGTTTGAATAGTAGGCATCCAGGCGATACCGACGGCGATAATGATTTGCCGTATCCAAAATTGCATTGTCGTCAAAATCGAAACGGCGGAACGCCAGTTCAGCTTCGCCGCGTATATTGTCGAAGAGTTCCACGCCCATGCCCGCACCGAGGACCCAACCTGTTGAGTCTGCCGCGCCGCTGAATTGTGTTGTGTTAGATAGCTTATATGTGCCCAGAAGCGTTCCAAGGACGGTATAGGTTTGTTTGAACACAGCTGTAAACGTCGGCGTTCCAGTTGTAAAATTCACTGTCGTATAAATTACGTTCACAGTTTTTCGGCTTTGGAAACTCGTCACCGTCAAACTGCTGGTGGCACTCGTGCGGTCAGTAAAATCCGGGCTTTCGCCGCTTGAAAATCCGCCAAAGAACGTGAGGTAGGTATCGCCCTGTCGCGCGGACGCATTCGTCGCCAATGCAATGGTCGCGACACTTGTAAGCAATACTGTACGGTAATTCATGGATGACCCCACGCAAATCTGACCAACTTCGACACATGGAAAAGGGGGCCCTGGCGGGGCCCCAATTCAAGTGCTGCGAACCTTACCGGGTCCGCGAGAGCCATTCAAGGAATTGCGGGGCTTTCGGCCCAATTGTGACGGAAATCTTATCTGTGGCACCGCGGCAACTTGGGTGTGGCCGCCGCGCCTCGTTGAGGTGATTCGTGTATACGAGATCGAAATGCTGGGGAACTGGTGCCCACGGAGAGAATTGAACTCTCGACCTCTCCATTACCAATGGAGTGCTCTACCCCTGAGCTACATGGGCGATATCCGGTTGAGAGCCCTTGGGGGCCCTGCTTCGGGGCCGTCCGTATACATGAAGGCCGGGCGGATGCAAAGCCTGAGGATTGATGGGCCTTGACCCCAGGAACCTTTTAGGTAGCGTGCCGCCCCGCGCGGTAGGGCGAGGTGAGCCATGAGCGAGAAAAAGCAAAGTGATAAGGCCGATGGGCGAAAGGCGCGTCTCGCCAAAGCGCTGCGCGCCAATCTCAAACGCCGTAAGGCCCAAGCGCGCGATCGGGGGTCAGATGGCGATAATCCGGCCCCCGAAACAGGCCAAAACAAGGGCAAGTCTTAACAAACCCCGCCTCAGCAATGCCTGATTTTATGGCCAATAGAGCTAGGATTGCCCTCCAAGACCCAGAGGACCCATGGACCGTATTTGCGTAAAAGGCGGGAGCCGGCTCAACGGAGCTATCGAGATTAGCGGCGCCAAAAACGCGGCGCTGCCTTTGATGGTCACGAGCCTCTTAACCGATGAGCCGCTTGAACTTACCAACGTTCCGCGGCTCGCGGATATCGCATCGCTTTCGGCAATTCTCGAGCAACATGGCACCGAAATTACGTCAAATGTGGCCAGCGGCGCGGGCACGCACCTTACGCTGCACACCAAAGACATCACATCGACCCTCGCGCCTTACGATCTCGTGCGGAAAATGCGCGCGAGCTTTTTGGTGGCAGGGCCGCTTATCGCCCGAATGGGCGAGGCGAATGTGTCGCTTCCCGGTGGATGCGCGATCGGCTCGCGGCCCGTGGATCTCCATCTCAAAGGGCTTGAAGCGCTAGGCGCGGATATCCGTCTCGAAGATGGCTATGTGCATGCGAGTGCTCCAAAGGGGCTCAGCGGCACGCGAATCACATTCCCCTTCGTCTCGGTTGGCGCTACCGAAAACCTTCTTATGACCGCTTCGCTGACGCGCGGCACCACGGTGCTGGAGAATGCAGCGTGCGAGCCGGAAGTGGTTGATCTTGGCGAATGTCTTATCAAGATGGGCGCAAAGATTTCCGGCCTCGGCACATCAACAGTCACGATCGAAGGCGTGCCGCATCTGTCGGGCGCCCAGCATGACGTAGTGCCGGACCGTATTGAGGCGGGAACATTTGCTATGGCCGTCGCGATCACCGGGGGCGAGGTTGAGCTCATCGGCGCGCGCGCCGATCTCATTGGCGCTGTTATCTCAGCGCTTGAGACCACCGGGGTCGAATTCAAGGTTACGGACCGAGGGCTCAGGGTTGCTCGAAACGGCAAACGCCCTTTGCCTGTGGATGTGGAAACCGAGCCCTATCCCGGTTTTCCCACTGACCTGCAGGCGCAATTGATGGCGTTGCTCAGCACTGCCGATGGCACCTCGCATATCAAGGAAACGATTTTCGAGAACCGCTACATGCACGTTCCTGAACTTGCGCGCATGGGGGCTGATATCCACGTGGACGGCCAGACGGCGAGGGTTGACGGGGTCGCGCGGCTAAATGGTGCCCAGGTTATGGCGACGGATCTACGCGCATCTGTATCGCTGGTGCTCGCGGGCCTGGCGGCGGAAGGTGAGACCATCATCTCGCGCGTCTATCACCTAGATCGAGGCTTTGAGCGGATCGAGGAGAAACTGGGCGGCGTCGGCGCCGATATTGAGAGGTTGAAGGATTGAAGCCCCGCGCCTAGCCTAGGCCCAAGTACTTTGTTTAAGGATCAGGCCCTCACCCCCTTATGACCCTCGCTCTTCACGCCCGTGACGAAGAAGACCTCGCGGTCCTCTCCGCCTACCTGCAGGATGCTGTGGGCGTGGTGGGCGATATGGCGTATCTGCCCAAAAGCCGACGCTTTGCATTGGTGGTAAGCCGTTTCATCTGGGAACGCGAAGCCAAAGCAGGTCTTTTTCAGTCGGCTGTGCCCCAGCGCGTTCGATCTGGCGTCCACTTCGATGGCATCGAGCGCGTACAAGTGCAAAATCTGCCCCAGCAGGACAAAGATACCGCATTCGATCTTTTAACCATCGGCTTTGCAGGGTCGGGCAGTGATGATGATCCATCTGGTACAATCGAGCTTACTTTTGCGGGCGGCGGGGTTTTGCGACTGAGCGCTGAGTGTATCGATGCTTACCTATCCGATATGGGGGAGCCCTGGCCCGTGAAGTCGCGACCGCGGCATCCGGACGCGTAAGCCTTTCCCATAGGCATTTGTGCTTTAGATGGAATGGTGTCCGATCTATCTGGTCAGCCATCATGCGCCCCATTATGGTTTGAACGGGGCCGACGCGGACGAGGGTCATGAACCAGGCAAACGACTTTCGCATTGCCGACATTAAACTGGATGAGCGTAGCGTCATCCGCCGCACCCCTGAGATTGACCATGATCGGTCCGTGGCGATTTTCGATCTTCTGGAAGAAAACCACTTTGCGCCCGCCGGATCCGATGGCGGCCCCTATGCGCTTCATCTCTCCATCGAAGAAGGCCGGCTCGTGGTCGATATTCGCCTTGAGGACGGATCGGCGCACGGGCGGCACATATTCTCGCTGCGCCCCTTCAGCCGGGTTGTGAAAGATTATTTCGAGATCTGCGCTAGCTATTATGACGCCATCAAATCTTCCTCACCCCAGAAGATCGAGGCCCTCGATATGGCCCGGCGCGGGGTTCACGATGAGGCCGCTGAGCTGCTGCGCGACAGGCTCGACGGCAAGATTGATGTGGACGTGGATACGGCTCGGCGGCTCTTCACATTGATCTCGGTGTTGCATTTGCGCCCGGACGGCCACGTCGGATAGAAGCGATTTCGCCATCGCCCTTGATTTTCTGCGGGTTTTGTTGCAATCACCGCCCCTTCGGGAAACAACGCCCCCGGCAGGCGAACCAAGAGGCATGAATGGCCAAAGAAGAATTAATCGAGTTTGAAGGAGTGGTGACCGAACTCCTTCCCAACGCAACCTTTCGCGTCAAGCTCGAGAACGACCATGAGATCATCGCTCACACGGCGGGCAAGATGCGCAAAAACCGCATCCGCGTGCTCGCAGGCGACAAGGTTCTTGTGGAAATGACACCTTACGACCTGACCAAGGGCCGTATTACCTACCGCTTTAAATAAGCCCCGCCGCCGCTCATCATGGCGCCATCCCCCGCACCACTGATCCTTGCAAGCGCCAGCCCGCGAAGGCTGGACCTTTTGAAGCAAATCGGTGTGACACCGGACAAAGTTATTCCTGCCGAAATTGATGAAACGCCCTGGCCGGGTGAGCAACCTCGCGCCCATGCGGAACGGTTGGCGCGCGAAAAGGCCGAAACGATTGCGAAAGCAGAAAAAGACGCCTTCGTGCTTTCAGGTGATACGGTTGTTGCTTGCGGTCGCCGTATTTTGCCAAAGACCCAAACCGAGGCCGAGGCGCGCGAATGCTTGAAGCTTCTTTCGGGCCGCCGCCACCGGGTCTTTACGGGTGTGGCGCTGGTGACACCGCATGGTGCGACACAATCCCGCGTTTCTGAGAGCATTGTGCAATTGAAACGCTTGTCTGATCGAGAGATCGCGGCGTATCTTGCTTCAAACGAATGGCGCGGCAAGGCAGGTGGATACGCAATACAAGGCCTTGCTGCCGGACTTATCAGCTACCTCCGTGGATCGCATTCAAACGTGATCGGCTTTCCGCTTTTTGAGGTGGCGCAACTGCTTGAAGGGGCGGACTACCCGGTCTTTGCCGCCAATTAGAAACAATCAGCACAACATTTAGGGGAGGGGCGTATGACCCGCGAAGTAATGATTAGTGTCAGCCCGGGTGAAACCCGCATCGCAAAATTCGACGGCGGGCGGTTGACCGACCTGGCCTTTGAGCGCGAACGCGCCGAAGGTGAAATCACTGTAGGCGATATCGTGTTCGCCAAAGTCATGCGTGTGGAACCCAACATCAATTTGGCATTCATGGATGTGGGCACAGATCGCAACGCGGTTTTGATCGGCTACGATGCCGAACCGTTGGGCGATGGCGGTGGAGATGACAATGGCCGCGGACGCCGGGGCCGCCCGCGCATTGAGCGGCTGGTCGATGAAGGTCAATCGCTCATCCTCGCGGTGGCCGCTGATGCGGTCGACAATAAAGGCGCCAAACTTACGGCGAAGATCACGCTGCCAGGTCAACATCTTGTTTTCATTACCTACCGCGATGAAATTGTTTTCTCGCGTCAGATCGACAATGAAGGTGAGCGCGAGCGGTTGCGTGAAGCGATCCAGCCCGCGATGCCTGAACGCGGCGGATTTATCTTGCGCACAAGTGCCGTCGATCTCGACCCTGAAGTGCTGCGCGAAGAAGCGCAAAGCCTTGCGGACAAGTGGGCCGATCTTCAAGCGCAAGCGAAAGCTCAAGGGGCGCCGGCAGTGCTCATGAAAGAAGAAACAGGGCCCATTCGCGCATTGCGTGATCATCTCTCGGGCAAGATTGACCACATCATAATTGATGATGGCGAACTTGTGGGCACGGCCAAGGACTATTGCAAAGAAAACAGCCCCGAGCTTTTGGACGCTGTTGAACACTACACGAGCGATGTTCCTCTTTTTGAAGAATACGAGATTGATGGCGACATTGATCGGCTCATGAGCCCCCGCGTTCCCTTAAAAGGTGGCGGCTGGATTGTGATCGAAGAAACCGAAGCGCTTACCACCGTCGATGTGAATTCGGGCCGCCGCCGGGTTCAAGGCGGTAAGGAAGCCATGGCGTTCGATACCAACGTCGCGGCAGTAAAAGAGATCGCAAAACAAGTGCGCCTGCGCGGGCTTGGCGGCGCGTTTGTGATTGATCTCATTCAGATGCGCGAAGAAAAGAACATGATCAAAGTGGAAGACGCGCTCGAAAACGCCATGAAGGGCGATCCCATGCCGCACCGGGTGGGCGAGATTTCCGACTTTGGGCTTCTGGAAATGACACGCAAGCGTGCTTCAAAGCCGCTGGCGCGAACGCTTATGGAGCGGTGTCACCCTTGTTACGGACGCGGCGCGCGGCTTACTTTGGAAACCGTGGGGCTTAGCCTGTTGCGACGCGCGTTGAAACTACGGCCAACAGATACGGTCAAGCTATTCGCGAGCGACGAAGTTGCCGCCTGGCTTGCGGGTCCGGGTGCGGATTATCTTGCGCAGGTCAAAGAAAAGCTCGGTGTTGATGTAACCGTTGACGCCGACAGTGATTGGCCGCGTGAAAAGACGGACGTGATCACAACGCTTGTGCAAGAAGCACCCGCAGATGAAGAAGATGAAAAACCCGAAACTGAAGAATCTTCCGATACCGAAACCGAGCCCGAAGAAGATGAGGACGAAGAAGAAGAGGAATGAGCGGTAGGAAAAAGCGCTGCCCGATCTGCAAGATCAAAGAGCCGGTCGAAACCTACCGGCCCTTTTGCTCAAAACGCTGCGCTGATGTGGACCTTTCCAAATGGCTCGGCGGCGCATATGCCATTCCGTCGGCCGAACCACCGGATGAATTTGAAATCATGGAAGCGATGGAAGCCGCTTGCCGAGAAAATCCGGGTACGGAAGATTAATCCCTAATACCCCATTGCGGTGCCGTCTTTGCGCATCTCGGTGGCGCCGAAATAGACGCCGGTTTCCGGATCGCGCCAGATCGCCTGATAGCCGCCAAAGCCGCCCGTGCCGTCGCTGATCACATGACCGCGTGCCTCCATTTCAGCTCGTATCTCCGCGCCATAGCCGCTTTCAAGATCGATCTCGCCCACGCCTTCGCGCGGATCGCCCGTGGACGTGGTGCTGCCTGAATGGCGAAAGCGCGCCGCATCGCCCGCCTCCTGAAGGTTCATGCCAAAATCGATAATGTTGACGAGCACCTGCACATGGCCTTGAGGCTGCATGTCGCCGCCCATAAGGCCGAAACTCATCAAGGGTTCCCCGTCGCGCATCAGGAACGCGGGAATAATCGTGTGGAAAGGCCGCTTGCCCGGCGCATAGACATTCGGGTGGCCTTCTTCGAGGGTGAACAATTCGCCCCGGTCCTGGAACATAAAGCCCAGCCCGTCTGGCACGAGGCCCGAGCCCATCCCGCGATAGTTCGACTGTATTAGCGAGACCATCATGCCGTTCTCATCGGCAACGGTCAGATATGTGGTGTCACCTTGTTCAAGGCGCTGCTCGCCGGGCGCCACATCTTCCATGGCCATTTCCATACTGATCATCGCGCGGCGCTCCTCCGCATATTCATCAGAGATGAGCCATTCGATAGGCGCTTCGGAAAAAGCCGGATCGGCGTAATAGTGCGCAAGGTCTTCAAAGGCGAGGCGCTTGGCCTCTACCATTAAATGAAGCGCATCTGCGCCAGGTCCCATTTCGGCTAAGTCAAAGCCCTCGAGGATCTGCAACATTTGCAGTGCCGCGACGCCTTGGGTGTTGGGCGGCAGTTCAAAGACGTCATAGCCGCGATAATTGACCGAGACGGGATCGACCCACTGGCTTTCATGGGCGGCGAAATCGTCATAGTTCAAATCGCCGCCGATGCGCTCCATATAAGCCGCCATGGTCTGGGCAAATTCGCCGCGATAAAAAACATCACGGCCTTCGGCGCCGATGCGCTCAAGGGTATTCGCGAGATCAGGGTTGCGGAACACTTCACCTTCGGCAGGTGCGTGGCCGTCGATCAGATATGTTGCGCGCGCGTTGTCAAATTCCTCAAGCCACGGACCCGCTTCAAAACGATCATCGAGGATCGACATGTTGCGGTCCCAATAATAGGCGATCACTTGGGTCACAGGGTGCCCTTCGCGGGCAGAAGAAACTGCAGGCGCGAGCACTTCGCTCATGGGAAGCCGGCCAAAGCGTTCATGCATTTCAAACCACCCATCCACGGTACCGGGAACCGTGACCGGAATTGAGCCAACGGAAGGAATTGATGTTTCCTCGCCCAGGCGTGCGCGCAAGTCATCAAGACTGCGCCCCTGCGGCGTCCGTCCGCTAGCGTTGAGACCATAGAGTTGCTCACTCTCGGGGTCCCATATGATGGCAAAGAGATCGCCGCCGATGCCGTTGCCCGTAGGCTCCATCAGCCCAAGCGCTGCATTGGCCGCAATCGCTGCGTCGACGGCGCTGCCGCCCGCTTTGAGCACATCAAGGGCCACTTGCGTTGCCAAAGGGTGCGCCGTTGCCGCCATGCCGTGGGTGCCAACCGCGGGCGCGCGTGTTGCGAAATTCGCGCCCACTATGCGGTCACCGCCGCCCACATCTCCAAAGGCCGTGGACATCATGATCCCCAGTGCGGCCGCGCCGCCCAAGAGTGCGGATTTGGTCTTTCCTGAATTTGACATGGCATCCTCCCCATCCTCGGCCTCGCTTGCTTTGGCTCTTATTGGATGCATCAGAGCGGGGCGGGGTACGCCCCGTCAAGGGCGGGTGAGGGGTCATCTCACGATCGTCAGCCTTGAGGCCAACAGCCACTTGCGCGGGCGCGGGGCTTTTTCTATAACCCGCCTTCCTTTCGCGCTGCAGCACCTTGTGGCGCCGTGATGCCCAGGTAGCTCAGTTGG
>Ga0209578_10001516_pt1 | contig 21394 bp, 18 predicted proteins | sample tdAd472_FD_187127 | JGI IMG/M metagenome (GOLD analysis project Ga0209578, IMG submission 187127) | Marine sediment microbial communities from the Atlantic coast under amendment with organic carbon and nitrate - tdAd47.2 (SPAdes)... | ecosystem: Environmental > Aquatic > Marine > Coastal >...
GAGTTAATGTTTGTTCATTTGCAATCATTATATGGGCATGCCCATATAATGATTTCTCGTTTTTATTTGCCAATGCCTGTATGGGGCTTTGGCCGTTCAGTGATGAATGAGGTCTGATATGGTTATACAACTCAGCCACTGAACACCCACAATATGACTGAACGCCGGGTTCTTTACGACTACCACCCTTGGGCTGGGCGCGATGTTTGCATTCATTGCCTGACCAAGAAGTCAGGCGTTTCGGTTGCACGATGCAGATTGATCGGCGATGAGGCAAGCTTGCCGCTTGAGCTGCCTATGTGGATGTTTGACCGGCTGGCCTGCGCTTCAGTCCGTCACAAGCAATCTCCAGTAGTGAATTTGGCGGCGCTGACCGCGTTGCAGCTTTTATTGGGCGAAGTTGCGAACCTTGGCTCCCATTTCCACGATGACCCTTTGGCCGGCCTTGATTTAAGTGCAGACTTGGTGTCTTGCAACCAGAATCAAGGAGGAGATTATGCGCCGTACCCAAAGGAATCCAACTCAACTGGACCTGTTCGGTCCGCCAGGCGCAACAGATCCGTTGCGGACGCCACAGTGGGACAATCTGCCCCGACAGATGCGCCACAAGATAACGGGTCTCATGGCTCGGTTATTCGTAGAGTATGGCCAGGAGAGGAGCAGAGAGGCGGAAAAGAGCAAACCCGAGGGAACAGGTGTCGATCCCCTTCAGGTCAAGGAGGACGATGATGTCTGAGAAGATTGAGCGCCATCATCTGGAGCGCAAGGCAATTTTATATGTGCGTCAGTCATCCGTCCATCAGGTGTTGCATAATCGTGAGAGCAGCGCCCTGCAATATGCGATGCGGGATCGTCTGGGCCAATTGGGCTGGTCGCAGATTGAGATCATTGATGACGACCTTGGCCGCTCCGCATCAGGCAGCGCGGATCGTGCCGGATTTGATCGCATGGTCGCCGAAGTTTGCCTGGGTAAGGTCGGGGCCGTGGCGGCGCGGGAAGTGTCACGCTTTGCCCGCAACAGCCGCGATTGGCAGCAATTGATCGAGATGTGCCGGGTTGTCGATACCGTACTGGTTGACCAGGAGACAATCTATGCCCCGCGCCAAAGCAATGATCGACTGTTGCTGGGCCTGAAGGGATCATTGAACGAATACGAACTTGATCTTCTGCGCCAGCGCTCGCTTGCCGCACGTTATGAGAAAGCCAGGCGTGGCGAATTAATTGTATCTGCGCCTGTGGGGTATGTTAAGGTGGGTGACCGGTTGGAAAAGACCCCGGACCGACGGGTGCAGGAGGCAATCACCTTGGTCTTTGACAAGGTGTCGGAATTGGGCAGCGCCCGCCAGGCGCTCCTGTGGTTCCTCGAACACGGGCTTGATCTGCCCGCGAAAGAAAAGAACGGCCAGACTGTCTGGCGCAGGCCCTATTACCAGACAATTCACCGTATAATTACCAACCCGGCTTACGGCGGCGCCTATGCCTATGGTAGAACCAGGGCTGTAACCAACTATGATGGTAACAGCATGCAGGTAAAGAGTGAGCATAAGCCACGGAATGAATGGCTGGCGCTAAAACCCGGAACCCATGAAGGATACGTGGATTGGGACCGCTTTGAGGCAATACGCAAAATGGTAAGCGACAATGTTCCCACAAGCAAACACCATGGCGCCCCCAAACATGGCGACGCCCTGCTGGCCGGACTGGTGCGTTGCCGTCGTTGCGGCCGTAAACTGACCGTTCGCTACACCGGAACGAAGCACAATATTCCGCGCTATTCCTGCTGTCGCGGTCAGCTCGACAATGGCGAACCCAGATGCATCGCTTTTGGCGGCCTGCGCGTTGATGACGCCATTCAGGAGGCGCTGCTCCAGGTCGTCGGCCCCGGCGCTGTCGAAGCCGCCGTGCAAGCGCAGACCGAGGCGGCCAGCCGAAGCGACCAGGTCCGCGAAGTCTTGAAGCGGGATCTGGAAGCTGCCCGATATGCCGCTGATCGTGCTTTCCGACAATATGACGCCACAGATCCCGCCAACCGACTGGTGGCCGGAGAACTCGAGGCGCGATGGAATACGGCGCTTGCTCGACAAGCGGAGATTGAAGCAAAGATTGCAGCCCACGATGCGGCCGCCAAGCCGGGTCAGAACGCAATACCGGTGTTCTTCGCAACACTGGCCGAGGATCTTCAGTCTGTCTGGAATGCCCCGACAACAGATGCACGCCTCAAAAAGCGCATTGTACGAACTCTCATTCAGGAAGTCATTGCAGATATCGATTGCAAAGCCGCCGAGGGCTCGGGGGAGATTGTACTGGTCATTCACTGGATCGGCGGTGTCCACACCGATCTGCGTCTGCCCCGCAGGCGTCGTGGCGGGCGCAACAGTGCTCCCCTCGAGACGGTCGAAGCCATCCGCCAACTCGTACTGATCGCAAATGACGACCTGATTGCCGGCCTTCTCAATAGAAATGGCCTGCGCACCGGCAATGGTAACCGATGGACTCGGGAACGGGTTTGTTCTCTGCGCGCGCATCGAAAAATACCAGTGTTTTGCCCGGCACCCCAAGGTTCCGAACCCTGGCTCAATTTGACGAAAGCATCCGCACGGCTGGACATTACGCCCAAAACGCTTAGACTGGCAGCTATAGCAGGTGAAATTGATGCCCTTCATCCGCTTCCGGATGGCCCCTGGCTCTTCAAACGTACGGATATCGAAGGGTCGGCAGGCAAAAACATTGCATCAAGAGCAAAAAACAGGCGAAAATACCCCACAGGACCGGATCCAAAACAACAAAACCTTTTTACATCAATAGCATAGAAAGATGGGCGTTATGAAACAGGATTGTAGTCATGTTTCCAGTCAGCCAGAATATGGCGCACGTGATGAAGGTCTTCAAACAGGGTCTCATTCAAACATTCATCGCGTAATTTGCCATTAAAGCTCTCGACGAAGCCATTCTGCATAGGTTTGCCCGGCGCTATATAATGCCAGTTTATTTGACTATCTTCCTGCCATTTTAACATAATATTTGATGTCATCTCCGTGCCATTGTCGCTGACTATCGTATGAGGTTTTCCCCGTGCGCGAATGACCTGGTCGAGTTCTCTTGCCAAACGATGCCCTCCAATGGAGGTATCAGCCACCAAGGCCAAACATTCACGGCTATGATCGTCAACCACACACAGCATGCGAAAGCGTCTGCCATCCATAAAGCTGTCACTGACAAAATCCAGCGACCAGCGTTGATTGACCCTTGAAGGAACAGCAATAGGCGCACGGGTGCCAATGGCCCGTTTGCGACCATTACGCTTGCGTACTGCCAAGCCTTCTTCTTTATACAGTCGCCGCAACTTCTTATGGTTGAGGTGAAAACCTTCGCGCGTCAGCAGAATATGCAGTCGGCGGTAACCAAAGCGTTTACGTTCCACAGACAAGGCCCGCAGACGTTCCCGAATATGCTCATCCATCGGGCGAACCGATTGATAACGAACCAGAGAACGGTCAATATTTAAACTTCGGCACGCCCGCCGTTCACTTACCTCAAAGACTTGCTTAAGATGAGTGATCACATCTCGCTTGCCAGCGGGCGTCACCACTTTTTTGAGGCCACATCTTTCAGCATCGATATGTCCAGGTGGGCCTCGGCAAGTAGCGACTTAAGCCGACGGTTCTCATCCTCAAGGCTCTTGAGACGTTTGGCCTCTGAGACGTCCATACCGCCGTACTTGGCCTTCCATTTATAAAAGGTGCTTTCAGCAATCCCGTGACGACGGCAAATATCCCCCGTGCGTACACCAGCCTCCTGCTCCTTCAGTATCCGGATAATTTGTTCTTCTTTAAATCGACGTTGCTTCATGGTCTGTCTCCTGATGACAGACTCTACTCAAAACTGGAGGAATTTAAAGGGCGCAGGTCAGAATGCCGCGGTAGTCGACAAACAGGCAGGGAAATGCGCCTGTGGGATCTCTCAGAATATGATGGGTTCTCCGGGGTTCATCGTAAATGAAGGCGACATATCGTCCCCAATAGGCTGTGATGAGACGCCGGCCGGATGATATAATGATTTCCCGGATTTCCTTGTCGGTTATCGCCGGCTTCCCGGAAATATGTCCGGTATTCTTCCCGCGGCTGAAAATTTTTCCCAGAATGACGCCGGATGACTTGGCGCCGGATTTTAACGGGTAATGGCGCATCCTGCCCAAGCGGGCGCCGCTATGATAAACAACCAGCCCGTCCTGGTTATGCGCCTTTCGCCAGCTACTGGAACTTGTGCTTATTATGTTCTCGACATGAAGGGCCGTATCGTTTCCCCGGGGATCGGACTCGTTCCAGACCAGGGAAATATATCTGTACATCCTTGGGCTCCTCAATCTGTCACGCGGACATTATTGGTGTGAAGGTTGCGACATGATCAATTGAATCGTTGAGGACGGTATTGGCGTCCTGCACCCAGCAGTGGGCGAGAAACGGCCCCATTTTCACGCCGAAGACCCAATGGGGATATATCCGGAAACAGGAGAGAAACTCTATCAGGGCCAGAGCATGAAACATGCAATTGTCTTTGGCGGTGAAAAGCAAAGGGCGCATTGAATTGAAAATTTCTATGAGGCCATGCAGATCTTTCCGAGAGAGGGTGAGCGTGTCAGCGTTATGGTTTCTCCGGCGCCTTTTCAATCGGTTTACAGTAAAGCTGAGGGGTAAACAGCGCAGACTGATCGCCGATTTCAGGCATGATGAGAGAAAATAATATATATGCGCCGCATGAATTGGAGGCTTTTCATCCCGGTTATAATAGGGACGTTCCTGTGACGGAGGCTCTATTTTAATATCGGCAAGGCTTTTGCCTTGAGGCGGGTTGGTGGTTATCAGGCCATTGTCGAGAAGAAGTTTTGCAATATCGCAAGGGACGGGGGCCTCCCTTGTATCGGGGTTGGGGGACGCTTTTTGCAAGAATAACCATACCGCGGCGGCCTGCGGATTTTCGAGGCACAAATACCGGTCTCTTTTCTGATCGAGAAAAACGACATGATTATCCACCAGGCAGGGATAGATATGTTTGCATAGATAATATTGCGGAATCTTTGCGTTCATCTTCGGCTTCACATAATAACACGGTTGATGATGAGGGGGGAATGTGTCGCAGGGGGCGGCACATTCCCCCTCCTGGATTTCTGAATTCAGGTCAGAAGCGTTTAAGCGGTTGACCCAATTCAGCGATAACGCCCGCACTGCCGCGTGTCCGCGTGGTAACACGGCCAAGGTCGGAAAGCGTATTCAGGCTTTTATGATTTCTCATAATGAACTCCTTACTGTTCAGGGTTGAATGTACCGGACGATTCCGGCCCTCAAATCTTACGGGGCGGCGGGCGTGGGATTCCACTATATATGGGGCATATATTATTTCGCCCGGGGGGAAGAATGGGGCGGCGGGTGGAGGATGAGGTCTCTGATGAGGCGGGGCAGAAACGCCGCTCTGTTGGCGTGGAATGTCGCCAGGCCGTTCTGCAAGGCCGCATACGCCCCGTTGCGGTAATCGTCATGCAAACGGGCCAGTTCCGCTGACATGCTGCTGGCGGACGCATATTCCCGCAGGCGCGTGAAGCGGAGCTGGTCGTTGATCGTCTGGATATGGCGAACAAGCTTCATATTACCGGACGCTTCGGCCATATGATCAAAGAGGTTCGCTGTCATTTCTGTAAGCATTTCCGCCGACAGTTCACTTGTATCCGAAGGGAAATCGGGCCTGCGCCGCAGGCCGGGGGCCGTGACGCCGGCCTCAGGTTTGGCGGCTTGCTTAAGGCAGATCACGGCGTAATTCAGCAAAAGCCGGTTCAGGTCGAGGATATCCCGCAGTTCCGTTTCCGAGAGGTGTTTGGTGAAGAATCCCATTTTCGGAATAATCTCAATGAGGTCTCTGGCGACCAGCCGGTTGAGGACTTCCCTGACCGGTGTGGTGCTGACATCGAACCGTATGGCCAGCTTTTCAATATTCAACCGCGCGCCCGGCGGAACCTGGTGCGATATGACCAGATATTTGATGCCGTCGTAAATGCGGTCGAATACATATTCGTTTGTCTGCTTATACAATATGATCACTCCGGGGCTGGAGAAAGGTATTTCCCCGGCGTGCGGCGCGGGCGTGTTGCAGGACGGGCAGGGCGGCGGCGTTCAAGACGGACTTCTGAATGCGGTAGTTTCGCCGCATGTTATGCAGAGACACCGGGTTTATAGCCAGATAGGCCGCGATATTTTCATAGCCTGTGTCATCGACCTCTGGAAATCCCAGGGGAATTATTCCCCAGCCGGCATGAAGGATGGTCGGATAAAATTTCATGCTGGAGACAAATGTGATTTTTTCGATTCCCCAAAGAAGGCCGACTTCGACCATTGCCAGGAACAATTCTCCGATGATGCCCCGGTCGCGGCAGTCGGGATGGACGCAGGACCTTGAACTTTCCCAAATATGTTCACCTGTGGGAATATGGCCTGCCACCAGGTGGGGAAACAGTTCCGACATCAAATGGGGCTTTGTTGTGGGCAAAAGTCTTTTTGATCCCTGGACATTCCTCCGGCTGTCCAGGAACAGCAGGTAAATGGCGTCATCGGTGTCGAACTGGTCGATTTCCAGCCCGTCCTTTGCCAGAGGCAGGTTCCATTTCAATTGTTCGACAAAGACCTCGTGCCTGAGGCGAAACATCTGCTCCATCTGATTCTCATATTCATGCCTGTTTGTTCTTGTCACAACCTCTATCATTTCGAATCTCCGTGTTTTTAAATGTGGAGATTCAGGGTTGCTCAAAGAGCCACAGAATGAACCTGTATATATAAACAGGTTGCGCTAGAAAGCCTGAAGTTTCAGGTGCTTAGTTTTGCGATGTTTGTGAGTTCCGGCCCATGGAACGAGAAATTCGAGCCGATAACAAACTCCGGACATAATAAACTAACTTGGCAACGGAGCGCTGCCAGAGGTGCGCTGGCTCATTTCATTTCCTCAGTGATAAATTGGAAAATCAGGCATGGCGGCGCAGCCTGGGAACGGGACCTGTATAGAGATACAGGTTGACGGAAATTCCGATGACAGATCGACGTTTGCGCCGGAAATATGGCGCAGGGAACGGTCGGAAATTCGCGCGAGATCGTGCGGTGAAGGGAGGCGCAGGTGAACCGACGCCCACGCGGAAGCGGACGTGGGCCGATGAGGGACGAACCGAAGCTTATTTACGGCATGGTCAGGCCGCAGGAGGTGGTCAGGGCGATGACCTGGGCCCGGGTGCGGACGTTGAATTTCTCGCGCACCCGCTCCATATGATAATTGACGGTGCGCGGGGCGATGGCCAATATCTCCCCGATGTCGGAATCGCTTTTGCCCCTCGCCGCCCAGCAGAGGCATTGTTTCTGCCTTTCGGTCAGGCCTGGCGGCCGGAAACGATCCCCGCCGATGCGGATGACCGCATTATGATAATGAATGGCCAGGAGATGCAGGGCGGGAAAGACGGCCGGGTCGACATCCCGGTGTTCGCCCGCGATATTGATTGTCGTCGGATAATAGCCGGGCAGGATGACGGGGATGGTCAGGCCGTTCTTTATGCCGAATTCCTGTGCTTCAGAGAATATTTTCCGGTTGCGGCGGTCCAGCCGGCCGATTTTCCGCCACAGGCAGGGTCGGGCCTCCCGGTAAATCGTTTTCAGGACGATATCATCCTCGAAATATTTCTCGCGCTTGTAACGGCGCACCCATTCCTTGGGAAAGCGGAACAGCATGATGGCGTTGCCGGGTGGGTTGTTCATATCGACATAGGACAGGCAGGTATGCTTGTCGAACCCCAGCGGCGTTATGATTTTCGTGAAGCAATCCTGCAGATCCTGCAGGTCGTCTGTTTTCTCGAACCTGCTTGTAAATTCCAGTATGTCTGTGAAAGCGACCATTGGGAGGCACCCCACGTCATGTTTTTATCATGTTTTTTTCGGGCCGCCGCCCGATGTATCTGCCTCGTATTTTTGAACAGGAAATACGCCGCGAAAACAGGAAAATCACACTTTACTGATCAGGACTTATGCGCCGTGTGAGAGGCGGCGCGGGACAATAAGTATGATCATAGGCTTATCCGTCTTCAATGTAAACAGGTGAACGGATTTCGCCAGGCGCAACCTGTTTGGCTATACAGGTCCCGGATTCCTCACAATTCTCTAACATCCGATTTCCATCCAGATGAACTTGCCCGCCTCCAAGCGCTTGGTAAAGAGCGACATGCCAACCCCGTCATGCCACAAGAGCTTCACCAGGTCGCCCCGGCGGCCCCGAAAACAGAAAATCTCCCCGGCGTGGGGATCGCGCCCGAGCCCCTCCTGCACCGTCAGCGCCAGCGTGTTCATGCCCCGGCGCATGTCCGTCACGCCGCCCGCTCAAAGGGATGCGCCAGGGAAGAATTTTATCTGCTGTTTACGGTCATGGGCATGTATAATTCAGGTTATGCTTTTTCATGAGTTTTTTAAATTCCTTGGCCTTTTTTTGGCGGCAGTAGTTTTCCGCCAGATCCAGGACCGTCTTGTTATCCTCTTTGCCGGGCGATCCAAAGACACGTTTTTCCAATTGCAAATAGCGAAGAAGCGTTTGTTCTTCTTTTTCAAATTGCCCGGTTAATTTATATAACGAATATAGCTGTTTTAAATAATGAAGCCGTCTGTAATGATCATTTTCACGTTGATTCAGGAGGGCGATATTTTCCATGACCAACGGGATGGCGTCATGATAATTTTGGTCGGAGACGAGAAGCTTATAGAGTAAAATGCGGCTCTGTTTTGTTATTTTATGCGCCGGGCCAAGATGTTCGGTGGACAAGTTATAAGCCTTTTCCAGGCGCGGCGCGACTTCCTCAAGCCGGCCCGCCTTGTCGTAATATCGGTTGAGCTTGTTCAGCAGGCCGATATATCGGGGCCCCGTTTCCCTGTCGAGAACGGCGCTGCCGGCAAGCATCTGCTCACCGTATGTTATGGCGCGCGCCCATTTTTTATGCCGCGCCGCCCGGTCGGCCTTGATGATCACCTGGCCAAGTTTCTTTTCCGACCACTCCCTATTTTCGCGCCCTTCAAGGACCGGAACGGAATGAATCAAAAAGACAAGCAGCAGAAAAGGAAAAAATATCGCTCTTTTTCGCACCAGGTTTCATCCCTGTTATAATTCTCGTTATATTTTTGGCTTAGTATATAACTTTTGGAACGATAAGGAAAATTGAATATGGCAATGCCCTAAATGGGATGGTTGGGGGGCGTCAGACGAATAACAATGCGGTTATCGCTTTGCCGTATGATCACGGCGATGTCGGATGCGTTCAGGGTTGAAAGAAAGGCGTCGGGGTTATCCACGTTAAAGACGCCGGAGAAATGCGGTTCATCCTTTATTGTCCCCTCTATCCTTATCTGCGTTTGGTTATAACGGTTGAACTCGCGGATGATTTCCCTAAGCGGCGTGTTTTCAAAGACGAGCTGACGGGTGCGCCAGGCGGCGATGGTTTCCGGTTTGGCGATTTTTGTCGTTTCTATCTTGCCGCCGGCGGTTGTCGAGGCCTTTTCGCCCATGCCCAGTATCGCGCTGTCCTGGTTTGACAGAAGAATGACGTTCACCTTTCCTTCAATGACCGCCACTTCCGGACCTTTATCCGTCAGATAGACGTTGAAAATCGTGCCCACGGCCCTGGTCGTCACCATTCCGGAATGGACGCGAAAAGGCCTGTCGGGATTGGGGGCGACCGTGAACAGGGCCTCGCCCCGCAACAGATCAACGGCGCGGCTGTTCCGGTCGTAGCGGACCCGGATTTTCGATTGGGTGTTGAGATGAACGACCGAGCCGTCCTCGAGGACGAAACTATGCTGTTCCCCGAGCAATGTGGCATAGACCATCTCCCGGGTTTTGAAGAGATTTATGGCGGTGAAGATCAAGGCCACCGCCAGGACGGCGGCCAGGGCGGCGGCCCTGGGGGTTATCCATCCTGTCCAAAGGGAGGACGCGATCGGGGATGGGTATTTTTTCAGTTCCAGCGGAATGACATCCGCGTCGGCTTTCGCCAAAAGCGCATCGACCGAGATCATTTGATCCGGATCAATCGCCTCCGCATCCTTTGAGATCGCCTGGGCGAGCAGGAATTCCTTAATATGATCAGGCGAGCCGCGCAGCCACAAGGCGAACGCTTCGCGTTCCTGTGGCGTGAGTGGCCCGTCCTCAAGACAGCTTGTCCAATAGGCGGCCTCTTCAATGATTTGCCGGTTCATCTTTTTATTGTGCTGTGGGCGATCTTTCATCTGCTTACTCTTCCCAGTTCATTCGGCAATGGGCGATGCATTTACTGACATAGCTGCGGGAGGAATGGACGGAAATGCCAAGCCGTTTGGCGATTTCTTCATGGCTCAACCCGTCTCTTTTTTTTAGCAGGAAGGCCGCTTGCTGTTTTGCCGGCAGGGGCGCGATAATTTTTTCCAGTTTCCGGGCCGCGTCCCGACAGGAAAGCTCATCTTCCGGCGACATCGCCTCACCTTCCACGTCCGTTTCAATCGCGGTTTCAAATTCGACAAATTTCGGCTGGCGGCGTTGTTTTAGGTAAAAATCATGGACGATGTTTGCCGCGATGCGAAACAGGTAATTTTGCGGCTGCCGGATGAGCTCCGGCATATCCACCCGCAGAAGCCGGAGATAGGATTCCTGGGCGATTTCCTCCACATCCGCCTCATTGCCCAATTTGGAGCGCAAATATCGGTGCAACTGGGGGCGATATTCGTTAACCACCTGATGAAAAGGCTTTAATTTACGATATATAGGGTGTTTTTTGCGGGCCACTCCAGGTCTTTCGGCAAAGATTTCACGCATCATTATTTCCCATGATACTCTTAAAGACCGCTGGCAGGCAAAAATGTATATTTATTTATTGATTTGATAAAAATTACGCCGGCGGAAAAAGTAAATTCCGGAAAGGTAAAAATAATTATACACAAAAAAGTTTCTTCAAAGTCTTTACCCGTAGCCGCTGTTGCAAAATCGCGGCGGAGGGGGAGGGAATAATCCCGCATTACGTTAAGACGTAAGAGAGTGAGGATGGAAAAATGAAGCACACAAACACCACAAGTCTGATGGCGCTCTGCATGTCTCTCGCCGTTATGCCGGTTCAGCCGGTCGCGGCCCGGCAAATTACGCCGCCAAAACCCGTCGAGATCAAAATTGACGCCCAGCGCCTGGATAAGGCGTTGAACCTGCTCGCCCGGCAGGCCGGCTTTCAGATTCTGACCTTTTCTGATGATGCGCTGGGCAAGATGACCAGACCCATCAACGGCCGCTATACTTATAAGGAGGCGCTGGAATTTTTATTGCATGAGACGGATTTGACCTATCAACAGGTTGAGGATGGCGTTTTTGCCGTTCGGTCGAGATCAAATGACGGCGATGAGGTCCGGAAAATAACCTATAATGAGGATTCCTATTACCAGGAAAACCTCGCCGTGATCGAGGAAGATGAAAAAGACGAGGAATTGCTGGAATTTGAAGAGATCGTCGTCACAGGGTCACATATCCGTGGGGTTGGGCTGTCGGTCGGCTCAAAAGTTGAAATCATTGATCGGACGGAAATCGACCGGTCAGGATTTGCGACGACCCAGCAATTATTGCAAAGTATGCCTATAAACTTTGGCGGCGGGGAAAGTGAGGATACGCGCCTTAATAATTCCAGTTTTACAGCAGGGTCCAGCGTCAACCTGCGCGGGCTGGGCACGTCTTCGACCCTGGTGCTGGTTAATGGTCGTCGTGTGCCGGTGGCCGGATTTGGCGCCAATTTCTTTGATGTTTCCAACATTCCGACAACCGCTATCAAACGGATCGAAGTTCTGCCCGATGGGGCCTCCGCGATTTACGGCGCTGACGCCATTGCCGGCGTGGTCAACATCATTCTCCGGGATGATTATGAGGGTGCGGAAACCCGGGCCAGGTTTGGAACCGTGACCGACGGCGGATCGCAGGAATATCAGTTCGGCCAGGTCTTCGGTACGAACTGGGAGACCGGAAACGCCCTGATATCTTACGAATATTATAAAAGAGACAGCCTCGGTTATGAAGAGCGGAACTATACCGCGGACAGTGATCTCAGGCCTTTGGGAGGAGAGGATCACAGCCAGCCCTTCAGCAATCCTGCGAATATTCTCAGTCCTCTGGACTTCACGCCCATTTTCGCCATTCCCGCCGGACAGGACGGCACAGGGCTCAGCGCAGCGGACCTGATACCCATCCCTCCCGGCCTGCCTAATCTTCAAAATGCAAATCTGGACCGGGATCTGTTTGCGGATCAGGAACGGCACAGTGTTTTTCTCACGGCCTCGCAAACTGTCGCCGAGACCATTAAGCTGTTTGCGGAAGGGCGTTACAGCAAACGGGATTTTCGACAGGAAATAGGGTCATTGCCAACGCCCCTTTTCGTGCCGGCGTCAAATCCGTTTTTTGTCGATCCCTTCGGCGGCGCGCCGATCGTATTCCTGGGCTATAACTTTGGCGAGGATATCGGCCCCCTGATAGATGAAGGTGATGTGGAAAGCTATAATGCCGTTTTAGGCGGTTCCGCCGAACTGGCTAATGATTGGCGGGTGCGAGTCTATGGTTCATACAGCAAAGAGAACAGCGAAAGAAATCAGTTGAACCGTATTGACACCACAGCTCTGAATGCGGCGCTGGCCGATCCTGATCCTGCCACCGCCTTTAATCCGTTCGGTGACGGATCCTTTACCAGTCCGGCAACAGTTGAAAAAATCAGGACGTCAGGAGTATTCATGTCCACATCGGAAATCTGGTCTGCCAATCTCACGGCGGACGGCGCCCTTTTCCAGTTGCCGGGAGGGGACGTCAAGCTTGCTGCAGGAGTGGATTATCGGGAAGAGACATTCAAAACGCTGTCTACTCCAAGCTTGGTGGAAAGACGTTTTGAGCGAGAGGTACTTGCACTCTTCGGGGAACTGTTTATCCCTCTGTTTGATGAGGACAATCGCCGCCCGGGACTAGAGCGCCTGATCATCTCGGCTGCCACCCGTTACGAGGACTACAGTGACAAGCGGGATGCTGACGGAATGGTTGTCGAGCGCGATCCCGGCAGCACCACCAACCCGAAATTCGGTATTTTGTGGTCCCCCATTGAAGGTTTGAATATTCGCGGAACATGGGGAGAATCATTCCGGGCGCCTAATTTGCCAACGTTGGGGGCCGTAACCAATGCCGGCCTTGCGCCAATGCCGGATCCGAAATCACCCACCGGAACGACATTCGTGGTCATACAAGGCGGGACAAATCCGGATTTGGGAAATGAAACGGCGACGACCTGGACCTTGGGCGCTGATTTTTCCCCCAGCGCACTTCCCGGTTTAAGCCTGGATGTCACCTATTTTAATATTGATTTCAAGGATCGAATTACCGCTCCTCCCAACCAGGCGACCATTCTGACGGAAGAAGACAAATTTGCTTCCATCATAATACGTGATCCGGCCCTGGAAGATGTACTGGCACTATGCGACAGGGATGATTTCGTAGGCGATCCGGTGTTATGCGCTATTCTTCCCATAGGCGCCACCATTGACGCGCGAACGAATAATACCGCCCGAACCCAGGTCGAAGGTCTCGATTTCAACATTCGTTATGGTTTTGAAACAGCCAATGTCGGGCGCTTTGATTTTCGGATCAATGGCAATTATCTGTTCAGTTTCAAAGAGGCTTTCAGCTCAATAGCGCCGATCTTTGACCTAGTGGATACAGTGAGTAATCCGGTTGACTTCCGAATGCGCAACAGTGTGACCTGGAGCACTCAAGATGGTTTTTCTGCAACTGCCTACATCAACTATTCGGATAGTTATTCTGACGACGTAAGCATTCCGGAACGGGGGATTGGCTCCTGGACCACGGTGGATCTGACGCTGAGTTTTAATTCTCAGGATAGGTTTGGTAAAGTAGGGTTGAACGATACACAGTTTACCCTCAGCATCATTAACCTTGCTGACAACGATCCGCCATTTGTCAATAGCACTCTGGGTGTTGGTTATGACCTCGAGAATGCGGATCCCCTGGGGCGCTTTATCTCCTTCAACATCACAAAGAAATGGTGAAGCCCGGATAATGTTCGTCCGTCCCCTTTGGCCTAATATGGCTGGTCATTCAAGGTGTTCCCGCCAAGGCGACCAGCATGCCGGCTTTCGACGTCCCCAAATTTTATTTTCAGTTCCTGGAACAGGATGTGGTCATGTTGCATAAGAAAACGAAACTTGTCGCGCCAGAACGATTTTTTCAAAATATCCTCATGCTTATTTTCCCGGGAGTGCGCAAGAACGCCACGGAGCGCCGGCATGATCCTTATCGCAGCGGCGGCAAACAGACCCTCTCCCCCTTTCATCTTCTAATGGTTCTAGTTCTAATGGTTCTAGTTCTAATGGTTCTAGCGAGTTGTTTTTTGGCGTATGGGGCGGATGCGGAAGAGAGAGCATATCAACCTGAACGCCGTCCGCTGCCGCTTGATGTGGTGGCGGGCCAGAAGAATCTGGGCCCGGTTGCCGTTGCCCCTGATGGTCGATGGCTGGTATATGGAATACGCGATCCTGGTCGCGGGGAGGTGTTGGACCGGCCCTATACCGGGATTTTTTTCACATCCACGGGTGCACTGAAGACTTTCGAATGCAAGGATCTCTGGGCGATGAATATTGCCACGCGCCAGTCGATCCGTATTACGGACGGCCGTAGCAGCAACGGATCGCCCATCTGGTCGCCGGATGGAAAACAGCTTGCCTTCCTTTCGGACCGAGACGGGCGCCTGCGCGTCTGGGTGTGGGATCGGGATACAGAATCCCTGCGTCGTGTTTCGGACGTTGTTGTTAAACCCAGCACAAGTGGCAATCATCTCATCTGGACGCCCGACGGGCGCAAGCTTCTGACACAACCTCTGGCGAAACATTTGACGGACAGAAGTGTAGATGAAATATTGAACAGCCCAACCCCATTTATCAAGCCGCAGGAATCCAGGAAACCGGGGGGACCTCACGTTACGGTCTATTCCGCACTTGCAGACGATAAGGCTAGCAGTATACCAAATGCAGGCCTGAATTATTTCACTGTTGATATCGGATTGATTGATGTGGAAAGCGGTAAACTCGAGCGCGTGAAGTCGGGCGTTCAAGTCTTCGATATTTCACTATCCAGTGATGGCGGTACAATAGAATATACCACACCCGAAGGGCGGGAAACCATGGCTCTGGGGAACGTAAGCTCGCAGGGGATTGCCCCTTTTCAGGATAGATATACGGTATCGAACAATGCCGTCTGGAAGGCTGGTCCAAATTACAAGACATCAACCCGTGTCGGTCATGTGAAGTCACGGCGCATAAAAGCCATTGTGAAGGATTTCAGTGGCCTGTCTGCGTCAATTGACCAGGATACGGCACTCATTGTTCATACGATTAATGACGTCAACAAACAGGAAGGGCTATATCGGCTGGATTTGGCAACCGGCGAAGCCCGCCGTCTTATTGAGGGGGATCAGCGATTTGGCGCGATGACTCTTCTGCCTGATGGTGAACTGATTTATACAGCCCAGAATTCGCAACACGACCTCAATTTATGGATCTCTGAACTCAGTTTTACCAACCCGCGTCAGCTCACACACGTGAATCCTGCGTTTGAAAATTACGTGATGGGCAAATCGCGCCTGATCAAGTACCAAAGTGCGACCGGCCGGAACCTGAAAGGCGCCTTGCTTTTGCCCGCCAATTATGAGGCTGGCAAAAGCTATCCGCTGGTGGTGATGGTATATGCAGGAATGAACGGTTCCGATTACAAGAATACGTTCGGGATATGGGGGGCACAAGCCGAGTTCAACATGCAGGTGTACGCCACCCGTGGCTATGCGGTGTTATTTCCTGATGTGCCTGTGAGCGTGGGGACTGTTGTGAAGGACTTGGCGGATGCCGTGTTGCCGGCAGTAGACAAGGTTGTTGCGTTGGGGATCGCTGATCCAGAGCGTTTGGCCATTACGGGGCATAGTTATGGCGGTTACAACGTGCGCGCCCTTATTGCCCGGACCACGCAGTTCAAGGCGGCCGTCAGCAGCTCAGGCATGACCGGCGATCTGACTCTGGCGTCCAATCATATGAATTTGGACGGCACAGATACGCAAGGTTATTTCACAAATGGACAGGGTTCAATGGGAGGGAGCTTCTGGTCCTTTAAGGATCGCTATTTCCAGAACTCCCCCTTCTTTTTCTATGACAAGGTCAAAACACCCTTGCTGATGAAACATGGGATGAACGATGCGGGCCCGACCATATGGGACAGGACCGATTTCGTCGCCCTCCGCACCTTAGGAGTTGATGTGCAAATGCTCTGGTATATCGGCGACGGACACACTATTCAAACTTATGCAAATCAACTGGATTTCTGGCAGCGGAAGCTGAATTGGCTTGATCGCTACCTGACGGTTTCGCCGCACGCCGAGTGATGATTGAAGTCCTGTTTCAACAATTCATTTATTTCTCCCAGCTTCTCAACCATATTTCGGTGCTTAAATGGCAGAGTATTTTTAACCGCTCCGCATCCGTATGAAGGCAGTTTTGGGACAAGGCTTTTTCCAGGTTTGATCGGTTTAGAAGTTTTTTACGCACAAGAATGCCATCCAGAAGATGCGCGCGGATAAATGCGATATTTTCGGCAAAAGCGCGGTCCAGATGCGTATTGACGGATCCTTTTGATTCCCGTCTGATAATTTGTGCCGGTACGTCATGGGAGAAAGCCATTCGCGCCAGGCCAATCTTCGAGGATTTGCAATCTGGCTGCAAACCCGACTGAAAAGGTTATTCAATAACCTCTTCCACATCGGTCGTGATGATCTTGCGCGGGAATAGGCGCATCAGACCATAATAGCCGATTGCGGAAATCATGATGCTGTCCAGCGAGGCGATCCCGGTCAGGGAAACCATCTGATTTTCGGACAAATAGCCAAACAGGATCGCCATTACCCATGCGGCGATGGCCTGGAAATTGATGTTCGCTTCCTTTTCAAGCCGTGACTCGTCAAAATCAAAGCGGCGTATCAGAAAGGCTTCGACAGTATAAATGGCCGCGATCGGGGGAATCGAAACGCTCAGGGCGACGAGAAAGAAAATCAGATATTCCCTGACCGGCAATAGGGCGACAATGGTTCCGGTCACCCCAAGGACGAAAACCAGTCGCTTGAGAGACCAGGAATGGATGATCGTCCCTATCGACAAACTGGATGAATATAAGGTCAGCACATTGCTTCCCCAGGCGCCAAAAAACAGCACGACAAAAGAGGGCGCCAAAAGACCCAACAGCGTCACGGCCGCGAGAAAATCCATTTGCTTCGTCGCCATTCCAGGCACCGCCGCTATCAGGAGGATTATCGGAAACACGACGCCAAGGGCCACAAACACCCCCCAGATCGCATGGCGGCGCGTGCGCGCAAAGCGGCTGTAATCGGGTTGGGTGACGACGCCCGCAATATAGGAACCAATGACGGCGTTGATTGCTGTCGACAAGGTAAAGGGCGGCGCTCCTTCTATGTGACCCGTCGTTTCAAGACCTGTAAGACTGACCCAGCACAGATAAAAAAGAAAGAGGATCATCACCGGGGTCAGATACAGGGCGAAACGGTCAATTCCCGTAAAACCATGGATAACCACCGCGATAATCACCACGCAGCTCAGGATGATCGTCACATATGAGGAAACATGCAGGTCAAAACCAACCAGCAGGATCTTTTGAATGGCCTCGCCCAGGGTCGCGTTGATGACGCTGAACCATCCCAGCAGGGATATTGCGATAACGGCCTTGGCGACCTGGGCCCCTTTCGTGCCGAACGAAAATTCCGCCAGCAAATAGGTCGAGCACCGCGTCCGCGCGCCAATATAACTCGTCACGGCGCCAAAAAGACCCAGCACCAGGCATCCTGCGGCAAAGGCATATGCGGCTTTTTGCAGGCCAAGAGCGCCGCCAATTTGATTGGCCACGATAAACAGGGCGTATCCTATGGTGCCGCCTGTAATAATAAGCGCAAGATGCAGCCCCGACGATGTGGCCTGTTCCGTCACTTTGGAATCGACAAAGTCGTCATCGGAATCGGCAGTTGAAGAAATATCGTCTTTACACATAGCGGCTGCATCCGTTCAGAGAGGGCTAGAGGGAAATTCCGTAAATGTCTCTGGCCTGTTGTTCATTGATATACCCGTTTTTGAGATCCTCCAAAACGGCTTCTTTCGGACGTTCCGCCGGATCGCCGTAACCCCCGCCATTGGCCGTGATCACCCGGACGACGTCCCCTCGTTCAAGGGGCAGTTCGGTGCAGGAGGAATATCGTTCAACCGCGCCGCGGGAACGAACGATGTCAACATAATTGTTGCTTCCGGGCCTGCCACCGTCAATCGACCAGGGCTTCACCGTTGATTTTCCATAGGCCATCGTCAGACTCCATCCGTCGCCAATGATGCGGTAGTCCAGCTTTATGCCCTTGCCGCCGGTATATTTTCCTTCCCCGCCGCCACAGTCATTCAGGCAGAGCTGGTCAATCAAAACCCCGTTCCGCTGTTCGGCCACTTCCACAGGGACATTTAACGTGTCGCCATGGTATCCGGTATAAAGCGCTGATTGTCCATCGCGGTCGGAACATGCCCCCCATCCGCCAAGCTGGGGTTCGATGATCGACTGTATCCGGCCTGAATGGGGGTTCTTTCCTGACAGGAAAGTCCCGCAAACCGAGGCATAGTGGCCCGCCGTCAGTCGCATTTTGCCCGCCGGCGCCAACGCCTTCCAGAGCAAGTCAAACAAAGCGACGCCAACCTCGTAATAAACGCCGGTGGCCGATGGGTATTTGGCGTTAAACATGGAATCCTCATCAACCAGAAGCCTGAGCGGCCTGAAAGAGCCCGCATTGGCGAAAAGATCCGGCTGGGTGAGCGCCTTGAAAATCATCTGGACCGCAATCATGGTCGCATCATAGGTGGAATTAAAGGAATTTCCCTGCTGGGGCGGATTCCCCCTCAAATCGACGGTGAAATTTGCGTCTATGGTAATCCTGGCCTTTATTTCCAGATCATCTGTCAGAAACTCGCTCGCCTCGTAACTGCCACGCGGTAAATTTTCCATCGCCGCCCGAATTTTCCGTTCTCCCAAATCAATATAATTGTCGATAGCGTATAACACCGTATCAAGGCCATATTTTTTAACCAGGGAAAGAAGGCGTTTTTCACCGGACCGCAATGATGAAACCCCGGCCCAGAAGTCACCGGTCAAAACCTCTGACGTTCTGGAATTGCAAGCGATAACTTCAAGAAGCGCTGCATTGGTTTGTCCCGCCTCAATAATTTTAACGCAGGGGATCTGGAGGCCTTCCTGGTATAACGTGGCGGAATTCAGAGAAACACTGCCCGGAACCGCCCCGCCGATATCTATCCAGTGGGCTTTGTTGGCCAGCCAGCCAACCAGCACATCACCCTCAAAGGCGGGCAGCACAAGGACGACATCGTTGAGGTGGCTGGCGGCGCCGTAATGCGGGATGTTCGAAATAAACAGATCGCCGGGGTTTATGTCTCCGGGTTTGTTGAACTTGTTGATCACGGCGTTGACACAGGGAGACAGCATTCCGACAAACCCCGGTATGCCCGCGCCGGCGCAGGCGAGCTGACCATTGCGGTCCATCAGGCTGACGCCGAAATCGAGAACTTCATAGATGATTGAACTCATGGCCGTTTTTTGCATTGTCGCAAACATCTCGTCGGTCAGGGCGCGCAGGGAATTCTGGATAATCTCGATGGAAACCGGATCATGATTCTGGGTTTCCGGGCGGGTTGTAACGACACTCATGACCTTTTCTCCCGAAGTGTAATATGCAGATTGCCGAAACGATCGACAGACAGCTTTTCGCCCGGGAAGACAACTGTTGTGCCGCCCGCCTCTTCAATCACGGCAGGACCCGTGAAATCGATTCCGGCGCCAAGCCTGTCGCGGTCGTAAATGGTGGCCATGTGAAGGCCGAATTCTTCGAAATCAACTTCCCTCTCGCCTTTTATCGCGTTCGCCAAATCACTGCAGGGCGCAATTTCGGACAATTGCGGCTTATCAATCGTCGCGTAGGCGATAAGGACAATATTGAGGATTTCGGCGTCTAGATGAAGTCGATAGCCATACTCCCGCTCATAGGCCGCATGAAAACGATCGAGCAGGACCGGGATGTCAACACCATCAAGCGCCGCCCCTTCCAGCGGTATGCGGACAGTATGGTCCTGCCCCTCATAACGCATATCGACGAACCGCTCAAAATACACTCTTGCGGCATCAATGCCTTCGGCCTCATAGGCGGCGATCGCTTCCGCGCCGAGGGAAATAAATTTTTCGGAAAGTCGCGGGGCCGCTTCGTCCGTAACGGCGGTGGGAAGCGTCTGAATAAAGTCTCTGCGCAAATCCAGCATCAGCATGCCCCACGCCGAGAAAACCGCCGAATGCGCCGGTATAATTACAGTCGGTATGCTCAGATCCCTGGCCAAAGAAGTGGCGTGCAATGCGCCGCCGCCGCCGAAAGCGATCATGGTGTAGTCACGAGGATCATGCCCGCGATTGATCGAAATCAGCTTAAGCGCATTGGCCATGTTGTTGTTGGCGATGCGGATTACGCCCCGCGCCGCTTCTTCGGCCGAAAGCCCGATGGTTCCCCCGAGTTTACTGAACGCGTTGTTGACCGCGTCCATGTCGGCCTCAATCTCACCGTCAACAAAATATTTCGGATTTATGCGGCCGAGCAGAAGGTTGGCGTCCGTCGTCGTCGGGGCGACGCCGCCTTTTCCGTAAGCAACCGGGCCCGGAAAAGCGCCGGCGCTTTTGGGACCGATATGAAGCTTTCCGAAATCATCCACCCACCCGATTGATCCCCCGCCGTTTCCGATCTCAACAATATCCACCACGGGTGTGGTGATTGGGTAGCCTGCGGAACATTCATCTTTTTCCACCATATAGCGGCTTGTGATGGACACCATGCCATTCTCTATCAAAGAGCATTTCGCCGTTGTGCCGCCGATATCAAATGCGATCACATTATCAATATCAAGTATTTTCCCGAGCACGGCGGCCCCAAGCACCCCGCTGGCCGGTCCGGATTCGACAATCGACACCGGATTATTCTTGACCGAATGAGAGGTGTCAATTCCGCCATTCGACCGCATGACATAGAATGCGCCGTCAAACGCGGCATTCTGGAGGGCCGCTTCCATGTTTGTCAGATAGCTGGCGGCGATCGGATGCACGAAAGCGCTGATGACGGTGGTGTTGACACGCTCATATTCCCGCCACTCTCTTGAGACCTGATGAGAGGCAATGACCGAGACTTCAGGCCACAGGC